>Ga0193752_1001310_pt1 | contig 20892 bp, 15 predicted proteins | sample H1c1metaG_FD_144924 | JGI IMG/M metagenome (GOLD analysis project Ga0193752, IMG submission 144924) | Soil microbial communities from a riparian zone of the East river system, Colorado, United States - H1c1 | ecosystem: Environmental > Terrestrial > Soil > Riparian zone | place: USA: East River...
TGATGGCGATTCTCTGATAATAGGCGCTGCAGGGCTTGTCGTTCTCCGCGATGATCCAATCGATGTACGTGATCAAAGGCTTTCCCTGCGAGACGGTATCCGAACCATTGTTGCTGCGAGGCATGTAGGCACCGTCCGGGAGGCCGTCGGCGATCACGAAGTATCCTTGCGACGCCAACTCACCCAGCAGCTTCGCGGTGTCCAAGCTATTCTGAATGCAACCGTTTTCGCCCCAGGCGAAGATCGGGTACTTCTCTTCGGTTCCAAGCTCAGCAGGCCGAAAGATGGTGCCCTCCTTGATTCCGGGATCGGAGTTGAGCTCCACGACGACCTTGTGCTTCCCGGAGCCGGTGACGTTGGCAGTGGCGGGCTTTGACGCGGTGCACGTGCCGCTCCCGGTCGATCCAGCTGCCGCCCGGCCGCCGCTGCCAGCTGCAGCCATTCCGCCAGCGCCTGCAGTCGTTCTTCCGGCAGCGCCCGCAGTTGCACCGTTTCCAGCTGGGCTGCCTGCTGTGATCGTAGCGACAGCGCCGGCAGTCGTACCCGCAGTGCCTGTGCCGCTGCTAGGCGCGGAACCCTGAGCCCCGCCCGTTGCGGTTGCTCCCGCGGCGCTGGAGGCTCGCCCCGCGGTTGCCGGTGCGATCACCGGCGACGTCGCGTTCGTGCCCGCCAGCCCCTGCACCACAGGTTCCATGCTTTGCTTGTCGGACCCACAGGCGACGCCCAAAAACGCCGGCACGACACCCGAAACGAACCAAGTGCAGATCAGAACTCGGTGCTGCCAAGAATCGCTGCGGTGCGCCGCATGCGCAAGTCGGAGGATTGCATTGCGTCGAGAGTGCAACTCCGCCGCGCGGAAGCTGTTGAGCCCTCGGCGATAGAGTAGGGCGGCGTGCAGGATTCGCTAAGTGGGATTGTGTCCTGTGGAGCAAAGTTGTGGCCGGGAATCGCGAACGTCAGTCCCTCTGATGCTGAGGCATCCCGTCGTCCTCTGACGGCGTCACTCATCCAAAACGCCACTCGCGATCGGTTTGCGCGCCTCGGAGATTTAGCTCCGGACCGCCACTGCCGCCGTTAGCTGCAACGACGAATGCACGGGGTCGATGCGAAGACGGCTGGAGAAGCGATGCCCTAGTTCGGGGAGCGAGCCGAGCGTGTCGAGTTGTTGCGTTGACGGACCGAGAACATCACGATTCTAGCTTTCACCGAACAAGCGTCCCCATCAGGTGTGCCGCATCCATGGGAGCGAACGCCGATTCACTTCGTCGATGTTCGTAGAGACATCTCGCGCATCTGCCCCCTTCCTGACGCGTGCAGTGTAGTATGGCGCCGCCAGCTAGTTTCATAAACACGCCCCCGCGCCTAGCGGGTGCGTAAGGAGGGGCACGATGAAGCCACGTACAGCAGTGATTTCGACTCTACTGATCCTGTTCGTTGCGCTCGACTACGGTTGCGCAGCGGAGCTCGGGGCTAACGATACGAACGAGCCCGATCTGACGCGCAGCGCGCTGTCGGCCGAAAGCGACGACGCGAGCGATGCAACCGCCGACGCCAATAGCGATCCCGGCTGCGAAGACTTCTTGAAGAAGTGCCGTAAGGGCAACGTCAACCAGTGCAAGAAGTACAGCGAAAGCTGCAAAGTGCGGGTCGGCGTGATCGGCGACAGTCTCTCGGACGAGTACCAGGGCGTGGTGAGCCGGCTTCCCGGATTGACGTGGACAGAGCAGTTGCATGCCGTGAAGCGCGTCTCGTTCGGCGGCTACGAAGCAAACCCGAGCGTGCGCGGCGAGCCTCGCAATGACGGGAACGGCCGCAACTTCGCCCGCTTCGGCCAGGCCGCGCTGAGCCCGCAATGGAGTGATCTCACGAACGACCCGCGCGTGCCGGCGAGTCAAAGGACGGATCCGCGACTGCAGACCATCGGTGCTTTCGATGCCCAGATCAGCGGCCTCGCAGCAAAGATCACCAGAGGCAAAGTCGACGTGGCGCTGGTTTGGATCGGCCACAACGACTTGTTCATTCGCCAGTACATTGGCTACGACCAGGACGGCGGGCAACAGGCATTCCTTGGCGCGCTGAACACCAAAATCGTCTCGGCCGCAGCCACGTTGCGCGCTGCCGCTTCTCAGGATCCGGCGGAGATCAAGACCAAGGTCGCGATCATCGGCCTGGCTGGCGCGGCATCGTCACTCAATCCCGCCTTGTCCGCAGCGGCGGCCAGCGCAGGGATTCCCTTCATCGACTCGTTCAACACTGCGACCAACGCGATCGTCACGGAGCAGGCCTCGACCGGTAACTACGACGTCGGCGGGACTCTCGTGCAGCCCTTCACGATCGTGTTGTCACCCTTCTCCGCGACTCCCAAGGTTGCGAGCCTGTCGGACCTCGCAAATCCTGGGACCGGGCCGTGCGGTTTCAACCCCGCCACGAACGGAACCGGATGCGCTACACCGAACTACGCCGGACCGTTCAGCCATTACGATGGCGTCCACCCGAATACGCTCTACCAGGGCGTTGCCGCGAATCAGATCGTTACGGACGTGAACACCGCGTTTGGTTTCGCGATAAAGACTATCCCCGAAGACCGGTTGCTCGATAACGCGGGCCTGTAGCGAGCAGGTTCGTGTCACTCGATCGGCCGACACGCGTTGAACCGTGTCGATCACACGCCGCTGATGGCGACGCTAGCAAACCCATGGACGCGAACTACGTCTCTGAGAGACGCGCGTTCATGCGGTTCGCCTGCGTCGCTTTCGGCGGCTGCGCCGGTCCACTACTCGCGAATCCACTACGGCGCCACTAACCTCCATCCTCTTCAGTTGGCAGCGAACAGCGACTCTCTCCTTCGTTCTCGGAAATCGCGGCATCGGGACATGCGTAGCAGACTCGTCGTTCATCCCAGTATGCGAAGCCAGGAGGACATGGACGGCGACAGCTGTCGCGAGACTCTTCGTAGACCGCACCAGCGGGACACTGCGGTGAATAGCACACCATCAGCTTTTCGCTGAACTGCTGTCCGCGAGGGCATTGTGAATCGTCATCGCCGCACGCGTTCACGACGAACGCGCCAACTAGGACAAGACCGAGTCGAGTCGCTGGCCACCGCAGTTGCATGCTCGCCTCTAGCTCCAAGGATCCTGGAGTGGATCCATCCAGTCGTCTCCGATCGTGTCGTCGTGCAAGCTGACATCAACTGTTGCGTCTACGACCCACGCTCCATCATTCGTACTCCCCGGCCCAAAGTCGCTGCACTCTAGATCGACGTCTCGGCTCTGCAAGTCCGGTCGAGGCACCCGAGATTCGCACGGTCAAAGCTTTTCTTTTCAACGAGAAGACCGGACAGCTCGACACCGAAGACTTCTTCACGGGCGAGCACAACGGCGGTCGATGGAACGACACGGCAACCGGCGCGATGTTAGTCGTTGTCGAGCTCGGTGGACCTGCTGGCCAGAGCTACGGGCGCGACGGCTTACCGAGCTACACCGTGCGTCTGAACGCGTCGAATCCGCGAACCGCGAAGCAAGTATTCACTGCGACGCGCCCTGTAACGTCGTTGAGTGAGCGCGGGACGTTGTCGGTGAGTTTCCTGATCTATCCGCCGCCGTGTCAGTCGCTTCGACTCGTCGCAAAAGTGATCGGTCGCGGAGCGGGAAAGGCGGTTGAACAGTTGGCTGGCTTCGCTTGTGGCGAATGAACGGGGGAACTCGACATGATGGAACTGACAGGTACCGTAGGCGAACACGGTGCGAATGCCATACATTTTTTGGAACATGCTGCGCACGGAAGGCAAAGCAATCGGGATGTATCCCGGTCCGCTCGGGGATCGTCCGCACCTACAGGACATGGACGACATGCCACAGCGAAAGACGTGAGAGCCATGCAGGAAGCTCTGCGAGCTGATTTCGTCACCGCTGACGCGCATTGGCGGGATTGGACGCATGCGTGAGCGGCGCTTCACTACGGCTTCGCATAGCAATCTTCATCTCCACGGCTCGACGCCGAGCATGTGGCAGGTCGCGAGCAGCAAGCTGAAAACAGCGTCTTGGAAGCGCTCACGGCTTGTAGCCCACTTCGCGGAAGGGGCGTTCCGTGAACCCGCCGGACCGCGCCGGACGGCGATCACAACCGGTGGTTTTGCGGACTACGATCTAGTCCGCGGGCACAATTCGTCCTCGCAAGATCGTTGTTTTACTCGTCGAGCGTGAAGTCAGTCGATCGCGAGTGGGACTCACCGCAATGCGTCCGACCCTAGAAAAGTCGTGAATTTTGTCGCGCGGTGCGAGTTTTATCTCGCGCCGGCCGTTTTCACGAATTCGCAATTTTGCGTTGCGGACCCGCTAGCACGCGTATTGTACCGCCATGAGCAATGAAATCGTCACTGTCGACAGCTTTCGCAAGTGGACCAAAGACCGTTTGCGCAACCTGAAAGATCTCCAAAAGCAGCTCACCAAGAGCGTCGACGTCAATGAAGTCGTCAAGCAGTTGGACGCCGAGGGGTGGAAAGACTTTCGCAAGAAGGCGCGCCAACTGAAGTCGCAGTCGCGCACCGAGTCGAGCTTCAAGAATCGTCTGCTCAAAGAGGCGACTCGCGAGTCCAAGCGTTTTACGAAGGTGCTGGAGCAGCTCCAGGCCAAGTAAGCTACGGATCGAATGTACTAGAGATACGAAGGGCCTTTAGTCCAGAGATCAAGAGATCTAAGGACGTGAAGGCCATTCCTTTGTGTTTCGCACCAACTACGTCGCAACTACGCTTGCCACACTGATGGCTTCTCTACTCCCTAACAACATTACGACCATCGGCTTCCGGCCCGACACCGTGGCGACGTTTCTCCGAGTCCAAAACAGTTGACCTTGGGTCCCTAACGCCTGGCTCCAAGGTCCCACTGCCCAGCCTGACATTCCGAGGCGGGTTGGATGAGTCGGGTAAAGAGTTTGATGAGAACAGCGACGGGTTCCACCGCCGGCCGCGGACCCGGACGCACCCGCGGGCCAGGACCCAGCTCCGTAAGTTTTGAGCGCGTATCGTTCGCCGCGTGACGCTCCGAGAGAGCTTGAGCTCAGCCGTGCGGGTGCGCCTCGCTAAAGGCGCCACCTGGAGCGGCATGCGTCCCCACTCCAGCACGCAGCGCTGTACTCGATCGGAAACCTGCGGAACGGCTAGGCTACGCGTTCCATGCGCTTCCCCCTGAACACCCTTCGCATCACCCTCGTTACGCTGTTGGCGTACGCGCCAGCGCACGCCGCAGCCGAGGACGCCACGCGCAAGGCGCTGTTCGACATCTATCGCGAGCTGGTCGAGATCAACACCACCGCATCGGTGGGCGACACGACCGTGGCCGCGAAGGCGATGGCCAAACGACTGATCGACGCGGGGCTCCCGGCGCAGGACGTCCAGGTCATCGTGCCACCCGGCAAGGCGAAGAAGGGCAATCTGGTCGCGCGCCTGCGGGGCAGCGGCAGCGCCGGCAAACCGATTCTGCTGCTCGCGCACCTCGACGTTGTCGAAGCCAAACAGGAAGACTGGTCGCCGGACATCCAGCCGTTCAAGCTCACCGAACGCGAAGGCTTCTACTACGGCCGCGGCTCGATCGACGATAAGGCGATGGCCGCGATCTTCGTCGCCAACCTGATCCGCTACCACAAGGAGCGCGTGCCGTTGCAGCGCGACCTCATCGTCGCGCTGACGGCAGACGAAGAAGGCGGCCCCGACAACGGTGCGGCGTACTTGCTCGAGCAGCACCGCTCGCTCGTGGACGCCGCGTTCGGTCTGAACGAAGGCGGCGGTGGCCGCGCTCAGAAGGGCAAGCTGCTGTACAACGGCGTGCAGGCGAGCGAGAAGCTGTATCGCGACTTCGAGCTGGAAGTAACGAGCGCGGGTGGTCACAGCTCGCTGCCGGTGCCTGACAACGCGATCTACACGCTCGCGCGCGGGCTGGAGCGCCTGAGCAAACACAGCTTCCCGGTGCACCTCAACTCCGCATCGCGCGGCTTCTTCGAGCGCTCGGCGCGCATCCTGACCGGACAGGTTGCGAAGGACATGAAGTCGATCGCGACACAGGCTACGCCCAACTCCGCAGCGGTCGCACGCCTCTCGCAGACGGCGCTGTACAACTCGATGCTGCGCACCACGTGCGTAGCGACGCAGGTCCAGGCCGGCCACGCGCCGAATGCGCTCCCGCAGCGCGCTACCGCCAACGTCAACTGCCGCATCGTCCCGGGCGAGACGCCGGCGGACGTGCAAGGCGTGCTGCAGAAGGTCCTCGCTGATCCGAAGATTGCTCTGCGCCTCAAGCCGAGCGCTAGAGAAGATGGCCCGAACTCGCCCTCTCCGCTAAGCGACGAGATCATGAAACCGATCGAAGAGCTCACGCAAGCGCAGTGGCCCGGCGTGATCACCATCTCATTGATGGGCACCGGCGCCACCGACAGCCGCTACTTCCGCGGCGCGGGCATCCCCATGTATGGCGTCTCCGGCATCTTCAGCGACATCGACGACGTGCGCATCCACGGCAAGGACGAACGCATCGGAGTCCAGGAGTTCTACGCCGGCCAGGAGTTCTTGTACCGCCTCGTCAAACGCTACGCCGGTGTGCAGCCATGAGCGGCAGGCCATCGGGTGCCGTTCGAAGAACTGCCACTGCCGAACAGTGGCGCAGCTAGAGCTCGCGCTGCAGCGCGAAGCAGTCCACGTCGCGCCTAACACTTGTTGGATCAGCTGACTAACGCATGGAACCACACGCTCATGGATGTGTGGTGATAGTTCAATTCAGCGCACGCCGACACGCCCCGGTTTCAACAAACGCGGCGTGAGGTTAGCGCGATTGTGCGTCGCTTCCCCACCAACCGATCGCGTATACTGATGCGAACGGTTTCACTCGATGGCGGAGCACGAGCTGGACTCATCGCAGTTGGCCCGCCATGGCGGCGCCGCAATCCAGCGCTCGCAGGACCGCCTGCGCGTGCTCTCGGAATGTACACGCAGCTTCGCCGAAGCCACGACTGAGCCGGAGCGTCTGCTGCAGACGATCGTTCATCGTGTCGTGCACCTGATCGCGGATAGCTGTGCCGTCTTTTTGTTGTCAGACAATGGGGAGGAGTTACTTCCAGCAACTGTCTATGCCTGCGACCCGGACGTGCAGCGCTTGTCCGAAACGGTGCTGGCGAAGTACCCGATCCGAATCGCCGAGCAGGCCGCCGCTCGCCACCTACTCGAGACGGGAGAGCCGCTGTTGGTTCCGCATTTCGATCCGATGAACTCGCGGCGTAGCCCCGAGTACGCGGCATTCGAAAAGCAAATCGGTGTCCACAGCATGTTGCTCGTTCCACTGCGATTGCGTGGCCAATCGATCGGGATGTTGACGGTACTGCGCTATCGAAAGTGTTCGCTGCCGTTCGATGAGGATGACCGAGACCTCGCGCAGATCTTGTGCGACCACGCTGCGCTGGCCATCGGCAATTCACGCTCTTATGAAGCCGAACGAAAAGCGCGCGCGGAGGCCGAGACCGCAAGCGAAGCGTTGCGCCAGTCGGACCAGATGCACCGGATGTTGTTCGACGAGAGCCCGTTTCCGGCATTCGTGTTCGAGGTCGAGACGTCGCGGATGATGCATGCGAATGCGGCAGCTCTCGAGTTATACGGTTACACGCGCGACGAGTTCGTCGGCCTGAGTCTTGGGGAGCTGCGAGCTCCCGAAGACGAGTCCAGACTCTCTCGCGAGTTCGCCGCTGCGGGCGAGCACGATACGGACAATCGGGGTTTGCACCGCCGTAGGAGCGGCGAGCGGATTCACGTGGAGGGCCGTACACATCTATTTTCGTTTACCGGTCGGCCGGCGCGGATCGTCGTGCTCCACGACATTACGACGCACGTGCAAGCTCAGGCGGAGCTGCAGAGTAGCGAACAGCGGCTGAACAGCACGCTCGAGCACATGTTGGAGGGGTATCTCATCATTGGCAGTGACTGGCGCTTTTCGTATGTCAACGACACGGCGGCACGTCAGCGTGAACTGCCCAAGTCTCAGTTCATCGGTCGCACGCCGATGGAGCTCTTCCCCGACTTCCAGCAGACCGCACTACACGGCGCGCTCGAACGCTGCTTGACTGAACGCAAGGTTTCCCGCCTCGAGACGGAGTGGTCGCACGCGGACGGAACGAAGAGTTGGTATGAGCTCAACGTGCAACCCGCGCCCGACGGCGCTTTGATTTTGTCGAGCGATATCACCGAGCGCAAGCGCACGCTCACGCAACTTCAACACATGGGTGAACAACTGCGTCAATCTCAGAAGATGGAGGCAGTCGGGCGCCTTGCCGGCGGTGTCGCGCATGATTTCAACAACGTATTGTCGGTGATCTTGAGCTACGGCGAAATCATTCGGGGCTCGCTCGACGCGGAGAATCCCGTGCGAGAAAGCGTAGCTGAGGTCATTCGCGCCGCGCAGCAGGCGGCCGACCTCACGCGTCAGCTGTTGATGTTTAGTCGGCGTCAGGTCCTCGAGCCCAAGGTCGTCGACTTGAACGAGATGCTGTCGCGCATGCACAACATGTTGCATCGCATCCTCGGTGAAGACGTGGAGCTCGTGTCGACACTTCAGACATCACTCGGCTTGGTCCGCGCCGATCCGAGCAGTCTCGAGCAGGTGGTCATGAACCTGGTCGTGAACGCGCGCGATGCGATGCCCACCGGTGGCAAGCTCACGATCGAAACGACCAACGTCCAACTCGATGAAGCTTACGCTCGTGAGCACTTGGGTGTTCGCCCCGGACCGCACGTCATGCTCGCGGTCAGCGACACTGGAATCGGGATGAATCAGGACACGCTCGCGCACATCTTCGAGCCCTTCTTCACGACGAAGGAGTCGAGCAAAGGTACCGGCCTCGGTTTGTCGACGGTGTTTGGGATCGCGCAACAGAGCGGCGGAAGTGTGTGGGTGTATAGCGAGCTTGGGAACGGCGCTACCTTCAAGCTGTTCTTGCCTTGCGTAGACGCCGTGGTCGTATCGAGTCCGCCCGCGAAGCAGAGTCCACGGCGCGGCCACGAAACGATTCTGCTGGTCGAAGATCAAGAGCAGGTGCGACAGGTCGTCCGTACGATCTTACAGCGGCAGGGTTATGAGGTGCTTACAGCTTGCGACGTCTCGGACGCGTTGCAGATCGGGCGTGAGCACGCCCGGCCGATCCATCTATTGTTAACCGACGTGGTCATGCCGCAGATGAGTGGCCCGGAGTTGGCGAAGCGTGTGCTCGCCATGCGTAGTGAGACGCGGGTGCTGTGTATGTCGGGCTATACGGACGACAGCATCGTGCGGCACGGAGTGCTTGCGGCGGAGATGCCGTTTCTGCAGAAGCCGATTACACCGGACTCGTTGGCGAGGAAAGTGCGGGAGGTGCTCGATGCGCCGGTGCCGGATGGCGCTACGCCGTTCGAGTAACTCGAGCGGCGCTTCACTCAAAGTACAGCAGTGGCCGTAGCCGCCGTCAGCGGCGACGTCGACTGAGCTTGTTCGGCGAGGAACGCGAGCTCTTCGGCGATTGCTAGTCGAGTGGTCCTGCACTCCATGGATCGTTTTCTTCGATTTCTACGAGCCTTTGCGGATTGTGCCCGATGGGCTCGCTGTGGCTTCGAGCGCTTGCTTCTTCGCCAGTAGCCACCGGCGAACGCCGTCCTCTTCGGCCAAACCGATCGCGCGGTCGTACGCATCGCGCGCGTCATCGTGTCGGCCAATCCGCTCGAGCAAGTGCGCGCGCGCTGACCAGTAGGGCTGGTAGTCCGCCGTCGCCGTCGACTCGATCGCATCGAGCCGGTCCAACCCGCGTGATGGACCTTCTGTCTTCGCCACCGCAACCGCGTGCGCTACACGCACCCCGAGGGTCGGCGTCATCTTTACGAGTGTCTCGTACAGCAGCGACACCGCGCGATCATCTGGAGCTCCCGAACGCACCGCATCGACATGCGCGGATTGAATGGCAGCCTCGAGCTGCAGCGGCCCGACGCGCCCCATGCGCGCGGCTTTCAGGAGGAGTGCCTCGGCTTCGGCGATCCGATGCGGATCCCAGCGCGACGGATCTTGCTCCGTGAGCGGGATGTAAGCACCGTCTTCGCTTCTTCGCGCATTGGCACGCGCCTCCGCGTACAGCATCAGTGCCAGAAGCCCGCGCGCTTCAGGTTCATCCGGCAGTAATCGCAACGTGAGTCGTGCCAGCCAGATGGCTTCCTCGGTGAGCCCGCGCGGAGCGGATGCCTGGCCTGCAACATCTTCCCATCCGCTGCCATACGCCGCGTAGATCGCTTCGAGCACCGCAAACGCCCGCTCGGGTAGCTCCTCCACTGGCACGTCGAACGAAATGCGTGCGCTCCGGATCTTGGTCTTCGCGCGCCAGAGCCGCTGGCCCATCGTCTTCGGTGCGACTCGCAAAGCAGTCGCGATTCGAGCCGCGTCCAAGCCCAACACAGTTTGCAGCATGAGCGGTGTCCGTACGGCCGCGTCGATCGCCGGGTGTGCGCACACAAAGAGCAAGCGCAAACGCTCGTCTCCGAAGAAGTCGCCGTCGGCGGCGTCGTCGAGATGACGCTGCAGGAGCACATGTTTCTCGTCACTCGTGCGCCGGCGCCGGACGGCGTCGACGACCTTTCGTCGCGCGGCCGTAAGCAACCACGCCTCTGGATTTTGCGGAACCCCGTCGATCGGCCACTGAGTCACCGCCGCCAAGAAGGCCTCGGCGAGTGCGTCCTCTGCCCCCGCAAGATCGTGGGTGCGGACCAGCAGGATCGACAACAGCCTTCCATACGACTCGCGCGCGGCCAGCTCGGTTGTTCGAGCGCCGGGCGAAGCTCGATGATCCCTCCTCTCGCCGTGGACGGGCAACGGGCCGCCCACTCGAGCGCCTTGTCGAGGTCAGGGACGTCGATCAGGAAGAAGCCAGCCAGCTGCTCTTTCGTGTCGGGGTAAGGGCCGTCCTGAATCTGGCGTTCGCCATTGATGATCCGGAACGTCGTCGCAGTCGTCGCGGCGTCCTGAAGCCCGGATCCACCGACTGCGACCCCAGTACCGTAGATCGCCTCGATATAGGCCTTGTACGCCGCCTGGTACTCCGGGTCGTTGCGCGCCTTCACGCCAGCTTCAGTTTCGTAGACGAGCATCGCATATCGCATCAGCAGCTCCTTGGTTTAGGTCCCTGAACGATGTCGCGTGGCCGAGGCGCGTTTCTACAGGCGCCTTCATCAATTCCAAGCAATCGAACACTTGCTCGATGTTCGACGATTCATCACTATTTATGCGTCGTGCGTTCGACAAGCGACTTCGTCATGTAGAGCGCACTCTCGGCTGGCATGTACGACCCGTAATAAAGCAAATCCACGCCGCACAGCGCGTAGCCGAGTCGCTCGTACGCGCGCACGCCGGGCAGATTGACGTTGCTCGTCTCTAGCCATACCTGAGTCGCCCCGACGTTGCGTCCGTGCTGTTCGACTTCCGCAAGCAGGGCTCGACCCACGCCGCGTCGTCGGAACATCGGATCGATGTACAGAAACCAAAGCACGAGTCGCTGATGCCAGGGTACGTACTCCACGGTCGCGAAGCCGCGAACCACTCCATCGATTTCCGCGACCCAGCCGTGCTGCCAGCTTGCCCACGACGCGAACACCTCATCGATCGAATATCGCTTCGTGATCGGTTGCGGTAGAGGCCGCTCCTCGAGCGCGATGCTTCGTTCGCGCGCAACAACGTCGAAGATGATGTCGGTCTCGAAACTGGTGTCGATCGCCTCGACGGCGGCCCGGTCTTTGCGCCGATTCAGTTCGCGTATGTGTGGGGACACACGGTAACGCTAGCGTCCCTTCATGGCGTCGTCACGCGCGGCGTCGAGAAACGTTTTCCAGAACGCTTCCTCTGAACAGTAGAGTGACCGACGCTCGGAGCGACTACGGGAGCGGGATCAACGCTGGCGCGCCCTTGTCTTTGACGAAGAACGCGACGAACTTTGCCGGTTTGGTACTGCTCGCGTTTCGGCCCACCGTGTGGATGTCGTCGGGCCCTTCGTAGAAGGTCTGCCCGGGCTTCAGCGTGACCTCCTTGCCGCCCTTTACTTCCCATCACGACCGAGCCCTCGAGCACGTAGATGAAGCCGTGAGCGTCGTGACGATGCAGAGGGTCCGCCCCACCCGGAGGGTAGGTCACCACGAGCACCATGCCTTCCTTGCCCTGGATATTGGAGAGCTCCTTCGTCATCGCGATCGTGACGGTGGGCTCCGACGCGGCCGCCGCTGCGTGGCGAGCAAGCAACCCGCTGCCAGCGAGTAGCTGCAGTGCAGCCACACCGAATATCTGGCGCCTGGTTGGGCGCATCGCCCGCAGAGCGGTCGAGATTCGAGCCGGGTGTCTTCGTGGATCCATGGTTCACACCGCTCGCAGCCGCCGTATTGAGCTTCGTAACGCGCAACTCGGAGCCCGCGCTCTCGAACCACAGCATCCGAAGCTTTCTCTTTGCGCGGCTCGTCGCGAACGAGCGCGGATTGGTGGTCGGGCGCGACTATCCTCTCGAGGCCTTGTTCTGCGCCTGCACATTGCACGACATCGGGCTTACCGAAGCCGGCAACCGCGGGCAACGCTTCGAGGTGGACGGCGCCGATCTCGCGTCGGAGCTTCTCGCGAGTCACGGCGTCGCGACCGCCCAGATCGACATCGCTTGGTAGGGATTGAAGACGAGTAACTGTCGCAGCGCGGCGCTACCCACCTGCCAACACTTCGATCCGCTTCAACACGCTGTCCTCACTCGCGAGCCAGTCCTTTCCGAGGACCATCTCGACCTTCCAGCCGAACGCACCGAGAATCTCTGGCCGAAGTCGGAAGCGTTCGTCGCTCGTTCCCGTTCGATAGAATTCCTCGGTGTCGACGAGCACGGCGACCGGATGTCCCGAAGCCTGCCTCGGTTGCACCGCAATGTCGCAACGGAAGCGCGAAGATCCGAGGTCGAGCTCAACCGCATACCCACGCTCGCGCAGCGCGGCCGCCAACGCTTGCTTCACACTGTCCGCCTTGACGTGTGAGGCGGCGACCGCACGCCCCGCCGACATGCCCGCGAGCGCGCCCTGAACCTCCGCAGCATCGCCACGCGAGGCTGCAGCAGCATAACGAAGATAAGCGCGCAGCGTGTTCGCACCGTCGTTGTACTCGTTGGTGATCTGCGTGTAGTCGATCGAGCTGATCACTGCGACTCGCTGCTTCGCGCGCGAGAAGATGACGTTGAGACGCTTTTCCCCGCCATTCTTGTTGATCGGCCCGAAGTTCATGAGCATTCGGCCGTTGCCATCCGGCGCATAACAGACGCTGAGGATGATCATGTCGCGCTCGTCGCCTTGGACGTTCTCCAAGTTCTTGACGAACAGCCCACAGAACTGCTCGTCCTCCTCGCGTTCGAGCTCGGCATCGAGCGCGGTCCTGAACGCACCGTCCGCAGCCGCGAGCTCGTTCAGCGCTCGTTCGATCTGTTCCTGTTGCGCTTCGGAGAACGCAACGATGCCAAGGCTTGCGCCCGTGCGCTGCGCGAGCAGCTCGCGCACCAACTCAGCGATGTAGCGGGCTTCGCCGGGGTTGCACCGGTTCTCGTACGGCGATCGCTCGAGCCGATGAAAGCTGACGGCCCGCGCGAGCGCTTCGTGCGCACCTCGCTTGCCGTCTTCCGCGCTCTGCACGCGGATCTCGCCTGTCGCTTGCTGGCGCACGGGCGTCGGGATCGTGAGGAGACGGCCCGCGTAAAACGCGTCGTTACAAAAGCTGATCAGCGATTCGTCGCGGCTCCGGTAGTGCCATTCGAGCAACGTCGACGGCAGACTTCGGCCAGCATGGTTGAGCAGACTCTCGGCATCGAGCTCGTACTCCACGCTCTCGGCGTTCTCGTCGAAGACGACCCGATCTTCTTCCGTTCCACGCGTCGACGCGAAGAAGCTGGTCGGAGGTAGCTGCATCTGATCGCCGACGATGATGCTCTGCTCCGCTCGATAGATCGCCGGAATCGCGTCCTCCAACGGAATCTGACTGGCTTCGTCGAAGATCACGACGTCGAAGAACTCTGCAGTGCACGGTAGCGTATCGGCCACGCTGAGCGGGCTCATCAGCCAAATCGGCTTCAGATCGCGGATCACGCTGCCCGTTTGTTTGGTCATCAGATCGCGGATCGACTTGAAGCGCATGACTTTGCCGAACTCGTGTTCGAGCTCGCGCCGGCCCGCCGCATAGTCTTTCTTGAGCGCCTTTTCGTCGGGCGTGAGGCCTGCCGCAGGACTCCCGCTGACGCGCACATGGTCCAAGAACTGCCGCCGGCAGGACTCGACGATCGCGCCGGCGTTTGCCGCTCGAAAAGCGACGTGCTGCTCGCCGAGCACGCGCTGCGCGTTCGCAAGTGCCTGGGCGTCGAACTTCGCGAGGTCCAGCTGCAGGCGCAATGTGTCCGCGCTGGCCTTCTCACACACCGCTGCTTCGAGCGCGTCGACAGTGAGCGGCAGAGTCTTGGCCGCAGCGCGGAACGCCTCCGGCGCCGCCTCGAGCTCGCGCAACACGGGCACGAGCTCCGGGATGACCGGGATCGCTTGCTCCAGGCGCTTCAACTCGTCGGCGAGCTCAGCGGCGCTCAGATGTTCGTAGTCCTGCAGCAGAGAACCGAGCGACTCGCGCAGCGCCGTGACCTCAGCCGCCGCCGCGAGCAACGCACGGGCCGTGACGCCGCCGCCGTCCGCGGCGAGCTCCGCGCGCATCTGACGCTCTGCTGCAGCCACGGGCGCCTCCCCGTGTAGCTTCTCGACCACTTCGCGCACAGGCGCGAGCTCCTCGATTCCCAGCTCTTCGGCGACCTCACGTTCGAGCGTGACCACCTCCGCCTCGGCGGCGTATTGCGCCGAGAGTTGCTCGAGCGCTTGCACATAGGTGGGCGGCAGAACTGAAGCCGCAAAATCGTAGCGGCTCCTCAAAATGCCGCGCAGTTTCCAGAACGAGGGGAACACGAAGCGAAAGAGCATGCTGCGGAAGCGCTGCGCTAGCTCCAGAGCCGTCGCAAGGTCGGCTCGCGGGAGAGGGTCGCGCCACGCGCTCGCCTGCGACTTCGCGTGCGCGAACGCATTCACTTTCTTACCGACGCGCTTGAGCTCGCGTTGCCAATTTTTGTAAGCGCTACTGGCCGCATCGATCAACGACAGGAGCCCAGCTTGAATCAGTGGTCGCAACGCGATGGCGAAATCCACGCGAGCGTAGGTATCCCGCAACGCCAGAGCGTTTGCGTGCGGCAGTGTTGCGAGCTTCGGGCCGATCTCGGCGAGCTGACGCGTGAGTGCTTCGATCGGACGGTCCGAAGCCAGGATGTGTCGAGATAGTAGTCGCGCAGGATGCTTCGCCAATACGGGTTCGGCACCGACCGCATCGAGCGCGCTCGCAATCTTCGCCAGCAGCTCGCAGTGTCGGGCGAATTCGGCATGAGTCGGCAGTCGTTCTTTGTCTGCCGCCGTCAGCTTCGGCGCTATCGCCTGCAGCTCGACCACGCGGCGAATCAACGTTCCGAGTGCCGCGTTCGAATGCAGCGCGGGCGCAGTCATGGCGTCGGTCAAGCGGTCGAGCTTTTGGTACTCGCGCCGCAGCTGATCGATACAGCGCACCCGCGCCGAATCTCCGTCGCTCTGGGACTCGGCGATCCAAGCTTCGTACGTCAGCTTGAGGTCCTGGATGAATGCCTTCTTGTCTTCCTGCGAATCGTGGATGAGGCAGGCGAGCCGGTCGAGGTGGTTCTGCTTTAGTCTGTGGAAGACCACATCGATCGCGGCGCGCTTCTCGCAGACGAACAGAACTCGCTTGCCGCGCGCCGCGTAGTCCGCGATCAAATTCGTGATGGTCTGCGACTTGCCGGTCCCAGGCGGCCCCTGGATGATGTAGCTCCTGCCACCTCTCGCACGCGCGATGGCCTGCAACTGCGAAGGATCCGCCGGCACGACCGAGAACTGTTCTTCGAGCGGAAGGTCGGTCCCAGTGGCGTCGATCCGCCGCGCGTCCGCGCTGAACAACGCATCGAACGCCGCATTCGCACGACCGCCTTCCTCCAAGAGGCCCGCATAGTCTCGGACCAGCGTGATCTTCTGATAGTTGAAGCTTCCGAGCGTGACTCCACATAAATCGAACGCCCAACGATAGGGCGTCGCGTCCTCGTCATCCGATCGCAACGCGTATTGCTCGCGCTCGAGCTCGCGCACACCAGGCTCGGCAACCATCTGGAGCCGCTTCGGCTGCGGCGCCGCCACGAGATCGCGCATCGGTGCAGGCGAGGGCGACACGCGCGTGAGAAATAGTCGCAGTCCGAGCGGCTGGAAGTTGTCGTCGTGATAGCTGTATTCGATCGGTCCGAAGCGCCGCACGCCGCGTCCGCTGAGGTGGGAGCGCTTCTGGAACGTCGCCAAGCGCCGCTTCACCCGCGCCTGAATGAGATCGATGCGCGGCTTGTCGACGTACTCGATGTCGACACCCGGCTCGCTCGATTCGACTTGCCGCACGAGGACTTCGTAGAGCGCGTGCACACTGCCGGGTGTCGTGAGATCGACGGACTGCGGAAGCTCGATTCCGTAGAGCTGACGAAACACGTGACGCAACACCGGGTTGACCTCGGCGGTCTCGCTGGATGGCGTCAGCACGTACGAGTCGCGCACGCCCTTCTTCTTCGCGAGCGTGGCCGGCAAGAGTAAGAGCGGCGTGTGAATGCGTTCTTCCGGCGCGCCTCTGAGGTCGTGCCAGTGCAAAAAGCACAGCACCAGTCGCAGCGATGAAAACCCGTACTCGGTCTGATCGCGCGCGGCGCGCGTCCGAATCGTGTCGAGCACGGCCGGGACGAACGGATAGTCCTCGAAGCGCAGCCACTTCCCGAGCTGAACCGGCTCGAGCTTCGAAAACGCTTCTGCCGTGTCGCCTTGCCAGGTGAGCAGGTCGTCGACCGCGAGGTGCCGATAGTCCAAAAGCAGCGGAACCGAGACCTCCGTGAGGTTCAGCGTCTGTCCGCTCGGCTTGAAGTACAGGAGGCGATTGCGGCGCGACACGTCGAACAGGCGATTTCGCAAGTGGTCGCAGATCACGGCCCGACGGCCTTCAGGGTCGGTGCTCTGCGTGAGGCCGGCGATTCCGGAGGGACTTAGATCACCCGCCGCCGTTTGCTCTCGATGGTGTTCCAGCGCGACGATGAGGCTTGCGAGATCCTGCGCGCGGTCGTGGCGATTGAGCTCCGTCATGCGCATGACGACGCGCGCAACCACCGGATGAACGCGTTCGTTCAGCGTTCGGATGTCCCGGCGCGCACGTACGAAGACTCTCAGTTGCTCGTCGTCCGCGAGGTCGAGATCAGTTGCGACCGATCCCAGGATCAAGCCGAGCACGAACACGTCGGTGAGCGCGTCGTGATGATCGACTTCGTGCTCCCAGCTCACGTATCCTGGCAAATAGACTGGGCGCGTGATCTCGCCGGAGCGCTGCGCCACGTCGAGACTCTCTCGCGAGTGCGTATCCCCGGACAGGTCTTGTTCGTGCTTCGCGTGTTCGACGACGGAGACCGCCGAGGACTCGGGGCGCTGCAGCGAGCGAACTCGCAGGTCGTTCGTCTTCGGCTCGCGCGCCCGAGCGTTTTCGAACCACAACTTGCCGTTCGTAACGAGGATGTCCTCGACTCCCGCCAGCGGTGCGACACGGCCGAGCTCGTGCACGGCTTGGACCTGACGCAGGAGCGGCAGAACGCTCGCTAAGATGTCCTCGGTTCCGCGCCGCGCTTCGGTGACACCCAAGATCTCGCGCAGCGTTTGGCGAGTTGGTGCAAGCGGGGTGCTGCTCGCGACCTTCTTCACTTCGAGCGTCATGCGCGCGCCTCGAGCTTGCGGTGCAGCGCCTGAAACTCAGACTGCGTAAGCTTGAGCTCTTTACGCGCAGCCTTCTCGAACGCGGGGCCACAACCGAGCTCAGCGGCGACTTGGAATGAATGCGCGATCGCGCGCTCTCCGAGCTCGGAATCGACGACAGCGAAGTCGAGAAGGACGTATGCCAAATACTCCGTGAGCGCGTCGCGGAGGGGCGGCCGCTCGCGATTCGGGCGTGCAGCCGAGGGCTGCGGAGCGAAGTCGGGAAAGAACTGGCGTGCGTGTGCGACCACGCGCTCCGTGCAAACCCAAGCGGGCTGCAGCAGGACTTCGAGCGCTCCGCGCGTGAGCGCCGTCACCTCGACTTGATCGAGTAGGTCCAGGTCTTCGAGCGATTTGACCTCGTGGATCAGCCGCGCGACCTCGGGATCACACGCTTCGCCCTGCTCGTGCCAGAGCCAGAGTGCTCGCGCGCGGATGAACGCTTCTGGATGTGTCTCATGGTCGCCCGCCGCCGCCCCGCGTTGCAGGACTTCTTCCGCTTGCTTCAGGTACGCGCGAGGCTCGACCTCGGTGAGACCCGTTTCCACCTTCACGAGGCACGCGATCGCGGCGAGCGGATCGCGCGACGCGCTCAACGCGCCGCGATCGGCATAGATTTCGGTGTAACGCCGGAGGCGGCGCGCGGTGTTGAGGTGGCTCGGCTCAGCACCCGGGTGTCGCGCCATCGCCTCGACGAGGTTCATCGTGGTGCGATGCGAGCCTTCATGTTCCGTCCACAGCTTGTAGTGGGCTAGCTCATGGCCCGCGAGCGCCGTCAACTCGGCTCGACTCAGTGTCGCGAGGATCGGTCCCTGAAGAATGATGTGAGCTTCGCCGGGCAGAAAGCACAACGCGGCGTTCATCTGTCCGGCTTGCTGCGCCTGGTAGAACGCGAGGGGTACGTCCAACTCCAGCGCGCGCAGCGCTTCGGCGGCTGCTGCGTAGAGCTCGGGGTGTGCCTCGGGCTCCATGCGATACGTCGATTTCAGGAGCTCGAGGCGCACCGAGTCCGCGTATTCCTCGCCAAATGCGTCTGATTCGAACCACTTCCAAAGTACGGCCTCAGCGCTCTTCACGAGGTCGCGTACTCGGCAGTGATACGGTAAGGGCAAAAGTTCCGACACCGAAGCTCCCGGGAGCGTAAGCATGTGCCGGCATCATAGCCTGCGACACGCGCAGACTCAGCCCGTCACCGTTTACGACCGTTCGCGCGGCGCAGAGCTGATCTCGCCGGAGCTTTTGGGCGAACGCGGCACTCGCGCAAAACGTTGAACCTCGTTGCCTTTTCATCACGGAACGCTTCGTGTTCGGCCACTCCGGGTCGTACGGAGGCACGCACATGACACGGACTGGTTCTGAGAAGACATTCATTCTCTTCCTCGGGTTCCTCGCGAGTTTGCCGTCCGAAGCCCGACGCGTGCACCCTCGAGTACGCTCCCGTGTGCGGTTGCGACGGCGTGACGTACGGCAATGCGTGCGGTGCAGCCAGTAGCGGCGTCAGCGTCGAGACCAAGGGTGAGTGCGCGGGCTCGGGCGGCGCAGTCTGCGGAACCCGTGGTGCAGCCGAGTGCAAAGCCACCGAGTTCTGCGCATTCCCGCTCGAAGCGCAATGCGGCGCGGCGGATCAGCCAGGCCAGTGCGAGACGAGACCGGACGTCTGCACCGACATCTACAAGCCCGTCTGCGGTTGCGATGGCAAGACATACGGCAACGAGTGCGAAGCGAACGTCGCCGGCGTTGCGGCAGCGCACAGCGGCACCTGCGGGGGCGGTGACGGCGCGAACTGCGGCGGCATCGCAGGTTTGCAGTGCGCGGGCGAGCTCTACTGCAACTTCCCGATCGCGACGCAGTGCGGCTCGGGCGATCAGTTCGGGCAGTGCGCGACCAAGCCGACCGCGTGCACGAAGGAGTTGCGCGAGGTTTGCGGTTGTGACGGCACGACGTACGGCAATCCGTGTCTGGCGGCGGCAGCGGGCGTGTCGATCCAGAAGGACGGTGCGTGCGCGACTAACAACGAAGGGCAGACTTGCGGAGGCTTGATCGGAGCGCAGTGCCCGAGCGGGCAATACTGCAACTATCCGGAGGGCGCGCAGTGCGGAGCGGCGGATCAGACTGGTACGTGCAAGACGATCCCAGATGTCTGTACGGCCGACTACACGCCGGTCTGCGGTTGCGATGACAAGACGTACGGCAACGCGTGTGGAGCTGCCAGCAAGAGCGTCTCGGTACTCCACGCCGGCGAATGTTGATCCGGCAGCGATAGCTTCATGGCGAGGCGCAGCTCCAGGCCGGAGCTGCGCCTTTCTTTTTGCATCGCGTCGAGGCGGCAGGCTCCCGGGAGCAGCAAAGCACGACACAACAGCCGGTTTCGGCAGACGATGCTCGCGCCGAGCAGAATGGTTGGACTCTTTTTACGCCTCGAGTCCTCGATACGCGCCTTCTGTGCGAAAAGTGTGCAGCGCAACCGACTGCGTTGTCGTTCGAGCAGAAGGGTTAGGGTTGTATGCAGAAAGCCCGTAAACGAGTTCATCCCTCGACGCGTTTCGATCTGATGATCGCGCAGGGTTTCTGCGTGGTGCTGCTTGGCGTCGCGACGCTCTCTGCGTGTGCGAGCGACGAACCATCAGCGCGGACAGCCACAGGCACTCCTCCAACGCCCGCGGGTGCTGCGGGAAGAGGCGCGAGCACCGGACCGATCAGCAGCGGGGTTCCGTCGGGGCCGGGATTCGGCGTGAGCAATCCGACTGACATCGTGCCGCTTCCAACGACCCCGCTGCCAACCGATCCGATGGCGTCGACGAAGCCGGAAGTAGAGTGCGAGCCCGGGAAGTTCTGCGAGCCCAAGGGCCCAGACGGCAACTGCGGTAGCGAGCGCCTCAACACCGACGTCAAGACGATCCAGATCCCAGGCAACCTGATGGTGATCTTCGATCGCTCCACTAGCATGGAAGATTTGTGGAATGGCGTGCCGCGCTGGCAGGCCGCGG
>Ga0193752_1001311_pt1 | contig 20885 bp, 22 predicted proteins | sample H1c1metaG_FD_144924 | JGI IMG/M metagenome (GOLD analysis project Ga0193752, IMG submission 144924) | Soil microbial communities from a riparian zone of the East river system, Colorado, United States - H1c1 | ecosystem: Environmental > Terrestrial > Soil > Riparian zone | place: USA: East River...
GCCGATAAGATCGATGCAGTACGGCACGGCCGCAAAGATGCCGTTGACAATCGGCTTGCCGGCGTCATCTTTCAGGCCTTCGAGTGTTTCCTTGATCGCCTTGGGTTGGCCCGGCAGGTTGATGATGAGTGCCTGTTTTCTGACGACGGCCACTTGCCGTGACAGTATCGCTGTGGGTACAAATTTCAGACTCACTTGCCGCATCTGCTCGCCAAAGCCCGGCATTTCGCGGTCAGCCACGGCCAGCGTTGCCTCCGGCGTCACATCGCGCAGTGCCGGGCCGGTGCCGCCGGTGGTGAGCACGAGATGGCATTTTTCAGCGTCTACCAGTTCTTTGAGCGTTGCTTCGATCAAAGGCTGTTCATCGGGAATCAGCCGCGTCACCATACGCCAAGGCGAGGTGAGTGCTTGTGTGAACCAGTCTTTCAGCGCGGGGATGCCCAGGTCTTCGTACACGCCTTGCGAGGCGCGATCGCTGATGGACACGAGGCCGATCAGAAGCTCGTCGTTCATGTGGGAATTATATCGCGCAGTAATTGAAACAGCGCGCGATAGCTCTTGGGCGGTTTGTGCTGTTCGCGTTCGCGCTGCGTGTTGCGTATCAGCGTGCGCAGGGGTTGCAGCTCGGCCTGCGGATACTCGCCGGCCAGCGCGTGCAGTGCTGTAGGGTCATCAATCAACCGGTCGCGCCAGCGTTCAATCAAATGCAGCCGCGCCGTTTCTTCGACGGACACTGTTTTCCATCCTTCGACTTTGGCGCGAATCGGCGCCGCATCGATGTTGCGCATGAGTTTGCCAATGTACTGCAACTGGCGCCGCCGGCCTTCATGAGCGTGTATGCGTTGTGCGGCCTCTACCGCATCGCGCAGCAACTCCGGCAACTCTACCTGTGCGAGCTGGTTGCGATTGAGCGCTACCAGTTCCGCGCCCAGCGACTGCAGCGCGTGCGCGTCGGCCTTGCGGCGTGACTTGCTTGGGCCATCTCCGGTGTAGGAGGGCTCTTCCGGCGCGGCGTTCTCAACGGTGCTCATGGCATTCTGCAATGTGAATCAACCTGTTATGATATCGCTGTTTTCAGGAAATTACCGGCGCGCCATTCATTCGATGTGATGCGCCCTCCTTTAAGACGTTCAAGACGCCTATCATGCCCAACAACGGATTTACCCACGACAGCGGCACGCTTCAGTCGTTGACACGCAATGCACTCGATTATGCGCGCGAACGCGGCGCTACCGCGGCGGAAGTTGAGGTCAGCGAAGGTTATGGTCAAACGGTTACGGTACGCCGCAGCGAAGTGGAAACCATAGAGTATAACCGTGACAAAGGCATGGGCGTTTCGGTGTACATGGGCCAGCAGCGCGGCCATGCCAGTACGTCTGATTTTTCGCCCAAAGCGCTGCGTGATGCGGTGGATGCGGCGTTGTCGATCGCGCGATTTACCGCAGCGGATGATTGCGCGGGACTGGCTGATCCCGAACTGCTGGCGCGCGAGTTTCCCGAATTGCAGTTGTGGCATTCGTGGGCGCTGCCGGTGGAGCGCGCCATCGAGCTTGCCACGATTTGCGAAGATGCGGGGTTCGCGGTGGACAAGCGCATCAGCAATTCCGAAGGCGCGTCGGTGTCGACGCAGGAATCCCATTTTGTTTACGGCAATTCAAACGGGTTTCTGGCGGGTTATCCGAGTTCGCGTCATAGCATCAGTTGTTCGCTGATAGCCGGAGAGGATGACGGCATGCAGCGCGACGATTGGTACGACGTCGCGCGCGCGGCTGATGATCTGGTCACACCGGCGTCCGTCGGACGGCGTACCGCCGAGCGTGCAGTGCGGCGGCTTGATGCGCGCAAGATCGGTACCACGCAGGCGGCGGTACTGTTCGAGGCGCCCATTGCATCCAGTTTGCTCGGTCATTTTGTGTCTGCCGTGAGCGGCGGCAGTCTGTATCGAAAATCGTCATTCCTGCTGGATTCTCTCGGCACTCAGATCTTTGCGCCCCACGTGCATATCAGCGACCTGCCGCACGTGCTGAAAGGATTGGGCAGTGGCGCGTTTGACGCTGAAGGCGTTGCCACGCAGACGCGCGAGGTGGTGAAATCGGGTGTGCTGCAGGGCTATTTTCTCGGCAGTTACTCCGCGCGCAAGCTGGGCATGCGCTCGACGGGCAATGCCGGCGGCAATCACAATTTGATCTTGCGCGATACGGGCGACGATTTCGAGGCGTTATTGAAAAAAATGAATCGCGGTTTGCTGGTGACGGAGCTGATGGGGCAGGGTGTCAATCAGGTCACCGGCGATTATTCGCGCGGCGCCGCGGGCTACTGGGTGGAGAACGGCGAAATCGCCTACCCGGTGCAGGAGATCACTATCGCCGGCAATCTGAAAGAAATATTTCGCGGTATTGCCGCCGTCGGCAACGACGTTTTGCGGCGTGGCTCGCGTCAGTGTGGGTCGGTGTTGGTGGAACAGATGACCATTGCGGGCAATTAGCCTAAATTCATAAGTATTTGTTTTTAAAGGAATATTTATAATGAAACGGCGGCAGTTTCTAACCCGCGCAGGCGCGGGATTGGCGGCCGGTACTGTAGCAGCGCCGGTACTTGCGCAAACAGCCGCGCAAGTACGCTGGCGGATGGCGTCGAGTTTTCCCAAGAGCCTGGATACTTTGTACGGCACGGCAGAAGAAATCGCGAGCCGCGTGTCAAGACTGACCGACGGCAAGTTTGAAATTCGCGTGCATGCTGCCGGCGATATCGTGCCCGCGCTGCAAGTGCAGGAGGCGGTGCAAAATGGCACGGTGGAATGCGGACAAACCGCGAGCTACTACTACGTCGGCAAGCATCCCGCGTTTGCCTTTGATACCGCGCTGCCCTTTGGCATGAATTGCCGCCAGCAAAACGCGTGGATGTACAGCGGCGGTGGCATGCAATTGATGCGCGATTTTTTCCGCGGCTACAACATCATCAATTTTCCGTGCGGCAACACCGGCACGCAGATGGCGGGCTGGTATCGCAAGGAAATCAAATCGCTGGCCGATCTTAAGGGCCTGAAAATGCGTATCGCCGGTTTGGGCGGACAGATTTTGTCGCGCCTGGGCGTGGCGCCCCAGCAAATTGCCGGTTCGGATGTCTATCCTGCGCTGGAAAAAGGCACGATAGATGCAGCGGAATGGGTGGGTCCGTACGACGACGAGAAGCTCGGTTTTCACAAGGTCGCGAAGTATTACTACTATCCCGGCTGGTGGGAAGGCTCGGCACAGCTATCGGTTTTTGTGAATGTAAAAAGCTGGGAAGCACTGCCCAAAGCGTTTCAGGAAGCACTGGACGTGTCTTGCGCCGAGGCCAATATACGCATGGTGGCGCGCTACGATGCCAACAATACCGCCGCGCTGCGCCGACTGGTGAATCAGGGCGCACAGCTGCGCGCATTTCCGCGTCCGGTGATGGAAGCCTGCCATAAGGTCGCGCACCAGATTTATGATGAATTTTCCGCCAAATATCCGGAGTTCAAAAAAGTCTACGAACCGTGGCGCCAATTCCGAGACGAGCAATATTTGTGGTTCCGTGTGGCGGAGAATTCCTACGATAACTTTGTGTACTCTATGAAGTCGGCGCCGGCAGGCAAACCGTAACTTGCCGGGTATGAAACGATTGCCGTGCCTGCACGGTGCGCAGTATGAGCGGTTGAGCGGCGTGCACGGCTTTTTGCGGCAATACTTGCGTGAATGTGTTTGGCCGGGATACCGCACGGCGCACTGGAAGTCGAAGCGCCGGCCACCGAGGCGCGGGGTTCTATGCAGCCAGTGAATGTGATACCGTACGTGCCCACGGTAACGGATTAAACAATGAAACAGTTCTATTTCGGGATTGCATTACTGGCGGCGCTTGGGGCGCAGCCGGTGTTGGCGCAATCCGTACAGATCGGATATATCGACGGCGTGCGTATTGAAAACGATACCCGGCGCGCCTATGAAATCAGCGAAAGCCTGCGCAAGGAGTTCAGTGCGCGCGAGCAGGAAGTGCGCAGCATGGAGACCCGTGTCAAAGCGTTGCAGGCGCAACTGCCCAGCGCACCGCAGGGTCGCGAACGCGAACTCAAGGAACGTGAATTCCAGGCGCAGGCGCAACGCCTGGAGCAGGTCGGGCGTGCGTTTGTGGATGATGTCGAACGGCGCAAGGCAGAAGAGCGGCGCAAGTATTTCGTGGAAGTGACCGCCATCGTCAACAAAATTGCCGAGTCGCGCAAGCTCGATTTGGTACTGCAGGAGGCGGTGTACGCCGGCAAATCAGTGGACCTTACCGATCAGGTGATCAAAGCGCTGGGTGGACCTGCGCCCAAGCCCGCCGCCAAGTAACCGGCATCATTTCGCTTCGCCGGTATTACGAGCGGGGCGCTCACTTCGCTTCGCGCAAGGCTCGTTCTATCGCAGCGGCGCTATCGTCGCCGGGCGACGAACTGGCGGGAGCCTGCTGTTCTATCGACACCGGCGTTTGGTTGAGTTTTTCCCCGGCCTTGTAGACCATCACCATTTGCGGGAAGGCGATGATCAGTCCGACCATCAATAACTGAATCGCCAGGTAGGGAATCGCGCCCCGGTAGATGTCGGTGGTTTTGATGCCCGCGATCCGCGCACCCGTGATCTTGTCGGTATAAGCCTGATCGGGCGCCACGCTGCGCAGATACATCAACGAAAACCCGAACGGCGGATGCATGAATGATGTTTGCATATTGACCGCCAGCATCACACCCAGCCACACCAAATCGATACCGAGCTTCTGCGCCACGGGTGCCAGCAACGGCACCAGGATGAAAGCGATTTCGAAGAAATCGAGAAAAAAGGCGAGCACAAACACCAGCAGGTTGACGAAAATCAGAAAACCGGTGACGCCGCCCGGCAGGTGCGACAGTAACTGCTCCACCCAGATGTCGCCGCTCACCGCGCGAAACGTCAAGGTGAATACCGTGGCGCCAATCAGCACGAAGACCACGAAGCTGGTGAGTTTGGTGGTTTCGATTGACGCATTGCGCAGCAGATTCAGATCGAGCCGGCCGCGCATTGCCGCCAGTATCAGCGTGCCCACGGCGCCCATCGCGCCGCCTTCCGTAGGCGTGGCGATGCCGAGCACGATGGTGCCGAGTACCAGAAACAGCAGTACGACTTGCGGGATCAGCACGGCGATGACGCGCAACACCAGTGCCTTGCCGTGCAGCGTGCGCATCGCCGGCGGCAGCGCCGGCGCCGCTGCCGGTCGCCATAGCGTCATCAAAAAAACATAAATAAAATAGAGACTCACCAATACCAGGCTGGGTATCCACGCACCGAGGTAAAAATCGCCTACCGATTTACCCATGGTATCGGCAAGCACCACCAGCACAATCGATGGCGGGATAATCTGCGCCAGCGTGCCCGATGCCGCGATCGTGCCGCAGGCGAGCCTGGGATCGTAACCGTAACGCAGCATCACCGGCAGCGAAATCACCCCCATCGATATCACCGCGGCGGCCACCACACCGGCAGGGCCGCCGAGAATAGCGCCTACCAGTATTACCGCATAGGCAATGCCGCCGCGCACCGATCCGAACAACTGGCCGATGGTTTCCAGCAATTCTTCCGCCATGCCGCTGCGGTCGAACACGAATCCCATAAAGGTAAAAAACGGGATCGCCAGCAGCGTCTCGTTGCGCATGATGCCGAACACGCGCGCCGGCAGCGCCTGAAATAACGCGTAATCCAGCAAGCCCAGTTGAATGCCGAGCAAGCCGAACGCAAGCCCCAGGGCCGCGAGCGCGAAGGCAATCGGATAGCCAGTCAGCAGAAACACGAACAGCGCCGCAAACATCAGCGGCGCAAGATTGGCCGTCAAAAATGCTGTCATCAGCGAAGGTGCTGTAGCGGTGTCAGCGGATCGGCGATCAAGCCGCGCAAATACGCGATCCGCTTAATCAACTCCGCCAGCCCTTGCAGGATCAGTAAAAAAATCCTAATCCTGGCCACCTTGGAAGCCCGCCTGCGTCCGGTGATTGTTCGTTGCTGAACCAGGCATCGATAAACATCGGCCACGCCAGCCACCCGATCAACGTGCACGCCGGCCACAAAAACAACAGTGTGCCCAGGATGTCGATCCACGCACGCGTGCGTGGCGATACACGGGTAAACAGCACGTCCAGTCTTACGTGATCGTTGTGTTTGAGCGCGTAACCTGCCGCGAGCAAAAAAAATGCGGAGAACAAATACCATTGAATCTCCAGCCACGCGTTTGACGTAATGCGAAATGAGTAGCGCATCAACGCGTTGCCCGCAGAAATCAGAATCGCGGCCAATGCAAGCCAGCTAACCCAGCGGCCGATGCGCTCGTTCAGCGCATCAATACACGCAGCCAGCGGCAAAAGAAATTGCATGATGGATTCAAGCGAACAAGGGTGAACTTGAGCGGAATCATACGTAACTTCGCGCGCTGCCGCGAGCCGTAATTCCACGCGGGGATTACGGCGAATTCTGCTAAAATCAAGACTTTACCGTATCATGACCGGCACGCTCGCTGTGACGCTGGGTCTTCTCATTCCCTTCATTCCACGCAAGGCAGCCCATGTTTTCCACCTCCAAAGACACCATCGCCGGCATCGACCCGGAGCTCTGGCAAGCACTCGAACGCGAGCGGCAGCGGCAGCACGACCACATTGAGCTGATCGCGTCGGAAAATTACGCCAGTCCGCGTGTGCTGGCTGCACAAGGCTCGGTGCTGACCAACAAATACGCCGAAGGTTATCCAGGCAAACGCTACTACGGCGGCTGTGAGCATGTCGATGTGGCCGAGCAATTGGCGATAGATCGCGCGAAGAAACTTTTTCACGCAGGTTACGCCAATGTGCAGCCGCGGTATTCAAGGCGGTGCTGCACCCCGGCGATGTCATTCTCGGTATGGCGCTCGACAGTGGCGGCCATCTCACCCACGGGTCGCCGGCCAACGTGAGCGGACGTTATTTTGATGCGGCCGCGTACGGGTTGAATCCTGATACCGAAGAAATCGACTACGACGAAGTCGAAGAACTTGCGCTGGTGCGCAAACCGAAGATGATCATCGCCGGGGCATCGGCCTATTCGCTGCGTTTCGACTGGAAGCGCTTTCGTGCCATTGCAGACCAATGCGGCGCGCTGCTGATGGCTGATGTTGCCCATTACGCGGGCTTGATCGCGGCTGGGCTTTATCCGAGCCCGGTGGGCATAGCCGATTTCGTCACCAGCACCACACACAAAACGCTGCGCGGACCGCGCGGCGGTTTGATACTGGCGGATGCCAAGCATGAGAAAATTCTGAATAGTGCCGTATTTCCCGGCACACAGGGCGGACCGCTGATGCATGTGATAGCCGCCAAGGCCGTTGCGTTTCAGGAAGCGCTCACGCGCGAGTTCCGTGTTTACCAGCAACAGGTGCTCGACAACGCGCGGGTGATGGCGAAGGTTTTGCAAGAGCGCGGTTTGCGCATCGTTTCTGGCCGCACCGAGTGCCATATGTTCCTGGTGGATTTGCGCAGCAAGCATGTTACCGGCGTGGAAGCGGAGAGCGCTCTGGGTAAAGCCAACATGACTATTAACAAGAATGCAATTCCCAGGGATCCGCAGCGTCCCATGGTGACCAGCGGCATCCGTGTGGGCTCACCCGCAATGACCACGCGCGGCTTCCGCGAACTCGAAGCGGAGCGGGTCGCCCATCTGATCGCCGATGTGCTCGAAGCGCACAATGACGGCGCGGTGTTGCGGCGTGTGGCCGGCGAAGTCAAAGCCCTGTGCGATAAATTTCCAGTCTACGGCGCCTGATTTTTATGAAATGCCCGTTTTGCAAGCATGATTCAACGCAGGTGATCGACTCACGCGTGAGCGACGCCGGCGACAGCATCCGGCGCCGGCGCCGTTGCGAATCATGCAACAAGCGCTTTACCACTTATGAAACGGTCGAACTGCGCATGCCGCAGGTGGCCAAGCAGGATGGCAGCCGCACGGAGTTCGATCTGGAAAAGTTGCGCACCGGTTTCATGCGCGCGCTGCACAAGCGCCCGGTACCCACGCCGTTGGTGGATGAGGCGATTGCCACCATTACGCAGAACCTGCTTGCGTTGGGTGAACGTGAAGTGCCCGCGCGGCGCATCGGCGAAATGGTGATGCGCGAGTTGTATCGGCTGGATCAGGTGGCCTATATTCGCTTTGCCTCGGTGTATCGCAGCTTTCAGGGCGTGGACGACTTCCAGGACGCGATCAAGGAAGTCCAGAAGCCGGGTTCCGGCAAGAAGTAGAACACAGCGCCGGTTTGCGTTTGCGCGCCGCAACAGCCACCATGACGAAATCCGCAGACGAAGCGAGCCATCAAAGTTATATGGCGCGCGCGCTGGAGCTGGCGCGGCGCGGCTTATATACCACCACGCCTAATCCGCGCGTCGGCTGTGTAATCGTGCGCGACCATGCCGTGGTGGGCGAAGGTTGGCACGAGCGTGCGGGCGAACCGCACGCCGAAGTGCTGGCGCTGCGTGCGGCGGGTGAACTTGCACGTGGCGCCACGGCTTACGTCACGTTAGAGCCGTGCGCACATCGGGGCCGTACGCCGCCGTGTTGCGAGGCGCTGGCGGCAGCGGGCGTGGCGAGCGTGATTGCGGCGATGGAAGACCCGAATCCGCTGGTCGCGGGCAAAGGTTTTGCGCTATTGCGTGCCGCGCACATCGCGGTAGCGTCGGGACTGATGGCGCATGAGGCAGGCGAACTCAATATCGGGTTTGTTTCACGTATGACGCGCAAGCGACCGTGGGTTCGTTTGAAAGTCGCGGCGAGCCTCGACGGTAAAACGGCATTGCTCAATGGCCGGAGTCAATGGATCACCGGACCGGAATCACGCCGCGATGGTCATGCGTGGCGCGCGCAGGCGTGCGCGGTGCTAACCGGCATCGGCACCGTGAAAGACGATAATCCGCAACTCACCGTGCGCGATGTCGTGACCACGCGCCAGCCGCTACGCGTGGTGGTCGATAGCCGGCTGGAAACACCGGTCGATGCCAAGGTGGTGGGTGAGGGGATGGTGATTGCAGCAGCAGCGAATCACGCGGATCGAGCAGATTATGAGCGTCGGGCGCAGGCCCTGCAGGCGCGCGGCGCGGAGATTGTGGTGTTGCCGAACGCGAGTGGCAAGGTGGAATTGCCGGACCTGATGCTGGAGCTGGGGCGGCGTGGCATTAACGAGTTACACGTCGAAGCGGGTTATAAACTCAATGGATCGCTGATGAATGAAGGTTTGGTGGATGAATTGCTGTTGTATCTGGCGCCCGGCTTGCTGGGAGATGCGGCGCACGGCATGTTCCATCTGCCCGAACTGAAAACGCTTTCCGCGCAGCGCAGGCTGAATATCATGGATGTGCGTCAAATCGGGCCGGATATCCGCATTCTTGCCAGGGTGACGCCGGTATAATGTTTACCGGGATTATCACGGCTGTGGGCAGCATTGCTGCGGTGAAACCTGCCACCGGGGGCGTGCGCATCCGGGTGGCCGCGCCTGAACTGGGCTTGGCCGACGGGCAGGTGGGTGAGAGCATTGCGGTGAATGGCGTATGTCTCACGGCAGTCGTGATTGCGGCGTCAGGTTTTGATGCGGATGTGTCCCGCGAAACGTTGCGCTGCACGGCGGGGTTCGAGCCGGGTACGCGGGTGAACCTTGAGCGCGCTTTGCGCTTGTCGGATCGCCTGGGCGGGCATCTGGTGAGCGGGCACGTGGATGGCGTAGGTGTAGTGGTCAGTGTTGAAACCGCGGGCGACAACCGCGAGTTGTGGTTCGAAGCGCCGCGTGAAGTGGCGCGTTACATCGCGGTCAAGGGGTCGATTGCGATTCAAGGCGTAAGTCTCACCGTGAACGAAGTGAAAGATATGCGATTTTGCGTCAATATTATTCCGCACACGCTGGCAGCGACCAATCTGAACGCGCTGACTGCGGGCGCGCGTGTCAATCTCGAGGCCGACACCGTAGCGCGTTACGTCGAGCGCCTGAACAGTTTCGGAGCGCAATCGTGAATACGCCTGTGGCAGCGGTATCTATCAGCCCACCGGCGGAAATCATCGCCGAGATTCGCGCCGGCCGCATGGTGGTGCTGGTGGATGAAGAAGACCGCGAGAACGAAGGCGATTTGCTGATTGCGGCGGAGCACGCCACTGCCGAGGCCATCAATTTCATGGCGCGCTACGGGCGCGGGCTGATTTGCCTCACGCTCACCGAAGAGCGCTGCCGGCAGCTCAATCTGCCGTTGATGGTGTCGAACAACCGTTCGCCGCTGGGCACTAATTTCACGGTGTCGATCGAAGCCGCCGAGGGCGTGACCACGGGTATTTCCGCGGCGGACCGCGCAACCACGGTGCGCGCGGCGATGCGTCCCGACGCCGGCCCGCGCGATCTGGTGCAGCCGGGACATATTTTTCCGCTGATGGCGCAAGAAGGCGGGGTGCTGGTGCGCGCGGGGCACACCGAGGCTGGATGCGATCTTGCTCGACTGGCCGGCCTTCAGCCGGCGTCGGTGATTTGCGAAATTCTCAAGGACGACGGCGAGATGGCGCGCTTGCCCGATTTGATCCCGTTCGCAGCGCAGCATGGCCTGAAGATCGGCACCATAACGGATCTGATTCAGCATCGCGGACGCACCGAATCGCTGGTGGTGCGCGCGTCCGAGCGTACTGTGCAAACCGTGCATGGTGAATTCCGACTCTATGCGTACAGCGACCGCATCGGGCGCGAGACGCATCTGGCGCTGGTCAAAGGCAGCATCACGGCGGCAACAGAAGCGCTGGTGCGTGTGCATGAGCCGGTGTCGGTGATCGATTTGCTCGATGCGGGGAGCACCACGCACTCGTGGAATTTTCATGATGCGCTGTCGTCTATTGCGAAATCCGGCTGCGGCGTGCTGTTGTTGTTGCACCGTCAGGAGACTGCGGAAGAATTGCTGGCGCGCGCGCGTCCGGCCAGCGCCGACCGCGCGCCCCCCAAAATGGAGCTGCGCAACTATGGCATTGGCGCACAAATACTGCGGGATCTCGGTGTGAAGAAAATGCGCCTGATGGCGTTGCCGCGGCGCATGCCGAGCATGGCCGGGTTTGATCTGGAAGTGGTCGGTTACGCGCAGCCGCCGCTCAGAAAATCGTAAGTTCAGAAGCCATGAGCCGCTACGACCACATCGAAGAATTTGAACCCGATCACCGCGGCACGGGTCTGCGCGTCGGCATCGTGGTGGGGCGTTTTAACGGCGACATCGGCGAAGGGCTGCTGTCGAGTTGTACGGCTGAACTTACCAAGTTCGGTGTCCAGGCACAGAACATGCGCATCGCCAGCGTACCCGGCGCGCTGGAAATGCCGTTGGTGTTGCAGACGATGGCGCGCAGCGGCAATTACGATGCGCTGATCGCGCTGGGCGCGGTGATCCGCGGCGAGACGTATCACTTTGAGATCGTGTCGAACGAATCCTGCGCCGGCATCACGCGTGTGCAACTGGATACCGGCGTGCCCATCGCCAATGGCATTTTGACCACTGAAGACGACGATCAGGCAATTGCGCGCATGGCGCAAAAAGGCGCCGATTGCGCTTTGGCGGCGGTGGAAATGGCGAATTTGCTGCGCAAAATAAAGTGAATAAAATCAAATACTTAAAGTTTTGTCGCGATGCGGAACCCAGGTGGTGAAATCGGCGCGTCACCGCTCGCGCGAATTCGCGCTGCAAGCCTTGTATCAATGGCTGCTGGCGAAACCTGCGCCTGCGGATATCGCCAAAGACATCGAACTGTTTCGCGGTTTCGACAAATGCGATGCGCTGTATTTTCGCGATCTGCTGGAAGGCGCGATCCACGATGCCGAAAGCATTGAGCACAGTCTCGCCCCTTGTCTGGACCGGCCGGTCGACAAGTTGTCGCCGATCGAACGCGCGATATTGATGATTGCCGGCTGCGAGTTTTTGCGGCACCCGGAAGTGCCCTACCGCGTGGTGATCAACGAAGCCGTGGAACTCGCGAAAGCCTTCGGCGGCACCGACGGCCACAAGTACGTAAACGGCGTGCTCGACAAGCTGGCGGCCAATCTGCGTGAGCGCGAAGTGCGCGCAGCACGCTCCGCAAACGCCGCGGGCTGAGCGAAGTTTTGCGCTGCGGCACGGCTTCGCGCCGACGGCGCTATTCGATAAAATACCGCTCTGTATCTTCCAAATCGATGGAGCAAGCATGCCAGACAAGGTGAAAAAGCGTATCTATATGTTCTACGCAGCAGGCGTGGTGAATCTGTTGATCGGCACCTATGTGCTGTTTTTCGGGCGCGGTTTTTTGCCCGAAGACAAGATTACCATGCTCATACTGTTTTTTCTGGGCTTTGCCGCGGTGGATTTCTGGATGCCGATCATGATTAAAAAGAAGTGGGAAAAAGATCAGGCCGCGTATGACGCGCAACAACGCGCGCAGGGTTCTCATTCGCCGCCGCAGGCCTGACAACTCTGTGCTCAACGAATTCGGCCTGATCAAAAAATACTTCACGCATCGCCCGCGGCACACGCTGCTCGGCGTGGGCGACGATGCGGCGCTGATTCGTGTACGTCCCGGGCATGTGCTGGCGATCTCGGCCGACATGCTGGTGGAAGGCCGGCATTTTTTTAAAGGCGCGGACCCCGAAGCGCTGGGGCATAAAACGCTGGCGGTGAATCTCTCCGATCTGGCGGCGATGGGCGCCACACCGCGCTGGGCCACGTTGGCGCTGGCGCTGCCGAAGATCGATACCCAGTGGTTGGCGGCGTTTACGCGCGGCTTCATGCGACTGGCGCGGGCACATGATGTCGATCTTATCGGCGGCGACACCACGCGCGGCCCGCTGAACTTGTGCGTGCAGATCATGGGCGAAGTGCCGGCGAACAAAGCGCTGCGGCGCGATGGCGCGCGCGTGGGCGACGATGTCTGGGTATCCGGCACGCTGGGCGATGCCGCGCTGGCGGTGGCCGCGCGAAAAAAAGAGATTCGTCTTCCGCCGCGCGCGCTGATCGCGGTATCGCGCCGGCTCGATCAGCCCACACCCCGCGTCGCCTTGGGCAAGGCATTGCGCGGCGTGGCACGCAGCGCGATCGATATCTCGGATGGATTGCTGGGCGATCTCGCACACATCTGCGAGCGTTCGCGCGTCGCAGCCGTGATCGAACTCGAGGTGCTGCCCCTGTCGGCATTGATGCGTGCGCACGTGCATCTTCCGCTTGCGCGGCGCGCCATGCTGTCGGGCGGCGACGATTATGAATTGTGCTTCACCGCGCTGCCGTCGCGCCGCGCCGCCGTGTTGCGTGCTGGCGCGCACGCCGGCGTGCCGGTGACGCGCATCGGGCGCATGATCCGCGCGCCAGCGGGCGTGACCGGCGTGGCCGTGATCGACGGCGCGGGCCTTCCGCTGCCGATCGCACGGCGGGGCTTTGACCATTTTGGCTGAAGCTGCCGCACCGTTGGTGCGGCCCGGCGTGCGCTTTGTCTATACGCACCCGGCACACTTTATTGCCTTCGCTGGCGGCGCCGGGCTGGCGCCTTTTGCACCCGGTACCTTTGGCACGTTGCTGGCATTTCCGCTGTTTGCGTTGCAGGCAGCCTATGCGGATGACTTAACGCAAGTATTGGTTTTTATTATATTTTTTTTGATCGGCGCATGGGCCTGCCAGGCCACCGGCCGCACGCTGGGCGTGTCCGATCACGGTGGTATGGTGTGGGACGAAACCGTGGCGTTTCTCATTGTGCTGTTTTTTACACCGGCGGGATGGCTGTGGCAGATCGCGGCGTTTGTGTTGTTCCGCTTTTTTGATATCGTGAAGCCGCCACCGATACGCCACTTTGACCGCACGCTGAAAAATGGTTTCGGCGTGATGTTTGATGATTTACTCGCTGCGGGCTACACGCTGTTTGTGCTCGCGCTCGCAAAAACCCTGATCGACTGAAAACCATGACCGATCCACAACTCTACGAACTCGCTGAACGCGTCGGCAAGGCGCTCAAAGCCAAAGGCATGATGATGGCGAGTGCGGAATCCTGCACCGGCGGCTGGATTGCGCAGGCGATGACCGCCGTGCCCGGCAGTTCGGCGTGGTTCGAGCGCGCGTTCGTGACATACACCAACATTGCAAAGCAAGAAATGCTCGGTGTAAAAACTGCGACGCTGGATGCACACGGCGCGGTGTCGGAGCCCGTGGTACGCGAAATGGTTGAAGGCGCGCTGGCCCGCAGCCACGCGCAGGTGGCGGTATCGGTGAGCGGCGTGGCCGGGCCGACTGGCGGCACGCCCGAAAAACCGGTGGGCATGGTGTGTTTCGGCTGGGGCGTGAAAGGCGGTGCGATACAAACCGCGACGCTACACTTTGACGGCGACCGCGAAGCGGTGCGGCGGCAGTCTGTGGCGTTTGCGTTAAATCAAATACTGGCGCTGTAGCATTACCGCTGATTGCGCAATCCGGCGCCAGTAAATAATGTCGCCATTCAGCGCCTGAAATATTACTGTTCACAAAAATGGCTCAAGCCCCGACTGGTGACGTTGATCGGTTCATCGCCCGCTGGCAGTCCGCTGGCGGGTCGGAACGTGCCAACTACCAGTTGTTCGTGCATGAACTGTGCACATTGCTCAATTTGCCTACGCCCGACCCGGCGCGCGAGGACACGCGCGACAACGCCTACGTGTTCGAACGCCGTGTCACGTTTCACCACGGCGACGGGGCAGAGTCGCCCGGCTTCATCGATTGCTACCGCCGGGCTTCCTATGTACTCGAAGCCAAAAAGGTTCGGCAGGCCGGAGGCAAAGCCTTTGACGATGCGCTGCTGCGTGCACGCGGACAGGCCGAGCAGTACGCGCGCGCTTTGCCTGCGGCCGAAGGACGTCCTCCGTTTCTGATCGTGGTCGATGTGGGCAACGTGATCGAGCTCTACGCCGAATTCACGCGCTCCGGCGCCACCTACACACCGTATCCCGATCCACGGTCACACCGTATTGCGCTTGAACACCTGCGTGACGAAGCCACCCGTGAGCGCCTGCGCGCGGTGTGGCTCGATCCGCTCTCGCTCGACCCCACGCGTCTGTCCGCTAAAGTCACGCGGGATGTCGCCGAACGGCTGGCCGAAGTGGCGCGCGTGCTCGAAGCGGCGGGCCATGCGCCCGAAACCGTCGCCGGCTTTCTCAGCCGCTGCCTGTTTTCAATGTTCGCCGAAGACGTGGGCCTGTTGCCCGAACGGGCATTCGTTGAACTGCTTGAAAGCCTCAAAGGCAATACCGCGCAGTTTGTGCCGCTGGTGGGCGAACTGTGGCGTGCCATGGATCGCGGCGAATTTTCCGCCGCCGTGCGCGCGGATTTGCTGCACTTCAACGGCAAGCTGTTCAAGAACCCGCAGGTGCTGCCGCTGAATCGCAACCAGATCGAACTCCTGCTGGCGGCGGCACGCGCCAACTGGCGCGAGGTCGAGCCCGCGATTTTCGGCACGTTGCTCGAACGCGCGCTTGATCCCGCCGAGCGCCACGCGCTGGGCGCGCACTACACGCCGCGCGCGTATGTCGAACGGCTGGTGCTGCCGACCATCGTCGAACCGTTGCGCGACGACTGGAAAAACGCGCAGGCCGCGGCGCTGGTACTGGCGGGCGAAGGCAAACTGAAAGAAGCCCAACAACAGGTGCGCGCATTTCTCAAAACCCTGTGCGAAGTGCGCGTGCTCGATCCGGCATGCGGCTCCGGCAACTTTTTGTATGTCACGCTCGAACATCTCAAGCGCCTCGAAGGCGAAGTGCTCAACCAGCTCGACGAACTCGGCGACACCCAGGGCCGCCTTGAGTTGCAGGGCGTGTCGGTCGATCCGCATCAGTTGCTCGGCATCGAACTCAATCCGCGCGCCGCCGAAATCGCCGAGATGGTACTGTGGATCGGCTACCTGCAATGGCACTTCCGCACGCGCGGCCAGATCATGCCGCCGCAGCCGGTGCTCAAGGATTTTCACAACATCGAATGCCGCGATGCCGTGCTCGCTTGTGACCGCGTTGAATTCGTCACCGACGAACGCGGCGTGCCCGTCTCGCGCTGGGATGGCAAAACATTTAAAAAACATAATATTACGGGCGAGGACGTGCCGGACGACACGGCGCGCGTGCCGCTCGAGCGTTACGTCAATCCGCGCAAGGCGGAATGGCCAACAGTGGATTTCGTGATTGGCAATCCGCCGTTCATCGGCGCGGCTTCGATGCGTGCCGCGCTCGGCGACGGCTACACCGAAGCGCTGCGCAAAACCTGGAACGAGGTGCCGGAGTCGGCGGACTTCGTCATGTATTGGTGGAACCACGCCGCCGAACTTACGCGCGCCGCTGCGTTGCGCCGCTTCGGATTGATTACCACCAACAGCCTGCGCCAGACTTTCAACCGGCGCTTGATCGAGCGACACATGGCGGCAAAGCCGCCGCTGTCGCTGGCGTTTGCGATTCCCGATCATCCGTGGGTGGATAGCGGCGATGGCGCGGCGGTGCGCATCGCAATGAGCGTCGGCACTTCGCAAACCGGCACGGGTACGCTGCTGACATCAGCGGCGGAAACGCCGGGCGGTGATGGTGTGATTGACGTTACGCTGGTAGCGAAACAGGGATTGATACATGCGGATTTAACGACGGGTGCAAATGTGGCGGCGGCAGGACCACTAAAAGCTAACGCCGGTATCAGTTCTCCCGGCGTTAAATTGCATGGCGCCGGCTTCATCGTGACTCCAGAACAAGCCAAGATGCTCGGTTTTGGTCGGATCGATGGGATGGAAAATCATATTCGGGAATATCGCAATGGCCGTGACCTTACGGATCGACCACGAAACGTTAAAGTCATTGATTTATTCGGGCTTAAGGCCGAGACGGTTCGTGAACGCTTCCCGGAGGTGTACCAGTGGTTGCTGGAAAGAGTAAAGCCTGAACGCGACGCGAAAGGTCAAACCAAAGACGGCGCTGGATATGCGCGCTACTGGTGGCTGCATGGTAAGCCGCGCACTGAGCTTCGGCCCGTGCTTCAGGGTTTACCGCGCTACATCGCGACAGTCGAAACCGCGAAACATCGCACGTTTCAATTTCTCGATGCATCGATCTTGCCCGACAACATGCTGATCGCGATTGGAATCGACGACGCGCATTTCCTCGGCGTGTTGTCGAGTAGAGTTCATGTGACTTGGGCGCTAGCGGTGGGTGGACGGCTCGGTGTCGGCAACGATCCACGCTACAACAAATCGCGTTGCTTCGAGACGTTCCCGTTTCCCGAAGTAAAACCCGCACCCAAAGCCCGCATCCGCGATCTCGCCGAACAACTCGACGCGCATCGCAAGCGCCAGCAGGCGCAGCACGCCGATCTGACGCTGACCGGCATGTATAACGTGCTGGAAAAACTCAAAACCGGCGCCGAGCTCAACGCCAAAGAAAAAATCATCCACCAGCACGGGCTGGTGGCGGTGCTGAAAACGCTGCACGACGAACTCGACCGCACAGTGCTGGCCGCGTACGGCTGGAGCGATCTGGCGCCGTTGCTGGAGGTGGTGAACGGGAACGGGGCTGCCGGCACGAGTGGCACGCCGGCGACGCGGGACGATTGCAAGCGCGCGCTGGATGATGCGCTGTTGGAGCGGCTGGTGGCGCTCAACGCCGAACGCGCGGCGGAAGAGGCGCGCGGCGTGATTCGTTGGCTGCGTCCCGAGTTTCAGATTCCGGCGTCGGGCCTGACGCAAACGCCGACGGCGGAGCAGTTGGAAATCGACACCGAGGACACAGCGGTTGCCGCCAAGCCCGGCGCGCGCCGCGCGTGGCCGGCAACGTTGCCGGAGCAGGTGAAAGCGGTCGCTGAAATCCTTACCACAGCAGGCGCGCCGCTGGCGGAGGACGCGATTGCTGCGCATTTCAGCGGGCGCGGCGCATGGAAAAAACGCCTGCCGCAAATTATCGACACGCTGGTGGCGGTGGGCCGCGTGCGCCGCCGCAAGGACAGGCAGGTGGTCGTTGCTTGACCTTCGATGCCCACTAAACTCCCTGTAGAATTCAGGGATCGAAAGGGGAGTTTAATCGTAAGTATTTGATTTTAAACAATATTTTATTTTTGCATCGCATAGCTGTATTTTTATACAGTGATCTGCCATAATGCGCCTACGGATAACTCAACGGAGGCGCAATCATGGATCAAAATACCGAGCTGGTCATACAGCAATCAAGGAATAACAAGATGGACGATAACAAATCCAAGGCGCTTTCAGCAGCGCTGTCTCAAATTGAAAAGCAGTTCGGCAAGGGCTCGATCATGCGCCTCGGCGAATCCGATATCGCGAAGGATATCCAAGTGGTATCGACCGGCTCGCTGGGGCTGGACATCGCGCTGGGCATCGGCGGGCTGCCGCGCGGGCGCGTGGTGGAAATTTACGGGCCGGAATCGTCGGGCAAAACCACGCTGACGCTGTCGGTGATTGCGCAGATGCAAAAGCTCGGCGGCACCGCGGCGTTCATCGACGCCGAACACGCGTTGGATCCGCAATATGCCGAGAAACTCGGTGTTAAGGTTGAAGACCTGCTGATTTCACAGCCTGACAACGGCGAGCAGGCGCTGGAAATTGCCGACATGCTGGTGCGCTCCGCCTCGGTGGATGTGGTGGTGATCGACTCGGTCGCCGCACTGGTGCCGCGCGCCGAAATCGAGGGCGAAATGGGCGAGCCGCAAATGGGCTTGCAGGCGCGGCTGATGTCGCAGGCGCTGCGCAAGCTGACGGCCAATATCAAGCGTTCCAACACGCTGGTGATTTTTATTAACCAGATTCGCATGAAAATCGGCGTCATGTTCGGCAATCCGGAAACCACCACCGGCGGCAACGCGTTGAAATTCTATGCCTCGGTGCGCATCGACATTCGCCGCATCGGCGCCATCAAAAAGGGCGAAGAAGTGATCGGTTCCGAAACCCGCGCCAAAGTGGTCAAAAACAAGGTTGCGCCGCCGTTCCGCCAGGCCGAGTTCGATATTCTCTACGGCGAAGGCATTTCGCGCGAAGGCGAGATCATCGAGTTGGGCGTGGAACACAAATTCATCGAGAAATCGGGTGCCTGGTACAGCTATGGCAAGGATCGCATCGGTCAAGGCAAAGACAACACGCGCGAATACCTGAGAGAGCATCCGAAAATGGCGCAGGAAATTGAAGCCAAGGTGCGCGCGGAATTGGGTGTAAATAGCAGCGGAGGCGGCAGTGCGCCAGCGGCAGCCGCCGAAGACAAAGAAGAGTAGTTCGCAGCCGACACTGCGAGGCCGCGCGCTGCGCCTCCTGGGGCGGCGCGAGTTTACGCGGCAGGGACTCGAAAAACGCCTGCACGTGCATGTTGCCGATGCGGCCAACGCCGACAAACCAGCCGAGCTTGAAACGTTACTGGATGATCTGACAGAACGTGGCTGGCTGTCCGACGCGCGCTACGCCGATGCGTTGGTGCGCAAACGTACGGGTCAGTTTGCGCGGCGATCGATTGCGCAGGAACTCAAACAAGCCGGCGTCAACGAGGAAATAACCGCTGTTGCGTTGGCGCAAAATTCGGAGAGCGATCCCGACCAGGAATTCGCCGCCGCGCTCGCGCTGTGCCAGCGAAAATTCCGCCGTGCGCCTACCGATCAGAAGGAAAAAGCACGGCAGATACGATTTTTGCAGTCGCGCGGGTATAGTCTGAGTCTGGCGTTGCGGGTGATAAAACAGAGCGGCGCGCAAAATGAGGATACCGGGGCATGAAGATGAATCGGTTTCGCGGCTGGCTATGTCCGGCAATGTGGGCCATGGCAACCTGCGTATTCGCTCAGCATTATCCAAACAAACCCATTCGCCTGCTGGTGCCCTTCGCCCCCGGCGGCTCCACCGATGTTGCCGCGCGCATCCTCGGCGCGCCGGTGGGACAGGCGCTGGGCCAGAACATCGTCATCGACAATCGCCCGGGTTCCGGCGGCATGATCGCCACCCAGGAAACCGCGCGCGCGACGGGTGATGGCTATACCCTGCTGTATGCGAGCGGCGCGCAGATGGGCATCATCCCCGCGCTTCATGCCAAGCCCGGTTACGATCCCATCAAGAGTTTCACGCACGTCATTCACCTCACCGACACGCCGCTGGTGCTGGTGGTCTACCCTGCGCTGCCCGCGACCAACGCCAAAGAGTTTGTGGCGTATACACTGGCGAACAAGGGCAAGGTCAATGCCGCATCTACCGGCAACGGCACTTACACCCATCTCACGATCGAGTTGTTCAAGGCGCAGACGGGTGCCGATTTAACGCATGTGCCGTATAAAGGTGCTGCGCCCGCGATGAACGATTTGCTGGGCCGCCAGATGCAGTCGCTGTTCACCAGCGTGGCGTCCGCACAGCAGCACATCGCCGCCGGCCGCCTGAAAGCGCTCGGCATCACCGCGCCCAGGCGTTCGCGTTCATTGGTCGATGTACCGACTTTTGATGAAGTGGGGATGCCGGGCTTGAATGTGTCGGTGTGGGTTGGCATCGCGGCGCCCGCTGCGACGCCTGTGCCTATCGTTGCGCAACTGGCGCGCGAATTTGGCCGCGTGTTGCAACAGCCTGATATCCGCGAGCGTCTGGCCGGCCTCGGTTCGGACGTGGCGGGACAAAGCGGTGAAGCATTCGCGCGCATGGTGCGTGAGGACGTTGCGCGCTGGGCCCAGGTGGTCAAAACCGCAGGCATCAAACTGGAATAGGCTGCCACTGTGACTTCTGTCGCTGTCGTCGGTGCAGGCCCGGCGGGGCGGGCCACGGCGGCGTATCTTGCGCACCACGGTACGCCGGTTGCATTGTGGTCGCCGAGCGGCAACAGCACACGGGTGCTTGATCAAAACGCTGCACAACACGGTG
>Ga0193752_1001312_pt1 | contig 20879 bp, 14 predicted proteins | sample H1c1metaG_FD_144924 | JGI IMG/M metagenome (GOLD analysis project Ga0193752, IMG submission 144924) | Soil microbial communities from a riparian zone of the East river system, Colorado, United States - H1c1 | ecosystem: Environmental > Terrestrial > Soil > Riparian zone | place: USA: East River...
AGCTTCAATAATTTTTACCGGGTTTCCGGATTCAAATCTAATGTTCATCGGCATTATGACGGCTGGATATTTGAAAAATGTCTCCCTAATATTTGCACAAAAGTCAAAGATTGGTTTAAAAGTTAAATGTAGGATTTCAGGTCAACTTTACAAAGCGCTGAAAGGTGTCGGTGTTGCTCATCAGATAACTTTGGAACAAGTTATTACTTTTTCGGGGACTTTATTTTCTTTCCAACAGCAAATAGTGTTTGATCTATGTGATACATATAATCCACATCCTCCATTAACTCTTTCTTAAAAGCACTTCGAATCCAGTCAACATATTTCGAGATTATATTCCTATCATTAACCAGGTTTTGTTTTCGATACTTTTGAACATTTCCATAATCTGTATAGACAGAGTAAGCCCGCAATACATGTTGATCAACGATCGGGAAGCTACCTCCAGGATTCAAATGTTTACCAAAATTGTAAAACACGAGCGCCCTTTCATTTTCAACATTCGCAGGTAGATCATGGCAAACACCATTCGCTATATGTTTCACCTTAAACACATCCCTGTTCTTCCATAACGCTGCATAAAGAAGTTTAACTAGCGGATCGGTTGTTTTAGATATTTCTTCATAATTAAGACTAAAGTCTTTGTCTAAAAGTTTCTTTTCCTTAAGATGAACTATTTCATTGCTGCTAATACGGATGTTTAATCGGGGATAAAAGTCAGAACTCATCCTAAACTTCGATTCAACACTATTAGAATCCAGCACATTTTTCAATTCTAAAATATTATGGGCTTCCAGGATTTCACTGAAGACTTTATTAACCAGTGAAAGAGATTCATTGTCAGTCATTATAAAGGGGGATTATTTTTAAGCAGCTTGTTTCTTATCCTGCAGGATCCAAAGTAAAAATTTGAATTTTACTTATGATCTCAATCATCAGAGGTTTAAAATCACTGTTGATCTTATCGCTGATATATTGAGAAAGGTTTTCGAAGTCGTTTGAGTTGGGGCTATATTCCTCCTTAAAATAATGTATCCACGTACGATCTCTGGTACGTTTATGATTTAACTTCGTCTGTACTATTTGCCCGACCAGGCATTTATCCAGTTTTTCAATGTGCTTTAATCCTTCGCCGTATATTTCAATGACGATTGTTATAGTTTTCGAAGCAGTAAACAAACTATTCAATATTATAGTATAACATACAAAATCATTTTCCGGAAATGATAAATAACGATAATCATCCGAGAGTCCGCTAAACTTCAAACCCATTTGATCACCTGCCACTTTCACATGATTAAAAACATATTCATATGCTTTATTACGGCAAGATACCATGGTATCAATCTTAGCTGAATTTTCCTGGTAAAATTTGACCTGATCGTTCATAGTAAGGTCTTTCGATAAATTAATAATGGCATTTTTAAAATGGTCAAACATGATATTCTGTTCAGTATTTAACGTCTTTTGCATAACCAAAACACTTATCCTGCGAATAACTTCTGCATGAGTAAGATTTATAAATTTCGAAAATGCATCTGATTGAATTATTTCCGGGGCAAGAGTTAGCAAAATGCCGACTTTATTATCATCGTCACATTTACAATGTTGCCAATACTCAATAAGGTCATTATCTATTCTATGGAAAATTTTATTTTCAATAATGATGTATTTCCCGTGATCACCGCTTTCATCGGTGATTAATATATCAATCCTTTTCTTATTTATCGTTGTCACTTCTGTATCAACCTGGAAAAAATTCATTGTCATTTTCCTTCCTGTCTTTTCTTCAACAAGTGACAAAATGGATTCGATAAACGATCTTTCCAACCCATGGTTATTCTCGGCCAGCATAAAATACGCGTACCACTTGCTAATTACTGTTTCACTATGAGAATGACCTGAAATATCGAAAAGGGTATGTTTCCTGGCAATTGGAGCAGGCACGGGCATTGATAAAAATCGTTTTAACTCCGGGTTGTCTCTGAGCATTTTGTTATTGTTGATAATTGGAGCGATTCTTAATCAACTTCCGGGTGTACAGATTTATAAATTACAATTAACACTAAAAGATAGACAAATAGCACGGGGGTTCTTTAATCAGAAAACGATTATTTCATAAAATTGTTGCCCGGCTTTTTGAACCTGTGGCCTTGTAATCCGCATTAATAAATCATACGACAATAGATAACTGCAAGCATTAGCAAATATTCCGCTATTCTAAGCGTTATAGAATCCTACCCACCAATTACTCCATATCCTTAAACCACTGCCTTGAAAAAATTTATACTTTTCTGTTTGTTCACATTACCCTTAGTGTGGTCAGCATTAATAATCCCAGTCAAACAACCATTCATCAACTTATTATCTCTGATGCAACCGGCCGAAAATTAATATCGCAGCAGATGCGAACTGCAAACACCGTCCTGAATGTAGATATCAGCAAACTGCATCCCGGCCAATATTTCATTTCAGTTTTTACCGGCGAGAATTATTCAGTATTGCCTTTTTCGAAACATTGATCATAGCTAAGAAAAATTCTGCTTAAACAGTACGGCTTCGCACTTTGCACGGCTTTTTGAAGTCATATAAACATGAACAATCGGGTTAAAAGGATCTACCTTGCTCATACGGTAGCTGTTCACATTTGAAGATGCAAATCTGAACTTATATATTCCGTCCATTAACACCTCTTCTCATTTTTCTGTGCAACGTTTTTAATGATCTATGTTTCAGACCCCAACTTCGAAACGAAAAAAAATAGTTACCACTTTGTGTTACCACCGAAGTATCGAAGCCGACAAAGTGCGAGTATTTTATTAAAAACTTTAAAATTTAACTTTATGAGTATGGATTACACGGTAGTACAAGCAGTACGCCAACATTTCGGAGACGGGTCTTATAATAATATGAGTGACCAACAATTACCCCCGGAAGTTAGGCTCGAAGGCAGAGAAAAGTCTTTCCCATTTAGCTGTCAAAATGTTGACAAATCAAAGGTTGCAGTTCTGCAATTTCAAATTGTTGGCAGTAACGGAGCTGGATCAATGAAAATCAATGGAGCTAACATTTCCGGAGGTATTCCAGATTCTGTCTCAACGACTCATCAACATAGAAGGCCGCCACTTGCCACGGAATTTTATGCAGTGACAAACAATATTACTACTTCCCAAATTATGTTGATACCTGCCAATGTTTTGGACTCCGATAATATTCTGCAGATTGAGGCAAGCGCAGATGACTTCATTATCGACAATATTGTAGTTATGTACAAAACCAGGAATCGCTCGCTGCCAACGGGCTAGTACATTAAAAAGGCGAATCAATTACCCATTAGACCAACAACCAGGGCAACAATAGTGTTGCCCTTTTTTTACATGTTTGGTGAAATATTCCCTCAAGTGCCTTTCTTATAAACATCTTATATAGATCTAAACAATTTCCAACAATTTGTTTCCTTTCCCTGATGGCATGCGACTAAGTTGCAGTACCATTTAGTGCCGGTATAAACAGAAATCAGGATATTTCAAACCTATTATTCGAAACCTGAGGTTTTTTTGGATTCGAGTGCTCAATGGTTTATATTAGAAATAAAGTAAAGATGGAGGACTTCGAAATATTACATGGTTTAGGTAGTGATATGAACAGAAGGGAAGTTTTCGAAAAAGAGCTGTATTCGAAATACATGTATCTCATCAAAGAAGGAAGTTTCCACTTTCATCTCAGTTATGATGATAGTTTCAGCGCATATAGCGATGCAGTGCTGACTGCAATTCATAGTTTTCAGCGCAAGACTTTTGAGCAAAGGTCATCCGTCAAAACATACCTCACAAGTATATTTAACAACAAATGCATTGATCTCGTCAGGAAAAACACCTCTGCAAAAGGCAAATTGAATCAAGCTGTGTCAACTCCGGACCTGCTTATGCAGATGCCCGATAAAGTGAAATCAGTAATAGAAAATCTTATCAAAGATCAGAGGATACAGGCACTGTTAGAAAACCTCGAAAAAATAGGCGATAAATGCAAGAAAATATTATTGCTTTACCAGGATGATTATAATGACCGCGATATCGCAGAAAAAATTGGTTATAACAGTGCGGCGGTCGTAAAAGTGACGCGGCTAAGATGCCTGGAAAAGTTGAAAGAGAGAATGAAAGGTTTTATTAATAACGAATGAGCCGGCAGATTTGCTATTTACATTATGGATAACAATCTTGAATATATTGATGATTATTTTCAGAATCAATTAAACAGTCAACAACGACAGGAATTCGAGACACGTTGTCTTTCAGACAAGATGTTTGCAGAGGAAGTGGCGATATATGTGAGCACCAGGGAAGCATTACGGCAAAACTTACTCGAAGAAAAAAAGAAACAATGGTCAACACTTCTGCCACCTGAGATACTTACAGACGAAAAAGCTTCTCCAAAGACGACGACCGACCTACACGAAAAGGCTCCTGTTAAAAGAATGCACTTAAGAAAATGGCTAACCCTGGCCGCTGCTGCCTGTACAATTGCCGCACTGTTCATTTATCCGATCTTAAACGGTGACTCTGCCCGGGAAGATATTCAGGAATATGTTCAGAACGAACTGACAATTTCGAGTACAATGGATGCTTCCCGTGATTCGATACAGGCGGGCATCAATGCATATAAAAACAAAAATTACCAGGACGCAATAAGAATTTTCGGTTCAATTTATGCCTCAAACCCCGCAGATCAACAGACTTTAAAATATCTGGGGCAGGCGTACCTGAAGAACCGCAATTTCGAAGATGCGTTGAAATCTTTCGAAGAACTTAGTCAGCGCCAGTTACGCAGCAATGCCGGCCCTTTTCTGATGGGCATCACATTGATGGAAAGAAATAAACCTGGTGATCCTGAACGGGCCCGGATATTATTTCAAAAAGTAGTCGGGGAAAATCTGGAAGGCAAAAATCAGGCGCAGGTATGGCTTGAGAAAATGAACTGAGCATCAAAAAAAACATTCCATTCTGAGATAAAGTCTGTTTCCCTGTAACTACATATTTCGACAAAATATCGCCACCAAATAAATATTAAGATTTGGATAGATATAATGATATTTGGAAGAGTAATTTAATCTCTTCTTCAGACTTAGTGATTTCCACCGTACAGACACCACTTTTTCCTGCATCCTGCCCTTAGTTACTTTTTCCTGTATCCTGCCCCTTAGTTAATGTTCCATTTAACAAATAACAACCTAAACCTTTTAACATGAAAGACAATGGCCAAAAATCAAAAAAGGAACCCTATTGGTATCAACTTGTGTACAAGAATAAAGATGACGCGGACAAACGTCGAAGGGCAGAAGAGCCGGAAACTCAAATGATTGTTTACCGAAGTAACAATGATGATGCAAAATTTGATAAATGGATTAAAAAGCTGCAGAGAAAAGCAGGGCCCACGGGAAATGCCATTCAGATATTAAATATTTGTGGCAATTGTAACAACTCGCTAATGCTTTTGTCTGGTCAGGGAGTTAAAACATTTGTAACAACTGAAGCAGCTGTAATCGGCGGCGGTGGAAATCCACAACCAGGCTCTACTGGTAGTGAATTTGGTATATATCGCACCACAAACTTCCGTGTCGAGATTCCAAGGAAACTGTCTGAGCCAAAAAAGGTTAAAGTAATACATCCTGAGGTAAGCTCCTCAAAAAGTGCCAAGGCTCCGGTAAGGGTGGCCGTACTTGACACTGGTTTGAAACAAAGTGACTCAGAGTTTGAGAAGTTTCTTGCTAAACCAAAAAAAAACCCGTGTATAGTTGGCGGTGAACAAGGGTGGAACTTTGTTGGCGACAACAAACAATACAATGATGATCACATAATTGAACATGGTACTATAGTGACCAGGATGTTGTTAGATCAAAGTTTAATAACACCTGATGGTAATCCGGTAAAAATCATACCGATAAAGGTACAGGATGGAAATGGGACAAGCGATTTATATGATGTCATGTGTGCCTTCGCCTATGCTAAATCAATGGATGCCCAGATCATTAATGCAAGCTTTGGTTATTATGCACCTCTTGATTCCAAAGAAAATGGAACTTATTGTGTTCAGACTTTCCGGAAATTTATCAAAGATGTGCTCACCAAAAATGGAATCCTGTTGGTAGCAGCGGCGGGCAATGCCTCAAAGCCTACGGAAATTAAGCAGTTATTCAACCAAAACAGCAAATCAACTAAAGCGCAAAAAGCTCAGGCACCCGATGACCCAAGGGATCTTGATAAGGTACATTTTTATCCGGCATCATTTGCTGCTGATAGAGGGATGTGGAATGTAATCTCAGTGACAACAGTTACGCGTGAAGTTACCGGTGTTAGTGACACTCAGAACTTCTCCAGGAAAGTTGTTGATATTGGTGTTCCAGCTGACATAGATGATGGTAATGGATTTTCAAATCCAAGGAAACCAGGCACGGCTATAGCCGGTTCTTCTTTTGCTACACCCAAGGTGACCGGTATGATAGCGGGGAACTACCACCTGATAGCAAGCAAGCGCAAAAAGAAGGATATCATCAGCATTCTCAAAAAAAGCGGCTTATTAGACCCTGTACCACCCGAAGTGGAAGTAAGGCAAGCTATACTCAAGAATCAAAATGGACAAACAACTAAAAAATAAATTTTTATACTTTTTAACGCAGATAGCAAGGTGCCTTACTTTGCTATTTGCGCTTACTATACGGCTTTATAGTCAGTGCCCAACGCCTGCACAGCTAAATGATCAGATTGAAATAAGTGAAAGAGACAACAAAGACGCCAGGACAAGGATTAAGAACCTGTATCAATTTAAGGTTCGGTTTGAAAATTGTAAGCTTCAGAAAGATTCGGTATACGCTAAAATTCTGCACAAAATCGGGATACTTGAATACCAGGATAATAAATATCTCCCAACAGAAAATTCTTTCTTGTTCACTGCTGAAGCCGTTCGTATTAATACATCCGGTATTGCAACAGCATCACCCGCCTATGCTACTAAAAGCTTCTCGAATCTTTCAATCATTTATGAAGCTACCGGCCTCAACAAAGACGCGATCCGGTTCTGCGACAGCACTATTCAATACGTCAGGCGGTATCCGGTATATACGCCTTTATTGCATAGAGCCCGGGAATTAAAATCGCAAATCCTATTTAAAACCGGCGATTACCAGGGCTCGGTTGATGAGGCATCACTGGGAATCAGGGACGGGCTGAGTTCAGGGGATTCGATGCTTGCAACAAGGCTATTCAACATAAGAGCAGAATCATATCAATTACAGGGCGACAAAAGCCGGGCAATGAAAGATGCCCTGAAGAATATTGAGTGGATCGAAGGCGTGCTTAAAACTCACGCCAAAGAAGTTCAGTCAAATCCTGGCAATTTCTTTACATACTACAAGGAACTGGCGCATGCCTATAAAGTGAGAGCGCTATCTACTGACGCGAATCAACCGACTGCTGAACTTAATAATTTTATCAGGCTTTCGAACTACTACTACGCAAAAACCGGCGACAGCATTCTGCAATCGAGAAACTTCAATGATTTTGGGGCATATTATTTCAATACTTACCAGGATTATACCAGGGCCAAAGAAAACTACATCCAGGCTATGAGATTTGGCAAAAATTCAAAATGGCTCCTGGCGTTTGGATATCTCAATCTGGGAGCGGCAGATTTTCCGGATGGTAACTATGCCAGCGCAGAGAAGAACTATCTCAAAATGCTTTCACTGATTGGCATCCCGGCAAAAAGCATCCTTGAAAATCAACAGGTAATCCAGTTGATGGCGGTACCTTTCAAACAGCTTGTCCATGTGTACCTTAGTAATAAAACGGAATTATTACTTGGGCTATTTAAAAAAACGAACGATGACAGGTATTTAAAAGCTTGTTTGTCTACAGCCTTAGTAACAGATTCTGTGATCCAGGAAATGCGGCGGGAACAATCTGCAGAACAAAGCAAACTATTCTGGAGAAACAAAACCAGAAACTTTTTTTCAAATGCATTAGAAGCATGCTTCCTCGCAAAAGATCATGCGCTCGCCTTTTATTTCATGGAAAAAAGCCGCGCGGTTATACTTGCGGATAAATTAAATGAATTAGGTGCTGCGTCCCTGTTGCCGGCTACTGAAGTTGTGCGCGAGGAATTGTTAAGAAAAGGGATTGCCAATGAGGAAAATATACTGCGGATTATGTTATCTTCTGCTCCCGGCTACGACTCAGTGAACGCAATGTTGATAGAAGCGAGACACCAGCTGGATACTCATATCAAATCGTTGGAAAGAAAGTATCCGGCATACTATTCTTACAAATTTTCCAGTGATGTATTGTCCTTTCAGCAATTCAAAGTTTACCTGAAAAGTAAAAAAACCAGTTTTGTGTCCTATTTCCTGGGCGACACAGCGAGTTACATATTATCAGTATCGGGCAGCGATATAGCAGGCGCAGATGATGAAATGATTAAAGTTCCGGCAACTGCTTATAATAAAAAACAATTGGATGCCCTGGCAACATTCTTTGCTGATGGCGCACTTCAAAACCGTCAATATGATTCGCTGGTCCGCCAGTCGCATGAGTTTTATAAAAAAATGTTTGCGCCTCTCAATGTTGCGAAAGGAAATCTTATAGTGTGCCCGGATGGCTTCATTCTTCCTTTTGATGCATTGTATGCGGACCAGGCTGGAAAAAAAACGTTGTTGAATGATTATTCGTTCAGCTATGTATATTCAGCTAATTCTCTTTTGACCAGGTTCAAATCTATGAATGCAGGCTTAAACTTTGCGGGGTTCGCACCAGTTTCGTTTAAGCCTTATTTGGGTCTTGCTGACCTTGACCCATCTGCCGGATTTCTTGACAAGGCGGCTTCAAATTATACGGTTACCAAATTGTTTACAGGCCGGGAATCAAGTAGAAAAAATTTTCTTTTGAACATGGGTTCTTACCGGATAGTTAATGTCTTTTCTCATGCGAGCGCGGGCAGCAACGATGAGGAGCCTATGCTATTTATGGAAGACTCAGCAATTCGTTTATCCGAGCTACAATACCTTGATCAAATCAACACACAGCTGGTGATACTAAGTGCGTGCCAAACATCTTCAGGAAAAAATGTTACCGGCGAAGGAATTTATAGTTTATCCCGTGGCTTTACAGCTGTGGGGATCCCATCCGTTATGGCTACAATCTGGCGTGCAGATGAAAATACCGTTTACAATATTTCCGTACTGTTTCATAAATATATTGCAACCGGTATGCGCAAGGACGAGTCGCTGCGACTGGCTAAGATTGATTACCTGAAAACAGCGGACAACGAAAAAAGCCTGCCATATTACTAGGCTAACATAGTGATCATGGGGAACACTGATTCTATAGAGCTTGTTCATGAAAATTACCTGTCATGGCTTCCAGGCATTTTTATAATTCTTGGAATTATTATTTCATTACTCATTTTGAGAAAAAAAGCAATCAGAAAAAGACTCCATTAACGCGCATCTCCACACGATTGTCATTTGTCAATGTCATCGGGGAAGGGATAGAAAAGTTATACGAAACCGCGGCCTTTGCAATAGTGAATGATTCATTATAATATGCTATTTTTATCAACATGAAATGAACAATTTATTTTAACATCGGTGGAAAACAATAAATGTTCACATTGAAAATTGGAGCCGATACGCTTTCTAACTTTATGAAATGGCAACAAGAATCGAAGCAGCGTTCAAGCTACTTGATAAATACGCATCATCATGCGATCAGCGGGAAAGGACTATCCCACACAGACTGAATCTGATTTATGGATTAATGGAAAGGATACGTAACACACACAATTATTTCGATAAAATAAACGAACATTTAACCATTGACCATTTTACTGTGCTGGAATTGAAGTTTCACGATCATTCCTATATTACAACTCCCCCGGATCATGGACAGCGGGTAATGATACGTGTAGTTGCGGCCCGGTTACAGATTGGTGCCGGATTACATGGAAGGATATTTTACAGGATCATTCCATTCCAGATTGATGGCCAGGCACGTACTCAGCCAGTAACAGGATTTCTGGCGGAAGACTATGAATGGCTTGACGAAGATTTTATCGCAATCGCAAGCGAGCCCATTGTAAAATTTATTGAAATCGCGCGTACCTGGTATATTGATAACAATTATATATACGATGGATAACACAACTTTCCAAACTGTATTTACAATTTAATACTGACAGGCAAGATGGATTAACTCTGGATTGAGATCCGGTCAATGAAGCAGTTTATGAAAACACAAAGGCTATTTGTTGTATTTGGAACAGCAATTTGTTTGCTTGCCAGCTGTGGTAAAAGCGTAAAAGAACAAGACAGAATGGTTTATCTTCAGAATAGTAATTTAAGTTCGATTCCGGATTCAATTTTCGATAAGCCACATTTGGAAGTACTGGTCCTTAGTAACCATGGATTTATTGCGCCAATAGGAAATTCTGCTTTTGAAAATGGCAACTCGATCTTTGGTGTTTCAGAAAAGATCTGCACATTAAAGGAATTGAAAGTTTTAGATCTTGCATTCAACCAACTATCTGTTCTTCCTTCCTGCATTGATGAATTACAGAATTTAACCGAACTGGATCTTAGCGGCAATCCAAACTTTGACGTGCACTGGTTAGTGCCACATATACTTAAGTTAAAAAAATTAAAACTGTTGAATTTGTTTGGCGTAAGACAAGCAATGGCCGAACGTGCATGGCTGATTGAGCAACTCGAATGTATTCCTCTTGACATTATAATTACAAGGGAAGAATTGCTAAAGAAATATAGTACGATTCCGTTGGAAAAAAACTAGTCTTTAGTCAACCTTTGCTGCCGTCCGTCTTTCTGTACCTTCTTGTTTCGTCAAATCATCGCCCAGCATTTCGCGATATTTATCTCCTATCGCCATTAACTGCCGGACAATATCCGGATGCTGATCTTTGATATCGAGTGTTTCGCCCGGATCAGTGCGCAGGTCATAAAGGGCAAGTGTAACCGAATCGGTAACTGTTTTTCCCGGGAACCCGTCAGCACCCATTTGTGTCTTCTTATAAGTTTGTGAGGTGGCCGGAAAAACTAATTTATATGTGCCTTTGCGAATTCCTTTAAGGCTGTTGGAATTATAATAGTAAGCCAGTTCATCCCGTGGATTAGCAGCGTCAACTCCGGCAAACAATTGATAGATGTTCACTCCATCAATTTTTTTCGAAGGTAACGGCGAATTTGTAATAGCTGCGATAGTTGGTAACAGATCTATACTGGATGCCATCTTATTACAGATAGTACCAGCTTCTATCTTCCCCGGCCAGCGTACTATGAACGGAACCCTTACTCCTCCTTCCCATGCCGTGCCTTTGCCCTCGCGTAAACCACCGGAACTTCCTGCATGATTGCCAAAGCTAAGCCATGGCCCATTATCGCTTAAGAACATAACAATGGTATTCTTCGCGATCTTTTGTTCATCAACGGCTTTCAGGATCTCTCCGACCGACCAATCGATCTCTGTCATCACATCTGCAAAAAGTCCTGCGCCGGTTTTTCCTTTAAACTCCGGTGAAACCGCCAGCGGCACATGCGGCATGGAGTGTGCGAGATAAAGAAAGAAGGGTTTGCTCTTATTCTTACGGATAAAGTTAACCGCTTTTTCCGTGTACATTTTTGTAAGTTCCCCCTGATCACTGAGCGTTTTGATTTCCCTGACCATTTTATTTCCTTCTATCAACGGAAGAGTCGGAAATCTTTTCTTTCGATTGGATGTATCTGTTATTGGAGTACCATCATAATCAACAGGCCACATATCGTTTGAATATGGAAGACCAAAGTATTCGTCAAAACCCTGTTGTAATGGAAGAAAAGGTTGTTTCTGACCCAGGTGCCACTTGCCTACCATACCGGTGGCATATCCTTTTTTCTTCAGCAGTTCTGCCACCGTTTCCTCTTCTGGATTTAATGCTATCGGGCTCCATGGCATGAAAGCACCATGTATACCAAGCCGGTTTGGATAACAACCTGTTAGTAGCGCAGCCCGCGATGCGGTACATATCGCCTGCGGAACATAAAAATGAGTAAAGCGCATACCCTGGCTGGCGAGGCGATTGATATTTTTTGTCTGATAGGAAATCTCTCCATAAGGACCCACATCACCATAACCCATATCGTCCATGAAGATAAGAATGATATTGGGGGAAGGATCTTGTGCAGGTATCATATCATGTTCCGTTGGTACTATAGGATAAAGATTGAATAATACAAACAGTACCGGAAGATGTATCAGGTTTTTAAGCATAACTCAGGTATTATGATTCAAATGTACAACTGTACAACGGATCTCCTGATCCGTAGAAATGTGGAGTGGATCTCCAGATCCGCTCTGGCATTTTCAGGAGTTTAATTATATACAACACCAAACAGCTTTGCAAATCAACGGATCAGGAGATCCGGTGCACAAATTCTCAAAAAATACAAATCAAATATCAAAAAATTTGCTAAAAAGCTGCAACCTTTAAAGCTTTAATTGCTTAGCTGATGAATTATAGCCACCCGTTTCGCACTGTTACAATTTCCTCTCTTTTAACAGCGCTACTTTTTTTTCAATGTTCGGAAACAAGGGTATCAGAAACTGATACAGATTCTTTTGACTATTTAAAGAAACAGTTTGAAGCCCCGGATAAACAGTATGGCAGCGCTCCGCTTTGGGTTTGGAACAGTAGAATCACCAAAGAACAAATTGATTTCATGTTGGCCGATTTTAAAGACAAAGCTTTCGGTGGCGTTTTTGTTCATCCAAGGCCCGGGCTCATCACGCCGTATTTATCAGCCGAATGGAATGAAATGTTTGCATATACTGTAAAAAAAGGGAGCGAACTCGGCCTTGAAGTCTGGATATACGATGAAAACTCTTATCCCAGCGGATTCGCGGGTGGTCATGTGCCTGATCAGATGCCGGAATCTTACAACCAGGGCCAGATGCTGCACCTCGAAAAAGCAACCATACTACCTGACACGGCTAATAAGTTTTTTATCTGCCTCAAAAAAGAAGATAGTGCATATATAGATATTACGAGTCGACTCGAAGAATCAAAAGGCAAACCCGGGGATTATTATCTCTTTAAAAAAGATTATTATCATCGTTCTGATTGGTATGGCGGATTTTCGTATGTGGATCTGATGGTAAAAGGGGTAACGGAAAAATTCATCGAAATTACCATGAAGGATTATGAAAAAAATTTTGGTAATGAATTTGGCAAGACTGTGCCCGGCATATTCAGCGACGAACCAAACATTGAAATACAAGGTCGTGATAACATCCGCTGGACACCGGATCTTTTTGCTGCGTTTAAAAATAAATGGGGCTATGATCTAACACCAAATCTTGTGTCGCTGTATGATGAAGTTGGTGACTGGAAAAGGATAAGGCATAATTATTACCAGGTACTACTGCAATTATTTATTGACAGGTGGTCCAGGCCTTTCTATAAATATACTGAACAAAAAAAATTACAATGGACAGGCCATTATTGGGAACATTCCTGGCCATCGCCTTCTAATGGCCCGGATAATATGGCGATGTATGCCTGGCATCAGCGACCTGGCATTGATATGCTGTTTAACCAATTCGACGAAGTAAGTCATAACGCCCAATTTGGAAATATTAGGTCAGTAAAGGAGTTAAGTAGTGTAGCTAATCAATTGAACAAACACAGAACACTTAGCGAAACCTACGGTGGTGGTGGCTGGGACCTAACGTTTAAAGACATGAAGCGTTTGGGAGATTGGGAATATGTTTTGGGTGTAAATAGTTTAAATCAACACCTGTCATATATGACAATGAGCGGCGCACGTAAGTATGATTATCCGCAAAGTTTTTCTTATCATAATCCATGGTGGCCGTATTATAAATCATTGAATCTTCATTTTGCCCGTCTTTCAATGGCCTTAAGCCGAGGTCAGCAACGTAACGGGATATTAGTGCTGGAGCCAACTACCTCTGCCTGGATGTATGTCGGCATTCATAATAAAAACGATCGTTTTAAAGCAATCGCGGAGCAGTTCCAGGCTTTTGTTGTCAAACTGGAAAAAGCACAGGTGGAGTATGACCTGGGCTCAGAAAATATTATCAAGGACACCGCCAGAGTCGAAAACGGGAAGTTTGTAATCGATCAACGTGCTTATTCCGTTGTGGTTATTCCGCCCGGTATGGAAAACATTGATCGATCAACTTTTAAATTGCTACAGGAGTATACAGCTAAGGGAGGAAAGGTGTTACAATTCGAAAAATTGCAAACGCTTGATGGAATGCATTATGATTCATTGCAATTATTTAATGATCTTAACAACAACAATAAGATTCTTGTAAGTCAGCCTGATCAGCAATTTATAAATGAACATCTGCGGTCACCTGATTTTAAGATAATGGGAATGGGAAATGATTCAATTGGCGGTGACTTATATCATCACCGCAGGGAACTGAAGGACGGACAATTGCTATTCCTTGCTAATTCAGACATGCATTCATCTTCAAAGGGCCGGATAAGCATTAAAGGAGAAAATGTTTTACTGATGAATACATTGAGTGGAGAAATTATGAAGTATCCAACAAAGCAGGCCGGTGGTAAGGGTCAGGTCGAATTTGATTATAATATACCCGCTGCAGGTAGTCTGTTGTTTTTTATCGGTAATGGAGAAAATGGTACCGAAGATAATGGCGCTTATAAACCATTTATTGCCGGCGGGAAGGAAACGCCATTAACAACAAAAGCTTTGCAGGTGGCAAGACCCGAAGCCAATACGTTGATGATCGATTTTTGTGATGTAAAGATTGGCAATGCATTATTAAAAGATAAGCATGTTTTTAATGCGGCTGATACAGTATTCAAACATCATGGATTCACTAACGGTAACCCATGGAATACTTCGGTACAATTCCGCAGCAGCACACTCGACAGGAATAAATTTGCTGCAGGAACAGGCTTTACTGCCATGTATCATTTTTCAATCGGAGATAGTGTCGATTTCAAATTATTCAAAGCTGTGGTGGAACGACCATCTCTGTTGAAAATATCCATTAACGGAAATAAGGTGCAGCCGGAACCGGGGAAATGGTGGCTCGAAAAAACATTTGGAATGTTTGAGATAGGAAAGCACTTGCGAAAAGGTGATAACGTGCTACAGCTTGTTGCTGATCCGATGGATGTTCTTGCCGAAATTGAACCGGTTTATATTTTGGGGGATTTCAACCTGCAGTCTGCCGAAAAAGGCTGGAAAATTGTGTCGCCCGGAGTTCTTGGAACAGGAAGCTGGAAGGCACAGGGTCTGCCGTTATATGGCGGTGCCATCAACTATACAAAAGAAGTGAACCTTGATAAAATACCAGGGCGGACATTGATACGATTGGGTAAATGGGCAGGCACAGTAGCATCCGTTAAAGTGAATGATACAGATGCGGGTGTCATAGCATATGATCCATACGAGCTTGACATATCGAAACACATGCACACTGGTAATAACAAAATAGAAGTAAAGGTAACAGGCAGCCTGAAAAATTTACTAGGCCCGCATCACAATGCTCCCAGGGGATTAGCGTCACCCTGGAATTGGAGAGGCGTAAAAAAATATCCGCCGGGCAACCAATATGATACTTATGATTACGGCCTTATGGAAGATTTCCAGGTGATAACTTTGTAGCGCGGACGTCTTCGTCCGCACTTGTATTGTGGACGTCCTCGTCCGCAATACAATATTTAATACGATATTGAAATAGTGTTTAAAAATTGTTTTGATGTATGAATTTAAAGTACAGGTATAGTCAAAAAGTATAAGTTATCGATACTGCGGACGAGGACGTCCGCAGTACAAGGGCGGACAAAGATGTCCGCGCTACATTTCCTATCAAAATCTGCATGTAAAATATCAAAATAGCTATTTGTTCTGTTTTTGATTGAGATATATTTGGTATATATAGTTTCGCAACTCCCCTCCCCTTTACCTTCTCACGAATTAAATAATGAATGAATCGTCTATTTCTATAAGCGACAATTCGTCCATTTAAATCATCAGACAAAAATGATTGCTAACTGCAAAAACTTCACAATGATCAGAAAGTACTTGCCAGCTCTAAAGGTGCACATGAAACTAATTGCATTTGTTGTGTGCTCTTTATGGAACATTACATTATTTGCACAGGAGGCGCTAACCGTAACAGGTACGGTTAAAACAAATAGTGGAAGCAATATATCCGGCGCTTCCGTTAGAGTCAAAAATACTCAGAACGGAACAACTACTGATGCCGAAGGCCGGTTCAGCATTTCCAATGTTGCCCGAAATGCCACGCTTGTTTTTAGTCATGTTGGTTATATTGAAAAAGAGATGGCGGTAAATGGCAGCAGCAATTTTAACGCAACGCTGAATCCTGTTGATAGCGATCTTGACCAGGTAGTGGTTGTCGGTTATGGAACCCGGCGCAAACGGGATATTACTTCCGCTGTTTCGCAGATCAATGTCAATGAAATAGGAGAAATGCCGTCCCGGAGTCCGACACAGCTGTTGCAGGGCCAGGCTTCCGGTGTTGTTGTAAAACAAAAAGATGGCAGACCCGGTTCTGAAATGGAAGTGAGGATCCGGGGTATTGGTTCGATTGGTGCAAACAGCGAACCGCTTTATGTGGTAGATGGTTTGCCGGTTGGGACTACGCTTGGTGCTAATTATAATCCGAATGATATTGAAAGCATTTCAATTTTAAAAGATGCTGCTTCCACGGCTATATACGGTGCGCGGGGTTCAAATGGTGTTGTGCTCATCACGACAAAAAGTGCAAAAGACGGGCAGCTCAATCTAAACCTTTCGCTTGATTATGGCATTCAGGACATTCCCGACTCAAGAAAGGTTAAGGTGATGAATGGTGTAGAGTTTGCACAGTTTCTAAAAGACGTATGGATGGATAAGATCCGTTATTTTCAAAACAGGGAACCATCTATTGATGAAGTGCCCGAAGGTTTTCGTCATCCTGAGCAAACCAAATACTCTACCAACTGGTACAACGAGATTTTAAATAACAATGCCCCATATTCTGATGTTAACCTTACTTTTTCTTCGGGACGTGGTCCGGTTTCTACTATTCTTTCACTGGGTTATTACAAAGAACAAGGTTCTCTTATAAAAACAGACTATGAGCGTTTTTCTGCCCGCTCCAACACGAAAGCTAAAGTCAATGATTTTATCAATGTAGGATGGAATCTAGCAGTAAGCTATACCCGGCAAAATGTAGCAACAACTGATGGCCGGGATGCATTGGTTGGATCAGCTTTAATCATGGATCCAAGAGAACCGGTTTATAATGAAGACGGAACCATGCGGCCATACATCGGAGGTAAAGACGGTGTGTTCGCATGGCCAAACCCTGTATTTGTATTGAATAATGTAACCCGCACAAGAAATACAGCGGACATTATAACTAATGGCTATGCTGAGATCACCATACTAAAAGGATTAAAATTCAGATCTTCTTTAAGTGCCAGGTTTAGCCAGCAGGAAAACAAAGACTTCGTTCCGTCTACTATCGGTGCAGGCCTTTCCGCTGGAGCACCACCCAGGATAGCTACGCTGGAACAATCTTCTCCCCAGAGCCTGAATGTATCTGCAGATCAATTGTTGACTTTTACACGCGAATTTGGTGCTAATCATAAAGTTGATTTTCTGGCCGGTTTTACTGCCCAGGAAGAGACTGCAAAAAATTTAATAGGCACCGCTAATACTTTTCCAAACGATCTGACTCCGTTTATTAATGCTGCTCTATTAAAGTCTTCGTCTTCAAATGAAGCAGGATGGAGTCTGCTGGCATATATAGGACGTGTCAATTATTCCTTTAAAGATAAGTATCTGTTTTCTGCATCGTACAGACGTGAAGGAAGTTCCCGGTTTGGAAAAAACAGTCAATATGGAGATTTCCCGGCGGCTTCTGTGGGTTGGAGAGTTTCTGATGAAGCGTTTATGCCAAAAACCAAATGGCTGAATGATCTTAAGCTGAGAGCAAGCTGGGGCGTAACTGGTAATAACAATATAGGTAATTACTCCAGCCTTGCTTTTCTTAACACGTCTAACTATGTCGTCAATAATATTGTTGCTTCCGGGGTAGTGGCCAGTTCACTTGCCAATACAGAATTAAGATGGGAAAAATCAGATCAGTTGGATATTGGTATGGATCTTTCCTTATTTGGAAACAGGGTGATGTTTACCGCGGAATACTATAGAAAGCTTACCAATGATATGCTGTTGCCCATTAGTATCCCTGGTGTTTCAGGTTTTACCACCACTCTTGCAAATATTGGAAAAGTAGAGAATAAAGGGATCGAACTGGCAATTGATTACAGGCAAAAAATTGGCAAATTCAATTTGCGGAATTCATTTAATATATCCTTTAACAGGAATAAAATTCTGGCCATAAACGGACCGAATGATGCTTTATATTCTGGCGCATTCTACGATGGTTACAATGTCCAGAAAGTAGGACGTCCCATCGGAATGATATATGGATATGAGAAGCTGGGAATATTCAATACACAGGATGAAATCGATAAGGCTCCAAAACAGGATGGTGTTATTCCAGGCGGGATGAGATTCAGAGATGCAGATGGAAATGGAGAAATCACCTATGATACAAAAGACATGGTTGAAATTGGAAATCCGAATCCAAAGTTTACCTGGGGATATACCATCGCAGCAGACTATAAAAATTTTGACATAAACGTCCTGTTTGTGGGAGCACAAGATTTTGATGTGTTCAGGGCTATCGAAACATCAACCATGAATATGGATGGTGTTTTCAATGTTCTGGCCAAAGCAAAAGACCGGTGGCGGTCTGCGCAGAATCCCGGCGCTAATCCTGGTGACCTGCATCAGCAGGGAGGTACCAATTATTTTAAATGGTCACGTGAAAGCAGTAACCACTATGTATATGATGCAAGTTTTATCTGGGTGAAAAATATTTCAATCGGCTATAATCTTCCAAAAATAAAATACCTGGGTAGTGTACGGGTGTATGCCAGCGGCAACAATTTATGGTTGATTTCAAAATACCCCGGAAATAATCCGGAGGTAAGCCAAAGGTCGGGAATAGAAAATGGAAATGATAACGAGGCGTATCCCGTGCCAAGAACATTTGCAATTGGCGCTAAAATTAACTTTTAAACTTTTACCACAATGAAGTACTTAACTATTATAGCAGTTGTCCTCATTTATTTTTCTCAATCTGCCTGCAAAAAAGATTTTCTGGATAAAACCGATCCTACACGAGTTGGTACAGAAACTTTTTTCAAGGACGAAGTACAAATGACCCAGGCTATAAATGGTATCTATGGCCAGCTCCAGGGAATTACAAACATAGATTACCTGTTTAAAGAAATGGTTTCGGATAATACCGGGTTGCAGATACATCCGTCAGACCGTGGTGGTGCCGCAGGATGGGAATCATTTGAATTTTCAACAGTCAATTCAGGAAACGGCGAAATAGGCGGTTTATGGAACCGGTATTATAACACACTTTATAATGTAAATAATGCCATAGAAAAAATTGCAGGCGCAGAAATGGCTGATACCCTAAAATTACAGGCTGTCGGAGAATTGAAATTTCTGCGGGCCTATTTGTATTTTGATCTCGTGAGGTATTTTGGAGATGTAGTGCTTGTTACAGCCACTCTGAAATCAGCAACTGAAGCTTTTGATTTGGTAAGATCGCCACAGGCTGATGTGTATACCCGGGTTGAAACGGACCTGAAAGAAGCCATTGCTGCTTTACCGGTAAAACATGTTACTGCAAAACTCGGCCGTGCCACAAAGGGAGCCGCGACAAGCCTTTTAGGTAAAGTTTATTTAACGAACAAACGTTATGCAGATGCAGTAACAACATTGAAGCCGATGCTCACTTCAGGTTATTCATTGATGCCATCTTATGCAGATGTTTTTGACCCAACGAAAAAAAATAATGCAGAATCGGTTTTTGAGATTCAGTACCAGGGTGATAATGACCAGGGTGAACAAAGCAATTTTACTTACACATTTGCGCCCATATTTTCAGGTGCTACGGTTACAGGCTATGATATAGGAAGGTTAGGCGGCCGCAATACACCGACCAACGATATAATAGCTGCTTACGAAGCGGGAGATTTGCGTAAGAATGTTTCTTTGAAAACGAGTTATATAAAAGATGGCGTAGAGTTTAAGATACCTTATGTTATCAAATTCAATCATCCTCATACTATACAGGGACGCACCAATGATAACTGGCCGGTTATTCGTTATGCAGATGTGTTATTGATGCTGGCCGAAGCGATCAATGAAGCAACCGGACCCTCGGCAGAAGCGCTGGGTTATCTGAACCAGGTTCGCAGCCGTGCGGGACTGGCACCCCTGGCGGGTCTGGCCCAGGCGGCATTCAGAACAGCCGTATTAAAAGAAAGAAGAGTAGAACTTGCTTTTGAAAACCATCGGTGGTTTGATTTAAAACGGACAAAAACGCCGGCAGAATTGACGGCATTTATGAATGCCCATGGATTGCAGGAAAGAGCAAATCCTACCATAGACAGAGGTGGCGTTGCTTTTAATGTACTGGACTATGTTTATACAGATAACGAATATTTATTACCGATACCGGCAGGAGAGATTTTAATCAATACAAAGCTCACACAAAACCCCGGGTACTAAAATATATCTGCCGTATCGTGGTGGTGAAATAATTACCGAAGAATACTGTTACCCTTTATTCAATTCTACCGTCTAAAATAATAAGTTACACTACATATCATTTCTGATAAAGTAATATCAGCTTGACAACCTTTCCCGACAACCGCATTAAATTAAAAAGTGC
>Ga0193752_1001313_pt1 | contig 20879 bp, 22 predicted proteins | sample H1c1metaG_FD_144924 | JGI IMG/M metagenome (GOLD analysis project Ga0193752, IMG submission 144924) | Soil microbial communities from a riparian zone of the East river system, Colorado, United States - H1c1 | ecosystem: Environmental > Terrestrial > Soil > Riparian zone | place: USA: East River...
GCGCATCGTCGCCGGGACGGTTGTCGATGAGCACGGTCTGCTTCCAGATGCGCCCCATCTCCTCGGCGACGATGCGCGTCAGCACGTCGGCGCCGCCGCCGGGGGCGTAAGGGACGATGATCCGCACCTGGCGCGTCGGGTAGTCCTGAGCTGCCGCCATGCTGGATGTCAGAAGAAAAATGACTGTCAGGAAAGCCTGGTTCACGTGGGTGCCTCCATCACCGGATTGCGAAGAATGCCGACACGGCTGACCTCGACCTCCACGACGTCGCCGTGCTTCATGAAAACCTGCGGGTTGCGCGCGTAACCCACGCCATCGGGCGAGCCGGTTGTGATCACGTCGCCCGGGCTGAAGCGGTACCAGCGCGAAAAGTAGGCGATGGTCTCGGCCAGGCGGAAGATCAGGTCGCCGGTGTGCGCCGATTGCATCACCTTGCCGTTCAGGCGCGTGGTGAGCTGCAGGTCGTGCGGGTCGGGGATCTCGTCGGCCGTGACCAGCGCCGGGCCGATCGGGCAGAAGGTGGGGAACTGCTTGCCGAGGATGTTCAGCCCGGCGGCGCGCGATACCTCCATCGGGCTGCCCTTCGCGCCCAGGAAGCCGGGCACCCAGTCGCGCGCCGAGACGTCGTTGACGATGGTGTAGCCGGCGACGAACTTCATCGCCTCGTCCGCAGTGACGTTGTGGCAGGCGCGCCCGATGATGCAGGAGAACTCGCCTTCGTAGTCCACCATGCCCGGGGCCTGCGGCGGAAGCACGATGGGCGTTCCCGCGCCGATGATCGCCGCGGCATTCTTGAGGAATCCGCCGGGCGCCTGCGGCGCGCCGACTTTCATCTCTGCCAGGTGCGCGCGGTACGCCGTGCCGGTTGAGAGCACGATGGAGGGGTCGGGGATCGGGGCGAGAAAACGGACCTGCGCGGCCGGCACCATCTTTTGTTTATTGTTTTCTTCAACAAAGCGGCGCACGGCGTCAAGCGCATCGGCCTGCAGGATGGCTTTGACCGACTGCCACCGCGCCCCGAGGTCGAGGACCTGCTCGCCGAGCAGCACGCCGGGACGCGGGCCGCCTGCGGTTTGGAAGGTAACGAGCTTCACAGGTACTTGCCGCGGCCGAAGATCAGCGACGGAGTCTCGTTCCAGGCGTAGCGCTCGACATTCCCGATCACGATGATGTGATCGCCGCCGTAATAGCGGTGGCGACTGTGGCACTCAAACGTGGCCACGGCGCCCTTCAGGACGGGACTTCCTCCCAGGCCGGCCGAGAATCGATGCGCGAAGGCCGAGAACTTGTTTTCGGCCGATCTTGAGAAATGGGTCGACAGCGCAGCGTCGTCCTTTGCGAGCACGTTCACGGCGAAAAACTCCGTGTCGCGGAACACGGGGGCGGAGGATGCGGTGCGCGCCAGGCTCCACAGCACCATCGGCGGATCGAGCGAGACCGAGCTGAACGAGCTGATGGTCAGGCCTTCGGGCTTGCCCTCCGGCCCGAGCGTGGTGACCAGACAGACGCCGGTCGGGAAGCAGCCGAGCGCGGAGCGGAAGTCGCGCGGGTCGTGCGAGGTGCGCTGAGGCGCGACTGCCTCTTCCCACATCTAGGCGGCGGCCTTCATGCGCTGGATGTGCTTTCCCTGAAAGTGCGGCGCGATCTCCTGCATGAAGCGGTGCATCTGCTCCTTCACCATCGAATGGGGCTTGTTGCCGACGTTGAAATAGAGGATCACCTCGTCGATGCCGCTCGCCTCGACCTTCCTCAGCGACTCGATGATCTGCTCCGGCCGGCCGATGAGGATCGACTTGTCGGAAAGATCCTCCTTCTTCAGGTTGTTGAGGATGTCGACGATCTTGAGGAAGTACTGCATGGTCGGCGGCGCGTCCTCTTTCTTCTGCGGGAACGCCTGGATCACGCAGTGCCTGAAGTAGTCCATCTGCGTCTGGCGGCCGTAGTCCTCGCTCTTGTCGTCGTCGGCGATGTAGACGAAGTAGCTGCACATCGCGCGGCCCGGCTTGTTGCCGGCCTTGACGCAGGCCTCGCGGTAGGAGTCGACCGCCTTGTCCAGGCCGCCGAACACCATGCCGGCGGCGAACGGCGCGTAGATGATGTTGAGTCCGCGCTTCGCCGCCATGTCCAGGCTGGTCCTGGAGAACGAGGCGACATAGAACGGGATCGGCTTCTGCACCGGCTTGGGCGTGATGCTCATCTCGGGGATGTCGTAGAACTTGCCCTTGTGCGACCACTTGCCGGGCGAGTTCCAGGCCTTGAGCAGGACGTCGATGCCTTCCTCGAAGATCTCGGCGGAGGCGAAGAAGTCGGCGCCGAAGGGCGCGTACTCCTTGCGATCGTAGCCGCGGCCGGTGGCGAAATCGACGCGCCCGTTGGACAGCAGGTCGAGCGTCGACCACATCTCGGCGACGTGCACCGGGTGGTGCAGGGGCAGCACCGTGACTGCCGGGGCCAGCCGGATATTCTTTGTCTGGGAAGCAATGTTCGCCAGCAGCAGGTCGGGACGCGAATTCACCCCCAGCGAATCGAAGTGGTGCTCGCCGATCCACGCCGAATGCATGCCGATCCTGTCGGCGAGAATCGCCTGCTCGCGGATCTGCAGCACCAGCTCGTTAGCCGAGCGCGGGTTGTTGGGGTAGTGGTTGTCGCTGAGGGTGAAGTAGCCGAATTCCATGTCGGTTCCCTGGTTAGAGTTTGAACAGGCGCCGCGCGTTGGTGCGCCCGATCTTTTCGCGGTCGGCCTCGCTGATCGAGGCGGCATCGAACCAGATTGCGGCGTGGTCGATGTTCTCGAACGGCCAGTCGGTGGAGAAGAGGATGCGGTCGGCGCCGATCTCCAGCATCGCGTCGATCAGCGTCTGCGTGCGGAAGTTGCCCGAGGTGGTGAGGTAGAAGTTGGCGTTGAAGTACTCGACGATCTTCTTCTTCGCCTTGTGCTTGTGCGGCGCCTTGACCCAGGCGTTGCGATGGTCGATGCGCCACATGCTGTAGGGGAGGCCCTCGCCCATGTGGCCGAGCACGATCTGCAGGCGGGGGTACTCGTCGAACAGGCCCGATCCGATCAGGCGCAGCGCGTGCACCGCCGTCTCCTGCCCGAAGGCCCAGGTCGGGCCCATCAGCCAGGGATGGCCTTCGTAGATCTGGGAATGAATCGCCAGCGGATTGCGCGGGTGCAGGTAAAACGGCATGCCGAGCTCCTGCACTGCCGCCCAGAACGGCCGGTATTGCGGCAGGTCGAGGTAGACGGCGCTGTTCGGATCGATGATCTGCGAGAAGCCGTTCACCAGCGCGCCGCGGAACCCCAGGTCTTCAATGCATCTCCTGTATTCCTTGATGGCGCCATCCACGTCTTGCAAGGCAAGCGCAGCGAAACCCTGGAAGCGGTCGGGCCGCTTTTTCACCACTTCCGCAAGCGCGTCGTTGGCGCGCCGCGCCACATCGGTGGCCTTCTTCGGATCGGGAATCGCCTGCACCGCGGGGGCGTTGAGCGACAGGATCATGACCTCGATGCCGTGCTTGTCCATCAGGCCGAGGCGCTTGTCGTAGAAGTCGGTCAGGCGGTGCTTCAGCTCCGCCTGGTGGTCGGGCGGCACGAACGGCAGCGAGTCGCTCATCGTGTCCTCGATGGCGAAGTGCTCCTCGAGCGCGATCTTTCCTTGCATGGCGTTAGTCCTCTGCGGTGAAGCCCGACGCCTTCACGATCGGCTGCCAGCGCGCGAGGTCGGCCTTGAGCGTCGCGGCGGTGGCGGCCGGCGTGGTGGTGACCACGTCGTAGCCGAACTTCTCGAAGCTGGCCGTCGTTTCCGGCGCTTTCACGCCCTCGGCGATCGCGGCCGACAGGCGGCTCACGCCGTCGGCGGGAGCCTTCGCCGGGGCGAAGAACGCGAGCCACGGGGCGGCGACGATCTGCGGCCAGGTTTCTGCGAGCGTGGGAACCTCCGGCAGGAACTTGGAGCGCGTCTCGCCGGTGGTGGCGAGCACCCGCAGCCTGCCGCTCTTGAGGTAGGGCAGCACTTCGCCGATCGGGTTGACGCTGACCGGTATCTGGCCGGCGATCAGGTCCTGCAGGGCCGGCGCGCCGCCCTTGTAGTGCACCGGCGAGAGCGCCACGCCCGAATCACGCGCCAGCATGACGCCGACGAAGTGCGGCGTGCCGCCGGCCGCGGTGGTGCCGTAGAACGCGCCTTTGGGATTCGAGCGCACCCAATCGAGATACTGACTGGTCGTCTTGATGGACTCAGGCAAGCCGGGGCCTGCGCACAACGCGAGTCCCGCCCGGGCGACGATGGCCACGGGCGCGAAGTCGGCGACCGGGTCGTAAGAGAGCTTGCGGAAGCTGTGCGGATAGACGGTGAACAGGAAGTCCGGGATGAAGAGCAGCGTATCCGGCTCGGAGCTCTTCACCGCCTCGACACCCGTGCGGCCCGACGCGCCGACGCGGTTCTCCACGATCACCGTGCCCGCGTACCCGCCGCGCAGCTTCTCGCCGACGATGCGGGCGAGCACGTCCGTTCCGCCGCCCGCCGGGAAGGGAACGATGATTTTCAGGGGTTTCCCTTGTTGAGCTTTTATCCCAGGTGAAGCGGCAAGCGCAGCAAGGCTCAACAACAGTTTTCGGCGTGAAATCATGAAGCCTTTACCGGGTTGCGGAGGATGCCGACGCCGCTCACTTCGACCTCGACGGTGTCGCCGGCCTTCATGAACACCTTCGGGTTGCGGCCGTAGCCGACGCCGGAGGGCGAGCCGGTGGTGATGCAGTCGCCGGGCTGGAAGCGGTAGAACTGCGAGTAGTACTCGATCAGCTTGACGACGCTGAACACCAGGTCGTCGGTGTTGGCGTCCTGCATCACCTGGCCGTTGAGGCGGGTCACGATCTTCACGTCGTCGGGATCGGGCACCTCGTCCTTCGTGGCGATGCACGGGCCCATCGGGCAGAACGTCGGCATCATCTTGCCGAGCAGGTTGTGCTCCCAGGCGTGGATCGCCGGCATGGTGCCGGCGGCGGAGAAGATCGGCGCCACCCAGTCGCGCGCCGAGACGTCGTTGACGATGGTGTAGCCGGCGACGTGCTCGAGCGCCTTCGCCGCCGGGATGCGGTGGCCCCCCTTGCCGATCACCACGGTGAACTCGCCTTCCCAATCCACCATATCCGGGTGGGAGGCGGGGAGCAGGATCGGCTGGCCGGAAGCGATGATGCTCGCCACGCTCTTGGTGAACGCGGCCGGTTTCTCCGGCACCGGCGTCTTCATTTCCTTCAGGTGCTCGTGGTAGTTCATGCCGCAGGAGAGCAGCAGGCCGGGATTCGGGATCGGCGGCGCGAGCTTCGCGCGGCTGAGCGGCACACGGTGCTTTTTCGATTTGGTGATCTTTTTGACCCGGGAAAGCGCGTTGGCCTCCAGGATTGCCTTGAGCGTGGAAGGCAGCGATCGGTCGGCGGCGTTGATGTCGATGATGTCCTCGCCGTCGATCAGGCCGGCGCGGGGCTGCTTGTTGCTGATGAACATGACGAGGCGCATCGTTTCTCCCGGGGTCAGGCGGCAATCTTGGTGTCGGCGGCGCCGGCTTCGGCGGACAGGCGGTCGCACAGTCCGCGCAGCTTGAGCGAGGCGGGGTTGTTGGGCCGGGCGAGCTCGGCGTCGGAGCCGATCAGGGCGACGGCCGCGACCGCTTCGCCGTTCCAGCCGCGCACTACGCTTGCCGTGGCGTACAGGCCGGGGATCACGGTCTTGTCGGCATAGGCGAGGCGCGACTTGCGCGCGCGCTCGAGCTCGCGCTCCAGCGCTTCACGGTCCAGCTTTTCCTTCTTCGTCTCGGCCGCGAGCGCTTCGGCGGTGACGCCTTCCGGCAGGAAGGCGAGCAGCATGCGGCCGAGCGAAGAGCGCGCCACCGGCAGCACCGAGCCCAGGTTGAGCGAGGTAACGAGGTCGCCGGTGCGCTGCCAATGCACTACGGTCGGGCCGCGGTTGCTCCACACGGCGAGCAGCGCGGTGAATCCGGTCTCGGCGACCAGGGCGGGCAGGGCGCGCTCGGTCGCCTGAATGGGGTCGAGGCGCTGGATGGAGGCGAGGCCCAGGCGCAGCGCGAGCGGCCCGAAGTCGTAGCGCGAGTCGGCGCCCTGGACCACCATGCCGCAGCGCACGAAGCTCGCCAGGTAGCGATGGGCGCCGCTCGGGTCGAGGCCGGCGCGTGCGGCGAGCTCGCGCAACGCCAGCGGTCCGCCTGAGCGCTCGAGCGCCTCGAGCAGCGGCACGCCGGTCTCGATCGACTGGATGCCGCGGCGCTTGCGCGTAGATTTTTTGGCCATTGGACTATTGACAATGCGTTGTCCAAAGACAAATATATACTTTGGAGAAGGAGGAGGACAACATGAATCTTTACTGTCGTGCGGCTGCTTTGCTGCTGTCGCTCTTTGCTGCATTGCCGCAAGCATTCGCGCAGGCGCCGATCAGGATCGGCATGACGCTGTCGCTCACCGGGCCGATCGCCGCGCCCGGCGCGATCCAGAAGGTCGCCACCGAGGTCTTCGTCGATGACCTCAACCAGCGCGGCGGCCTGCTCGGCCGCAAGGTCGAGCTGCTGCTGAAAGACGACCAGTCGCGCCCCGACCTCGCCCGTACGCTGTACGAGCAGCTGGTCACCGTCGACAAGGTCGACCTGATCATGGGCCCCTACGGCACGGCCGCGATCCTGTCGGCCATGGGAGTCGCCCAGCGCTACAACAAGATCCTGCTGCACAACAGCTTCGGCACGCCGCGCCAGGCCAAGTACGAGATGCAGTTCTCGACCTCCGGCGGCGCGTTCGACATCGAGGACGTCTGGCCCAACCTGGTGCTCAACGCGGTCGGCTCGGCGCCCAAGCCGCCGAAGACCATCGCCATCGTGACCAGCAAGTTCCCGTCGCTGCACTTCATCTCGGTGGGTGCGCGCGAGGTGGCGAAGAAGCGCGGCCTGCAGGAAGTGCTGTACCTCGAGTACGAGTTCGGCAACCGCGATTTCGGCCCGATCGCCAGCCGCATCAAGGACGCCAAGCCGGATTTCATCTGGTTCGGCGCCGGCGGCATCGACCCCGTGCTGATCCTCGACTCGATGAAGAAGATCGATTACCAGCCGCCGCTGCACTTCTACATGTTCCCGGCGCCCGGCCCGATGGTGAAGGTGCCGGAGGCGAGGAACGCGCTCGCCTTCACCACCTTCGAGGAGCACCCGCCGTTCACCAGCAACCCGCGCGCCGCGGAGTTCATCAAGGCCTACCGCGAGCGCGGCGCCAAGGCCGGCCTGCCGGACAGCTCGGTCGATCTGCTCGCCTCGATCTGCTACTCGATGTGGCAGACGCTGGAGGCGGCGGTGAACGCCACCAAGAGCATCGACGACAAGGCGCTCGCCGCCTGGCTGCGCAAGAACCACGTCGACTCGATCATGGGGCGCCTGGAATGGAACGGCCCGCAGAACTACGTGACCGGCAAGGACATCTACAAGATCAAGCAGCTGCAGGGCGGCAAGTGGCAGGTGGTCTGGCCGACGGAATTCGCCGCGCCAGGAGCGAAGCTGCTCGGTAACTGAGCGCCGGCTTGCCGAGCCTGACCCTCCTCGGGCAGTCCGTGCTGTCGGGCGTCTTCATCGGCGCCCTGTATGGCCTGCTCGGGCTCGGGCTGACGCTGAGCTGGGGCCTCCTGCGCCAGATCAACCTGGCGCACTTCGCGCTGGTTTTCCTCGGCGCCTACCTCAACTACCAGCTCGCCTCCGGCGGCCTCGACCCGCTGCTCACGCTGGCGGTGACCGCGCCGGCGTTCTTCGTGCTGGGCGTGGCGCTGCACTGGCTGATCGCGCGCTTCTCGGTCTCGCCGCTCAACACGCTGCTGGTCACCTTCGGCTTCATGGTGATGATCGAGAGCCTGATCCAGTGGATCTGGACGGCCGACTTCCGGCGCATGGAGACGCACTACGGAAACGTGCGCTGGAAGGTGGGCGAGCTGTACGTGCCGCTGCCAGAGCTGCTCACGCTGCTCGTGGCCGTGGCGCTCGCCTGCGGCGTGTGGGCGCTGCTGCGCTATACCGACCTTGGCAAGGCGATGCGCGCGGCGTCGGAGGACGCGCCGGTCGCGGCGGCCTTCGGCGTCAACGAGAAGCTGCTCGCGCTGCTCCTGTCCGGGGCTTGCGCCGCCTTCGCGGCGGTGGCCGGCATCTGCCTTGCGCTCAGCCATACCCTCGCGCCGGCGCAGATCTACGCCTGGATCGGCGTGGTGTTCGCGGCGGTGATGATCGGCGGCCTGGGCAATCCGCTGGGGCCGCTGGCAGCGGGCATCGTCATCGGCGTGAGCGAGGCGCTCACCATGGCGCTGATCGCGCCCGCCTGGGCGCCGCTCGTCTCGTTCACCCTTCTGATCGCGTTCCTGCTGTTCCGCCCGCAGCGCCTGGCATGAAGGCCCTGACCCTGTTCGCCGCCGTCGGCGCCGCGTTCGCGGTGGTGCCGTTCCTGGGGCTGCCGGCGTTCTACGAGTCCTTCCTCTATCTCATCTTCCACTGGATCGTGCTCGCCACGTCGTGGAACCTGCTCTCCGGCTATTCGGGCTACTTCTCTTTCGGCCACGCCGCGTTTTTCGGCGCCGGGGTCTACAGCACGGCGGTGCTCGCCACCAAGCTGAGCTGGCCGTTCCTCTGGACGCTGCCGGTGGCGGCGGCGGTGCCGGCGCTGCTCGGCGTGGCCCTGGGCGCGGTGGTGTTCCGCCTGCCGGCGCTGCGCGGCGAGCTGTTCGCGCTCATCACGCTCGCGCTCATGTACGTGTTCGCCACCATCGTCCTCAACACGCCGCTCGACGGCGGCCCGGGCGTCTACATGAGCGGCGTGACGGTGCCCGCCCTGGCGCCTTCGCCCTCGGGCTCCTTCTACCTGCTCGCGCTGATCCTCGCGCTCGGCACGGTCGGCACCTCCTACGCGGTCTACCGCTCGCGCTTCGGCACGGGTCTGTTCGCCATCCACGACGACGAGGACGTCGCCGAAGTGATGGGCGTGCCGACCTACCGCTACAAGCTCGCCGCGCTCGCGCTCTCCTGCGGCCTCGCCGGCCTCGCCGGCGGCGTGCATGGCGTGTTCGTCTCGTACGTGACCGTCGGCGAGACCTTCTCGGGCTGGATGGCGCTCAACGTGATCCTGATGGCCGCGCTCGGCGGCACGCGCCACTGGGCCGGCCCCGCGATCGGCGCCGCGGCGGTGACGGCGATGACCTTCTACTTCACCACCAGCGACTACGCCATCGCCGGCCGCGCCCTGGTGGGGCTGATTTTCATAGTGGTCATTCTTTTCATGCCAAACGGGCTGCTCGGCAGGTTTTCGCGACGCAAAGCCTTTCCAAGAAATGCATTGATTCCTCCGGACGCTTCAGTTGCCGTCACCAGCAATGAACCGCTTCTAGTCGTAAGAGGCGCGTCAAAAGCATTCAAAGGCGTGCAGGCGCTCGCCGGGGTCGATCTCGAGGTGCGGCGCGGCGAGATCCTGGGGCTGGTCGGGCCGAACGGCTCGGGGAAGTCGACGCTCATCAACGTGGTGAGCGGGCATTACCCGATCGATGGCGGCAGCATGCTGTTCGAGGGCCGCGAGCTCGCAGGCGAGGCGCCGCACCGCGTCGCGCGCGGCGGCATCGCGCGCACCTACCAGATCCCGCGCCCGTTTGCGCACCTGAGCGTGCTGGAGAACGTGGCGCTGCCGCCGATGTTCGGCCAGGTGGCGATGGACCGGCGGTCTGCGGAGGCAGAGGCGTGGCGCTGGCTTGAATTTACAAATTTGACTGCAAAGGCAAGCCGGCTTCCCGGCGAGCTCAATCTCCACGAGCGGAAATTCCTGGAGCTGGCGCGGGCGCTGGCGTCGCGGCCCAAGCTGATCTTTCTCGACGAGGTGTTGTCGGGACTCACGCCGAGCGAGATCGACGGGGCGATCCGCACCATCCGCGCCATCCGGGAGCAGGGCGCCACCGTGGTGTTCGTCGAGCACGTCATGCGTGCGGTGATGGAGCTCACCGACCGGGTTGTGGTGCTGACCCACGGCCGCACGATCGCGCAGGGAATGCCGCGCGATGTCATGCGCGATCCGCTGGTGATCGATGCGTACCTGGGGACGGCCCATGCCTGACGTTCACCTGCTCGAAGCCCGACAACTAAGGGCCGGCTATGGCGCAGCGCCCGCCGTATGGGACGTCTCGCTGGACGTAGGTGAGGGCGACCTCGTAGTGGTGGTCGGCCCGAACGGGGCCGGCAAGACCACGCTCATCAACGCGCTGGCTGGCGTGCACCGCATGGAATCAGGTCGCCTCAGTTTTTCTGGAAAGGATATTTCCAGCCTGCCGGCCCACCGCTTTTGCGATCAGGGCATCGCGCTCGTGCCGGAAGGCCGGCGCCTCTTTACCGGCATGACGGTGCGGGAGAACCTGGAGATCGGCTCCTACCGTGGCGCGGCAAAGGCGCAGCGTGCAGCTTCGCTGCAGCGCGTCATCGGCCGCTTCCCGGTGCTGGGCGAGCGGCTCGAGCTGCCGGCCGGCACGCTGTCCGGCGGCCAGCAGCAGATGCTGGCCATCGGCCGCGCGCTGATGGCGCAGCCGCGCCTGCTGCTGCTCGACGAGCCCTCGCTCGGCCTCGCCCCGGCTATCGTCATGGAGATGTTCCGCATCATCCAGGAAGTGAACCGGGACGGCGTCGCCGTGCTGCTGGTGGAGCAGAATGTCGCGATGGCGCTGAAGCTCGCGCGGCGCGCCTACGTGCTCGAGGAAGGTCGTATCGTCGCGCAAGGCGCGCCGCAGGAACTGGCCGCGCAGCCCCATATTCAGAGAGCTTATCTAGGACACTAGAAATGAAAGTCACGCTTCAACCGAGCGGCCACAGCTTCGAAGTCCCGGCGGACAAGAACATCCTGCAGGCCGGCCTCGACGCCGGCTTCTCGATGCCCTACAGCTGCCGCACCGGCACCTGCAAGACCTGCCGCGGCACGATCCGCGAAGGCAAGGTCGACTACGGCTTCACGCACCCGAACTACCTGCCCGACAGCGACAAGGCGAAGGGCTATGCGCTCCTCTGCCAGGCGACGCCGCTCACCGACTGTGTGATCGAGGTGCGCGAGCTCGAGGGCCTCGCCGGCATCAAGCCGCGCATGTCGCCCTGCCGGGTGACGAAGATCGCCAAGCCGGCCGCCGACGTGGCGGTGGTCAGCCTGCGCCTGCCGTCGAACGAGAACATGCTGTTCCTCGCCGGCCAGTACATCGACTTCCTGCTGAAGGACGGCAAGCGGCGCAGCTACTCGATCGCGAGCAAGCCGGCGCCGGAGGGCGTCACGCAGCTCGAGCTGCATATCCGCCACACGCCCGGCGGAGCCTTTACCGACCACGTCTTCGGCCCGATGAAGGAGAAGGACATCCTGCGCTTCGAGGGGCCGCTCGGCACCTTCTACCTGCGCGAGGACTCCGACAAGCCGATCGTCATGGTGGCGAGCGGCACCGGCTTCGCGCCGATCAAGGCGATCTGCGAGACCATGCTGGCCAAGGGCATGAAGCGCAAGGTAACGCTCTACTGGGGCTGCCGCTCGAAGCGCGACCTCTACATGCTCGACGTGCCGTCGTCGTGGAGCGACGCGAACTTCAGCTTCATCCCGGTGCTGTCCGATCCGACGCCGGAATGCCAGTGGACCGGACGCAAGGGCTTCGTGCACCGCGCGGTGATGGAGGACTTCCCCGACCTCTCCGGCCACCAGGTCTACGCCTGCGGCGCGCCAGTGATGGTCGACGCCGCGCGCGCCGATTTCGTCGCAAAATGCAGGCTGCCGGCGGAGGAGTTCCTCGCCGATTCGTTCCTGACCGAGGCGGACAGGCATCCCGTAGCCGCCGCATGAATTCATTCAACCAGAGGAGGTTGCCATGAGCATCACCACCGAAATGATCAGCGATGCAGTCGTCGACCCGGGCGAGGCCAAGGACAGGAAGTCGGTCGTCAAGCCCTACGTCATGTCGCACGGCACGCTCGAGTGCCGCAGCATGAAGGAGACGCGCAAGTTCTACGAGGAGTTCCTCGGCCTGGAGTGCGTGCGCCACGCCATTCCCGCGATGGTGATCCGCTGCGGCCTCAAGTTCCACGTCGTATGCGTGGAGGTGGGTGACAAGATCAAGCCGGTGAGCCTGCTCAACCACTGGGGCATCGACGTCGAGTCGAAGGAGAAGGTCGACGAGGCCCACCAGAACGCGGTGAAGTTCAAGGACAAGTACAAGATCAAGCAGGTGCTCAAGCCGGTGCTGCAGCACGGCGTGTACTCGTTCTACATGGAGGACCTGGACCACAACTGGTGGGAGATCCAGAACACCCCGGGCTTCGCGCACGATGACCTGTTCGAGTTCGGCGACCGCTTCTCGATGGAGGACGGCGCCAAGGTCGGCGAGCTGAAGGAGCTCGAAGTCAAGAACTCGAACTGAGGTGGCCGGCGTTTTCGGCAGCTTCCTCGAGGAGCTCGAGGCGCGCACGGCGATCGAGGATTGCCTGAAGCGCTTCGCGCGCGCCGTCGACCGGCAGGACTGGAAGGCGGCGCGCGAGGCTTACCACGACGGGGCGTTCGACGACCACGGCTTTTTCAAGGGGCCGCCGGACGCGTTCCTCGCGCACATCGAGAAGCTGCATGCCGTGCAGCGCCATTCGATGCACTTCAACACGAACGTCCTGATCGAGTTCCAGTCGAAGGAGCGCGCCTTCGTGGAGACGTACGTCCTCGTCCTGCAGCGCTTCGACGACCGCCGCGCCACCGCGTCGGCCCGTTATCTGGATTTATTTGAAAAAAGAAATAATCAATGGCGAGTCGCGCACCGCACGCTGGTGTTCGGCGACATCGTCCCCGAGCCGATGGCCGAGCCGCCGCGCTTCCCGCCCGAGTTCACCGTGCAGAAGCACGACATGACCGACGTCCTGTATTCGCTGAGAAAGAAACCATGACCACTCGCAGAGATTTCATTGGCGCCATGGGCGTGCTTCTTGCCGGTTGTGCGACGGGCAATTCCGGTGAAAGCAGAAACCTTGTCGATACCCACCACCACTTCTATGCGCCCGAATACCAGAAGGCGTGGCTCGACTGGGAGGCGAAGCGCAGCATCCCGCACTTCCCGCAGCAGGTCGGCTGGTCGCGCGCCAGGGCGCTCGAGGACATGGACAAGGCCGGTGTGAGCACCTCGATCCTGTCGCTCGCCTCGACGCCGGGGGTCTGGTTCGATTCGCCGCTGGCGGATGTGGCGCGCATGGCGCGCCTGTGCAACGAATACGGTGCCGACATGGTGCGCAGCTATCCGGGGCGCTTCGGTCTCTTCGCCACGCTGCCGATGATCGATGTCGACGCGTCGCTGAAGGAGATCGATTACGCCTTCGGCACGCTCAAGGCGGACGGCGTCGGCCTGCAGACCAACTACGGCGACAAGTGGCCGGGCGACGCGGCGTACCGGCCGATCTTCGAGGAGCTCAACCGCCGCAAGGCGGTGGTGTACTTCCATCCGCTCGTCGCCGCCTGCTGCGGGCGCCTGAACGTCGGCACTTTCCCGGCTGTGATCGAAGTGCCGCACGACACCACCCGCGCCGTGGTCAGCCTGCTGCTGTCCGGCAGCCTGGCGCGCTACCGCGACATCAAGTGGCTGTTCTCGCATGCGGGCGGCACCGTGCCGATGCTCGCCGGGCGCATGGAGTACTTCTTCAACTTCCGCAAGGACGCCTCGCAGATCGCGCCGCAGGGCTACGAGGCGGAATTCAAGCGCCTGTACTACGACACCGCGAACGCGACGCATCCTGCATCCATGGCGGCGCTGCTGAAGCTCGTTCCGGCGTCGCAGATCGTGTACGGCAGCGACTATCCCTACGTGCCGATGGATACGCAGATCGCCGCCCTGAGAGGTCAAGACTTGTCCGAAAGCATCGTTTCTTCCATTCAAAGCGCCAACGCGCGCCGACTACTCGCCAAAACATGAAAACCAAACCGATCCTGACTGCCGAAGACTGCGAAAAAATCCAGAAGGCCGCCCGCGCCGAGGCGGTGAAGAACAAGTGGAACGTGACCATCGCCATCGTCGACGACGGCGGCCATCTGCTGTCGCTCATCCGCGGCGACGGCGCGCCGCCGGTCAGCGCCGAGATAGCGGAGATGAAGGCGCATGGCGCGGCAGTCGCGCGCCGCTCCACCAAGGTCTCCGAGGACCGCATCGCGTCGCGCCCCGCGCTCATCAAGATGCCGGTGCTGCCGGTGCAGGGCGGCGTGCCGATCCTGCACCAGGGCGAATGCGTCGGAGGCATCGGCGTCTCGGGCGTGCAATCGCACGAGGACGAGATCGTCTGCAACGCCGGCATCGCGGCGCTGGGCGGGTCCTAGAGCTTCTTAGGCTTCGCGCTCCAGAAGACCGGCATCTGCACGCAGTCCTTGCCGCCGAGGCCGGCGGCGGACGCGCTGGCGAAGCCGCGCAGCGCGCCTTCGGTTGCCGGCGCCGACCAGCCGAGCAGCTTCGATTCCTCCACGATCTCGGAGAGGTCCTTCTTCAGCGTGTCGATGTCGACGCTCACGGCGCCTTCCTTGCCGCCGAGCGCGGCGGCAATCGCCGGCCCGCGGTTAGCCAGCATGCGGGGAGCACCCGACGTGTCGCCGAGGATATCCATTACGCGCGCAGGATCAAGATTTAGATTTTTTACTAAAGATAACGACTCGCCAAGTGCCTGCCAGTAGACCAGCAGCGGCAGGTTGATCGCCAGCTTCATGCTCGCGCCGGAGCCGGCGGGTCCGAGGTGCTCCACGCGCCGGCACATCTGCTCGAGCAGCGGCTTCGCCCGCTCGAAGTCCGCCTTCTCGGCGCCGGCGAAGCCGAACAGCTTGCCTTCCTTGGCCGGCCCAGTCGTGCCGCCGACGGGACATTCGACGAAGGCTCCCTGTTTTTGCTTTACCAAAGAACTAATCCTGCGTGAATCCTGCGGCCGCACCGTGCTCATCTCGATGAACAGCTTGCCCTTCGCGTCACCCTTCAGCATCTCTCCGTACACCGCCTCCACGGCCTTGGCGTCGGTGAGCATGCTGATGACGGCTTCGCATCCGCCCGCCAGCGCCTGCGGCGTCTCCGCGACCTTGAAACCGGTGGCGCGGGCCTTGTCCGCGCTGCGGTTCCAGACCATCATCTCGTGCCCGAGACCTGAGAGGCGGGCTGCGATGGCCGCGCCCATTCTTCCGGTTCCTGCGATGCCGATTTTCATGCCGTGAATATTAACCTCGTCTCAATTCCGACCGCCACTGTTCCGCTGGACGGCGCGTGGTACCAGCCGGATGAACCGGCGAAGGGCGCGGTTCTGCTGTTCCACGGCAACACGATGAACTTCTACATGGGCGCGCCGCGCTTCCTGCCGCCGGTGCTGACGCAACTCGGCTACGCCTGCCTCGCGTTCAACCGGCGTGGCCATGACATCCTGGGAATCAGGAACAGCCGCTCCGCGGAGGGTGCGGCCTTCCAGACGTATGCAGAGGCCATTGAGGATAACGAGACCGCTGCCAGGTGGGTAGGCGAAAGAGGCTTTGCGAATCCCATCGTCATCGGCCACAGCAACGGCGGCATGCTCGCCGTGCGCCACGTGGCGGAGCATCCGGAGACGCCGGCGCTGGTGCTGCTGTCCGCTCATTGCGGCGGCAAGAACATGCTGACTCTCACGAGCAAAGCAGGCTTGCTGGCCGGCGACCGGCTTGCCGAACTGACCCAGGAAGCCGAAGAAAGGGTCCGCAGGGGAGCCGGGAGGGGACTCATGCTTCTCCCGGGCTGGTGGTACGTGATCACCGCCGAGAGCTTCCTCGATCTGAGGAACTGTCCCGACATCCTGGAGCTGGCGCCGCGCATCGCGTGCCCCACGCTGTATGTCCGGGGCGACAAGGAGCTGCGCGAGCTGTATCCCGCCGAGGAGTTTGCGCGGCGCGCAAGCGGCGCTTGCGAGGCGCAGGTGGTCCCCGATTGCGATCACTTCTACAACGGCCGCGAGGAGGAGATTGCAGGGCGTGTTACACGCTGGCTGGGTCATGTGTTAAAACGCGCGTAGGAGGAGGACCGCGTTGCGCATCGATTGGGACGTCCCGATCAAGGTGGACGACGGACTTGTGCTGCGCGCGGATGTCTATCGTCCGGACGCGGACGCGCGTTATCCGGTCATCCTCACCTACGGCCCTTACGCCAAGGGCCTTTCGTTCCAGGAAGGCTACCCGAGCGCATGGCAGCGCATGGTGGCCGAGCATCCCGACGTCGCCTACGGCTCGAGCAACCTCTACCAGAGCTGGGAAGTCGTCGATCCCGAGAAGTGGGTGCCGGAAAGCTACGTGTGCGTGCGGTCGATTCGCGCGGCGCCGGGCGCTCGCCGGGCTTCGTCGATCCGTTCTCGCCGCGCGAGACGAAGGACTTCTACCAGTGCATCGAGTGGGCCGGCGTGCAGCCGTGGTCCAACGGCAAGGTCGGCCTGAACGGCATCTCTTACTTCGGCACCAACCAGTGGCACGTCGCCTCGCTGCAGCCGCCGCATCTTGCGGCGATCTGCATCTGGGAAGGCATGGCCGACTGGTACCGCGACGGCACGCACCACGGCGGCATCGTCAACACCTTCTGGGCCAACTGGTACGACATGCAGGTGAAGAGCGTGCAGTACGGCCTGGGCGAGCGCGGCCCGCGCAGCCGCGCCAACGGCAAGCTGGTCTGCGGCGACGAGACGCTGAGCGACGCCGAGCTGGCCAAGAACCGCACCAACTTCGGCGACGAGATCCTCGCCCATCCGCTCGACGACGAGTATCACAAGGGCCGCTCGCCGGTCTGGGACAAGATCACCGTGCCGCTGCTCACCGCTGCCAACTGGGGCGGGCAGGGCTTGCATCCGCGCGGGAATTTCGAGGGTTTTGTCAGAAGTAAAAGCAAAGAAAAATACCTCGAGGCGCACGGGCTCGAGCACTGGACGCACTTCTATACGGACTACGGACGCAACCTTCAGCTCAAGTTCTTCGATCACTTCCTCAAAGGCAAGGACAGCGGCTGGAAGAATCAGCCGAAGGTCCTGCTGCAGGTCCGTCATATCGACAAGTTCGTCGAGCGCCCCGAGAACGAGTGGCCTCTCGCCCGCACGAATTGGACGAAGATGTATCTGTCCGGGAACAGTCTTTCTTCTTCTCCAGGTAATTCAAAAGCAATCACATTCGACGCGATGGGTGACGGAGTCACTTTCATAAGCGAGCCGTTCGAAAAACAGACGGAGATAACCGGACCCATAGCGGCGAAGCTGAAGGTGTCGTCGAATACCGAGGACGCGGACCTGTTCCTCGTGCTGCGCGTCTTCACGGCCGACCTGCGCGAAGTCACTTACATGGGGGCGATCGACCCGCACACGCCGATCGCGCAGGGCTGGCTGCGGGCGTCGCACCGCAAGCTCGACCAGAAGCTGTCGACCGAATACCGGCCTTACCACACGCATGACGAGAAGCAGCCTCTCTCGAAAAATGAGATTGTTTCTTTGGATATTGAAGTGCTGCCGACCTGCATGGTGGTGCCTGCCGGCTACCGGCTGGCCCTTTCCGTCAGGGGCAAGGACTACGAGTGGCAGAAATCGACCGGCGCGAAGCTGTCGAACTTCAAGAATGAGCTGCTGGGCTGCGGCCCGTTCCTGCACAATGAACCACGGGACAGGCCTTCTTCGATGTTTGCTGGAAAAACCACCCTCCACCTGGACGCGAATTCCTACGTTCTCCTACCGGTGATCCCTCCCAAATGATGAAACTCTATGGCTTCTGGCGTTCGCTCGCGACCTACCGTGTGAAGGTGGCGCTCGCGCTCAAGGGCGTGCAGGTCGAGGAAGTGTCGATCGACCTGCTGAAGGGCATGCAGCACCAGCCCGACTACAAGGCGGTCAATCCGCAGGCGACGGTGCCCTCGCTGGTCCTGGAGGACGGCGGCGCGCCGCTGTTCCAGTCGATGGCGATCATGGAATGGCTCGAGGAGCTCAAACCGGAGCCGCGCCTGCTGCCGCGCGACCCGCGCAGCCGCGCGCGCGTGCGCGGGCTGGCGCTGATCGCCGCGGCGGACGGCCATCCGCTGGTGACGCCGCGCATCCGTGTTTATCTTGAAAAGACATTGGGCCTGGACGAAGCAAAAAGGAATGCCTGGCTGTCACACTGGACCCTCGAGGCGCTGAAGGCCATCGAAGGCCACCTGGCGAAGGAGAAGGAGACCGGCAAGTTCTGCCACGGCGACGCGCCGACCATCGCCGACATCTGCCTCGCCGGGCAGGTGGTCGGCGCCGTCGGCTATTTCAAATGCGATGTCTCGGGCGTGCCGACCGTGATGCGCATCTACGAGGAGTGCATGAAGATCGACGCATTCAGTAAAGCGCACCCGCTGAAGCAGCCGGGCGCGTCCATTCATTAGGAGGAGGGAACCATGGCAATGAATCGCAGACGTTTCGTACAGGCTGCCGGGGCGGTAACTGCTTCCGCAGGTTTTTCGAGAGTTGGCTTTTCACAGACAACAAATCCGATCCGGCTCGGCCTCATGACCGTGAAGACCGGACCGCTCGCTTCGGGCGGCATCGACATGGAGCGCGCGCTCGTTCAGTACCTGAAGGAGAAGAACAACATGCTCGCCGGGCGCAAGGTCGAGCTGTTCGTCGGCGACAGCGCCGGCGTGCCGGCGCAGGCGCGCACCAAGATCCAGGAGCTGGTCGAGCGCGACAAGATCCACATCATGATCGGGCCGCTCGCCGCGGCCGAGGCGCTCGCCGCCGACGACTACATCCGCCAGGCGCAGCTGCTCACGCTGTCGGTGGCGGCGGCGGAGGACCTGACGCAGAGGAAGCCCAACCCGTGGTTCACGCGGGGCACGGCCACGTCCGCGCAGTCCGCGCACCCGATGGCCGACTACGCGTTCAAGGAAATGAAGATGCGGCGCATGGTGACCATCGCCGACGACTTCGCCTACGGCCACGAGATGTCGGCCGGCTTCCAGCGCGTGTTCGAGGAGCTCGGCGGCAAGATCGTGCAGAAGATGTTCCCGCCGCTCGCCGTGCCCGACTACGGCACTTACCTGGCGCAGCTCAAGACCAATGTCGACGGCATCTTCCTCGGCTTCGCCGGCGCCAACGGCTTCCGCTACCTGCGCCAGTTCAACGAGTACGGCCTGATGAAGAAGGTCACCCCGGTGGGCGGCATGACCGCGCTGGATGAGGCGGTGCTGCGCAACATGGGGGACGAGGCCCTGGGCATCGTCACCTCGTGCTGGTACTCGGCCGAGATCGAGAACGCCATCAACAAGCGCTTCGTCGCCAACTTCCGCGTCGACTGGAAGTACGACCCGGGCTTCTACGCCGCGGCCACCTATACCGAGGCGGCGGTGCTCGAGGCGGCGCTCAACCAGATCAAAGGCAAGATCGAGGACAAGCAGGCGTTCATGAAGGCGGTGCGCAGCCTGAAGAACGTGGAGACCTGCCGCGGCCCGGTGTCCTTCGACCAGTACGGCAACGTGGTGGGCAACAACTACATCCGCAAGGTCGAGCGCAAGGACGGGCGGCTGGTGAACCGCGTGATCAAGACGTACCCGAACGTCAGCCAGTTCTGGACCTACAAGCCCGAGGAGTTCCTGAAGAATCCGGTTTACTCGCGGGACTATCCCCCGGCGAAAAACCTGGAGTCTTAAGCTGCAGTACTGGGCGATCCAGACGCTCAATAGCCTGGCGCTGGGAGGATTGCTGTTCCTCCTGGCGGCTGGCTTTTCGCTGATCTTCGGGCTGATGCGGATCGCCAACCTGACGCATGGCGCGCTGTTCATGGTCGGGGCCTACCTGGGCGCGAGCACGCTCAAGGTGGTCCCCAATCTCTGGATCGCGGCGCTGATTACGGGTGCGATAGTCGCGGTTTTCGGTGGGTTGTTCGAGAGGTTCATCCTCAGGAAGCTGGGCGGGAATGTGCTCGGCCAGGTGCTGGTGACGCTCGGCGTGTCCTTCATCCTCGCCGACCTGTGCCTGGTGGTCTGGGGCGGCGACCCGATTCCGGTGCCGACGCCGTCGTGGCTGCAGCAGCCGCTGATCATCGCCGGCCTTGCGTTCCCCGCCTACCGGCTGGCCGTGGTCGCAATCGCTGTCGCCGTTGCGATCGGCTTGTTTTTCCTGATCGAGAAAACGAGGTTGGGCGCGATGATCCGCGCCGGGGTCGACGATATGGACATGGCACGGGCCTGCGGTATCCCGGTGTCTCGCCTGTTCACGACAGTTTTCTGCCTGGGCGCGGGGCTTGCCGGGGCGGCCGGGGTCATCGGCGGGCCGATCATGTCGGCTTATCCGGGCCTGGACGCCGACATGCTGCCGCTCGCCCTGATCGTGGTGATCCTGGGCGGGGTAGGGAGCCTGGGCGGCGCCTTCATCGGCGCCTTCATCACCGGCTTCGTCTACACCTTCGGCGTGGCGCGCTTTCCCGACCTCGCCTACGTGATCCTGTTCCTGCCGATGATCCTGGTGATCGCTTTCCGGCCGCGAGGGTTGTTCGGGAAGTTCGCGGCATGACCAGGAAGCTGTGGGTCGTCTCTTCGATCGTTTTTGCTCTGCTTCCCCTCGTCGCCGGCGAGTACTACGTCAACCTGACGAGCCAGATCTTCATCTTCGCGGTCTTCGCGGCCAGCATCAATCTGCTGCTCGGCTACGGCGGCCTGCCGACGCTGGGGCATGCCGCCTACCTCGGCGTCGCGGCCTACCTCTCCGCGCTCGCCTTCCTCAAGTTCGGGGTGGGCCACTGGCTGGCGGCGCCCGCGGCGCTCCTCGGCACGACGCTGATGGCGGCGGGATTCGGGCTGATCGCCCTGCGCGCGACCGGCCTGGGCTTCCTCATGCTGACGCT
>Ga0193752_1001314_pt1 | contig 20875 bp, 22 predicted proteins | sample H1c1metaG_FD_144924 | JGI IMG/M metagenome (GOLD analysis project Ga0193752, IMG submission 144924) | Soil microbial communities from a riparian zone of the East river system, Colorado, United States - H1c1 | ecosystem: Environmental > Terrestrial > Soil > Riparian zone | place: USA: East River...
CATGAACATGATGAAAAATACCTTCCGGCATACCCGTTTTTCGACGGCAGTTAAAATAGCTTTGGCAACAAGGTTACTTGTTTTTATATGCGCAGGGTGTCCTTTTACAATTACCGGGCATCCTGCAGCAAAAGCACAGGCAGTATCACCACCGGCGGTTGAATAAGCAAAAGGAAAATTACTGGCACCAAAAACAACAACGGGGCCCAGTGGTATCAGCATTTTGCGAATATCGGGCCTGGGAGGAGTTCTGTTTGGGATCGCGGTGTCAATCCGGGCTTCAAGCCAGCTCCCTTCTTCGCAGGCAGCGGCATAACTGGTCAACTGATTAATTGTTCTTCCTCTTTCGCTTCGTATTCTTGCTTCTGGTAGATTGGTTTCTTCCATTGCTGTTTTCAATAATTCATCACCGCAGTTTTCTATTTCAATCGCTATCGCGCGCATGAAATTTGCCCTTTCCCTTAACGGCAATTTCCTATATTGGTGAAAAGCCACCCAGGCTTTATCAAGCATTTCATTAATCTCTTCCCTGGTATTCTCCGGAAACATGTTCTGATATATTTAATACAATTAAATAATAATTTTAATTGCAGATTAGTTTTGACGGTTTTTTTACAAATGTAATGGATGCACGACAGAAATAGTTCGTCCGGGTTAAGTGAGTCTAATCAGATATTGACAAAAAAAACCGCCTTTGCGGGGCGGTTGTAATATTTCTGTTAAAATAAGACTGGATATCTACGGACCGGTTAAAACTTTTGTCTGTCTGGCCTGTTACCGTTTCCTTTACTGTCAGGAATTCTGTCACCTTGTTTATTGTAGTCGGGATAGCGGTCCCTGTCGTCAGAATCATCAAATCCTCCGTTTCTGCCTTTGTTGGTATCATCATAACGATTATCATTATACACGTTAGAATCATCATTGCTGTATTGGTCCCGTCCGTTTCTCAGTGGCAATGATTTGCCTATTGAAACTTTTCCGAAGCGGCTGATGTTAACGTCCACTATAAAGGAAGCATCAACATAAACGGCAGAGCTGTATATTAAAACCGGCTTTGGCTTGATAAAGCCGAAAGGCTTTCTTTCTATTTTGTATATTTCAAGCTTATGGCGTCCACCGGCAAGATTATTAAGAAGTATCGTTTGCTGATTTACGTTATAGGTCCTGCCGTTGAGACGAACCTGTATCATGTCTTTATCAGCATTGTTGATGACTATGCTTGCGGCTCTGGGAGGAGCTGCTGCAAAAGAAACCATACTGATGAACAGGGCTGCGAGTGTAAAAAATCTTTTCATAACTTGTTTCCTCCAATTTGTTTTTATACATATAGGACGGTGGAGGATACAGTTGGTTTAAGAAGGGAATGTTAAAGCTTAGGCTGCCCTCCTGCGAAGGAGGGCGGCGAGCGAAGCGAGCGGGTGGTTGTTTTTTGGTCTTCGAAGGATATCAGGATGCGGTTACCAAAGAACAACCACCCCGCGCCTTCGGCACTTCCCCTCCTTCGCAGGAAGGGAGCCTATATAACCTCCCCTTCTAAATCATAATCATAAGCTTTCGTGATTTTCACATGCACAAAACTGCCGATCTTAAGTTTTTGATCGCCGGAAATAAGTACTTCATTATCTACTTCCACGCTGTCAAATTCTGTACGGCCAAGGTAGCGGCCCGACTCTTTTTTATCTATGAGGACTTTAAAGGTCTGCCCTATTTTTTGCTGATTTTTTTCATAACTTATTTCCTGCTGCACCTCCATAACTTCCTGCGCCCGCAACTCTTTTTCCTCATGCGGAATATTATCTTCCAACCCATAAGCACCTGTACCCTCCTCATGACTATAAGTAAAAATCCCAACGCGGTCAAAGCGGTGTTTACGCAGAAATGATTTCATAGACTCAATATCATCTTCTGTTTCGCCCGGGAAACCGGCAATCAATGTGGTACGTAAACAAATTCCCGGAACCTTTTCACGGATAGTATAAATAAGTTCATCCATTTCTGCCTGAGTGATCTGACGCTTCATCGCCTTCAACATATTATCACTGGCATGTTGCAATGGCATATCCAGGTAGTTGCAGATATTATCCCTTTCACGCATAACGTCAAGGATTTCCATAGGAAATTTGGAAGGATAAGCATAATGTAAGCGGATCCACTCCAATCCTTTAATATCGGCAAGCTTATGAAGCAACTCAGGCAACATTCTCTTCTTATAAATGTCAAGACCGTAATATGTCAGCTCCTGTGCAATCAACATAATTTCCTTTACACCTGTTCGCACAAGATGTTCCGCTTCTTTCACCAATGATTCCATTGTTCTGCTGACATGCTGTCCGCGCATAAGCGGAATTGCACAAAACGTGCAGGTACGATTACACCCTTCAGAGATTTTCAGGTAAGCATAATGAGCTGGTGTTGCAAGCAGTCGCTCGCCCAGCAACTCCGATTTATAATCTGCCTCGAATTTTTTCAGGATCATTGGCAGCTCCATAGTACCGAAATAAGCATCTACTTCCGGAATATCCTGTTCGAGATTGTTTTTATAGCGTTCGCTCAAACATCCGGTAACATAAACCTTGTCAAGTTTTCCCTTACGTTTAAGGTCTACCTGCTCAAGGATTGTGTTGATCGATTCTTCTTTTGCTTTATCTATGAAACCACAGGTGTTTATAACCACAATATTGTGATCAAGCCTCCGATTTTCGTGTACTACATCAATCGCATTTGCCTTCAACTGGCCACTCAGTACTTCACTGTCAACCATGTTTTTACTGCAGCCAAGCGTTATAATATTGACCTTATCTCTCTTTAGTGTTTTTGCTTTCATAATGCGGCAGCAAAGGTACTAATTAGTTAAGGAAGTTGCGACTTCCACAGTGTTCCGGGAGGGCATTCTTATTTAGATTCCAGATTGAAAAGGCTGTCCACAAATTCGTGTTTATCAAATACAAGCAGGTCTTCCATCTTTTCTCCCATGCCGATAAATTTGACGGGTATTTTAAATTGATTGGCGATGGCCATGACGACCCCACCTTTAGCAGTGCCATCGAGCTTTGTAACGGTTATTGCTGTCACTTCAGTTGCAGCGGTAAAGTGTTTTGCCTGTTCAAGCGCATTCTGACCGGTAGACCCATCCAGAACCAGCATGATCTCATGTGGTGCTTCAGGGATATGTTTCTGGATCACCCTTTTTATCTTACTCAGTTCTTCCATCAGATGTGCCTTATTATGCAGCCGGCCGGCAGTATCTATGATCACAACGTCAGACCCTCTGGAAACCCCGCTTTGAACCGTGTCAAAGGCCACTGAGGCAGGATCAGAGCCCATTGGCTGCTTAACGATAGGAACACCCACCCTTTCGCTCCAGATCGTAAGCTGATCAACCGCTGCTGCCCGGAACGTATCGGCTGCTCCTAAAAGAACAGATTTGCCGGCTTTTTTGAAATTATAGGCCAGTTTCCCGATGGTGGTTGTTTTACCCACCCCATTTACGCCCACTACAAGTATAACATAAGGCTTTGCAGGCATCGGTGAGTCGAAGGTATAAGAATTGTCCTGTGGGGTATCTACCAGTATGCCCTTAATTTCTTCTTGAAGTATCCGGTTTAGATCACTGGTAGTGAGGTATTTATCTTTTGCAACGCGCTTCTCAATCCTGTCGATAACCTGTACAGTTGTGTCGATACCCACATCGGCGCTCACGAGGGCGTCTTCAAGGCTGTCCAAAACTTCTTCATCTACCGTGCTTTTGCCTGCGACTGCCTTAGTAATTTTTGACAAAAAATTTTCTTTGGTCTTCTGAAGGCCCTGGTCAAGGGTTTCCTTTTCTTTTTTGCCAAAGAGTTTATCGAAAAATCCCATAAAAAGTTATTAATGCTATACGAATATACAGGCAAGCGCTGCTAATAAGCCAAAATACAAAAAGCTGTTCCGCAAAGAACAGCTTTCCTATAATAGTCTATAGAATGTGATTTATAGAATACAATTATTTCTGCGTCAGAAATTCCTTCACTTTGTCTTTGTGAATGATCTGCTCTTTGAAAGTATAGGCACCAGATTTCGGACTGCGTACAGCGCGGATAACTTTTGTCCAGTTTTTCGCTTCTGCGGCGGCTTTAGTGTCTTTTTTAATCGCTGTTTTTGCTGCTTTTGCCATGATATGAGTTTGAAACTTTGATAAATCAGGTACCGGAAAATGCCCAGAAGGCAATTGCCATACTGATCAGCAATTATTTGATTTCTTTATGTACAGTATACTTTTTCAGGATTGGATTGAACTTCTTCAATTCCAGCCTTTCAGGAGTATTCTTTTTATTTTTGGTACTGATGTATCGGCTTGTACCCGGTTTGCCACTTGTTTTGTGCTCGGTACACTCCAATATCACCTGAACCCTGCTTCCTTTCTTTGCCATTTGTATTGCTTTAGACTGTTAATTAGATTTTTTCACCTTTGGCCCTCAGTTCCTTAACAATGTTGAGGAGGCCTCTTTTATTGATGGTACGGATACCTTCAGTAGATAGTTTCAGGGTAATCCATTTGTCTTCTTCAGCAAGAAAAAAGCGTTTTGTCTGCAGGTTTGGTAAAAACCGGCGCTTAGTCTTGATATTTGAGTGGGAAACGGTGTTTCCACCGATGGGTATTTTCCCTGTAACCTTGCATACTCTTGCCATGACTTCAAAAAATTTTGGACGGCAAAGGTCGTAAAATCTATCCAATAATCAAAAAGAATTACGGTTTTTTTGAGATTGATTACCAACAATGTGGATTAACACACATTGGGCAGGATTTTTCCATCGATTTCCACCAATTTATCAAGCCTGAACGAAATTCCGTTGTCCAACATCAGATACTCCACCGAATCTTTTGTAAAAAGGTTCCTGATGATTCCGCTGGTTTCTATCCGCGCACTATTTTCCAGATATGACACTTTTACCCTTTTACCAATTGTTGCCAGCGCCTCAAGTTCATCATAGAAATCACAGTTTATAGGAACATATTTTTCCATGGCTAAAAATTGACAATGTTTCAAAAAAATCCTGACAGATACTATCAGGTTCCCGAACAAATTGTCACCTGCATTAACAACCAGGAACTGGATTGGTTTAAATTATGCGCCAATGTCCGGTTGAGGCGAATGGCCGACATCCGGACAGTGACCATACAATGAGATTTGAACAATCAGGCCTGAACAATCTGATTAAAAGAAATCTTCTGTAGATGCTACCAGGGACGGCAGCTCCAGTTTCGGTTCCACCTCCAGAACGCTTGCCCATAATTCTGTTGAAAATTTTTTGAAAGATGCAAGCCCCTGTAATACCAGGTGGGCTTCTTCATTTTCAAACTGATCGAAATGCATAAATGTCTTTCCATCCGGAAGCAAATAGCAACTGTATTTTATACCAGGGTGACTGACCTGTTTTAGTTCGTCCACTACCTGTTGAATATTGCTTTTGTTCCTGGCCGCGTAAGACTGAGTTGTTGTGTATTGAACCCTGACTATTTTCATTTTTTATTTTTGTTATGTTTTATCAAAGCTATCTGAATAAAAATATCTTCAAGGTGTAAAACAGGACATTTTCGAGGGGTAATCATGACACTGATCTGTCTCAGCTGACATTCACCCTCAACAAACAGTTTTTGCGTCTCAAGCAGTTGCTCTCAAACCTATATTGCTGCAGGATAGTTAGGTCTCTGACTCAAACGGTTATGCATTAACTTTACTTTATCGATAAACCAAATCAATTAATAATTATTTAATTTAACAGCTATTTCAGGTAGGCCAACTTTGATAAAAGTTTATTAATGTCATTAATGAAGAGAAAAACGATAGCAAGAGATATAAGCTGGCTTTCATTCAACGGACGGGTTTTGCAAGAGGCGGCAGATAAATCAGTTCCACTTCGTGAAAGAGTTAAGTTTCTGGGAATCTTTTCGAACAATATGGATGAATTTTTCCGGGTCCGGGTAGCTACCCTTAAGAGGATGGCTGATGTAGGCGCCAGGATCAAAAACATGCATATGGAGATCTCTCCCGAAAAGATACTCGACCAGATCCAGGAGATCGTGCTGGAACAACAGGATGAGTTCACTTCAATATGGGAAGGTATCAGAAGAGAATTGCAGAACGACAATATTCATATTGTTACAGAACGCAGGCTCAATAAGGAACAACAGAAGTTTGTCCAGGTATTTTTTGAGGAGGAAGTACGTTCGAATATTATACCCCTGATGATTGAAAGCATAACAGAGTTCCCTTACCTGCGGGATAAATCTATTTACCTGGCTGTGCTGATGTCAAAAAGAAATGATAAAACTCAAAAGACTTATTCTATCATAGAAGTCCCATCCAAAGTAATTGGCAGATTTATCAGGCTGCCCTCTCCGGAGGGCGAGCATCACATTATCTTGCTTGAAGATGTGATCAGGTATAACCTCAAAGGCATCTTTTCATATTTTGGTTTTACAAATTATCAGTCATGGGTTTTTAAAGTGACCAAAGATGCTGAGATCGACATCGACAATGATATCTCAACAAGTCTTATTCAAAAAATTGAAAAGGGGGTAAAAAACCGGCGCAAGGGGAAAACCGTTCGTTTTGTCTATGATCAGCAGATGGATTCTGGCCTGCTGAATTTCCTGATGAAAAAATTAAACCTCTCAAAAAAGAGCAGTCTGATCCCAGGTGGGCGTATTCATAATTTCAGGCATTTCATGGATTTTCCGGATGTCTTTTCCAAAAAAAGCCATCGTAAGAAATCATTCACACATCCGATGCTGCGCCATTCGATAAGGGTTACAGACGTGGTTCTGGCAAAAGACATTATGCTGAACTTTCCTTATCACTCATTCAACACTATAATTGATTTATTGCGGGAAGCGGCGATAGATCCGAGTGTAGTGGAAATTAAAATCACGGCTTATCGCCTGGCCTCAAGTTCAAAAGTGATAAATGCCCTGATCAATGCTGTACGGAATGGTAAAAGAGTGTCGGTAATGATCGAACTCCGTGCACGGTTTGAGGAGGAAGCAAATATGGAATGGAAAGAAAGGCTTGAAGAGGAAGGCGTCAAAGTGCTGATCTCAATACCTAACATGAAGGTACATGCGAAAATATGCATGATAAAAAAACGCATTGATAACACAACGCTGCTCTATGGCTTTGTGAGCACGGGTAATCTCAATGAAAAAACTTCATCGGTTTATGGTGATCATTGCCTGCTTACGGCAAATAAACAAATAATGGCGGATGTAAGCCGCCTTTTTTCGTACATGGAAAAATGGAAAGAAGGCACCGCCATGCTCAAGACCTGCAAAACGCTTATACCCTGCCCTACCCATTTACGCCGGGAATTGAACAGACTTATTAACCGGGAAATAAAAAATGCACGCGAAAACAAACCAGCCTCAATAATAATCAAAAGCAATTCAATTGCCGATGAACAACTAATTGAAAAACTGTACGAAGCTGCGAAGGCAGGTGTTATACTGAAGTTGATAGTCAGAGGAATTTTTTGCATGTATTCCAAAAACAAAAAATTTAAACATCCCGTCAAAGCTATAAGTATTGTAGACGAATATCTTGAACACGCCCGTGTGTTCGTTTTTCACAACCTGGGTGACGAAAAAGTATTTATATCGTCGGCAGACTGGATGATCCGTAACCTCGATCATCGTATCGAAGTCACTTGCCCGGTGCTGGATGAAAATATTAAGAAAGTGCTTAAGACCATTTTACAGATACAGCTTACCGATAATGTCAAAGCCCGTGAGCTCGACAACGAGCTATCTAACCGCTATGTACGCAACACCGATCATAAAAAGGTTCGCTCACAGGTTGACATATATAATTACCTTCATCTGAAAAGCGAGCACTTACTGCAGTAATATTTTGGCCTGATCAATATTTCTGCGATATTAATATTTCTACTTCGTCAATATTGCTCAGATTCATTGGGAAAATCGTTGCCTTTTACGTCGGTTATGTAGTGCTGAACGGCGCCGGTGATCTGTTCGTGAAGGTTAAGATATTGCCTCAGAAAACGTGGTTTGAATTCAGTGTTTATTCCAAGCATATCGTGCATTACGAGTACCTGTCCATCACAATATTTTCCTGCTCCTATGCCGATTGTCGGGATGGTAAGGCTTTCAGATACTTCTTTGGCAAGCTGTGCCGGTATTTTCTCAAGCACTAAGCCGAAACAGCCGGCTTGTTGCAATAGTAATGCATCACGCTTTAATTTCTCAGCTTCCTGTTCTTCTTTTGCCCTTACAGTATAAGTTCCAAATTTATAAATGGATTGGGGAGTAAGTCCAAGATGTCCCATTACAGGCACACCGGCCGCGATAATCCTGTTGATAGATTCAATCACTTCTTCGCCCCCTTCCAGTTTAAGGGCATGTGCCCCGGTTTCCTTCATGATCCGGATAGCAGATGACAAAGCTTCGCGCGAGTTGGATTGATAACTGCCAAAAGGCAGATCTACCACTACAAAACAGCGGCTAACACCGCGTATCACGGAGGCCGCGTGATAAATCATCTGATCGAGAGTAATCGGCAAGGTGGTTTCATGACCCGCCATTACATTGCTGGCAGAATCGCCGACCAGGATAATATCTATTCCTGCCTGATCGAATAACCTGGCAAATGAAAAATCGTATGCAGTAAGCATCGAAATTTTTTCGCCTTTAGCCTTCATCTTCAGAACTGTGTTGGTCGTAATCTTTTTTACTTCCTTGTGTACGCTCATAATATGGGGGGTAATTGTGTATTTAAGAGATTGAAGAAGAAGACTTTTCCGTAACCTGTTGATACAAATGTTGAATCAAACCATCAGCTAACCCAATCTTCGGAACGAAGATCTCACTGATATTGGCCCAACGCATAACATTGATATGAATAAGTAATGCTGGTACAATCACATCTGCCCTATCCTCCCTTAATTTGTAAACCTGCATCCTGTCTGCCAGGGAAAAGCTGCTGAATTCCTTATAATAATTTTTGAGCGATTCTATATTGAGAGATTTTCCTTCCTTTCTTTTTGACAGGGAAAATATCTTATTAATATTACCACCAGATCCGATTGCGACCATATCGTTATCGTGACCACGGGTTTCTCGTTTAATGAAATCTCTCATCTCATCCCACATAAAATCATCAACCTGATTCTTTAAAATCCGTATAGTGCCTATATTGAATGACCTTTTAAAGATCATCCTGGCTTCGGCGAAAAAAGTAAGTTCAGTACTGCCGCCTCCAACATCTATATATAAATAGGAAAGATCTTTGTTCAGGTTCTCTGCAATATGGTTTTCGTAAATGAAACTTGCTTCAGCATCCCCACTGATCACTTCAATCTGTATGCCCGTTTCGTTTTTTACATGTTCAATAATACGAGCGGCGTTATCCGCATCGCGCATCGCAGATGTGGCGCACGCTTTCAGATGTTTCACCCCATATGCACCCAGCAGGTGCCGGTAAGCATGCATGGTTTCAAGAATCATTTCCTCTTTTTCAGGTGAGATGCTTTTCTGTTCAAAAACATCAAAACCCAATCTTAACGGAACCCGTACAAGATTGAGCTTCTGAAACTGAGGTTTGCCGTTGTCGTCGACACTTACCTCCGAGATTAAAAGGCGGGCCGCGTTGCTTCCAATATCAATTGCTGCTAATCGCATGTCCACCAAAAATAATTAGTTAATCCATAATAGTCAAAAGTAAAATCAAATGCAAAAGCTGCATCCGTTGGATGCAGCTACACAAATCAAATCGCACAAGCGAAACTCTTATCAGGATAATTTATCAGTTGAGGCTATTGAACCGGCTTATCGCATCAGCGTCCAGCAGTTCATACATTATGAGACTATCATTCTGCACCTTTAATTGCTTGTAAAAAGTTTTGCAATCAGTAGCAACCACTTTTCTGTCAATTACCTTTACTTTTTCATAAAAGAACGACTTCATGTGCTTTTTTTCTTTTTCAAGCACCTCGGTCGCAACTGCAAAATCCGCGCTCAGATCACCATTGTTTATTTTTTCTGAAAATACGGCAACATTTTTCTCCTGCTGATTTTTTGTTTTAATAGTCAACAACTGACATGCACATACTTTCAATACTGGTTTGCTGGGATAATTCTTCTCATAAGTCGTGACACTTGCGACAAATGTTGGTGAATCAAAAATGATCTTCTTTGGAAGAGCTCCGAGGTCTTTCGCCTGGAGCGTAAAAGAAATGAGAGTGAGAATCACAGGCATAATCCTGCTAAGTGATGTAAGTTTCATGGTACGGTGTTCATCAAGTTAAGAAAAAGGGTTACGGTTTCTTGAGGAGATCAGAACTTGATTGTACGCTAAGGCAGTAAATAAAAATACCTGCTTATAGCAGGTCTTTCATAGTAGGTTAGGATGATGTAAAACTTGCAATAAGTTTTGATATCTCATAGCTTTTCAAGTGTTTTTTTTAAAATCAATTATATTCAGCTGGTTTTCATTCAGTTCAGAAATCACGCCCTGATGCTTATCTTGCAAGTAATTCAACATTTATGAAAGAAATACTTAAGTCTCTCAATATTCAGCCTGTTAACAAAGGAAATTCTACCGGCTCAAAATGGTTTGCAGACAGCACCGTATTACTTGAATCCTTTTCACCGGTTGATGGTAAACTTATCGCAGGTGTACAACAGGCCAGCCAGAATGATTATGAACAAATAGTTATAACGGCGCAGGGAGCTTTTAACGAATGGCGTACCTGGCCCGCACCAAAAAGAGGCGAAATTGTAAGACAGGTCGGTGAATCGCTGAGAAAACTGAAAGAGCCTTTGGGAAAACTGGTTTCTTATGAGATGGGTAAAAGTTTACAGGAAGGCTATGGTGAGGTCCAGGAGATGATCGACATATGTGATTTTGCGGTTGGCCTTTCCCGTCAGTTACATGGACTAACCATGCATAGTGAACGGCCGTTGCACCGCATGTATGAGCAATGGCATCCACTGGGCATAACCGGTATCATTTCAGCCTTTAATTTTCCGGTGGCTGTATGGAGCTGGAACAGTATGCTGAGTTGGGTATGCGGTAATGTGTGTATATGGAAACCTTCCGAAAAAACACCGCTTTGCGGCATTGCCTGTCAGCAAATAGTTGCTGATATTTTTCAAAAGAACAAGGTACCTGAAGGCGTTTCATGTTTAATAACAGGCGCAAGAGAAACCGGTGAATGGATGGCCGCAGATACGCGTATACCTCTTGTTAGCGCAACCGGATCAACCCGTATGGGTAAAGCCGTAGGAGCTGCGCTGGGGGCCAGATTAGGAAGGGCATTGCTTGAACTCGGTGGCAATAATGCAATCATAATTTCCAAAGATGCAGATCTTAATATTGCTATCCGTGGCGCAGTGTTTGGCGCAGTGGGTACTGCCGGTCAGCGTTGTACTTCAACAAGAAGACTGATCATTGATGAATCAGTTTATGATCGGGTCAAAGAAAAATTAGTAGCAGCATATAAACAGTTAAACATCGGTGATCCGCTGGATGAAAGAAATCATGTAGGGCCACTGATAGATAAAGATGCGGTTAACTTATACCTTGGATCAATTGAAAAATGCAAAGCAGAAGGTGGCAAATTCCTTGTTGAAGGTGCAAAACTAGAAGGTGCCGGTTATGAAAGCGGATGTTATGTGAAGCCATGCATTGCTGAAGTTGAACCTCATTATAAAATTGTGCAGCACGAAACTTTCGCACCGGTACTATATCTCTTAAAGTATACAACGATCAGTGAAGCAATTGCAGTTCAGAACAATGTCCCGCAGGGACTGTCATCTTCGATCATGACCTTAAATCTGCGGGAAGCCGAATTGTTTTTGTCAGTAACCGGAAGCGACTGCGGGATAGCAAATGTGAACATAGGCACATCCGGTGCGGAGATTGGCGGTGCATTCGGCGGCGAAAAAGAAACAGGCGGAGGTCGTGAATCCGGCAGCGATGCCTGGAAGAGCTATATGCGCCGGCAAACCAACACAATTAACTATTCAGATCAATTACCATTGGCTCAGGGAATACAGTTTATTCCCTGATTGCAGATTTAGGAGCGTCTCCAGCCGCAATATTTCGGAATCCGGAACGTTTTATGGCCTGAGAAGATACTGCTATGAAACAAACCTGCACGCTCCTGCTGCTTATCCTTGCCCTTAACAACACCCTGTGGTCACAGATCCGGGTTTCTTTACTCGGTGGCCCCCAGGCTTCTTCTATTAAAGAAACCAATGATATTCCGGGCTGGGAAAACGAAACCAAGCCATTTTATCAGAACCGTAGTGGTTTTCATCTTGGATTCCTGCTTTCTGTTCCGTTAAACAAAGCGCAATCGGTATTTTTTCAACCTGCATTCCTTTATACTACGAAAGGCAATAAATTTTATAAACAAAATGATACAACCGACTATAAGCCGGTTGATTCCGTGTTTTATAGTAACAATTTTTTTACAAGTTATATCGAGGTGCCATTGAATCTCGCCTATCGGTTTAAGCTTGGAAAGAAAGCAGGTTTCCTGGTTTCTGCCGGACCTTATGTCTCCTTTTTCTATTCAGGAAAGGAAACTTCTGCTACCCGGACTTTCAAAAGAAATATGAGTGCCGACCCGGATTATAACCTGGAAGCTTCAGTAAAAAACCTGAATGAAGAAAAAAACATTGAGGTTGGAAATGCTGAATACAAAGCAAAAACACTCGATGTGGGATACAATATCCGTGCAGGCTTCGATATAGGAAACGTTAGCTTAACAGGTTTCTATAGCGAAGGACTTACCAGTTTTTATAAGAGTTCCTATCCGGCTGATTTTAAGAATAAGGTCATCGGTGCTTCTCTTGGCATCTGGCTTAACAAGCTGGCACCTCCTGAACAAAAAATTAAAGATAAAGACGGTGACGGTGTGCCAGACAAGACAGACAAATGCCCTGAGCTCGCTGGCCTGGCAAAGTATCTTGGTTGTCCGGCAACAGATACAGACAATGATGGCGTTGCTGATGAGTCTGACAAGTGTCCCGCTGTTTCCGGTCTTGCTAAATATAATGGATGTCCGATACCAGATTCGGATAACGATAGCGTAAACGACGAACTTGACAAATGTCCAACAGTAGTTGGCCTGGCTAAATACGATGGCTGTCCGGCGCCTGATACTGATGGTGATGGTATCGATGATGAAAAGGATAAGTGTCCGACAGAATCAGGCACAGCCAGGTATAATGGCTGTCCGATACCAGATAGCGACGGAGATGGAGTTAATGATGAGACAGATGCATGTCCGGATTCCAAAGGCTCTGTTGCAAACAAGGGATGCCCTGAGATTAAACAGGAACTGATTGAAAAGGTAAATTATGTTGCTAAGAATATTTTCTTCAGGACTGGAAGTGACCAGATTACAAAATCGTCTTTTGCCCGTCTTAATGAAATAGTGGATATACTTATAGCGGATAACAGACTGGAACTTAAGGTGGACGGTCATACTGATAATACCGGTACAGATGGACAGAACCTGATTTTATCACAAAAACGAGCAGACGCAGTTAAAAAATACCTGATATCTAAAGGAATTAACGCCAGCAGATTGGAAGCAAAGGGTTATGGTCAAACCAGACCGGTTGCAGACAACAGCACCAAAAAAGGGCAAGCTTCAAACAGGCGCGTAGAAATTAATCTTACTCAGAATTGATAATTATCATTATAAAAGCCACTCATACAAAAAATATGAGTGGCTTCATTTTTGATAAATTGCGGGTTTATCGTTAATAATTCCCAAAATTGCCTATTTTGGAATCCAGTGACCAACGAAATCGCATTCTCAGACATCTAACGTAGTAGATCATAAATAATTCGTTTACAACTAACATTGACAGTCATAAAAAATACACAATGAGTAAAATGGTTAAATTAACGTTTGCTGCTTGTATCTTAGCGATCTCGGGCACTTTCGCTCAGGCGCAACAGGACAGAAACCCAGGAAGCAGTGAGGTACCGAAGGGATGGCATTTACTGGATAAAGCTTCAGAAGGTTATAGCGGCATCAGTATAAATAAAGCCTATGATTTCGTCAAGTCTAAAAACCTCAAAAGTAAATCTGTAATTGTAGCCGTAATTGATTCCGGTGTTGACACATTACACGAAGACCTCAAGGAAGTGTTGTGGCGCAATACAAAAGAAATTCCGGGCAACGGCATTGATGATGATGGTAACGGCTATATTGATGATGTACACGGCTGGAACTTTCTTGGTAATAAAGATGGGAAAAATGTTACCAAAGATTCATATGAAGGAGCAAGGGTTTATCATAAGCTCAAGGCTAAATATGCAGACTCAACTATTGACACCGCTTCATTAAAAGGAGAAGCGCTGGATGAATACAAAATCTGGTTAAAAGCTAAATCACGCATCGAAGGAGATTCGGATGAGGAAACCGTAGACATGGTATTACTTCGCCGTGTACTGAAAAGTGCGCAGAAAAATGACAGCATTTTAAGGGTTGCCCTGAAAAAAGATACATTCACCGGGAATGACCTCGAAAAATTCCAGACAACCGAACAGGCGCCAAAAAGTGCGAGAGGAGCTATGCTTTATCTTATGAAAGAAAATAAGATGATGGAAATAACCAATGTAGAATTCCTGGAAGGTTTCGGCGAATTCATAAGTGGTGAAGAGGCTAAAACACAAAGCAAAACCGAAGCAAAATCAAGTGCTCCGAAAAACTATCGCGGAGAAATTACCGGAGATAATGAAGCTGACATAAATGATAAGTTCTACGGCAACAGCGATGTAATGGCTACTACCCCATTTCACGGCACGCACGTTTCAGGCATAATAGCCGCAGCACGCAATAACAATAAAGGCATTGATGGGGTTGCAGACAATGTAAAGATTATGATGATCCGCGCGGTGCCGGATGGCGACGAACATGATAAAGACGTTGCATTGGGCATCAGGTATGCGGTTGATAATGGTGCAAAGGTGATCAACATGAGTTTTGGTAAGGATTTTTCACCTGAGAAAAAATGGGTTGATGACGCAGTTAAATATGCTGAAAGCAAAGGCGTTCTGCTGGTTCATGCAGCTGGCAATGACGCAAAAGACATCGACAGTACGGATAATTTCCCAAATGCAACTCCTGCAACATCTAAAACGAAATTTACAAACTGGATCACGGTAGGCGCAAGTGGTGATGAAAAAGCGGGAGGCATTACGGCACCGTTTTCGAATTTCGGTAAAGATCAGGTCGATGTTTTTGCGCCTGGTGTAAAGATCTATTCGACTATTCCTGGTGGCACAACTTATGGCAACGCTCAGGGTACCAGCATGGCTGCACCGGTGGTTGCCGGTGCTGCGGCATTTTTGCTGGAGTATTTTCCGTATCTCACGCCACAGCAGGTCAAATACTGTCTTGAAAAATCAGCCCGTCCACTTACTTCAAAAGTAAGAAAACCAGGCACTGATGAGATGGTAAATCTTTCGGACATCAGCCGTAGCAACGGTGTGATAAATGTCTATGAGGCGGCAAAAATTGCCTCAGGACTGACCGCTGAAAAACCTGAATCGCCGAAAAAGTCTACACCCAAGCCTACCTTTAAAAATAAGAAAGGTTAACTTATTATTAATTTTTGGTCAGTGTTGGTGAATATCAACCTTGTCTGAACACAAAATACCGGGGAGCCACTTAATCGCATTTGCGGATTTTGTGGCTCTTTTTTTCTGGTATTATGATTTAAAGCATATTTGTAGTGAATTTACCTCAATCATCGGTTGTTACCAGTTAAACCCAAAGTATGATTTCCAGACATGATATTATTGCCTCAGAATCTTTTTTAAGTTATATCAATCTTATAAAGGAGGACGATCCCATTGTCGCCCTTGAAAAGAACACGAAGAATTTTCGTAAACTGCTGAAGCGCATTCCCAGAAAAAAAATAAACTTCAGCTATGCTGAAGGAAAATGGACCTTAAAGGAAATGCTTCAGCATATTATCGACGCCGAACGTGTATTCGTTTACAGGGCGCTCAGCTTTTCGCGTAAGGACTCAGCCGCACTGCCGGGTTTTGATGAAAATGAATGGGCTATCACCTCTAAGGCAGTAAAAAGAAAATGGGATGACCTGGTAGACGAATTCGATTTCTTACGTGCGTCTACTGTATTTATGTTTGCCTCCCTGGACGAAGACCAGTTGTTGTTTACCGGAACTGCCAATGGCAAGCCAATCAATGCAGCTGCACTTGCCTTCGTTTGCTCGGGACATGTACAGCATCACATGAATATTCTGCTGGAAAGATATCTGCACGATGTTGACCTTGGATTGAAAAAGAAAAAAAAGAAAAAGGTTAATTGAAATTGTGCGGGACCTGTATAGTATAGTAACACCGGATATTAAGACTTGTCCTTGTTATAAAAAGAAAGAATTTTTTTTGTAAAAAGCTTGTAAAATTCTACCAACTCGGGATATTTCTCCAGCCTTTTCAAATGAGTTTCAATAGTTACCCGATCATTCCTGACGGCCGGGCCCGTCTGGACCTCCATTGGCGCCAGGTATTTTAATCTGTCACTAGTTTCATTAATAAGCGGAACCAGCAATTTGAAATCCAGATTTTCATTGCGACAATAATCGGCAGCCAGCGTATACAAATAATTTGAGAAATTATTTACCATTACCGCTGCCACATGCAGTCCTGATCTTTTTTCATCATCAGCAACATGCACATTGGTTGATAACGAGTACGCGAATTCATAAATTACGTTTATCGTTTCCTGGTTATTTCCATCAATCAGAATTGGCATTTCGGGCAACTCAAATGTTTCTTTGCGAATTGTTTGAAGAGGATATAAAATACCAATACGGGTACTGCAATTCTTTATCAGGTCAATTGAAAGAGAGCCCGCAGTATGGACAACAATTTTATCTTTTACATTCAACCAGCCGGCAATTTCAGCCACGGCACTATCTGATACGGAAATGATATAAAGATCAGCAGTATGGTCGAGCAAAGCCTTATTATTACATGATGACGTGCCAATCTTGGAAGCAAGCACCGAAGCGTTTGTAATATTTCTGCTGAATACCTGCACCACTTCATGCTCAGCCAGATATATTTTTTCACCCAGTATGGTTGCTACATTGCCTGATCCGATTATTACCGTACGCATAATTTTTTTTTGGGATTGCCAGTTGTGCAAATAGCTTTGCTTATCCAACCGCTTAAAAGAATATGAAGTTAACTCAAAAGTTAGGCCTCGCGTACTACAGGATCAACCTGAAGTTACTGGCCCTTGTATCGCCTCAAAAGGCAGCAAAGAAAGCCTTAAAACTATTTTCAACCCCCTTTGTAAAATCAAAATCAAAACCGGCTCCAATTTTTGATGAAGGTGAATTATTGACGTTTACACTCGGTGGTATATTGATAACAGGGAACAGGTGGAATCATACGGCCAAAAAGAAAGTACTTATTGTGCATGGTTTTGAATCTGGGTCCAGGAACTTCCATCAGTATATTGCTGAGTTAGTCCGTCACAATTTTGAAGTACTGGCTTTTGACGCTCCTGCTCACGGAAGATCAGGAGGAAAGAGAATAACATTATCGGACTATATTGAAATGTTAAACGCAGTGATCGTCAAATACGGTCCCATTGATCATTATCTCGCCCATTCCTTTGGAGGCCTGACACTGATTCATACTTTAGAGACAACTTCAACCGGTCAGTTTTCCAGGATAGCGCTCGTTGCGCCTGCCACTGAATCAACAAGTGCGGTTGACCGGTTTTTCAGAATGTTTCGCCTTGGGGAAAATGTGCGGGTTCATTTTGATGAACTCATAGTTAAAAAAGCAGGAGTTCATCTTTCACATTATTCCATACGAAGGGCTATCGCCAATATCAAAGCACAAATTCTATGGATACATGATGAAACGGATAAAGTGACCCCGTTACATGATGCGTTAAAAGTAAAAGAGGATAATCATCCAAACCTGGATTTTGTAATAACTACAGGTCTTGGACACCGCAGAATATACCGGGATGAAAAGGTGATAAAAACTGTGATAGACTTTTTGAACGGATAACCTTAGTTTTTTCTGCCTTTTACCATGGGAACAAATGAAAAATTGTCAAAAACCTCCTCGTCATAACTACCATCGCTGTTTTTAGTAAGTCTCAACATTTGTTGTACACCGGGGCCGCCAACCGGGATTACCATTTTGCCATTTGTTTTTAATTGTTCTACCAGTTTCGGGGGGATGTTTTCTGCCGCGGCAGTTACAATTACCTTGTCGAAGGGGGCATAAGTAGGCAAACCTTCATATCCATCACCATAAAAGTATTTGATATTGGAATACTTGCTCCGAAGTACAAAATTTTTGTGCTGGTCGAATAATTTTTTTTGCCTTTCAATGGTAAATACCTGAGCACCGAGTTCGGCAAGAATAATAGCCTGATAACCGCTCCCGGTACCAATTTCAAGGACCTTATCAAACGGTTTGATGGCTAATAGCTGAGATTGATAAGCAACCGTGTAAGGTTGCGAAATTGTTTGATTTTCTGCAATCGGAAAAGCCTTGTCTTCATAAGCAAGTTTGTCGAAAGCCGAGTCCAGGAAGTAATGCCTCGGAACATTCATTAATGCGTCCAATACCCTTTCATCAGTGATCCCCTTTTCTCTTACTGTATCGACGAGCTTTTTTCTCAGGCCCTTATGCCAGTAATTATCTTCAAATATTCTCATAAGCCCCGCAAATATACATGAAAACAAAAATGATTGAATGAATTAAACCACTCTCCTGCTGCCTTCGTATAATTCATATTCAAGTAAGCGACAATCGATGGTACTGGTATAAAATTCAATTTTCCTGGATGCTTTCAGCCCGATCTTTTTTGCCAGCTCCAGGTTGCCGGTAAATACATATCCAAAATAGCCGCCACACTTTTTTTTCATAAAATCACCAATTCGGTTGTACGTCTCCGTTAATTCGGCTGTTTGCCCTAACCGCTCGCCATATTCCGGATTTACAAACATTACTCCTTTTTTTCCTTCAGGCACTTCGGTGTCAGCAAAGTCACAAACATTAAATTGTATCATGTCTTCCACCCCTGCAGCCTTTGCATTTTTCCTGGCGTTTTCAATTGCCTGGTTACTATAATCAGTGGCTATAATATTCAATTCAGGAACTGTGGTAATCTGGTTTTCCAACTGCCCGCGTAAGTCAAGATAGACCGATTCATTGAATTGTTGCAAGTGCATAAAAGCAAAATTGATACGGAACAATCCAGGGCATGTGTTGGAAGCAATGAGGGCAGCTTCGATGGCCAGGGTACCCGACCCGCACATAGGATTAATGAAGGGAGATTTTTTGTCCCATCTCGTTGCCATGATCGTTGAAGCAGCCAGCGCCTCGAGCATCGGAGCACGTCCGGGGATTCTGCGATAGCTATGCCTGGCGAGAGAGTCACCGGAAGTATCAGCAAATATCTCCGCATTTTCATTTTTCCAGAACAAATGAATCACCGTCCCGCTCAATTCAGCGCCGGTTGAGGGCCTGGTACCTCGTTGATCCCGCAACCTGTCAACAATAGCATCTTTCACCCTCAGATTCGCAAACATATTGTTATTGATGGTGTCATTCATCACGTTACTTGTCACCGAAAAATAACCCGGATCCGGTATAAGGTTTTCCCAGGGAAAAGTTTTGAGTTCTTTATAAATATCATCAGCATTCACGGCAGTGAATCTGCGGAGACTGTACAAAACCTGGCTTGCGCATCGCAGGCTGAGGTTTAGTTTCATACAGTCTGTAACGGTACCGTTGATCCTGACACCTGTTATAAAAGTCTCTTCGACGTCGAATCCAAGTTCCTTCACTTCCTGTTCTAAATAAGGAGTCAGTCGCTTGTGACAGGTTATGGTGATTGCCGAAGGCGTGTTAAATACATTCATAATCGGGGCAAAGGTAACCGCTTCGGCGGTTTATTTCGCTCCATCAACAGCAGATTGCCTGGCATTTGCGGACGGAGGCATTTTGAACTGTGCATTTTCTATCTTGATTACGACCGCATTCGGCCAGCGGTTGTTTGTGTACAGGCGCTGTCCGTTAACCGCACTGATCGCCAGCCCCAGCTTCGTTGGGCTAAATCGTACTGATGCATCAAAACCATTTTTATATTCAACAAGCTCACTTTTGTAACCAAGTACACTCACCTTAGTTTTATCATTGCCTTCGATCATTGGAAGCAAAAGTTCCTTTCTTTCGCCGTATTTCCAATCATCCGGTGATTTGCGTGTTACGATCGCATAAATAGTTTTGCCATCATTTGATTGAGTGAACCAGGTTTGCTGATCACGTATAACAGGTAAGGGTTTCACCTGGTAGATTGCGTCACGGTTCACAAAATTCCAAAGGGCCACTTCCCGCAGGCGCTCCTGCTGCTCGATCTGTATTTCTCCATCGGGTTTAGGTCCGACATTCATCAGAAAGTTTCCACCCTTGGATCTGATCTCTACCAACATGTCTATGATGGCTGTACCCGATTTATGCGGATCATTTGTTGGTTTGTACTGCCAATCGGTACCCATAGTGTAGCAAGCCTCCCAGGGCCTCTCCTGGGGCTGATCGGGAATCTCCTGTTCGGGCGTTTTCATGAGATCCCGTGTGATTACAAGATCCGGATTTTGTTGCCAGGCAAATTCGGGAAGTCCATCTCCCGGCCCGTCTAAAAACAATATATCAATTTTGCCATAATTATTCAGTAGCTCCTGCAACTGCTTTTTATCATACTCCATCAATTCTGGATTGTTGACAGGATAATGTTTTTGATGTTGCAGTCTCCCCAGTGGCAATTTCTGTTTATGCAAAAAACTGAAATC
>Ga0193752_1001315_pt1 | contig 20872 bp, 18 predicted proteins | sample H1c1metaG_FD_144924 | JGI IMG/M metagenome (GOLD analysis project Ga0193752, IMG submission 144924) | Soil microbial communities from a riparian zone of the East river system, Colorado, United States - H1c1 | ecosystem: Environmental > Terrestrial > Soil > Riparian zone | place: USA: East River...
AGAAGTAGGCCTGTGGATTATTCTGTGTGTGGCGACGCTGTGTCACCGCCAGTGTCGCCATCTTTTCGCGATTCTGATTGTGCTTTTCAAGCCAGCGGGTATAGGCGACCGCCATGCCCTGGCCCGGTCCGCCGAAGCCGTACGGACCGGTAAACTGTGCCGGCCCGCTCGCGAATGTGCCGGGTAGGTTCTGATATGTGCCTTTGGGATTGTGCATCGCGCGCCACACCACCGCATATTTGCACACGCCAGCTAGCAATGCGTTGGTGGCTTGCTGCACGGCGCCGCCAATATTGACCGACCCCGTCTGTATATGCCAGGTGAGGTTTGGCAGTTTCAGCATCGCCATCATGCAGTTAGTGGAAACGATGGAAATTCCGTCTACCTCGGTATGTCCCGTTGCGGGTAACTCCGGATACGTTGCCAGTCCGTCGATATCTGCCAGTTTCAGCCCGGAGTCCTCTACGGCCGCCTTCACCGCCTGCAATGCGTGTGCGGCCAGCGGGATCTCTGCCGTACGGGTGGCTTTGGAGAATCCCACGCCACTAATTGCGATCTTGCACCGGTTTTCCCACATGCTTCATGACTCCTTTACAAAGGCTGCGTTTGGCGCGCCAACCGGAATTGGGGCAGCGTGATGTCGTCGTTCAGCGGCTGGAATACCACTTCTACTCGACGGCCTACTTTCGCTTCGGTGTATGAAGCCTCCAGCAGATTGCCGGCAAGCAATGCGCCGGGTGCGTCGTCTAGCTCGACGATGATGCTGGCGTAGGGAACGGCTGCGGCGAATCGCTTGTCGCCGGTGTGGTACATGATGGTGTAAGCGTAGATCGAGCCCCGGCCGGCGACGGGCTCGAACTTGAGGTCGATACTCATGCAATTCACGCACGTCGCATATGGCGGATGCTGAAAATGCTTGCAACTCTGGCAGCGTTGCAGTTTCAGCACACCTTGCTTGGCTGATTCCCAGAACGGCTTTGTCCACTCGTTCGGGACGGGAATCGGGCGGGTTACTTTGCTCCAGTCGCTCATCGCTAGGGTCTCTCGTCTTTGCTTGGGTGTTTATCTTTTACAACAGTTCAGGCAGTAGGAGCAACTGCGTTTCGCTGCGGTGTAAGCCGCGAGTTTTCCGGAATGAAGAAGCAAGTTAACAAGCCGCACCGCCAGCCGGCTCTGACTTCCGGTTTCGATATTGTTCTACGAATCTCTGTATTGAGCCAGTGGGCGAAGCAGCATGGTCACATGCCGGCCTCCGCCAACCCGGCAGTCACCGCATAAGAGTGCATTATTCGTCTTCGCGCGGATATTGGAGAATAAGTGCTTCAAGTCCCATTTTGCCTGCGTGAATTTCGAATCCGTCTTCGTTCGCCTCGACAGCGATCATCGACCATAACGGAAGATTTTCTCCGTCTTTTTCGAGGCTGCCATTGGCTACGAAAACGTAATGCCCACCCGCTTTTTTAGGATCAGGCCCCATCGCTTTCATGCCTGCGCCCAATCTCAATACATGCGCCGCCATACCGTCGTCAATTTTTTCCGCATCGAATAGCGGTTCCCAAGCGACTTCTTTGCGGTAGGCCATGACCGGCTCCGTGGACAGCACCACCGGCGACGAAATCCAGTTGCGCCGCTTGCTGGGTTTCAACTTTTCGCGATAGCCGGGTCTGTCCAGATAGACCGGCGCCGAGTCGCCGGTTTTAATACGCAGGGCCATAAACGATAACCCTTGCGGTCCCGCAATGACGGGCCCATAAGCGGTATAGCGATCCTTGTATTGAACCACAAGCGGCCGCAGTTCGTCTTTTGCCTTGCCGATCGTTCCAGAACCCGCTGCGAATAACTGAAACTGGGTAACGCCATGAAAATGTGGAACGAGTGACTCGTGCGGAATCATATCCGTCATGGTTGCCTGTGGTCCGGGCGCAACTGACGTGGACGATCTCGGCCCGAAGAACTCGGTGCCCCAGTGTTCGATTCCCGTTCCCGGAGATTTGATGACCTCGCGCTTCTGCAGCGCCTCGGTTCCGTTCATTGTATAAATCATGCTGGCACCCTCACGATCTCGATGTATGAGCGTTTGCTCAATTACAGGAAACAAAAGCGCACTGTGATTTTTGTCGAGCAGACATTATTACACCCTCGCTCATTTGCGGTCTAGCATCACTCGCGGAATGATGAATCAATGGCGTCCAGTTTGTGCAGCAGCGCCGGCCATTCGAGCAAGCCCTGTTTCTGTTGCTTGTGACGGCTGCCGCCGGGCTGATAGGCGCCCCAGGTTTTCTCGATGACCTCATCGGATAGCCGGGTCATTTGTTGATTGCACGACAAAAACATCACCTGCAAGTCGCAGGCGCGTTTTAACCAGAACATATTGTTGAAGCACTCCGGTATGTTTCTGCCGCAGGTGAGCAAGCCGTGGTTGCGCAGGATCATCACGTTGTTGTCGCCGAGATCGCGCACCATGCGCGCGCGCTCGTCCATGTTGACGATGCTTTCGTAATCGTGATAGGACACGCCCTTGACCCAGCGCATGGACATCTGCGCGATAGGTAACAAACCGCATTGCATCGAGGCCACGGTCATCCCCGTCAGCGTGTGCGTATGGATGATGCAGTCTACGTCGTGCCGTGCGGCGTGGATCGCGCCGTGGATGATGTAACCGGAACGATTGACTTCGTAGCCCTCGGCCGGATTAAACAGAATGTTGCCTTCGATATCGATGCGGATCATGCAAGAGGCCGTCATCTGATCGTAAAAAATTCCGTAAGGATTGATCAGGAATTCGTTTTGCGTGCCCGGCACGCGCGCGGTGACGTGGTTGGAGATGTGGTCGCTCATGCCGTACCAATCGATCAGCCGGTAGCAGGCGGCGAGATTGACGCGCGCTTCCCATTCTCGCGGGCTGACGTGATCGCGTACGGCTATTTTGGGTTTGATGAACGGCGTGGTCATGTTGTCTTACCCTTCATAAGCGGTCTTCACGATGCGCCCGCTGGATTCAACGTACCAATGCTCCGACGTGAAAGGTTTTTCATTGAGCCGCGCACTTACCCAATCGGCGACCAGCGTTTGCGGATGCGGACCCAGATGCGCGGACGGCACATTGCCGACGGAGTGGCGCGAATCCTGATAAACCACGCGTTGCTTCGGACACTGTAGCGTTTGCAGCAGACGTTCCGTGTGTTCGAGCGGACTCAATTCATCGGCTTCGCCCGCGACGCACAAGTAGGGCACGCGAATTTTTTCAGCGTGACCTTCCCACGTGAGCGTCTTGCAGAACGAGTCGAACTCGTGTTCGTCGGTGTAGCCCGACATATACATGAAACGGCGCTTGAACGTGGGTGACGCTTCTTCGAATAGGGTGTGGCAGGTCGGTTCAAGACAGGTTGCGCTCACGGCGCAGGCGCGAAAGCGCGGTTCGTGCGCGGCGGCCAGGGTGCTGAAAAAAGATCCGAAACTGTTGCCGGCAACAGCAATGCGCTGTGAATCAAGTTCGGGACGGACGGCCATCCAGTCCATCACGGCTTTAGCAGCGGCAATCCAGTTGGGAACGCTGACGGGGATGTCGTTGGCCGCGCTCTCATACTGGCCCGGACCCTCCAGCGCCAACACCGCGATGCCGCGCGTGAGCCAGCGATCGCCATACATCGCGACGTTGGCCTCCTTGAAACCGTCCATGCCGGGGATGGACCAGACGGCGGGCAGCTTGCCACCGCTATACCCTGGCGGCAGGTGCAGCCAGCCGGGCAGGGCCTTGCCTTGAAACGGGACCCATGCCGCTTCGACGTGGTGATCCGCGAGTGTCGCGTAACGCGAATAGCACTCACGTTTTGACGCATTAAGCGCGAGGTTCTTGTCGCTGTTTTCGTCGTGCGGCCACTGCGATGCCGCGAACAGAATCGCAGCATAAAAATAGTTATTGCGCGCCGTCACCGGTTCACCGGCTGCGTCGGCCGCTTGCGCTTTGACTTCACGCCGGCGCGCGGCGTTTTCGAATGCGGGCGAAATGTCGGCGTATTTTTTTACGCGTTCGCGTATACCCGCGAAATCCGCATTCACCTCGGGGCCGCAGGGGATGTTGTAAGTGATGGTGCGCGGCTGATCCCAGTCGATGCCGACCGAGCGGATGATGTTGTCGAGCATCCAGCGCTGTTCGGTCCAGCGGCGCGTGACGATGACGGGCTGTTTGGTATTCATAATCGATAAATTACGTAAGTATTTGTTTTTAAAGTATATTTTTATATATACGAATATCAGTCATGCGAACTAGCGTTGCGTATTTATATCGTTTTGAAGACAAAGCGTTCTGTTTTTTGCAGGTGCTGCAGGCAACTTCAGTATCTGAATCGGTAATGCGCTCTTGATTTTCCGATGTCGCCAACGCATTGCCCGTTTCGCTATGCAGGTGTGCCATGAAATCTGTTGGCGTGCCGCCAGTCGCGAGCGACACAAATTAGCACGCCGCCAGCGAACAACGATACGCAGCACAACGCGTTGCGAAAATCGTGTCAATGCTGCCGCATCATGCATAAACTACGCACGCAGAAAAAACAATCCAGCGTTTTACGGTCATGGTAACGCCTCGTCGAATGCCCGATAATGTAGCCGATTTCAAGCGATTGGAGATCATAGGAGACCAACCAATGGATTTGCAATTGCGGGGACGCAGCGCGCTGGTAACGGGCGCGAGCCGGGGCATCGGACGCGCGATTGCGTTGGGTCTCGCGCGTGAAGGCGTGAAAGTGGCGGCGGTGGCGCGACGCAAAAATCTGCTGGAACTACTGGCAACGGAAATCGCCAGTGCCAATGGAGAAACACCGCTCATCATCGCGGCCGATTTTTATCCGGAGAATACCTCGGAGGCCGTGGCTGCGCATGCACTAAAAGCACTGGGACGGGTTGATATTCTGATCAATGCCGCCGGTGGCAGCCGTCCTATTACGTTCGACGCGACCAAAGAACAATGGCACGAAGGTATGACACTCAATTTCTGGCGTATCCGCGAACTCACGCACGCCATCGTGCCGTCGATGAAAAAGAATAAGTTCGGCCGCATCGTCAATCTTACCGGCACTTCCGAGCCAAAAATACTTAACGCTGCATTCAGCGCCAAAGCGGCGTTGCATGTTTGGGCGAAAGGTTTGTCGCGGGAGATTGCACAGCACGGTATAACGATTAATTCGTTACAGCCGGGCCGCATCCGCAGCGAGCAGATCGACAAGCGTTATCCCACCGATGAAGCACGGCGCGAATTCTCAGAGGCGGAAATACCCGCCGGCCGTTTCGGAAATGCGGATGAGATTGCCAATCTCGCTATTTTTCTGTCGTCGCCGCTGGCGGGCTATGTCACCGGTACGGTGATCCCGGTAGATGGTGGCATGAGCCGCTTTGCATTCTGACCGCGCGAGCGCCGTGCCGGCGGCAGCGCAGATTGCAGCCGATGCTCAACGCGTATTCGATGTCGTACGGGAAGGCGGCGTTGCGCTGATTCATCTGGACGTGGCCTATGCGATGGTGGCACGGACGCCGGAAGCAGTGCGCCGTGTGTACGCCGCGAAGGGCCGCAATTTTGCCAAGCCCATGGGCTTGGTGGGTGGTTGGCCGGCGCACGAAGCGCTGCACCGGCTCGATGCTGCAAAGCGTGCCATGATAAATGCCATAACCGTGGAATACGACTGGCCGCTGTCGGTGGTGGCGCCTTATCGCGCAGATCATCCCTATCTTGCAGGATTGGATCCATTTGTGTTGCAGCAGAGCACAACGGCTGGTACGCTGAACCTGCTGCTTAACGCGGGCGCGCTGCGCACTTGCCTCGCACAGTTGTGCTGGACACAGGCCGTGGCGATGGTTGGCACTTCCGCCAACCGGTCGCTGACTGGAAGCCGGTTTAGCGTGAGCCACCTGGATGCCTCCATCGTGGAAGCTTGTGATCTGGTGATTAACTACGGTGCCGCCCGTTACGAAAATGCCGAGGGTCGCTCCAGCACCATCATTGACTTCGGGAATATGCGTTTGTTGCGTTTGGGCGTGTGCGGCGATGCTATTTTGGAGCTGTTACGTGCGCAATTTGGTGTGACACTGGTGTAAAGTGTGCACGATGGTTGAGTGCTGTGGTGCGGCGGCATATAAAATGGGCGGCCAATACGTTAAAATGTAACGCGTTCAAATGCTTGGGCGCGATAGAGTGGATTAATATACGTTGAGATGATCAGACGTCCGGGTGCAAGCGGCTGGAGGCCTGTGATCTTGGAAATGTAATGAATTTCAAATCTGAACAGGTACTGACAAAAACACCGCAAGGCGTTAACGCAACGCGTGGCGGGGTGGGATTGTCGCTCAAGGCCCATACGATGTTGAAATTGTTTGACGGCACCATGCCTGTTTCGGGGTTTAAAGACATATGCCGTGGTGCGTCGATGTCTGAGACAGATTTTCAATCCACGCTAACAGAACTTGTGCAGATTGACCATCTTCGCATCGTTGCCGATAACGCGGCAGATGCTCAACCCCGGGTTTCGAGTGACGCCGAACGTCGAATGTTATTGACACTCGACTTTACGGCTGCGAGCGAAGCGCTCGCGCGGCGGACAGATAAGCCCGTAGCGGCGACGGCAAGTGCTGCGTCGTCTGCGCGCCCTGTCAAAGCGCCGCCGCTGGCGCCACAAGTTGCGACACAAACAGAAGCGACGCCGGAGGACAGAACAGCAAGACTCAGGCGGGAAACGGAAGTCCGGCAAAAACTAATGGCTGCGCTGCAGCCGCATATTGAAGACGAATTGCGCACCCGGCTGCGTCCCAAGCTTGAACAAGAGTTGCGGCCCAAGCTGATCGCCGCGCTGCGACCGGGACTTGAAGCGGAAGTGCGAACGGCGCTGATCCAGGAGCTTACGCCGCGCGTAGAGCTTGAACTGAAGGCGCGTTTTGCGAAAACGCTGGCGGCACAAAGGGCTGCCGATCAGCAGACGGCGCCGGCGGAGCCCGCCATGACTGCACCTGTGGTCACCGCCCCAATTGCAATCGATAGCGGGGCCGAGCGCTTGCTGGCCAGCATGATTGCGCCCTTATTCAGCCTGGACAAAACGGGTGTCTGCAGCTATATGAGTCCGGCGTGGGCGCAGTTCACAGGGTACGCGACACACGATGTGGTGGGGAAATCGCTGGTGGATTTTTTTGCTGACACGGATCGCCATGCCATGACAGCCCTGCTGGCGGGTGTCGCCAACGGCACCGCGCTGCGTTTCGAGCAGCAGGGCACATTAGTACGCCATGGCAACGTACCGTTATGGGCGGAGATCAGCGCCGCGCCGCTAAGTGCTGCAAACGGTGAGTTGATCGGCGTTTGTGGCATGATACGCGACGCGACGGAATTGAGACGCACCGTTGATCAGGCCGAGGCGGATGGCGTGCGATTGTTGCTGCTGGTCGAACAAATCGATAGCGGCGTGATCCTCGAGGACGCTGATGGCAATATCCAGCAGGCCAATCCTGCGCTTTGCACACTGTTATCACTGGACGCCGCGCCGTTTTCCCTGGAAGGCATGGTAGTTACTGAATTATTCGAGCGTGCCTCCGGCGGTTTCATCGGGCCGGAGGGATTTTTGCGCCGTGTTTCCGAGATACGTACCGCGGGCGAAGACTCAAAGGGCGAGTCCTTTGTGATGGCGGACGGCCGTGTCATCGAACAGGATTATCTGACGGTTACGGTCGGCACGGCCACCGTGGGGCATGTCTGGTTGTTCCGGGAAATGCAGCGCCCGCGGGCGCGACCCGTGCCGTGATCGAACAACCCGCGCTGGAAGCGCATTCGCATGCTTTGAACGGCGGCGTGAATCAAACACGGCATGGCGCCGTGCTGGTGGTTGACGATGATCCCGACCAGCGGGATTTATTGCGGATATTGCTGTCCACCGAGCGCTACGTCGCGCTTTCGCTGGTAGAGCAGATGCTAAGTAGTCCGGATGCCGGTTCTACGCTTTTGGAAACGCGGCGGGTGGACAGCGTGGTGGCGATGTTTGCTGATCTACGTGGATTCGCCCGTATATATTCCACACTCGATGTCGGTACAGCGGTTGATATTTTGAATGTTTTTTCACGCAAATTGTTGATATTGCAAAATTTTATGAGGGAACGATGCTGGGAATGGCGGGTGATTCCCAGCACATCGGTTTTAACGTTCCGTTTCCGCGGCCGGACGCGACACATCGCGCCGCGCTTTGTGCGATCGATATGTTGGCGCATATCGCACCTTTGCAGACGATATGACGCCATACCCATGCGTTGGATGTCGGCATGGGCGTAGGCATCAGCCGTGGCAGTGCAATTTTTGGTAATGTAGGCGCACCAAACCACATGGCCTACACTTTGATCGAAGATGCGGTTAAGGTGGCAGCGCGTTTTATACAACTTGCCGGGGGTGGAGAGATTTTGTTATCTGCGGATATAGCGACTCACGCAACAGAACTCATGCGCAAGCTGCGGGTTGAAGAAATGCAGCCGATTTCCCTTAAGGGGAAAGATCGCTCCGTTGCCTATTTCCGCCCCGTCAAAAACGACGGGCTCGATGATGTGCCAGCAGCCAGGTCGCTCGGTACATATGTACCGAAAGCACTGAAAGGTTCTGATCATAGGATCGCTCCATGACATTGCGCGCGCTGATTGTCGACGATTCCGAGGACTTCCGGCTGCTGATCAGCCAGTACCTAGCCTTGGAGTGGCCCGACGCCCAAATCACGGAATGGGACCCGGTAACACGAGGTGACATCGATGATAACTATGCTCTGGAGAAATTCGATGTGCTGCTGCTGGACTACGTTCTTGGAAACGCGGATGGTCTGGACTGGCTGAAACGACTGAAACGGCGCGCCGACTGTCCGCCGGTAATTTTTCTAACGGGCGCCGGCAGCGAACGTGTTGCCGTGCAGGCGCTCAAAAGCGGAGCGTTCGACTACCTGCGTAAGCACGATCTTTCGAAGGCACGCCTGGTCGAGGCGGTGCGCAACGCCATGGATGAGCGCAAGGCAACGGAGATTACGCAGCGCATGTTGCGTACTGCGGTAATTACCGACCGCACCAAGACGACAGCCGTGGCGCGATTGCCGGATAGCGACGCGCCGGATGCGCAAGTGGTGGAGATCAACGGCTACAAAGTCATCCGCAAGATCGGCTCCGGCGGCATGTCCAGCGTTTATCTGGTTGAGCGCATGCAGGACCGGCAACAGGTCGTATTGAAGATACTTGATTCAAAACTGTGCGAGGACAACGAATTCCTGATGCGGTTTATTCAGGAATTCGGGCTGATCGCCAAGATCGATAGCCGGCACATCGTCAAGATTTACGATCAGGGATTTACCGATCGCCATGTTTATATTGCGATGGAATATTTCGCCAACGGCGATCTGCGTGCGCGCATCAAAAAGGGTGTGAAACCGGCGGAGGCGATAGGGCTCCTGGCGCAGGTGGCGCTGGCGTTGAAGGCGATTCATGAATTCGGCATCGTGCATCGCGACCTGAAGCCGGAAAATATCATGTTTCGCGCAGATGACAGTTTGGCGATCGTTGATTTCGGTATCGCAAAAATGATTTCGGATGTCAACAGCCTCACGCAAACTGGACACATACTGGGTACGCCCTATTATCTGAGTCCTGAGCAGGCGCAGGGCGATGCGCTGGATGGGCGCTCCGATCTGTACAGTTCCGGGGTGATGATGTTTGAGATGCTGACGCAGCGGCGCCCGTTCACCGCGACCACGCCCATTGCGCTGGTGAACAAACATATCCATGAGCCGGTGCCGCGTTTGCCGGCGGGTCTGGAGCGCTTCCAGGAACTGATCGATAAACTGATGGCCAAAAGCGCCCGGGTGAGATTTGCCAGTGCGCAACAGTTGCTCGACTACCTTGGGACACTGAGTGCGTGAAGATTGCGGCTCAGTTTTTTGCGAAACACAGATCGAATTATCAGACAACAATCATGGCCGAAAAAATACGGGTTGAGATCATGAAAGATCTTGAGGTGCTGATTCCGCGCTATCTCGACCGGCGCCACAAAGAGGTTGAAGCGTTTCGCACGCAGTTGGGTGCGGGGGATTTTGAGGCGCTGCGCATTGGCGGCCACAGTTTGAAGGGCAGCGGCGGCGGCTACGGTTTCGCGCCTCTGACCAAGATCGGCGCCATCATAGAAACTGCGGCGAAGGCAAAAGATGCCGCAGTCATTGAAACTGCGCTGGCCGAATATGCAGACTATATTCAGCGCGTTGAGATCGTTTACGTTTGACGGCGTGTTGACGTTTACGCTTGAGCCCCGTCCGCGTGCGGCCTGACCGGGCGGGATTGAAATCAGCCGGACTCGCTATCGCTATCGTCATTGGCCTGCTGACGGAATTCCAGCCGGTACCCTTTGTGATAAACGGTACTCAGATCGAATCCGTTTTCAGGCGTGAGTCGAAGTTTGGCGCGCAGGCGGCTGACATGCGTATCGACGGTTCTGGTGACGATGTTGGGACTGGTGCGCCATACGTTTTCCAGCAATTCCTGGCGTGTGAGCAGCCGGCCATGATTACGCAGCATGTAAACGGCAAGTGCCAATTCCCGGTCGGTGAGATCAACCAGCATTCCGTTAATGGTGGCACGGTGCTTGTCGATATCGACCTGCACGCCGCCCAGAGTCACCACTGGCAGCGGTTTGGTGCTGCCGCGGCGCATGAGTGCACCGATGCGCGCGAGCGTTTCGGCGCGCCGCAGCGGTTTGATCAGATAGTCGTCCGCGCCTTTGTCCAGCGCCAGAACCAGCGCTTCTTCCTCGGCCCGGGTGGTGGCAAACATGACCGGCGCCCGCATGGCCATGGTCTCGCGCAGCCATACCAGGACAGCCAGGCCGTCGTCATCGGGCAGCATCCAATCGATCACGATCAGATCAAAAATTTCGTTGACGATCCCTGCGCGGAACGCGGCCCCGGTGGTATACAACACACACGCCATGCCGGCTTGACTTAGCCAGCGCTCCATCAGCGTGGCTTGTGGCACGTCGTCTTCAAGAAGCGCAATACGCATAGTGCTTTTCGCTTTGAGCTGGTTTAGGCAATAGCCCTGAAACGGACCCCTGCGGGCGCCGATTTGCCGCGCAGATTCCGCAACGCACCCCGAAACGCGTTTGTATTTTCTGAATTATTTACTATCATACGCCGTTGCGAGATAACATATACAGCGTAATAAATTTTGGGACGCCCCGATGGGGCGCCAAACTGGACTAATCTTCCCTCAGGCAAGCCCGGAATACATGAGCGAAAAACCAAATCTTGCAGGCGTCAAGGTGATGATTATTGACGATAGCAATACCATACGCCGCAGCGCGGAAATCTTCCTGAAGCAGGCCGGTTGCGACGTTATTTTGGCAGAAGACGGCTTTGACGCGCTTTCCAAGATCGTAGAGCATTCACCCGATATAATTTTCTGCGACATCATGATGCCGCGGCTGGACGGCTATCAGACCTGTTCGCTGCTGCGCCGGAATGAACGGTGGCGCAAGGTGCCGTTTGTCATGTTGTCGAGCAAGGATGGCTTGTTCGACCGGGCGCGCGGCGCCATGGCCGGTTCTACGGAGTATCTGACCAAGCCGTTCACGCGCGAGAGTCTGTTGCTGGCTGTCGATACGCATCGCCTGAACAAACCGGCCTGATCTGCACCGCTGAATCGCTGAATTGCTTAAGGAAGTCTGATACATGCCCATCAAGAGAATACTGGTCGTTGATGATTCCCCGACGGAGCGGCACAATTTGAACGAAATTCTGGCCAAGGCAGGCTACCAGGTTACTTTCGCGTTCAACGGCGAAGAAGGTGTAGCCAAGGCGCGCAGCGAAAAGCCCGATCTGGTTGTGATGGACGTGGTGATGCCGGGCCTCAACGGATTTCAAGCCTGTCGCACCATCACGCAGGATCCCGAGATTCAACACATTCCGGTCATCCTTTGTACCACCAAAAATCAGGAAACCGACAAGATCTGGGCCATGCGGCAAGGCGCCAAAGCCTATGTGACCAAGCCGGTTGATGGCGCGGACCTGCTGAAAAAAGTGTCGGCGTTGGGGTGAAATGGCGCGTCACGTCGGACTCCGCGAATTTCAGGAAAACCTTGCCCGGCGGCTGGCCAATGCATCGGCGCACGACGCGCTGCGTTCGCGGCTTGCGTTTGAAGCCGGTGAACTGCTTTGGTTGTTGCGGTTGCCGGATGCGGGCGAGGTGATGCCCGTTCCCTGGTTGTGCCGCGTGCCGTTGACGCAGCGTTGGTATAACGGGTTGGTGAACGTGCGCGGCGCCCTGTATGGCATAGTGGATTTAGCGGATTTCTGCGGTCACGGCGTCACGTCGCGCACGTCCGAAAGCGCGTTTCTGGCGTGCGGGCCGCGCTACGGTCTGAACGTGGGCTTTCTGGTGCGTAAAGTCGTGGGGCTGCGCAATGCAGACGAATTCAAGCCGGTGGCACATGCGAATCCCGACAAGTTATGGATTTCAGGGGTGGTGCGCGATCATGAAGGCCGGGAGTACCGGGAGATTAATATGGCTAGCCTGATCCGCGATCCTGCGTTCCTGGATATCGGCGCCGCGATAGCACGATGAACGGAGAACAGCGATGACGGGGCAACCGATTGCGCGAGGAAACGTGATGGCGAAACAAATGACTATGAAACGCGTTGGACACCAGTCCGCAGTGAGGAGAACGCCCGCGCGGCGTCAGCGCGGGCTCTCCGATCTGAACATCCTGATTCTGTTGGGCGTGATTTTTCTGGTGCCGGTGGTGATCACGTCGTGGTTTCTGGTGCAGAAGCAGCGTTCTGAAATTACCTTTGCCGAACGCGAAGTGGCCGGTTCGCAATACCACAGCGCTTTGCGCGAACTTGCGCGTAGCGTCGTCCGCCATCGTGCGGCGGCGCGCGATGGCACGGCCAAACAGGCCGTTGAGGTCAACGGCAAAATAGCCGCAGTCGACGCGCTTGAGTCAGGTGCGGGCGCCACGCTGAGCGCTGCTGAGGGCTGGGCGCGGGTTAAAGCCGCTTGGACACGTATAGAATCCGGCGTCGAAAAAATGGATGCCGCACAGTCGCGTGAGGCCTACGCGGGTTTTGATGCGGCGTTCAACGCGCATCTGTCGGAGGTGTTGGCCCGTTCCAATCTGCTGCAGGATCCGCAGCCGGAAGCAAACCGGCTGGCGCGCTTGATGACGGGTGACGTGCCCGCGCTCGCTGCGGATGTCGTCGACCTGCAAGGCATGGGCACGGATCGCGCGGCGGTTGAGGCCCGGCGGTTGCAGATACTGGCGCGCAGCACGGGCTTACGGCTGGCCTTGGATGCGGTTTTCGAAGCCGATGCGGATGCGCGCGCGCAATTGCAGGCGCCTGCGGCCAATGCATTGAAGAGCACGCTGGACTTGGGCGCGCTGTTGCGTGCCGAAGGTCAGTCCGTCGCGGATTGGCAGGCTGCAGTGGGTAAAACCCTGACCAGCGTCGAAGCGCTGAACAACGCCGTTGCCGTTGAGCATCGCAAACTGATCGACGCACGCCTGGTCGCGCTTAGGGATTTTCAATGGCGTATGCTGGGTTTGATCGCAGTGTGCGTTATCGGCGCGCTGCTGGGCCTTATCCTGTTGGGCCGCAAACTGATTAACACCACGCGTGAGCGCGAATTGGGTGCGCGGCGCGATGCCGACGAGAATAAGCGCAATCAGGCGGCCATCCTGCGCCTGATGAACGAAATGGGCGACCTCGCCGACGGCGACCTGACCACCAAGGCCACGGTGTCCGAGGACATTACCGGCGCGATTGCCGATTCGGTGAACCTGACCGTGGGCGAGTTGCGCAATCTGGTGTCGGGCGTGAACAAGACCGCGGATGAAGTGACGCAGGGTGCTGCGGGTGCAAGCGTGGTGTCGCAGCGCCTGCTGACGACCGCGAGCAGTCAGGGTGAAGAACTGCGCAAGGCGGGCGATTCGGTGGAGCTGATGACACAGTCGATCGGTGAAGTGTCGAAAAGCGCCGGTCAGTCGGCGGAGGTGGCGCGCCAGTCGCTGGTGACGGCCGAGCGCGGTTCGCAGGCCGTGCAGAATTCGATCAAGTCGATGAACCAGATTCGCGATCAGATACAAGAGACTTCAAAGCGCATCAAGCGCCTCGGCGAGTCGTCGCAGGAGATCGGCGAAATCGTGGAACTGATTTCGGATATTACCGAACAAACCAACATACTGGCGCTGAATGCCGCCATTCAGGCGGCGACAGCGGGCGAAGCGGGCCGCGGCTTCGCGGTGGTGGCCGAAGAAGTGCAGCGTCTGGCAGAACGTTCAAGCGAGGCGACCAAGCAGATCGGCGCCATCGTCAAGGCGATTCAGGCCGACACGCAAGACGCGGTCGCCGCGATGGAGAAAAGCACGCAGGGTGTGGTGGAAGGCGCGCGACTATCCGATGCCGCGGGCAGCGCTTTGTCGGAAATCGATACCGTGACGAAGGAACTCTCGGAACGGATTCAAAACATCGCGGTCAGCACGGAAATGCAGGTCGACATCGCGCGTGAGGTGGCGAAGAGCATGCATAACTCACTCACGCTCACCAGTGAGGCGACCATGGGCACCAACGAAACCGCCGCCACCATCAAGGAACTCGCGGCACGCGCACGCCAGCTCAAGGCCTCGGTGTCGCGTTTTAAGGTATAATGGAATAATAAAAAACTGTTTAAAAACAAATACTTACGTATGAACTCTGCTTCTCCTTCGATGATTCAGTCGCTTGCCGCGGTACACCACGCCGTAGGCGACGCACTTAAGGCGGCGGCACAGGCGCTCGCTGCAGGCGGAGCCGATGCGGTGACGCTCGCGCAAGATCATTGGCAATCGGCGCATGCAGCGCTGCAAGTGGTGAATCATCGCGCGCTGGTGAAATTCAGCGCGGAGTTAGGTGCGTTGCTTGCCGTATCCGATAACGATGTTAAAGCGGATCGAGCGGCCGCATTTGCAGCCGGTGGCGATGCATTGACAGAATATATGGGCGCGACCATTGCCGGACGCCGTGATCAGCCCTTGCGCCTGTGGCCGGCGTATCAGGCGGTGCAGCAGGCGAGCGGCATTATCCAGTCCCATGAGAGCGATCTCTTTTTCCCGAACCTGAACGTCGGCCCGGATGACCGCGCGGATGGTACGGCGATAAATGCCGACGAACTGCGCAGCACGCGTCGCGTGCTGGAAAGCGGACTGCTGCAATGGCTGCGCAACGCCGATAGCAACGGGCTGCAAAAGATCCGCGACGCGGTCACCCGTGTCGAGGCTGCACAGCAGTCGGCAGATGCGCGGCGCCTGTGGTGGGTGGCGTGCGGCGTGCTGGATGCGTTGTTGCACGATGGACTTGCGGCCGATGCGCAGGTGCGCCGTCTGCTGACGCAGCTCAATTTGCATCTGGGGCGGTTGCTGCAGGGACCGGTAGCTACGCCCGAAGCGTTATTGCGCGACGCCTTGTATCTGGCGGCGCACGCAAAACCGGTCACATCGCTGCTGGTGGAAGTGCAACAAAAGTGCGGCTTGCAGGGCGCACTGGATATTGAAGAAACAGCTCCGGCGGGGTTCAGCGTAGAAGCGCTAACCGAAGTCCGCAGCAAGGCGGACGGCCTGCAGGATTTGTGGAGTGCCTGTGCTGCGGGCACGTGCAGCTTTGCGGAATTCGAACATCGTGTGCGCGCGCTGGCGAGCGCCTGCGAACCGCTGGGCGAGATCGCCCTCACCGCACTGGTGGTGCAACTGGCGGATACCGCCAACAGTCTCGCGCAACCGGGTCTGATGACACACGACGCTGCCGCGCTGGAAGGCGCCTGTGCGCTATTGATGATCGAACACGTGCTGGCGGCGGGTCATCCGCCGGATGCGGGGTTTGCGCAACGTGCGCGCAATATCGCCGCGCGGCTGAAGTTGAGCGTGGAAGCGCCACAGGCTTTAAGCACATTACCGCCCGCGCAATGGCTGGATGAAGCAGCGCAGCAGACGCACTCGCTGCAGCAGGACAGTCAGGTGCACGCGGAGATCGAGCGTGATTTGCGCGACGTCGAACTCGCGCTGGAGACCTGGTTTGGCAATACCGGCAATCCGGAATTGATTGCAGGACTCGACAAGCCGTTCCGGCGCATTGCCGGTGCTTTTGCCGTGTTGGGGCATGGCGATGCGACGGCATTGGCCGAGCAAAGCCGCGCCGATGTCATCCGCTATGCACAAGGCGCGAGTTGCAGCGAAGCCGAAGGGCAGTTGCTGTCGCGGCGGCTCACCGTGCTGGCGGCATTTGTGGATGCACTGAAGCACGGCCCTGCCCAACTGGATGGTGTCTTGAGTCGTCTGGCTATCACCTTGCCGATGCAGCGTGAGCAGGTGGTCCAGGCATCCGGAACAGCCGAGGCAGCAGAAGAACCCCAAGCATCCCAGGCACCTGAAATACCGCCAGTGGCCGACGCAGACCAGGTATCGCAGGCGCCGGCAGCGTCGGTCGCACTCATAGACGGCGCGGGAGACACCGATCCGGAAATGCTTGAAATCTTCCTTGAAGAAGCGGGCGAGGTGCTGCAAACGATAGCCGATGTCACACCGCAGAGCCGCGCCAAACCGCAGGATCACGAACTGCTCACGACGCTGCGGCGCGCCTTCCATACGCTCAAGGGCAGCGGCCGCATGGTCGGCCTCAAGAACCTGGGTGAAGCCGCATGGGACATGGAACAGGTGTTTAACGAAATGTCGCAGCAGCAGCCGGGCACGTCCGATCTATACCGCCTGGTTGATTATGCGCACGGCAACTTTACGCGCTGGATCGGTGAATTACGCGCGAACAAACAGTCCGCGATCGATGCCGCTCAAATGAGCGATTGGGCCAAGCGGCTGCGCGCGGGAGAGGCGTTGCCCGCTGTACCGGCAGCCGGGCAGCCTCAGGCAACGTCGCCGGTGATCGAACCGCCGCCGGCCCATGCCGAGCCCGAAGCCTCCAGCGCTACCGTGATGGTTGGCGAGGTGAGCATGAGTCGTACGCTTTACAACATCATGCTGCCCGAAGCGCGTGAAACCCTGACGGTAATGGAGGAACAGAACCGCCGCGTGCAAGAAGGCGCAAAAGTCGATGCGGATTTTGTACGAGCAGCACACCTTGAGCGGCATTTCCGGAACCGCAGGCTTGTCCACGATTCGTTCGCTGGGCGCGAGTCTCGAACGCGTGCTGGAGGCGGCGGTGAACGCCGATACGCTACTACAACCGGACGTACGCGCGTTGACGGCGCGTGCGGTGAGCGCGCTCCAAGCGCAAGTTGCCGAGTTGGCCGCGCTGAAAGCACCCGCAGCGCATGCCGAGCTGATTACTGCGCTTGACGGCGTGAGCCTCAGGCGTGAAGAACCGCTGCCTGTTGTTGAGCCGGCTGTGGTGGAAGCGCCTGCCGCTGCCGTGGTGGTTGAGACGACGCCTATGGCCATTGCGCCGCCGGACGTTGCGTTGCCGGACGCAGTGATTCCCTCTGTGCAGATGACAGCGGAACCTGCCATTACGGTAGCGCCCGAGCCCGTGAAAGTGGCCGCTGCATCCGAGGCGCAAGAGTCGGATCGCCGGCGCTACCGTCTGAATGACGATATCGATGCGCAGTTGCTGCCGATCTTCCTGGAAGAAGCGGCCGAACTGGTGCCGCAGGTGGGTCAGGATCTGCGTGCCTGGCGCGCGCGTCCCGAAGACAAACTCGTAGCGCAGTCGCTCAAGCGGTTGCTGCATACCCTGAAGGGCAGCGCACGCATGGCCGGTGCGATGGCGCTGGGACAATTGACGCACAGCATGGAGTCGCGCATCGAAAATGCGCAAAGACTGCCCGGCATCCCTGAACAACTGATTGATGAACTGGAAACATCGTTTGACCGCATCGGCACGCTGATTACCCATTTGCAGGAGGGTGAGCCGGCGGTAAACAGGGCTGAAGCAGCGCCGTTACCGCAGGTCATCGAGCAAATGTCGCGCAGCATGCAAATCGCGACGGTAACGGGCGCCATGACGCAATTGATTCCCGTGCCGTATTCGACGGAGATCGATGGCGCAGCCGGGCAGGTGCCGGGCTTGCCGCGTCCGCTGATACGCGTGCGCGCCGATCTGATCGACCGTTTGGCCAATCAGGCGGGCGAGGTGAGCATTGCGCGCGCGCGCGTGTCCGCGGAACTGCGCAGTGCACGTGGATCGCTGCGTGACCTGACCGAGAACGTGAGCCGATTGCGCGCGCAATTGCGCGAACTGGAAATTCAGGCGGAAACGCAGATGCAATCGCGCTTCTCGCCGACACCGGAGCGAACCGGCGATAAATTCGATCCGCTGGAGTTTGACCGCTTTACGCGCCTGCAGGAATTGACGCGCTTGATGGCCGAAAGCGTGAACGACGTGGCCACCGTGCAGCACAGCCTCGCGCGCGATCTTGACGAGGCAGAGAAAGCGCTCGCCTCGCAGGCGCAGACCACGCGCGATGTGCAGGAGGACTTGATGGCGATACGCATGGTGTCGTTTTCGAGCATCTCCGACCGGCTGTACCGGGTGACGCGGCTGTCCGCCAAAGACGCCGAAAAACGCGTTGGACTGGATATCGTCGGTGAGCAGGTCGAGGTGGACCGCGGCGTGATGGATCGCATCGCCGCGCCCATCGAGCATCTGCTGCGCAATGCGATTGTGCATGGCATCGAAACGCCGCGGCGGCGTATCGAACTCGGCAAGCCGGAAGCGGGCGCGATCAAACTGGAGGTGCGTCAGGAAGGCAACGAAGTGGTGCTGACGCTTTCCGACGATGGCGACGGCCTGAACATCGGGCGTATCCGCGAAAAAGCCATCAGCCTCGGCATGATGCGCGACGACGAAAAACTGAGCGATCAGCAAATCGGCAACTTTATTTTCCGTTCCGGTTTCAGTACGGCGAATGCCGTTACCGCGGAGGCCGGGCGCGGCGTGGGCATGGACGTGGTGATGGCTGAAGTCACCGCACTCGGTGGACGCGTCAACACGCTGTTTGAACGCGGCAAGGGCACGCTGTTCACGATACATCTGCCGCTGACGCTGTCCGTGCTGCAGGCGGTGGTGATGCGTCTGGGCGGCAACTACTTTGCAGTGCCGACTATGATGGTCGAACAGGTGCAGCGTCTGAAAACCGAGGTGCTGGCTGTAGCCAACGCCGCGCGCGAAATCGAGTGGCAGGGCGCGAGCTACCCGTTCCATCACCTTGCCGTGCTGCTGGATGTGGGGCCGGGCGACGAGGCACCGCAGTATGGCTCCGTGATTCTGCTGCGCGGAGGGGCGAACCGCGCCGCGATCCAGGTGGACGACATCGTCGGCGGTCAGGAAATTGTGATCAAGAATATCGGGCCGCAACTCGCGCGCGTACCCGGCATTACCGGCGCGGCGGTGCTGGGTTCGGGCGAGACAGTGCTGATCGTGAATCCGGTATTGTTGACCGCGCGTCACCTTGAGTTGACGGCCGCCGCGGCAGCCGTCAAAGCACTCAAGCCCGCCGCGATTGAGGCGCTGCCGGCTGTACCGGCGGAACCCGAGCGCCAGCGCAGCGTGCTGGTGGTGGATGATTCGCTAACCGTGCGCAAGATTACCGATCGTTTGCTCACCCGCGAAGGCTACCGTGTGGTGGTCGCCAAAGACGGCATTGAAGCACTGGAAAAAATACGGGATCAGGTACCCGACGTGATGATCACCGACGTCGAAATGCCGCGCATGGATGGCTTTGATCTCGCGCGCAACGTGCGCGCCGACGAGGGGTTGAAGGGCTTGCCGATCATCATGATCACCTCGCGCACGGCGGACAAGCATCGTCAGCACGCCACCGAACTTGGCGTAGATGTATTCCTCGGTAAACCATATGAGGAGAGCGAGTTGCTGGGACACATCGCTACCCTCGCGCGACGGCCCGTTGCGGTTTGAGCCTTGCCTAAGTGATTTTAAAAATAGTCAATAAAAACAAATACTTATATCATTTCAATGATTTGACTTTGCATGCCCTTTGCGGCACGGTCTTGAATCCGCGCTGGTGACCCCCATGTTTGAGTGCAGACAGATATACATGAGCGGGCGCCATGCGATTCGACAAATTTACAACCAAGTTTCAACAAGCCTTCGCCGACGCGCAGAGCGCGGCGGTAGGTCATGACAATCCCTATATAGAGTCGCAGCATTTGCTGTTGGCGCTGATCAATCAGCAGGATGGCGGCACGGCTTCTTTGCTGAGCCGCGCCGGTGCCAACGTGCCGGCTTTACGCACGGCGCTGGTGCAATCCATTGACCGTATATCCAAGGTTGAAGGCACCGATGGTGAAGTCAATGTATCGCGCGATCTCGCAAACCTGCTCAATGTCACCGACAAGGAAGCACAAAAGCGCGACGACAAATTCGTCGCGTCGGAGATGTTTTTACTGGCGTTGACGCAGGACAAAGGCGAGACCGGCCGCCTGCTCAAGCAAAGCGGTGTAACGCGTCAACCGTTAGAGCAAGCGATCGCCACGGTGCGCGGCGGCGAAGGCGTGCAAAGCGCCGAAGCGGAAGGCAGCCGCGAGTCGCTGAAGAAATACACGCTCGATCTCACCGAGCGCGCCGGTGCGGGCAAACTCGATCCGGTGATCGGCCGCGATGATGAAATTCGCCGCGTGATCCAGATTCTGCAGCGCCGCACCAAGAATAATCCGGTGCTGATCGGCGAACCGGGCGTGGGCAAAACCGCTATCGTCGAAGGCCTCGCGCAGCGCATTATCAATGGCGAAGTGCCGGAGAGCTTGAAGAACAAGCGCGTGCTGTCGCTGGACATGGCGGCCTTGCTGGCGGGCGCCAAATACCGCGGCGAATTCGAAGAGCGGCTGAAG
>Ga0193752_1001316_pt1 | contig 20858 bp, 17 predicted proteins | sample H1c1metaG_FD_144924 | JGI IMG/M metagenome (GOLD analysis project Ga0193752, IMG submission 144924) | Soil microbial communities from a riparian zone of the East river system, Colorado, United States - H1c1 | ecosystem: Environmental > Terrestrial > Soil > Riparian zone | place: USA: East River...
CTCTGTTTGCCCTTGGCGGCTTCGCGCGGGCTGCGTGTGTGGGTCGCGCGCGGCAGCATGCCGTATTCGGCCGTGACCCATCCCTGACCCTTGCCGCGCAGGAATCCGGGCACGCCTTCTTCGACGGTGGCGGTGCAAAGCACGCGCGTGTTGCCGAACTCGACGAGGACCGAGCCTTCGGCGTGTTGCGTGAATCGGCGGGTGAAGCGCACGGCGCGCAACTCATCGGGCGCGCGACCGCTGGGACGGGCGGCCATCAGGCGTTACCGATCCAGCGAACGACCGCCGCGGAGGTGTTGTCGCTGCCGGCGCCGACCATGCTCACCGAGCGTTCCGCCAGCCGCACCAGTTCGTCGCGCAAAGGCGCGCGCGCGGGTGGAAATGCCGCGCCGATATCGCCGTCCTCGAGCCCGCCCCACAGGCCATCCGAACACACTAACAAGATGTCGTTGGCCTCGAGCGGCTCGCGCGCACCCAACGTCATCTCGGGCAGGAACGGTTCGCCGCCGAGACAGCACTCGACGAAGTTGCGCATCGGATGCGACAGCGCCTGGTCGGCGGTGATGACGCCTTCGCGCAGCAGGAATTCGACATGGCTGTGGTCGCGCGTACGCTTGAAGACCTTGCCCCGGCGCAGCAGGTAGACGCGGCTGTCGCCGATGTGCGCCCAATACGCGCTGCCGTTCTGCACCAGGCACACCGCGCAGGTGGCGCGCGGCCGATGCTCGAGCGGCAGATTGGTGCCGAGCTTCGCGACTTCCTCATGCGCGCGGCCCAGCGACAGGTGCAGGAAACCGAGGGGGTCGAGGATGGGCTGCGGCGTATGCCAGAACGCTTCAACCAGCACCTTGATGGCGGTCTCGGCGGCCTTGGCGCCATCGGAATGACCGCCCATGCCATCGATCACGACGAGCAGGGCCGAATGCTCCGAGACCGCAACGGAGACGCGATCCTGATTGTCGCTACGACAACCGAGCAGGCTGACTTCGGCGTATTCGATGCGCAAGGCGTGGTGGGGGGTCTGATAAACTGCCGCGCAGTCTACTGCACTGTTTCCCCCAAGAACCGAGAACTTCAAGCGCCATGATCGCAAGCATGACGGGTTTCGCACGTCGCGAACTGGCGGGCAATTGGGGCACACTCACCTGCGAGATCCGCAGCGTGAACCACCGCTATCTGGAGCCGGGTTTCCGGCTGCCGGAAGAGCTGCGGCCCCTCGAGTCCGATTTGAGACAACTGCTCGCAAAGCATCTGAAACGCGGCAAAGTCGACTGCACGGTGCACCTGCGCAGCGTTCAGGCATCCGAGCGCGAGCTGCGCATCGACCCGGCCGCGTTGGCCCGCGTCGCGGCCGCGGTCGGACAGGTCGCGCGCGCGGTTCCGGGCTCGACGGTCGATGCCGTGGAAGTGCTGCGCTGGCCAGGCGTCATCGAGGCCGCCAACCCCGACTCCGAAGCCTTGTTAGGTGCGGGCCGCACCCTGTTTCAACAGACGCTCGAAGAGCTCGGCGCGATGCGGCTGCGCGAAGGCAAACGGCTCGGCGAACTGATCGAGCTGCGTTGCGCGGGCCTCGCCACCCACGTCACGCAGGTGCGGGCGCGCCTGCCGGAGATCCAGGCCCGCGTGCGCACGCGATTACACGAGCGCGTTGCCGAGTTGCTGGCCACCGTGGATCGCGAACGCGTGGAGCAGGAAATCGTTCTGCAGCTCCAGCGTCTCGACGTCGCCGAAGAGCTGGATCGCCTCACCGGCCACATCGTGGAAACACGCCGCGTGATGGGTGCGAGTGAAGGCGCGGGCCGCAGGCTCGATTTCCTGATGCAGGAGCTCAATCGCGAAGCCAATACGCTGGCTTCGAAATCGCAGGATCTGGACACCACCCGCATCACGGTCGACATGAAAGTGCTGATCGAACAGATGCGCGAACAGGTACAGAACGTCGAATGAGCGCCGCACGGCGTGGCGCCCTGTACGTCATCGCCGCGCCCTCGGGCGCCGGTAAGACCAGCCTGGTGAAGGCGGTGCTCGAACGCGATCCTTCGTTGCGCGTGTCCGTATCGCACACGACGCGCAAGCAGCGGGAGAAGGAAATCCCCGGCGGCGACTACAACTTCGTCACCGTCGACGAATTCAAACGGCTCATCGCCGCAGGCGAATTCCTCGAGCACGCGCAAGTGTTCGACAACTTCTACGGCACGGGCCGCGCGCAGGTCGAAGCGCTGCGCAACGCGGGCCACGACGTGATTCTCGAGATCGACTGGCAGGGCGCACGCCAGGTACGCGCCGCGCAACCCGACTGCAAATCCGTCTTCATCCTGCCGCCCTCGCGGCGCGAGCTCGAGTCCCGCCTGCGCAATCGCCAGACCGACAGCGACGAGGTCATCGAGCGGCGGTTGCGCGATTCGATCGCCGATATGTCTCATTTCGCCGAGTTCGACTGCGTGATCGTCAACGACGACTTCGAAGCCGCGGCCGGGCAGCTGCTAGAGATCCTGCGCGGCGCGTCGGCGGACCATGCGGCCAACCGCCCGGACCTGAAGCCGCTGCTGGCCGATCTGCTGGCCTGAACCGGCACGCCGGGCGCCGATTCATGCGCCGGGCGCTCGCTGGTGGGTGCAAATCCCGGCAAAACCACGCGTTTTTCCAGTAGACTTTGCTCCCCCCGCAGCTTGCGAAGCCGAGAGATACATGGCCCGTATTACCGTCGAAGACTGCCTGCCGAACGTCGAGAACATCTTCCAGCTCGTGTTGCTGGCCGCCGCGCGCGCGCGCCGCCTCGCCAATGGCGCTGAGCCGACCGTTCCGTGGGAAAACGACAAGCCGACCGTAGTCGCGCTGCGCGAGATCGCCGAAGGGAACATCACTCCCGAAATGCTGCGCGAGCCCGAGCCGCCGCCGCCGGAAGCGACGCTGCCCGATGCCGACAATCAATCCCTGTTCCGTGCGCCGCAATTCGGCCTGCAAGGCGATCGTGACGTTCAGGAATAAATCCTCCGCCTGATCCTCCTTTAAGGAGCGCCCGCGCCGCCATGGATTATGCGTCGACGCTCCTTCAGCTTCTGCCCAGTGCCCGGCGTCTGCCGGGCCTGCGCGAGCTCCTCAACAGCATCGAAAAGTATTTGCCGGCCGAGCAGGTCGCCCGGGTACGCGCGGCCGTTGAGTTTGGCGCCGAGGCGCACGAGGGCCAGAAGCGCCTTTCGGGCGAACCCTACATCGCCCATCCGCTCGCCGCCGCGCAGATCCTGGCCGATCTGCACCTCGACCCCGACACCATCATTGCTGCGATCCTGCACGACGTCATCGAAGACACGCCGATCTCCAAGGAAGAGCTCTCGGAGAAGTTCGGCGCCCCGGTGGCGGAGATCGTCGACGGCGTCACCAAGCTCGACCAGATCCAGTTCAAGTCGCGCGCCGAAGCGCAGGCGGAATCGTTCCGCAAGATGGTGCTGGCGATGGTGCGCGATCTGCGCGTCATCCTGGTCAAACTAGCCGACCGCACGCACAACATGCGCACGCTCGACGCAATGGCGCCCGCGCGGCGCCGCGCGGTCGCGCGCGAAACGCTCGACATCTACGCGCCGATCGCCGGCCGTCTCGGGCTCTACAACATGAAGCTCGAGCTGGAAGATCTCGGCTTCGAGGCGGCGTTTCCGCATCGCTACAAGGTGCTCGATCGCGCGCTGAAAAAGGCGCGCGGCAACCAGAAGCAGTTCCTGAACAAGATCGCCGAGACGATGCGCGTCGCGTTGCTCAAGGCGGACATGAAGGCCGACGTCAGCACGCGCGAGAAACATCTGTACAGCATCTACAGCAAGATGCTGCGCAAGGCGGCGCCGCTGTCCGAGATCGTCGACGTGTTCGGCCTGCGCGTGGTCGTCGACAAGGCCGACTCGTGTTACCGCGCGCTCGGCGTAGTGCACGCGACGTACAAGCCGATGCCGGGCCGCTTCAAGGATTACATCGCGATCCCGCGCGTGAACGGTTACCAGTCGCTGCACACCACTCTGTTCGGTCCCAACGGCATTCCGATCGAGGTGCAGATCCGCACCGAGGACATGCATCGCGTGGCCGAGGCGGGGATCGCCGCGCACTGGAAATACAAGGTCAACGAGAGCGAAGGCGGACAGGACGATCGCGCCCGCGAATGGCTCGCGAACCTGGTCGACATGCAGGAAGGCGGCAGCTCGGAGGATTTTCTCGAGAGCGTCAAGGTCGACCTGTTTCCCGACAAGGTCTATGTGTTCACGCCGAAGGGCGAGATCCTGCGCCTGCCGCGCGGCGCCACCGTGGTGGATTTCGCCTATGCCGTGCACACCGACGTCGGCAACCGCTGCGTCGCCGCCAAGGTAGATAGGCGCCTGACCCCGCTGCGCACGCCGCTGCGCAACGGCCAGACGGTGGAGATCATCACCGCCAAGGGCGCGATGCCGAATCCGTCCTGGGTGAATTTCGTGGTGACCGCGAAGGCGCGCGCCGCCGTGCGTCACTACCTCAAGGGTCTGCGCCGCCAGGAAGCGATCGAGCTCGGCGCGCGGCTCATCAACCAGGCGCTGGGGGAGTTCCGGCTGTCGCTCGAAGAAGTGACGGCCGAGACATTGAACGCGGCGGTCGTCGAACTCGGCATGCACGACGTCGACGAGTTGTACGAGAAGGTGGGACTGGGCGAGCGGCTCGCGCCGCTGGTCGCGCGCCGCCTGCTGCCGACCAAGGCCAGCGAGGAGTCCTTCTCCGGCGCGCCCGCACCGTTGGCGATCGCCGGCACCGAGGGGTTGCTGGTCGCGTACGCGCGCTGCTGTTTCCCCATTCCGGACGATGCGATCTTCGCGTTCCTGTCGGCGGGCCGGGGCGTGGTGGTGCATCGCGAGAATTGCGTGAACGTCGAGGACTATCGCAAGCATCCGGAGAACTGGCTGCCGGTCGCGTGGCAGGCGACGACGGACAAGGTGTTCAGTTCGGAAATCCGCGTCGACGTCGCCAACAAGATGGGTGTGCTCGCGGCGGTGGCCGCGGCCATTTCTTCCGGCGACACCAACATCGAGCGCGTGGCGGTGGAGGAGAAGGACGCCGACAGCTCCTCGCTGGTGTTCGAGCTGCGCGTGCGCAATCGCGAGCATCTCGCGCGAGTCGTAAAAACGATTCGACGCATGCCCGAAGTGCTGAAAGTCACGCGTACAATCGCGAGCCACGGCCGCTCCGCGCGCGCGTCCGACTGACTCGACATCATTTCAGGAGTTTCGTGATGGGCATCGATCGCAAGGCCATCCATTCGGATCAGGCCCCCAAGGCCATTGGCCCCTATTCGCAAGCCATCCGCGTCGGCGACACGCTGTACATGGCGGGCCAGATCCCGCTCGATCCGGTCACCATGCAGATGATCGAAGGCGACTTCGAGAAAGAGGCACGCCGCGTGTTCGAGAACATCAAGGCGGTGATCTCCGCCGCGGGCGGCAGTTTCGAGCAGATCGTCAAAGTGACGATCTTCCTGACCGACTTCGCCAACTTCGCCAAGGTGAACGAGATCATGGCCGAGTACTGCAAGGCGCCATATCCCGCGCGTTCGACGGTGGCGGTGGCGGCATTGCCGCGCAACGCGCGCGTCGAAGTCGAGTGCACGCTGCACCTGGGCTGAGGGTTCCCGGTTACCGTGGCTATGCCCGTGCCACAGGTCACGCCGCTCGAGCAACGACCGGTCGCCTCGTTGCGAGGCGTCGGGCCGGCGCTGGCCGAAAAACTCGAGAAACTCGGCGTGACGCAGGTGCAGGACCTGCTGTTCGTCCTGCCTTCGCGTTATGAAGATCGCACGCAGATTTCCGAGATCGGCGCCTTGCGTCACGGGATGCGCGCCGTGGTCGAAGGTGAAATCCAGCTCACCGAGGTCGCCTACCGGCGGCGGCGCCAGCTGTTGTGCCGCATCACCGACGGCACCGGTTCGCTCACGCTGCGATTCTTCTATTTCTCCGGCGCCCAGCAGGCCGGGCTCGCGCGCGGCACGCGGTTGCGCTGTTACGGCGAAGTTCGTCGCGGCCCCCTCGGTCTCGAAATCGTCCACCCCGAATACCGGCGCCTCGCGGAAATATCCGAGGCGCTCGAAGAGGTGCTCACGCCGATCTACCCGACCACCGAAGGCGTGCCACAGGCGCGATTGCGCTCGTTGATAGATCTCGCGCTGCAGGAGGCCGAGAGGTCGGGCGTGCGCGATTGGATTCCACCGCCGATGTTGGCAGCGCTCGAACTGCCGACGCTGGTCGAAGCGCTGTCCATGATGCATCGCCCCCCACGCGGTGCGCATCTCGGCGAATTACTCAGCGGCCGTCATCCCGCGCAGCGGCGCCTTGCCTTCGAAGAGCTGCTCGCGCACCAGTTGTCGTTGCGGCTGTTGCGCCAGACGATCAAGGCGGATCCCGCGCAGCCGCTGCGCGACCCCGACAAACTCGAGCAACGGTTGTTGAAGTCGCTGCCATTCGCGCTCACCGGCGCGCAGCGACGCACACTCGACGAGGTCGATCGGGATCTGCTCGCCGATCGGCCGATGGTGCGGCTGGTGCAGGGCGACGTAGGCTGCGGCAAGACCGTCGTGGCCGCGGCCGCCGCGGCGCGCACCGTGGGCACGGGGTTGCAGGCGGCGCTGATGGCGCCGACCGAATTGTTGGCGGAGCAACACGCGAAGAATTTCGAACAGTGGTTCCGACCGCTCGGGATCCCCGTGGCGTTGGTGACCGGATCGCTGCCGGCGCGCACGCGGCGCAGCGCGCTCGAAGCGGTCGCGAGCGGCGAAATCAAGCTCGTCGTCGGCACCCATGCGTTGTTTCAGGAAACCATGGATTTCGCGCGGCTCGGACTCGTCATCGTCGACGAGCAACATCGCTTTGGCGTGCACCAGCGCCTGGCGCTGCGCGAGAAGGGCGCGCGCGGCGGGCAGTTGCCGCATCAATTGATCATGACGGCGACGCCGATTCCGCGCACGCTGGCCATGACTGCCTATGCCGATCTCGATGTGTCGGTGATCGATGAGTTGCCGCCCGGCCGGACGCCGGTGAAAACGGTCGTGTTGCCGGAAACGCGCCGCGACGAGATCGTGCAGCGCATTCATCGCCAAGTGCTCGAAGGTAGACAGGCGTACTGGGTCTGCCCGCTCATCGAGGAATCCGAAGAGCTGCGTTACCAGGCCGCCGAGGAAACCGCCGCCGCGCTGGCCGAGGCGTTACCCGAGGTGCGCGTCGGCCTCGTGCATGGACGCATGCCGCCGCGCGAGAAGGAGCGCGGCATGTACGCGTTCAAGTCCGGGACCATCGGGTTGCTGGTCGCGACCACCGTCATCGAGGTCGGCGTCGACGTTCCCAACGCGACGCTGATGGTCATCGAAAACGCCGAACGCATGGGCCTCGCGCAGCTCCATCAGCTGCGCGGCCGCGTCGGTCGTGGCGCGCACGAGAGTCATTGCGTGTTGCTGTACGGCGGCAAGTTGAGCGAGATGGCGCGCGCCCGGCTCGCGGCCATTCGCGAGACCAACGACGGCTTCGTGATCGCGCGCCGCGACCTCGAACTGCGCGGTCCCGGCGAACTGCTCGGCACCCGCCAGACCGGTCTCGCCGAAATGCGGGTCGCAGACCTGATGCGCGATTCGGACCTGCTGCCCGCGGTGCAGTCAGCGGCCGAGGATCTGCTTAAACATAATCCCGAGGCGGTTCGCGGACTTACGCGCCGCTGGATCGGGGCCGGCGAGCGCTACGGCCGTATCGGCTAGTGCCCGGGTTCGCGAATCGCGCACATAGATAAGAATGACTGTTGAGCGCCAAATGCGAATCGTTTACATTCGTGCTCGAAACGCATGGCCGTCCAGATCATCAATGAGATGCCCGACGTCGAGGTTCACCGCGGTGAACCCGTCCGGGAGTTCCTGCGCGACCTGAATCTGCGGCGCCCAATTCCGACGCTGAAGTCACGCTTGTCGGGTCGCGCCGTAATCCTCGCGGGCACCATCGCAATCCATGTGATCGGCCTCATCGCGTTCACGCAGACGCAGATGTACCAGCGCGCGATGGAAGATCCCGCGCCCATCATCGCCTCACTCATCGAAGCGCCCACGCAGCAGGACGAAAAGCCGCCGGAGTACACGCCGCCACCGCTCAACGTGGTGTATTCGCTGCCGACTCCCACCGACCTCTCGATCGAGACCGAAAGCATCACGCTTCCGGAGCCGACCACCACCACCATTTCGACGAACGTTTCGACCGCGGCTCCGCCGATGATCGACTCGGTGGAATACGTGCGCGCGCCGCCGCCGGTGTATCCGCGCGAGTCCCAGCGAAAGCGTGAGCACGGCACCGTGGTGCTGCGCGTGCTGGTCGATGCACTGGGCCGCCCCGCGCAGATCCAGATCGAACGCTCGAGCGGCCATGATCGTCTCGATACCGCCGCGCGCGACGCCGTCGCGAAATTCCTGTTCCGGCCGTACGAGGTCAATGGCGTCGCCAAGCCCGCGCAGGTCCTCATTCCCATCGGATTCGAACCGCGCGCCAGCTGATCGTCCACGGCGCGTTATGATCCGTGCCAGTGGCTAACCAGCTCCTGACCGATTTCGACTTCACGCCGCCGCCTTCCGGCGCGCGCCTGAGCGCATTGCGTTATTCGCGGCGCATTCGCGACCTCATCGAACTCGCACGCCTGCACCGCCCGATCGGCATCTGGCTGTTGCTCTGGCCGGTATTGTGGGCGGTATGGATCGCGGGCGGCTCGCATCCGAGCCCCACGGTGGTCGTGATCTTCGTCCTCGGCACGGTCGCCATGCGCTCCGCCGGCTGCGTGATCAACGATTTGTTCGATCGCGACTTCGATCCGTTCGTGAAGCGCACGCGCGACCGCCCGGTGGCATCGCGGCGCATTTCACCCGCCGAAGCCGTGGTGTGGTTTCTCGCGCTGATCGCCGTGGCGCTGGTGCTGGTGCTGCAACTGGATCCCACGACCATCCACATGTCGGTTTACGGCGCGATACTCGCCGTCACCTATCCACTGTTCAAACGCTTCTTTCCGCTGCCGCAGTTCTACCTCGGAGTGGCGTTCAGCTGGGGCGTGCCGATGGCCTTCAATGCGCAGACGGGAAATATTCCGCGCGTTGCGTGGATCATCTTTTTCGCCGGCATCATCTGGGCGGCCATCTACGACACGATGTACGCGATGGTCGATCGCGACGACGATCTGAAGATAGGCATCAAATCCAGCGCCATCGTGTTCGGCGACATGGACAAGGTCATCATCGGCATGTTGCAGGCGCTGATGTTGTTCGCGCTGTACCTGGTCGGCACCAACATGGAGTTCGGATACTGGTACAACGCGGGCCTCGTGGCGGCGGCGGTGTTCTTCTCGTGGCAACAGTGGCTGATCCGTAAACGCGAGCCGGAAGCCTGCTTCGCGGCGTTCCTGAACAATCAGTACGTCGGGCTCTCCGTGTTCATCGGCATCCTGCTCGAGTACGCCTTCCGCGTGCGTTGACGCGCCACGAGCGCGAGCCGAAAACCGCGATAGGCGCTGGCTTCCATCGGCGGATTGCCAGCGCGGCTCGCGGAGCGTTCGTCCGCCGCGGCGCTGCCAAAGCTGCCGCCTCGATTCACACGCATCGTTCCACTTGCAGGACCGGTCGGGTCGACGAGTTTTCCGCCCGGATACGGACCGTACCAGTCGCTACACCACTGCCAGACGTTGCCCGCCATGTCGTACAGGCCCCAGTTGTTTGGCGCCTTGCCGGCAACGCTGCGCGGACCGGCGATGCCGCCTGCGACCTTGAAACCCTTCCCCACGTAACCCTGCCAGCTATTGTCGTCGTACCAGGCGATTGTCCCGAGCGGCGCATAGGTCGCGGTGCGCGTACCGCCACGCGCAGCGTATTCCCACTGCGCTTCGGTTGGCAGCGCGTATTCATAACCCTTCGGCAGCCGGCCAGCCGCGAGTTCGATGGCCGTCAGCCGGCGGCAGAATTCCTGCGCGTCTTCCCAGCTCACGAAATACATCGGCAAATCGTCCGCTTCGTTGGCCAGATAGGTGTCCACCGAGCGGGGGAGAAGCGCATGTACTCACGGCGGGTCTGCAGCTTGCCGGCGATCTCATGACGTTCGTCGTCGTTCATCAGCTTCGCGAGTTGTCCGCGCACATCCGTACTCATGACGCTTTTCCACTGCCCCACGGTTACGTGGGTCCGGCCGAGCCAGAATCCCTTCGTCAGCGTGACGGTAGTTAGAGGTCCTTCATCCGGCTGGCGCCCGGGCTCGGTCGAAGGACTGCCCATGACGAACGTGCCAGCGGAAATCCACACCAGCTCGAGAGCGGCGGCGCCGGGCAGGTGTACGGTGAGGGGCGCCGCGACGGTTGCACAAGTCGCGGTCAATGCCAGGATCGCAAATGCGATTCGCATCAGCCCGCTCCATCCGGAAAACCCATCCGGGGCAGCGGGAGCTTGAGCGCCATTGACGAAGGTGGTCTCGAATTGGTGCTGAAAGCCCACGCCGCGATGGAGCCGCGCGGCGGACGCAGGAGGTCATTGCAGGGAGAACTGCGCGTTTGATGGTCACAACGCGGCACTTGCTTCCCCTGGAGGGGGTATACAAACATGTGCGATACGCACGAATTGGGATGTATGTGATGCCCGCAGCGAAAAAGAGCCCTTCGGCACGATCCGACCACAGCACTCGCGGGATGCCGACCATGCGGCGCTCGGTGCTCGGCGGTGGAGTCACCCAGGCCATCCTGCAGGACCTCGGCGTCGGCATCGTCACTGGCCGGTTTTCCCACATGTCGTTTCCCTCGGAGAGCGTGTTGTGCGGGACGTACGGTGCGGCGCGAACCGTCGTGCGCGAGGCGGTCAAAGTTCTGGCCGCAAAAGGGTTGATCACCTCGCGGGCGCGCCAGGGCATTCGCATCACGCCTGAAGACAACTGGAACCTGCTCGACCCCGATGTTCTGCACTGGACCCTCGAGCGGAAATTCTCGCTCCCACTGCTGATCGAATTTACCCAGATACGGTTATCCGTCGAACCTGGCGCCGCCGCGCTGGCCGCAGTTGCCGCGTCGGAAACGGACAAGGCCGAGATCCGACAGGCCATCGGCCGCATGTACGCCGCCGAGCGGGGCGAAGACGACCCGCTCGCTTCGGACATAGCGTTCCACGTCGCGGTCCTCCACGCCAGCAACAACCGGTTCTATCGGCAGTTGCGTGAAATGATCGCCACCGCCCTGCACGTCAGCATCATGCGCACCAACGAGCTCAAGGGCGTGAGGCTTGCGAGTGCCCGGGATCACGACAAGGTCGCCAAACTCATCCTGGCTGGCGATCCTGCCTCGGCCGCCGAAGCCATGCGCAAACTGATCCAGGGAGCCCTGAGCCTCTTCCAACGCGCTACGCGATAGCGGTTCGCGCGTCAAAAAAATCGCGCCGTTACACATCGACACTGCGGTGTGTCGACGTGCAACGGCGCTGGGTTTCAGAGCTTGAAGGTCACATCCAACAGGTAGTGACGCCCGTACACATCGTTGCGCGCGATCTGGCTCACGTTGTTGTTGTCGTACAAACGCAGCGGAGTATCCAGCAGGTTTGCCGCCTGAAAACGCAGGTTCACACGGTCGTTGAGCTTGAACCCCATGCTGTAGTCGAGCATGGTTTCTGCCTTCACCGCTGCCAAACCGCTCGATGACCACGTGAACAGGATCGTGTAGGGCGAGTGATATTTGAATCCCAGGCGCGCATCGAGCCTTGCTCCCGCGTACCAGACATCGACGATCGCGGTTCGCTTGGCGACGCCGTTCATCGGGTAAGGATTGTCAGCCGGGCTGTTCTCGTGAATGTCCGAGTCCGTCAACGCCAGATTCGAGTAGACGCCGAAATTCTCCATGTGCGGTATGAAGAAGAACGGAGTCTGGTAGGAGAACTCGACACCCTTCAGCGTTCCCGCGTCCTCCGAATTGAACGGTGAAGTGAAAGCGACTGGCTGCGCAACACCGTCGATGTTGATGTTGCGTGTCTCGTAGCCAATGTAGTTGTGGATTCGTTTGGCGAACCCCGCGACACCGAATAGTCCGTCCTGTCGGAAATACTTCTCGTAGGCGAAATCGAGTTGATCCGCGACGTACGGCTTGAGATTGGGGTTGCCGCCGCCGCCCGTCAACGGCGGAGTCGTCGAAAAGCTTCGATCGACGCGCAGATCGTTGAGAGGCGGGCGCGACAGCCCGCGGGACAGGCCGAACTTGAGGTATTGCCCTTCGCTGAGCTCGAGCCGCCCGGTGAAGCTCGGCAAGGCTTTCGAATAACTGTTGGAAACACTGATATCGACGCCGTTGCTCGGCCCCGTGCTCGTCTGGTCGACGTCGATCACCCGAACGCCGAAATTGCCGTCGAACGCCATCGACCCCAACTGCGTAGCGTAGTTAGCCATCAGGTAGGCCTCGGTTACTTTCTCCTCGACCTCGGATACGAACGGCGCGTGTTTGTAGTCATAGTTGAGCAGATCGAGGCCGGCAGTGCCGTACAGCGCCGTGGCAAGCTCGTTGAAGTTGCCTGCCACCATCGTGGGCATCGTGAATTTCTTGTAGTCCCACGGGCTCAGCAGGTCTGAGTCAACCGGCGTCGCCCCATCGACCGGGGCCACGGTCACGGCGGTGGCCGGCTCCGAGTCCTCTTTCGACCGGTCCGAATAACGCGCCCCGAACTTGATCCCGCTGAGGAAGCCCCCTTCGATGGCGCGATTCACATCAAAATTCGCGGTCGACATGCTGTCGCGAAGATGACTGACGTCCGCCTGTCCGGTGGCCGGGAACATCTGATCCTGCGTCGCAGCGGTGTACGGATCCGTTTCGGCCCACACCTTCGGCAATTCGCCGGTGTAGTCGAACGACATGGCGCCGACGTTCGCGTTCATGCGGACCGCCTGCCAGATGCCGTACCGCTCCGCCTCCGAGTAGGCGAGATCGGCAACCAGCGTCCAGTCGTCGAGACTCCACTTGCCGTTCAGGCCGGTCGCCAGCAGGTTCATGTCCTGCTTGTAGCGGGCGCTGTACGAGTTGTACGTCGAATCGAAGGTCATGTCGCTGGCGACGAGCGAACCGTTCTTGATGACGTTGTTCGTAAAGCCCGGATTCGCCAGCGTGCCCGTCGCGCCACCGGCCCAGTTGCCCCAGTCGGAGTACCAGCCACCGGCGTCGTGCTCCGAGATGTCGACTTTGCTGCCGAGCGCATCCAGCCGCCCCTCGAATACATCGCCAGCGCGCCACTGCAGCGAGGTAGATAGACTGGCGCGTGTCGACTCGATCCCCTTTTCCTCGATCGACGCCCCCCAGGGGTTCTGTACCAGCGGACCGCCCTCGGCGACCGGCCCGGGAGCCGCGTTGTTCCAGCCGCCACCCATGACGTTTTCGTATCCGTTCGGCTGTTTTTGCAGCGATCCCGCAATGACGAGGCCGACGTTCGGCGTGAATTCGGCGACATAGGCCCCGGAGGCGCGATAGCCCACCTGGTCCTGTTCCGGCAGCTCGGTGCCTCCGTCGTAATAAGACGGCCCGGCACGGAAGGTGAGCTTCGGGCCGTCGTAGCCGAGCGGCCGAAGCGTCTGAATATCGACCGTGCCCGAGATGCCGCCGGAGACCAGGTCCGCCTGAGAGGATTTGTACACCTGCACGCCGGATACGATTTCGGAGGGGAAGATTTCCCAGCGCACGTTGCGATCGGGTTCGGAGGAGGCCATTTCACGGCCGTTGATGAGGCCGAGAACCATGCGCGGACCAAGGCCGCGAATCGCGGCCTGCGAATCATTGCCGCGGTCGCGAACCGTATTGAGGCCCGGAAGCCGGGCGAGCGTTTCGGCGATCGTGACATCGGGAAGCACACCGATGTCCTTCGAGGAAATCACTTCGACGACACCGGTCGATGCGCGTTTGATTTCAAGCGCTTCGCGCAAGCTCGCACGATAACCAGTCACGGTGATTTCGCTGAGGTCATCTGAGTTCGTCGTTGCAGGCTGCTGAGTTTCGGCACTCTGCGCCAACACGGACAATGGAAGCCCTGCCAATACCAACGCGACGGCATCGGAAATCCTGATCGTCTTCATGGTTGCCCCCCCAGGCTATTGTTGTGTCGGGTAATTGTATTACTTATATGTTTCTACGCAAGTGTTTCTTTGCTATGTACTGTTGGCGGAGCGGCAGGGGATGAACGTGAACGGACCCATCGAACGCATCGTGATTCTCGGCGGCGGCACCGCCGGCTGGATGGCGGCCGCAGCCCTATCCAAGGCATTGGCCAACTCCGGCGCGAGCATCCAGCTCGTCGAGTCCGATGAGATCGGCACCATCGGCGTCGGAGAAGCGAGTGTTCCCGGACTCCAGGCCTTCAATGCATTCCTGGGCCTGGACCAACGGGACTTCATGAGAAGTTGTCAGGCGACATTCAAGCTCGGAATCGAGTTCGTGGATTGGGGTGAGCGCGGCCGACGCTACACACATTCCTTCACAGGCTACGGGCTCGGCGTGGGGCCTCGCCAGTTTCATCGGCTTTTTCAGCGGTACGCGCTCACGCGCAAGCTGCGCGGTACGACCATTTCGTTTGACGACTACAACCTGGGAGCACTTGCCGGCCGCGCCCGCCGATTTTCGTTGCCCGCGGATGCCCCACCCTCACGCGCCGGCATGCTCAATTTCGCTTTTCATTTCGATGCAACGTTGTACGCCCGCTACTTGAGGGCTTTCGCGGAACGCCGCGGCGTCCGGCGCATCGAGGGCAAAGTGGTGTCGGTGCGGCAGAATCCGGACTCGGGGTTCATCGAAGGAGTCAGGTTGGCCGATGGCCGCGGAGTCGAAGGCGAGTTCTTCATTGACTGCAGCGGGTTCGGCGGGATCCTCATCGAAGGCGCATTGCGTTGTGGTTATGAGGAATGGAGTCGTTGGCTGCCCTGCGATCGCGCGATCGCGCTGCCAACCGGCAACGTCGAGGCCCCGGCCCCCTTGACGCGCTCGACTGCCGGGAGCGCAGGCTGGATCTGGCGCATACCATTGCAGCATCGCGTCGGAAACGGCTACGTCTACAGCAGCCGCCACCTGGACGACGATGCGGCTCAAGCGCAACTGGGAGTGCGCGTGTCGGGCAGCGCGCTCGCCGAACCACGAAGAATTCGCTTCGTCACGGGCAAGCGACGCCGGGTTTGGGACAGGAATTGCCTGTCGCTGGGACTCGCCGCGGGATTTCTGGAGCCACTGGAGTCGACCAGCATTCATTTGATCCAGAGCTCGCTGCTCAGGGTCATAAGCCTTTTTCCCGACCGGCGGTTCGAGCGCGCCGAGATCGAAACCTTCAATCGTCAGACCGACGAGGAATACGACGACATCCGCGACTTCATCATCACGCATTACAAGTTGTCGTCCCGCACTGATTCGGAATTCTGGACGGAGTGCCGCAACATGGATGTGCCGGATCGCGTCGGCTCGATCCTCGAGCTGTTTGCCGCCAGCGGGCGACTCACGACCAGGCCCGAACAGCTGTTCACGACTCAGAGCTGGCTCGCCATCCTTTATGGACAGGGAAATCTTCCGCGTGGCTACGACCCGCTACTCGCACCGTTGGGCGAACCGGATCTGGAACGGGAAATGACGAACGTTCACCAGCAGCTGCAACAGGCGGTGCATTCGATGCCCGATCACGCACAATTCGTCGCGGGCTATTGCGGCGCGCCTGCGCCTTCACTGAACTGACGGAGCCCGGGTGGCGTCCCCAATAAAGAAAGTGGCGATCGTCGGTGGCGGAACCGCGGGCTGGATGACCGCGGCCTGGCTCGGCACGATCCTGCGCCGCGAGGTCGAGGAAATCGTGCTGGTGGAGTCCGATGAGATCGGCACCGTCGGCGTTGGTGAAGCGACGATTCCATCCATCCGCAAGTTCAATCAGTGGTTGGGGATCGACGAAGACGCGCTGCTGGCACGGTCTCGCGGTACGTTCAAACTCGGTATCGAATTCGTCAACTGGGGTGCGATCGGAAACCGCTACCACCACTCGTTCGGGCCGAATGGGCGCGATCGGAATGGGCTGCCGTTCCATGCTTACTGGCTGCGTCACCACCTGAGCGGAGGCAGCGGTGAACTCGGCGAATACAGCCTTCAGACACTGGCTTCACGCCGGGCCAAGTTCATGCGTCCGACCGGATCGAACTCTCCGCTCGCAACAATCGTTTACGCCTTTCATTTTGACGCATCCCTGTACGCGCGTTACCTGCGCGAGCTCGCCGAGGAGCGTGGCGTGCAGCGCATCGAAGGGAAAATCCAGCACGTCAGCCTGCGGCCCGAAGACGGCGCGATCGCCGCCGTGCATCTTTCGGATGGCCGGCAGATAGACGCTGACCTGTTCATCGACTGCAGCGGTTTTCGCGCGCTCCTGATCGAAGGCGCGCTCGGCGTCGGATATGTCGACTGGTCGCATTGGCTGCCGTGTGATCGCGCGTTTGCCGTACCGAGCGAACGCATCGAACCACTCCTGCCCCATACGCGATCGACCGCCCATGGCGCAGGCTGGCAATGGCGTATCCCGCTTCAACATCGGACTGGCAACGGTCACGTGTTCGCGAGCGCGTTCATGGAAGACGCGACCGCCGCGGACTTGCTGCTGCGCAATCTCGATGGCGCGCCGCTCGCCGACCCGCGCCTGATTCGCTTTCGTGCGGGTCGCCGACACTCTTTCTGGGTGAAGAACTGCGTTGCGATAGGTCTGAGCGCGGGATTCCTCGAGCCGCTGGAATCAACGTCGATATTCCTGATTCAAAACGCGATCGCCAGATTGCACGTGTTGTTTCCCGACTCGCAGTTCGATCCCGCCGACATCGAACACTTCAACCGGGAATCCGTGCGGGAATATGAAGACGTCCGCGACTTCATCATCCTGCACTACAAACTCGGCAGTCGCGACGATACCGAGTTCTGGCGCTACTGCGCGTCCATGCCCGTGCCCGAACGCCTCGAACGCCGCATGGAATTGTTTCGCAGTCGCGGGCGCATCTTCGAAGAGAAGGGCGAGCAGTTCGGTCTATCGAGTTGGCTGGCGGTGATGTGGGGCCAGGGATTGCGGCCTCGCGGTTGCGACCCACTCACGCTGAACCTCGACCAATCGCAGCTTTCCGCATGGCTCACGGACACTCGCCAGATCATCGCCGGCTGTTGCGATCACATGCCGGCCCACGCGGAGTTCATCCGCGAACACTGCCAGGCACCTGCCATCTGAAGCCGCTCGATCACCACTCCGTCACTCCGCCATCCGGATTGCGCCACACGGGTGAACGCCAGGTGTGTGCGTCCCGGGAGGCGGCCAGCACCGCCTCTTCATCGATGATCACGCCCAAACCTGGGCCGGTGGGTATCGCCACATGCCCTCCCGAAATCGCGAAAACGTCCTTGTTCTTCACATAGGTGAGTAGATCGGCGTCCGCGGAGTTGTAATGGATGCCGATGGGCATCTCCTGGATCATGAAATTGGGTACCGCGGCCGCCAGCTGGAGGCAGGAAGCAAATGCCAGCGGCCCCAGGGGGCAATGAGGTGCAAACCCGACGTCGTACGCTTCGGCCGCGGCGGCGATCCGGCGGGTTTCCGAAATGCCACCCGCGTGCGAGGGATCCGGCTGGACCACGTCGATGATTCCCTGTGAGAGGAATTCCTTGAAATCCCAGCGCGAATAGAGTCTCTCGCCGAGCGCGATGGGAACGGAGGTGAGCTGCGAGAGCTGCCGCAGGCCTTCCACGTTCTCCGACAACAATGGCTCTTCGATGAACATGGGCTTGAGAGGCTGCAACGCACACGCGAGCTGCTTCGCCATGGCCTTGTGAAGTCTGCCGTGGAAATCGATGGCGACCTCGAGGCCGAGTGCTTTGACTGTCGCGAACCGCTCGAGGACCAGGTCCAGCGCACGCGTTGAATCCAGCCACTTGATCTCGGCCGTGCCGTTCATCTTGATCGCCCGAAAACCTTGCGAGAGGCGCAATTTCGCCGCATCCACCAGTGGATCGAGGCCGTCCCCGCCAATCCACGAATAGACTTCGATCTTGTCGCGCACCCTCCCGCCCAGCAGCTGCCAGACCGGCACGCCGAACCGCTTTCCCTTGAGATCCCATAACGCCTGGTCGACACCCGAGGCCGCAGAACTCAGCACCGGTCCACCACGATAGAAGCCGCCGCGATAGGCGACCTGCCAGGCGTCTTCGATCCGATCCGAATCCGTGCCTAGCAAGCGGTCGCGCAATGACGCGAGTCCGCCCTCGACCGCCTCTGCATGGCCTTCGAGACTTGCCTCTCCCCAACCGACCGCACCGTCTTCAGTCGCGATCTTGACGAGCAGCCAACGTGGCGCAACGCGAAAATGCTCGATGGAAACGATCTTCGCCCCGGCCACTTTCGGGTACGCGGCAAGTGTCGACAGCATGGTCACGCGTTCGGCGCTGCGCGCGTGTGAATCGAATTTGATGTCGGAAGAAGGCATGGATACCGATTCCTTTAGGCCAGCGGGCAGCAATTCATCGGCTCGTCAGTTGCGCCCGGCACGCGACTTACGCATATAAGTATTATAATTCTGTGTTGCGGGCCGGGTGTCAATGTCTCAGCGCCGATAGCCGGCCGCGGTCACGCGCGACCACGCTGAATTCATCGCGGCAAACCGCGGCATCAGTAGTTGGTCGGCCCGCGTCCGCGGCGGCCCTTCGGTCTCAGGGACTCGCCAGCTCCCGCGTCGCCGCCGCGCTGCCGTCCGGCCGCCGCAGGCTCACCACCAGCCGGAAAGGCTTCTTCTCGATATTCTCCGGCACCCGGGCCGCGCCGGTCACCGCGCCGCCATCGCGCGGCAGCTGCAATTCGCCGCGCGCCATCTCGTGGTTGGTTGCATCGATCAACTGCCACAGCACCGTGAATCCGCCCAGTGGCTGCGACGGCAGCTGCGTGGCATCGTTCGGCGTGATCGCAATCGAAAAGGCACCAGGTTGGCCGTCGCGGCTGTCGGTCCAGCGCGCGTCGATCCTGGCGGGCTCATTGAGCTCTTTCCAGGCGAACCAGGACGGCTTTCGCTGGCGATTGGCATCGACCACCCCGTGATCGAACACGGCGTCTTCCTGGCCGGGCCAGAAAAAGCGCCGCGACTTGTAGTCCTGGTAACACCACATGATCGCGCCGGCGATCCAGTCGCGCTTGGCGAGCTCGGGCAACTGTTCGCGGAAGATGGACACGCGTTGTTGCTCGGCTTCGGCGGCGGTCTTCGCGAATATCCCGGGGAAACCGAACTCGGAGATGATCACCATCTTGTCCGGGAACAGGCTATCTACCTTGTCGAGCGCGGGACCGAGCGCCTCGCGCGGACCGTGCCACGCGCCGAAGTACTCGTTCATCATCAGGAAGTCGGCGTCCTGCGCAGCAGAATCGGAGGCAGCGGTGAGCTTGGGCAGGTTGTCGTCGGCGAAGGTCACCGGCCGGGTCGGATCGATGCCGCGAATGAAATCACGCATGGCGCGGAAATACGCGATGCCACCCGGCGTGCCCGTGGCGCTTTCATTCGCCACGCTCCAGGCAAACACGCTGGGATGGTTGCCGAGCTGCAAGATGAGTTCGCGCATCTGCGACTTCGCGATCTCGAGATAACGCGGATCGCTCATCTGCGCTTCGCTCGCCTGCCACACCGGGATCTCCGGGATCAGCAGGATGCCGTTGCGATCGGCATAGTCGAGCACGAGAGGGTCGGGTGCATAGTGCACGGGACGGGTGAGATGCATGCCGAGCGCGCGCATGTCGTCCCAGTCGTGCAGCATCGAGCCGCGCGTTTCGGCCGCGCCTTCCCATGGGGAATCCGCGTGCCGGGTCATGCCCGTGAGGCGCACGCGCGCACCGTTCAGCAGCAGATGCCGGTCGCGAATCTCGAGCGTACGCAGACCGAAGCCGTCGACGTGCCGGTCGAGCACGCGACCTTTGCCGTCGAGCAATTCGACCGTCATGCGATACAGATTGGGATGATCGAGATCCCACAGCACAGGCTTCGGGATCACCAATGACAGCGTCGCCTCGTTCGTGCCCGGACGGATCTCGAGTGCGAGGGATTGCCTGGCCGCGACCGAACCGTCGGGCGCGTGGGCGGTCGCCAGCAGCGTCGCGCGCTGCGGCGCCTTCGCGCCGCTGACGAAGGCGACGCGGTCCTTGACGGTCGCGCCGCCGGCGGCCACCTGGGAGCGGATGAACTGGCTATCTACCCGCAGCGCGCCGCGCAGGTCGAGCCACACGCTGCGCGTGATGCCGCCATAGTCCCACCAGTCGTACCAGGCTTTCGGGTCGCCACGCGCGCCGAAGCCCGGGATGGCGATCATCGCCGGGCGATTGTCGATCGCCACCGCGATGCGATTACGCTCCTTCAGCAATTTCGTGACGTCGAAGGAGTACGCCGAGTAGCCGCCCTCGTGCGATCCGACTTCGACTCCGTTCACCCAGATGCGCGCCTGGTAGAACGTGGCGCCGAAATTCAGCAACGCGCTCGCGTCGGCCGGCAGTTTCGGCAAGTCGAATTCGCGGAAATACCAGGCGATTCCCAGGTAGTCGTAGTGTTTGCCCGGCACGTTCCAGCTGTGCGGCAGCTGGACGACTTCGGCGTCCGCGGGGGTGCTGGAGGTCCAGTTGCTGCGCTCGCCGCTGGCGGCCGGGTCGGTGTGAAAGCGCCAATCCGCGTCGAGATCGACTCGGGTCGCGGCGCCGGCGCCGCCGCAAACCAGCAGCAGCAGCGCCGCGCCCGCGATCCTGGTAGTCAGTCTGTTCATGGCATCACCATTCCGCCGTTGACGTGGATGTTCTGGCCCGTGATATAGCCGCTCAGGGAAGGTGA
>Ga0193752_1001317_pt1 | contig 20827 bp, 15 predicted proteins | sample H1c1metaG_FD_144924 | JGI IMG/M metagenome (GOLD analysis project Ga0193752, IMG submission 144924) | Soil microbial communities from a riparian zone of the East river system, Colorado, United States - H1c1 | ecosystem: Environmental > Terrestrial > Soil > Riparian zone | place: USA: East River...
CAGGGGCGCCGCGCTTGCCCATGAAGGCCCGAACAGAAACCGCACGATCCAGTCGGACATTGCCGCGACCATGACGAAGGCCGGCATGGTGAGCAGCGCCAGTTTCTGCATGACCTGGCGGAACATGGAGCGGTAGCGATCCGGCTGCTCGACCAGCCGGCTCAACGCCGGCATGGCCGCGGCATAGACCGGCGCATTGATGGTGTTGATCGGCAGCAGCAGAAGCTTGCTCGTGCGTTCGTAGAGCCCGAGCGCCACGGCACCCCACAGCCAGCCGATCAGGATCTGGTCTATGCTGCGCGCGAAAGCGACGGCGAGGCTGCTTGCGGTGACCGACGCCCCGAAACTCAGAAGCTCCCATACACCGTCGGCCCGGGCAGGCCGCGACGGCCGCCACCGGCAGGCCGTCCAGGTCGCCACCATCAACAGACCCGGCGCGACCAGCCGCTGGGCGACGAGAGCCCAGTAGCCGAATCCCGCCAACGCCATGCCTAGCGACACGGCGAGTGCCACCAGGTCGGCTGCGACCTCGATACCGGCGATGGCGGTGAAGCGCATCTGCCGACGCAGCAACGCCCAATGCTGAACAGACAGGCCGCTCATCACGAAGGCAAGCGCCAGCCATCTCGTCACCGCCTCGAGCTCCGGCTGGCCGTAGAAATACGCCAACAGAGGCGCGGCCAGTGCCAGCATTATTGCGAAAAGCAGGCCGATGAGCGCGTTGATCCAGAACAACGCCGAAACCTGGCCATGGGTAATGTCGGCGCGCTGGATCGTCGCCGCCGACAGCCCGAGTTCCTTGACCAGATCGAGCAGCGTGCTGACGGCGGCGACCATGGCCAGCAGGCCGAAAGCCTGCGGGGGCAGCAGGCGCGCAAGCACCACCAGCGTGGCGATCTGCGCCGCTGCCTTGACGGCCTGGGCCGCCAGCATGACGAAGCCGCCGCGCCGCGAGCGCCGTCCGAGGTCTTCCAGCAGATGGTCGGTCGCGAGTTCGCCCTCAGGCGACGGCCAGCCGCTTCTTGCTTGCGATATTGTCAACATACCACCGGTAGGTTTCCTCGAGGCCCTGCTGCAGTGGCACGCGAGCCCGCCAGCCGAGTTGATTGACTCGCGAAACGTCCAGCACCTTGCGCGGCGCACCGTCCGGCTTGGACGGATCGAAGCGTAGCTGGCCGCGGAAATCGGTGACCTGGCAAATCAGCTCGGCAAGATCGGCGATCGATACTTCGGTGCCGGTCCCGAGATTGACATGCGGTTCATCGGAGTACGTTTTCATCAGGTAGGTCATACCATCGGCAGCATCATCGACATGGAGGAACTCGCGCTGCGCGCGGCCCGTGCCCCAGATGTCGAGGAAAGGTGCCCGCTGCCGCTTGGCTTCGTGCGCCTTGACCATCAACGCCGGCACGACATGACTCTGTGTCAGGTCGAAATTGTCGCCTGGACCATAGAGGTTGGTCGGCATGACCGAGATGAAGTCGCAGCCATACTGCCGTCGATAGGCTTGTGCGAGCTTGATGCCGGCAATCTTGGCCACGGCATACCATTGATTGGTCGGCTCGAGCGGTCCGGTAAGCAGCGCGTCCTCGGGGATGGGCTGCGGTGCGAGGCGCGGATAGATGCAGGACGAGCCCAGGATCATCAGTTTCTCGACGTCGAGTCGACGCGCGGCCTCGACGATGTTCGCCTGGATGATCAGGTTATCGTAGATGAATTCGGCCGGACGCGTGTCGTTGGCATAGATGCCGCCCACACGGGCGGCAGCCACAAACACCGCCTGTGGACGTGCCTCAGCCATCCAGCGCCCGATCTGATCGGGTGCGCGCAGATCCACCTTGTCGCGCGGCGCGGTCAGGATCTCGCAGTCCTCGCTTTGCAGGCGGCGCACGAGCGCGCCACCTACCAGGCCGCGATGGCCGGCGACCCAGACGCGCTTACTGCGCAGCGTGTAGGACGGGTTCGTGGACATAGTGCTCTCCCATTCCGCGCATGTACAAGCGATCGGCCTCGACCATCTCGGTGACCAGTTCTTCGAAGCTCGTGCGATGCCGCCAGCCAAGATTGGTCAGCGCCTTGGCGGGGTCGCCCAGCAGCAGATCGACCTCGGTCGGCCGCCGGTAGCTCGGGTCGAGTGCGATCAGGACCTTGCCGGTACGCCGGCAGCATCCCTGCTCGTCGCTCCCCTCGCCGCGCCAGACGATGGGGCGGCCGATCTGGCCGAAAGCGAGCTCGACGAATTCACGCACGGTATGGGTCTCGCCGGTGGCGAGGACGTAATCGTCCGGCGTTTCCTGCTGAAGGATCCGCCACATACCCTCGACATAGTCGCGCGCGTGGCCCCAGTCGCGCCGCGCATCCAGATTGCCGAGATACAGCCTCTCCTGCAGGCCGCGTTCGATCGCTGCCACGGCGCGGGTGATCTTGCGCGTGACGAAGGTCTCGCCGCGGATCGGCGACTCGTGATTGAACAGGATGCCGTTGGAGGCATGCATGCCGTAAGCCTCGCGGTAGTTCACCGTGATCCAGTAGGCATATAGCTTGGCCACTGCATAGGGGCTACGCGGATAAAATGGCGTGGTCTCCCGCTGCGGCGTCTCCTGCACTTTGCCGAAGAGTTCCGACGTCGAGGCCTGGTAGAATCGTACCTGCTTCTGCATGTTGAGGATGCGGATCGCTTCCAGCACGCGAAGCGTCCCCAGCGCGTCGGTGTTGGCGGTGTATTCCGGCGTCTCGAAGCTTACCTGCACGTGGCTCTGCGCCGCGAGATTATAGACCTCGGTCGGCTGCACCTCGCCCACCAGGCGCAGCAGGTTGGTCGAGTCGGTCATGTCGCCATAATGCAGAAACAAACGCACGTCGCTGTAATGGCGGTCACGATAGAGATGGTCGATGCGCCCGGTGTTGAGCGAAGAAGAACGGCGCTTGATGCCGTGCACGATATAACCTTGAGACAACAGGAAGTCGGCGAGATAGGCACCGTCCTGGCCGGTGATACCGGTAATCAGGGCGACTTTTCGAGACGTTTCGCTCTCGGACATGGAGTTACTGCCTTTCCGCTGCTACGGGCACATAAACGACTCAGATGAAGACGATTTTCTCCGCCGCACGGTCCCAGGAATAGGAATCGAGCACATGGCGTTGGCCACCCGATGCCATGGCCGCGAGCCGCGCCGGATCGGACACCGCATCGAGGATGGCCTCGGCGAGTGCTTCGGGCTCCGCGCGCTCGACGAGAAACCCGTAGCGGCCGTGTCCCGTGATCTCGGGCAGGCCATTGCGGCGCAGCCCCATTACCGGCGTACGCGACGCCAGCGCCTCGAGATATACCTGCCCCCAGGGGTCATTCAGCATCGGCTGCACCAGGAGGGTCGCCTCTCGATACAGGCGTTGCAGCTCCTGCCACGGCAGATGGGCGCGCAGCTCGATGTTGCTATGAGGCGGCACAAAGGACCGGCTGCGTTCGTCACCCACGATGGTCAACCGCAAGTCGGGGCGCCGGAGCTGCGCCAGACGAAACGCCTCGAGCAACAGCAGTCCGCCCTTGGCCTGGAACAGGTGCTTGGCGACGAACAGCAGCGACGGCGTGGCATAGTCCTTTGGGCCGCTATGGGGTTCGATCGCGCCCATACCCGAACCGATTGCCGTGACGCGGTCGGAGGGCACGCCATATTCGGCGATGAGATTGTCGCGAACGTAAGCTCCGAAGGTGAAGATATGCGTGAGACCGCTGAGGGAAAGCCGCTCGCTTCGCTCATATGCCGCCATGGCCTGCGGCGTGTAGAGTGCGGCATGCGGATGATGGTCTTTCGCAAGCGCCCAGCTATGGTCGCAGTACAGATAGTGCTGAACGCCACGGTCGAGATCCGTCGCAGGCAGATCCAAGGTGCCGGTATGCAGCACGTGTCGCACACCCGATCGCGCGGCCGCCGCGGCGACCTGGGCCGCCAGATGGCTGCGGGCGTGCTGGCTGCGTAGAATTTGCTCACCGCTCACCGGGCGCCCATGACCCCTCATCAAGTCGCGCGCGGCGACCGCGACCTTGCCGAACTTTCCAAGCGTCGGATTGATGCCCTCAACGGTGACGCCAAATCGCTCCATCGCATCGGCGATATTGGCCGGCGCACCGGACCATGAACGCCGGTCGCGCGGATCGCCGAACACGCAGGTGATCGCCACACGGTCGAACCGCCGGGCACGACCGGACGACAGGCCGCCGGAAGGCGACGCTGCCGCAAGCGGCGCTACGCGGTCCGTGCCGTCGAGGGAGAAGGCGATGCTCATTTCCCCCGATAGAACATGGCGCAACGACAGGCGGCCAGTGATCAACCTGTGATTGGCGCAGGCTGCCTCACGATAGAGTGTTCGCTACATCAGCACGCCACAGATTGATCACATTCCTCACACCACGCGCTCGCCGATACTGCTGGTAGGAGGCATCGACACCATGCGCCTGTCAGCCACTGCCCGGACGACCGACGACGCCACGGATGCCCCTCCGAGAGGGATGCGCCCGCAAGGAACAGCGATGCCGCGACCTATTGGAGCGAACGACGAGCATACTGATGACAGCGGACGGAAGGAGCTTGTTTTCTTCTGTCCGGACGTCACCGATTCGCCGACTCTGAAACGCGTCCAGCAATTCCTCGATCACGGCTATCGCGTCACCGTGTTCGGCTTCCGCCGCGAACGCTACAATCGCGACTACGCACCTGCGTGGCCTTACGTTCCACTGGGCATCACCTCGGATGGCGACTATGGCCAACGGCTGCGGGCCCTGCTCCGCGCCATTCCGGTCGTGCTCGCCCGCCGCCGATCCTTCCGGCGCGCAACCGCCTTCTATGCCCGCAACATCGACCAGCTCCTGCTCGCCCTGCTCGCGCGCCTGGTCAGCGGTCGCCGCATTCCTATCACCTACGAGGTCCTCGACATCCCGCCGATCCTCATGAGACGCGGCATGGCGGCGAACTTCATCCGGGCCTGCGAACGATTTTGCCTCAGGCGCATCAACATGCTCGTGCTGTCGTCGCCGGCCTTCCACCGTGGCTATTATTCGGCGATCCAGAAATACCGCGGCCGCTGGTTCCTGATGGAAAACAAGCTCTACCCGCCGATCCCACGCACGCGCGCAACGGTCCCGCACAATGTGGCAGGCACGCATAAATGGGTGGTCGGGTATTTCGGACTTATCCGGGGCGACGCCACATTCGAGCTGATGACACGGCTGGCGGAGCGGCTCGGCGATCGCGTCGAGTTCCGGTTCCGCGGCGTGCTGACCACGGTGACGCAGAGCACCTTCGAACAGACATTGAGCCGCTTGCCGAACATGATCTATGGCGGCTCCTATGTGCCGCAGTACGAGCTCGAAGCGATGTACGGCGATGTCGACTTTGCCTGGGCGCTCGACCTCGAGCATACTGACCACAATTCACGTTGGCTGCTGCCCAACCGCCTGTATGAGGCGGGCTATTTTGGCGTGCCCTGCCTTGCCGTGCGCAATTTCGAGGTCGGAAATCTGGTGGAACGTCACCGCACCGGCTGGACCTTCGGGGAGCCCCTGGAAGAGCAGCTCGTGCAGTTCTTCGAGCGCCTGTCGCGCGCCCATTACGATCGCGTACGCCGAAGCATGCAGGCCGTACCGGAAAGCACCTTCGTTGCCGGTGACGATGTCAGCCGGTTATGCGCCAGTTTGGAGCACGTCGAACACTAACGGCGCTCAGCCCGCCGGCGCGGCGAATCGGCGATTGATCATCACGCAATCGAACTCGAGCAGACGCAGCGTGCTGTCGCGGCTCACCGGATACATGCCGGTGATGTCGAAGCCGCGTTCGGTCAGGTAGTCGATGGTCTCCATGTATCCCGGCATGCCCTTGTAGATGCCGACGACGGACGCCTCGGTCTGCAGGGCGCGCACGTCGAGCAAGCTCCTCTCGGCGCCGCGCAGCACCTCGATATCGAAACCCTGCGTGTCGATCTTGAGATAGAGCCGCTCGAACCGGAATCGCTCCCGCAGGGCGGGCAGGACCTCATCGAGCGTCCGCACCGCCACAGGCTCGGTGTGATCGGCCACGTTGACGCGCTCGAAGTCGCCGGTCAGGTGGTGATCCGGCTCGAGGAACGAGCTGAACTGATCGGACTTCATGACATTGATCTGCATCGTTCCCGCAGTGGCACCCAATGCGCAACCTTCTATGTGCCACTTGGGATCCGACTGCGCCCGCTCACGCAAAATCTCGACATGGCGGGCAACCGGTTCGAATGAAACGATCGTGCCTTCATACAAGACCTTGTCGCGCAGAAAGTCATGGTACTGGCCGACATTGGCGCCGACGTCGAAGATGCAGTCGATATCGAGCTGATCGGTCAGCTCACGCAGATGCAGCGCAAAGTCGCGCTCCTTCATCTCGCGCAAGGGCACGATATCGTAGCCGAAGGACCGGCTTACCTTGAGCACCGAATCCTTGACGATCTTGAGCATGGCGATTTCTCCGCAGCACGGACCGTTCCCAATAACGGTTGATAAGGACCATTCGCCAGTCTCGTCGCGGGCGACAGTGATCTTTCCGTGGTCAGCCGTCTCGGGCCGCGAGACAACCCGGGCATACCCCGGATGATGGCCCTGGAATCACCTTATTTTGGTTTGGTCTTGGCCTTCGTATTGACCGGCGTTGACGGGTTTTTTGCCGGGGTGTCCGTCTTGCCCGACGCTGGCGCAAGCACTTTACGGTCGGACGCGAGCTGCACATTCGCTGCGTCGAGATCGGCCTTCAGAGCCTTCACGTCGCTGTCGATACGGTCGTTCTGTTGCTGGCGCAGCGCTTCGAGGGCGTCGATGCGGCTCGTCAGCGACGCGATATAGCTTTCCTGTTGCGCGATCGGTTGGGCGAAGACGCTGGCCTCAGGCTTGGCGAAGGCCAGTCCCTGGTCGATGGCCTTCGTCAGCGCATCGCGGCGTTCGATGATCAAGTCGATGCTCATTCTTCCAACTCCTCATGCAATCATGTTGAATGCAGCTTCCGGCGCGGGGAACTGGGCGGCCGCCGCCCGGCCGCGGTTCGGGCCGTGCGAGACGTTACCGACGAACGGTCCCGGCATTCCGTGGAAATGGTAAGACCAAAACTTCGGAGCCGACGCCTTTACCTGGTTGCCGGATACCGTGCAGAGACGACCTACCAGCGAGACGGTCGCTGCCTCGATCTTCTCGGCGTTGTCGCCCACCGGCAGCGACGCGTGCGAGCAATAGTTACCGCTGAACTGAACCCGCTCGAAGCGAACGATCACGTTGTCGGTGATCGCCTGCGACAGGAGCTCGACAAGCGCCGTCGCTCCGACACCGATGAATTTGTTGTCGGCGATCTGCACTCCGAAGCCGAAAGTTTGCGATGCGTTTCCGAAGTTCTGCGTCAATTCGAGCAAGCCGCGCATGCGAAGCGCACGGTCCTCCATCTCGGGCTTGCGCATCGAGATGTCGGAATAAGTGACGAGGTTGCCCTGGATCCGAGCTTCCAAGATCAGGTCGCCGGAAATACCATAGGCGGTGGCGGCACCCGGATCGCCGGCGATCGACGACAGGCCGGTGTCCATGATTTCATTCGCCTCGATATGAAGCTCGCCCCACACGAGCGCGACGCCGATGCCGATTGCAGTCTTGTCGCCATGGCCGCAATTCGCCAGCCGGTTCTCGATCACCTCGCAGCGTTGCCGAATATTGACGATCACGATCGCGAAGCTGGAGAGGCCCGTCAGACGATTGCCGACGATCGCGGGGCCGATCGTGTTGCCGACCAGAATGCCGACGTCGCTGCGTTCGAAGCTGTTTCCAGCGATGCGCGCACGTTCTCCGCCCGACACCAGGACGCCGAACTTCGGCCCAGCTATGATGTTGCCGGTCACGTGCGCGAGCACCGCGTCGATCAGCGCGATACCGATCGCAGGCCCCTCGGAGCCCTCTCCGAGATGATTGTCCGCGACCGTGGCCCGCGTGACGCCGATGATCGCGATGCCGTTCTGGACGCCTTGCACGGTGTTGTTGGCGACCGTCACCCGATCGACCGGCTTGGCGCCCGAAGCCTGGGCAAAGCCCGCCACGATACCCATGGCAAGCGCCGATGCCTTGGCGGTGACGACATTGCCTTCGACGAGGCTTGCATCGCCTGCAACGCGGATCCCCACCACTCGCCCGCCTGCATAGAGGACACGATTATTCGTCACCATCGACTGCGCCGCGGCGACATCGATGCCCCAGGCGGCGGTTCCATCGGTCGCGCCGCCGACCAGACTGATTTCATTGCCGGCGATGCGCGACCCGACGGACAGCGAGAACGGCACCTTGCTGGGATCGTCGTCGACCACGATGCCGCTCACGGCCTGGCGGATGCGATTGCGTTCGGCGATCAGCGCGCCATTGCTCGAGCGCATCAATATTGCCACGGTCGAGGGCGTGTTGTCGCTGGACTTGCCCATGGTGAAGTCGCAGTCCGCGATCGTTGTCCGCCCGCTGCGCTCCTCGATCCACACGCCGACGCTGAGATTCTGAAAGACGCAGTCGCTGACCAGAAGATCGTTCGCGGCGCGCGCAAAGACACCGACGCTGGCGCTTCCGCCATCGACCTGCAGCCGGCAGTCGACGATCTGCACGCCGGCGGCCCCCTGCACCGTAATCAAGGGCAGCTTGTCTCCGATTTGGGCAAAGGTGATCGAATGCAACCGCACGCCCGACAGGCCGCCGCCATTGACGATCAGCAGCCCGGTATCCCGCCCCTCGACAATCGCTCCCATGCTCTCGCCGTGCAAAGAGACATTGTCGCGCTGGATCCGGATGGGTGCCCGAACAGGATGGCGGCCCGACTTCAGGCAGACGCAGCCGCCGGCCTTGGGCAAGGCGTCGATGGCATTCTGGATGCTTTCACCAGGATGGACGATGATCGTGCAGCAGCCGGCGGAGTCGCCATCGACCGGCGGCTTCGGCCGGCAATCCTCGACGATCGGCGCGATCCAACCGCCCGGCCCGGCGTCGACCACCGCGAGCCGGCAATAGTGATGGTGGATGCCGAGCGGCGGCGCCTGCACCAGCGCCTGCACCTCGCGGCCGATCGTCCGGGCGGTGAACACCCAATAGTCGCCGACGCGGAAACGGCCGCCGGCAGGATCGATGCCGAAGCTCACCTCGACGCCGTCATTCAGCGTCACCCAGGTACCAAACGCCGGCACGGCAATCACACCCGCCGAGCCCAGCGCGTTAAGATCGATCAGCATGGTGCCGTTCGAATCGCGCACGACGCCACCCTGGTCCCACTTGCGCACGCGCGGGTGAACAGTCTGGTCGAGATCGGGACCGCCGCCGCTCAGCAATAGCGCGCCCGCCGGCAGCGCCGTCGTCAAAGTTATCGTCGCGGCGTCATCGTCGACGCTCAGAATCTGGCGCATGAGCCCGGCAACGCCTTCAAGCTCGCTGCGGTCGTCGGTGATCTCCACCCAGTCGCCTGGGTTGAACCGCATCACATCGTCCTTGGCGGTGCGCACCACGTGCAACGTATCGGCGGCAGGCTGCGACAGGATCGCGGACGCCACGGTCGCGTTGTACATCGCCCATTTGAAGCGGAAGGTTCCCGCAGGTGACTCATCGTGTATCTCGACACGGTAGGTGCGGTTCTCCAGCCCGGTATAGCCGCTGCCCGGCGGCAGCAGGCAGGGATCGGTCTGCGGCGGGCCGATATGCGCGCGGCTCGACAGGCGCCCCGCCGAAGGGGCCGTGATCGCGTTCCAGCCCGGCAGCTCGCCGTCCGGCGTCGCGCAATCGACGTCGCCGACATTGGCGAGGTCGCGGACCTGCCACACGGTCTGAACCCGCCCGGTCGTGTCCACGCCGATTGCCGGCTCGATCAGCGCCGGATCCTCGAGCGGCGTTACGACCCGATGCCACACGTCGAGATAAAGGACATGCAATCCGGGCGCGGGGATGCCCGGGACGAAGCCTGGCCGATAGGGTTGCTGATCGAACGGCACCGGACCGGAACCGCGCAGCTCGGCCAGGATCGGATCGAACGCGAAGGGCGCATTGCCGTGATTCTCGGCCTGCAGGCCGTCGACATAGAGCCGTCCGGGATGGATGACGACGTTGCCACCCACGACGTCGATCAGGAAACTATCGGGCACTCCCACCGGCACGGCGACACGTCCGGCAACGTCGTAGGTCTCCGAGCGCGAGCGACGATCCTGGATGGCACCGGCTTCCGTACCGTCCGAATCGAGAGCGACGCGGCCCTGCTGTTCGATCGGCCATGCATAGTTCTTGCGCGGCGCGAACGTCACCCGGCTGATATCAACCGTCATCGCTTCCTCCTCTAGGTCTCAAAGATCATGCCCGCCTCGAGGCCGATCCCTAGATATTCGTCGAGCCGGATGCGCAGGTTGGTCTCGCGCTGCGGCTGATAGAGTTTGTGAAAGACGCCCATCTCGCTCTCATCGTCTGCGCCGGCGCGAATTTCGAGCGGCGTCGACCGGCGAAGCTGGCCATAGGCCGGGCGGCCGTATCGCAGATCCGTCCATGCCGGCACGACGCGGGCGCGCACAGCCGCAGTGATCGCATCTTCCTCGGCCTGGCCGAGCAGCGGATTGATCTCCTTGCGCGCTCGGATCGCCGCTGCCACCGCATGGCTCGGCTGGGCGTGATAACGCCGCGGCACCGGTGAATTGGGCGGGATGTAGCTGAAGCGAACGCAGCCGATCTGCCGCCGGAACGAATGGACGGCGGCGACCCAGGTGTCGCCGGGCGCCAATGCAGCGTCCAGGATCGAATCCGAGACCAGCATCATCGCGGTGACATTCACCTTGCCGATGACCGTCGTGTCGATCGCGTAAAGCTCGGGGCCGATACCATTGCCGTCCGGACCGGCAAGCGCCGGCAAGGTCCGCGCCGTGGCGTCGACGATCGAATCGAGGAAGTGAAGCCGTGTCGTCGGCGCGGCAAAGACGGGCCCCAGGATCGACTGCTCTATTTCCACAAGGACGTTCTCCGCCTCGATCACGAGGCTGGCTGCGCCGGGATTGGCAGGCGTCCCGTCGATCGCCAGGCTGTGGCCCGGCACCAGCGTGCAATGGCGGATCGTCAGCCGGCGGAGCGCATTGCCGGCGCCGGCCGGCACAAGGATGCGCCCGCCTGCGATCATCAATCCGTTGAGATTCACCTCGGCGTCGGCGCCGCCGGTGATGACGAGGTCGCCGCCCAGCAGGACGAGCGGTCGCTGGCCGTCGGCGGCGCGCAGTTCGATCCGCGCGCCGGCATTGGCGGTGATTGTCAGTCCGCCGGCATGGGTGAGGCTGTCGGCGATCTCCACCACGCCGCCGGCCTGGACCTGATCGATATCGGGCTGGATCGCCGCACCATTGGGCAAGACGCGCAGCGGCGCGAGATCGGGCGCGAAACTCGAGGCACGGGGATAGGCGCCGCCGCCCCTGTCGGCACTGAAGCCATAGTGCCAATCGACCAGGACGGTGCGTGGCGGCGGCTGGTTGGGCGGGAAGCTGATCCGGCCCAGCACCGGATCGATCGCCACGACATCGTCCGGCGCGTGGGCCCAGGCGCCGCCGCCGGCATCGGCCAGATTGCAGCCGCGGATATTGGCCAGGGCGACCGGCGCCCCGTCGGCATAAACACAGAGCGCGCGCGGGTAATAATCCGCCAGATTCTCGGCGAACCGCCGCCGGCCGATCGGTTCGGGCACGTTGAGCGGCCCGGCAAGCGAGGCGATGTCGGCTTCCGGGATCGGGCTATTGAACAACGGCGCATTGGTCGACAAGGCGCTGAAGAAAAAGCGGCGCGGATCGGACGGATGTGGTCCGGCACCGGCGCGGCGTAGCGGATAGGCGCCCAGACGCCACAGGAAAATGCCGACATTGCGGATATTATGCCGCCCCTCGCCGACCGGTATCCGGCCGACCTCCGGGCGATGGGAGATCGTGTCGAAGGCGCCGCCGAGCCGTTCGAGCGGCTCCCAGCGGCGCAGGTCCGGGCTCGCGGCGTTGAAGAGCCGGACGTGATTGAGGTGCTGGTTGGTGCGCAGGGTCTGGAAGAACTCCTTGGCGTGCGCGGGCCAGCCCGTGACGTCGAAAGCAAGCTGCTCGAGCATCACGACGGTGCCCTTGCGGCGCCGATAGCCGATCGTGTTGGCGATCTCGGCCCGCCGGGTGATTGCGGCGGCCACGCCATGGATCGTGCGATAGCCGATCAGGTCGCCGATATAGGGCAGCACCCATTCGGCGCAGGTCTCGACGAAGGCATCATCGTAGAGCCGCGCCGCATCTTCCTCGAGGATGCGGGCCGGCTCGGCCAGCACGCTCAGGAACTGCCGCAGGGGATAGCCCTGCGCCGCATCGCGTGTCCGGTGGACGGCCGGCAGCAGCGCGAACAGGGCGTCTGCGTTCCAGCTCATGGCATCACCGTCAGCGAATCGAGAGGACCCGGATCAAGCGTCAGAAGCTCCGCCGCATGCAACGAGCCGTCGGGAAGCCGGATCGGCGGATCGGCCGGCAGGCGAACGAAATTGCCCGGCGTCCCTGTGCGATAGAGGCTCCCGATACGGGCAGCGACCACACCCGCGACGCTGTGGATCGCGGCGAGCACTTCGCTCGCGGCGACCGGCTGGGAAAAATCGCGACGGTCAAAGGAAAACCGATCGCGCAGCACCGCCTCGACGCCGGCTAGAACGTCATTGGCGATATAGGCGGGATCGACCTTCACGGACACGGCCAGACGGAAATAGACGCCGCGATAATTGCCCACCGCGAAGCGGCTGTACGGGTCTCCCGCCGCCCGCACCGAGCCCACGAGCGCGGTGCGGATCGTGCTGGGATCGGCGATCGGCGCCCCGCCCTCGCTCGCCACGGTGACGAAGACGAGTTCGCCGCCGATATCCCATTGCGGCACAGCCAGCGCCTTGGCAACGCCGGCGTAGCTGCGCGCGAAGTCCTCATAGTCGAGCAACGACACGGTACGGTCGAGGGTACGCACGGTCAGCGGCACGTTCCGGCGCAGCGAATCGGGTCCCTGCGGATCGGCGCCCCCTTCGGCCGGAAGCGGATTGTCGACGCCGGTGAGACCCAGCGGCCGGGTCAGCGGCTGGTTGAGCTGGTGGGCGCGCACCCGGCCGGCAAGCCCCAGCCCCTTGCGGTAGCGTGCACGAACATTGTCTGCACCGGTCGGCAGCCGGGCGCCGGTGACGCCATCGCCGAAAGTGATGACGGCGTAACCGTCGGCGTCGAGGCGCGTCACGTAGATGCGCTCCTGCGGTCCACGATCCAGGAAGTTAGGGACCTCCTGCCACAGCACATCGTTGACGCGCACTTCGAGCGTCGACTTGGCACCGCCCGGCACGGCGGCGGTGACGAAGGTCTGCGGCGCCTGCTTGGTGCGGAAGCTCTGGAAGGGCACCCGGCTGTCACCGGCGCCCAGCACCTCGAACACACTCTCGCCATGCGTCGCATCGACCGCATTGGCGTTCATCCGGACGCTGCCGCGCGTATAGACGCCGGCGAGCGCGGAGACGAACTTGATTCGCGTGCCGCCGTCGGCGGCGAATACATGCTCGACCTCGGCCAGGGTCAAGGATTCGGCCGCCGGTGCGGTGCCGCCGCCGGAGGCGCGCCCGGTGACGATGATGTCCTGTCCCGGTGTCAGCCCCGGAACCCAGCCCTGCAACGCGATCGCACCCGTGCTGCCTCCGGTCACGAAGGTGTCGATCGGCACCTCGGCGAGTTCCAGAGAATCGGTTTCGCAATAGATGCTGGCCGTACGGATCTTGAAGTTGGAAAAGCCGGCATTGACGTTCAGCGTCAGCCGCGTGCACTTCGCCGAAACGGTAAATTCGTTCTTCGTGAGTTCGGTCGCGGCGTCGACGCGATAAAGGCTCCAGGTGGTGCCGTCGCGCAGCACGGCGAAGCTACCGGAACGCACGCCGTCATAGATCATATCGAGGTAAACATTCGTCCCGCCGTCGGCGAGAAGGGTGAGATCGCCCTGATCGGCCCAGGCCGTGGCGGTCTTGCCGCGGAATGGCCCGTCGCGAACGCCGCTCGCCTTCACCACGCCGCCATCCACCGTGTAGGTCACCACCTGCCCGATCAGCGAATCGGGCAGCGTCGCCAGCGCCGGTGCCGCATGACCGAAGACGGCCGCCCGGCTACGCAGCACCAGCACGCGCCGCGACGGTCGCGGCAAAGCCAGGTACGGTGCGAAAACGTCGGACTCGTTCACCTTGTGGGCGGCGAGCAGCGGCGGAATGTCGTCGGCCGGGAGCGTCTGCCCCCAAACGAGCTGCGCCGCGGCCGTCAAAGCGGTGGCCGTGACGACAACGGGCGGTGTTACCGGCGGCACCGGGTTGGGCGCGCCGCCGACCCGTTCGATGGCTACCTCCGTCACGTCAACCGACGCCGAATCAGCCGTCCTGTCGGCGGGCCTGGCCGTCACCTTGCGCACCAGAGCGAACACGCTGTCGCCATTGTCGGCGGTGAACCAGACCGCATCGCCCGGCGTCAAACCCGTGGCGACGCCGGCAAAAAGCAGGGTCTTTGCCGTGGCCGGCAACGGATGTGCCTGGGTGAGGCGCGGGCGGATCGCATTCCACGCCACGCGGGCGGTGATGTCGGCGCTCGTCTCATAGGTGACGGGCTGTTCGTCCTGGCCCGGCGTGCTCATCACCTTGGCCCCGCCGGCGATCACTGCACTGGCAGGCGAGCCCGGCGCTTCGCTCATCGTGAAGGCGAGCGTGGCGCCTGCCGCGACGCCGGGGCTTGGCCGATAGCCGACCAGCCGCGCCATCTCACGCTGGGACAGCGGATCGACGGCGGTCGCCAGCAGCGCCTCATTGGCGAGACGGTCGGCATAGAAGGACAAAACTTCGCCCACGGTCGACCAGGCGTCGATCAGCGCGATCGAATAGTCGTCCGTCTCCCGCGTGCGCAGCTCCGACAATTTGCCGAGATCTGACGAGGAGAGCATTGCGAGCTGGGTCCGCCGGAAGCTCGCATAGCCACCGAGGCGCACCGTGATTTCCGGCAGTCCCGGGCGGTTATCGGGCTCGCGCGGCGCTTCGGCCGTGACACCGGCGCAGCCACCGCAGGTCAACGAGGGATCGTCCATGGCCGCCTCTACTTCCCGTCCAGAAGCGTCAGCCGGAACTCGCCGTGCTCCGGAAAGCTCGGATCGTTGTCGAGCCGCGCGATCTCGAGCCGATCGAAACGCAACAGACCGTCGCTCAACCCGGCCGGCGACGGGATGCCGAAGCGCTGGAAGACCGTCGCCTCGACCGACGCCACCCCCGCGACGGCTTGCGCGGCGGCGATCAGCGGGCTGAGATAGACCGTCTGCCCGAAGCTGAAGCGATCGGGATGGAACAGACCCAGACGTCCGTCCGGCAGAACGCGGTTGCTGAAAAGATCGGTCAGCGCCTGGGCGACATCGGCACGGAAATAGTCGGGAAGCACGCAGACGGCGAGCTCCAGCTCCAGCGCGACAGTGTGCGGCGCATCGGCCTCGAGATCGCGGCCGGCCAAACGATAGACTTCGAGGAAATCCCTGATCCGGCCGGCGAAGGCGTTGTCGATGCCGAGCCCGCCCTTGCGGTCGGCGGTGACGAAGATGGTGTGCCAGCTTCCGGTATGCCGCCAGGTTGCGCGCGCCGCCTGCATGCCGCCCATGCGCAAGGTGACGTCGGCATAGTCGTCGCGCGTCACGGCCCGCTCCTGGCGCCGGAAGGCGAACGGCGCCCGCTGGCGCACCTCTTCGATCGTCTCGGCGTCGCCGCCGCCGCGCGAGGCAAGCGGATTGCGCACGGCAACGATCTCGGCATGCTGCAGGGTCGTGTGGATCAGCGTGTCCCGGCCGATATTGCCCGCGCTGCCATTGCCGACCCGGTAATCGGCCACGAAGCTCATCCCCGCAGGGGGGCGGCGGCCCTGCGCATCGTCGCCGAAGCGCAACGTGGCGGTGCCGTCGCTTTCGACCTCGGCGACAAAATTCTCGTCGAAGGCGCCGAGCGCGAGCAAATCGCGCAAAGGCAGCCACTGGTCGGTGTCGGGGCCGAGCACGCTCACCAGCCGCATCCTCGATGGCAGCGCCGTACCTGCAGGCACCAGCGCCTGTGTGGCCGATGCGGCAGCGTCCAGCGGCTGCGCCTGGGTAAGCGGTCCCGAGCTCAACGTCGGCCGAAAGCGCGGCGGGATGACCATCGGCTCGGTACGGGCGCATGGATCGCCACCGCATGGCCCGGCCCAAGCGAGGTCGGAACCCGGTACGACACCGAGCGCCTCGTCCAGGATCGTCCGGCCATGATCGACCAGCACGATATTGCCGCGAGCCACACTGACCTCCGGCACGCTGGCGGCGCCGAACGCCTCGTCGGTGATCGAGGAGATGCATAAGGGAAAAGGCAGCGCGTCTTCACCCCGCCAGGCAATCTCGGTGATCGGTGCGCCGGTAACAGCGCCCTTCAGGGCATTGGCCAACGTGAGACGCACCGGATGGCGCTTCAGGGGATCGGCATCGGCTTGATTGCCGGTGCGTGGTCCCATGACTTCCTCGAAGATCAGGATCTCGCCTACCCGCAGGTTGGGAAAATGCCCGGCGAGGGTCGCACGCGTTGTCCCCGTGGGCATCAGGCAGCGCGCGTCGCTCCAGCCGTAAAAGGGTATGCGGTCGTGCAGCGCATACAGCCCATCGACCTGCTCCATCGCTTCGAACACCGCATCGGCGCGCGCCAGCAGCGCCGGATCGGCGGGAATCGTGGCAGCCCGGCCACCCAGCACCGTGGTGAAGGCCGCACCGATGGGCACCGCCGGCGGATCGCCCGGATTGAGCGGCACCACGTCGGCACTCACCTCGATATGAACGTAGGTTCGCGCATTGGTGCCGTCGCTCATATGGTAATCGACCAGCCGGGCCAGCCGCCGCACAGACGCGCGCCGGCGGGCACGACCGAGAAATGCCTCGGTATGCGCATCGTCCTGCCGCCAGCTCAAATCGTCGCCGACGAACGCCAGCAACTCGACGAGCGTGACGCCCAGGTCGGCCGGATTGCGCTCCGTCCAGTTCGGTATCGTCGTCGCCATCCGGTCGAGCATGGTCCGGCGGAAGCTCTCATAGTCGCGTGCGAGATAGTCGATCGAGGGCACGTCGTCCGGCGGACACGGGCAAATCCAGCGCGGGCGGCAATCGAAGCTCGTCGGGCACTCGGCCTTGAAGGAGAATTCGACGCTTGCCAGCATCGCGTCGAATTGCGGCGGCGGATTGGAATCGAGCAGGCTCGTGACCAGAGACAGCCGGTAAAAGGAATAGTCGCCGGCGCGGTCGACCTCGATCTCGACCAGGTTCGCCTGCCCGCCCGGCGCCATGGTGACGGCGGTGATGCGGATGTCGCGAATGCGCTCGCCGCCCTCGATGCGGAAGTTGTCGGCCGTCAATACGAGTGGCGCCGGGTCCTTGAGCAGATAGATATGCAGCAGACGCTGCCGCAAAGCGGGCGTCGGCGCGTCGAGATCGACGATTTCGACGAAGTCGATGCCGTTGAACGTGCTCGCGGCGGTCACCGAGCGGCGCAGCGTGTCGCAGCAGAAGTAGGTCATGCCGGCACCTCTCGCGCAAAACTGTCGGTCCTGAGTTCGCCGGTCGACCGCAAGGCATAGGCGACGATCACCTCGATCGAGCCCTCGCCGGCGGTGACGCGCACCTCGCGCGGCTCGAGGATGTCGCCCAGCCACTGCTGGAGCGCGCTCTGGACGAGCATCTGTGTCGCGGCGGCCAGCTCCGGGCTGGCAGGGCCGAACAGCAACTGCGGCAGACCCGTGCCGAAATCGGGCCGCATCACCCGTTCGCCGGGCGCGGTGAAAAGCAATTGCTCGATCAGTTCGCGCACATGGCCCGCCCTATCAGCGGCGTCGGTCGTGCGGCCGCGGCCGTCGAAACGATAGGGAAAGCCCACGTCGCTCATGTCGCCGTCACCCGGAGCTGGGCCTGGATCGGCAAGAGCGGTGTGCCGGTCGGGGCGGCGATCGCCTGGCTGTCCATCAACAGCACCGGCTGCAGCGACGCAGTGACCCGTACGGCCGCCGTCACGAACTGGGCGGTAACACAGGGACCGTTCGCCGCTATCGGCGGTGGCAGCGCGCAGCCAGCGACAGTCCACGGCGCCGGCTGGGTGACGATCGGCTGGCCGCTCACGGTGACGCGCGGAGCCGTCACGGTCGGCGTTGCCTGTCCGCCATGTGCGCAGAGGACGGTCGCACCCTGATGAAGGATCGGTCCCGGCATCCTGCCCTCCCCTCAGGTAATCGTCAGCGCGCCGGCGTTCACGTCGACCGTGCTGCCGACCATCGTGATCGCGGCGCCCTTGCCGTTGGAAATGGTGATGCCCGTATCGTTGATTACGATCATCGCGCCGCCCGCCGTCTTGAGGACGATGCCCCCCGCACCCGACGGACCGGCCCCGTCGGACACGACGATGCCGTTGCCGAGGGGCGTCGAAAGGACGAAGGCCGGCGTCGGTGGGAGTACGGTCGCGACCAGTGCCGGCGCCTCGGCGGCGCTGCCCCAATAGCAGCCCGACCAGATTGGGTAGTCGGCGTCGCCCTGCTCGAACTCCACCCATACGCCCGCGCCGATGACCGGCACGGAAAAGAGGCCGGTTTGCATCCCGGCCACGGGGAAGCACGGCATCGCCCAATTCGACAGCGCCAGGCCGGAGACCGCCGGCACCATCACCTTGATACGACCGAGCATGTTGGGATCGACATTCTCGACGACCATGCCGCGAAATTTGCCGAGAAGCGGTGTTCCATCTGTCATGCTGCCACCCGATCGACGGTCGAGAGCAGGCCGTTGCGGCTCATTTCGAAATCCTGCTTGAAGTTGCCGCGCTCGATCCGGCTGGTGACCGAATCGACGTAATAGAGGCCGTCGAAGGCGCTGCCCGCGCCGCGTACCCCGACCAGCCGCCGTGCTTCGAGCACCCGGCCGTAGCTGCTCACGTCGAGCGTGCCCTTCCCGGTCACCACCTTGCCCGACGACTGCGCGGCCTTGGCCATCCCGACCATCGCGCCCTGCAGAGGGCTGTACTTCGCGGTTTCCTCGATCGGCTCGGTCTTGAGCGACAATGCCGGAATCAATCCGAGGGGCGGGCTGAGCGGCGTGATGTCGGGGATCGGAATGGCAATCGGGATCTTGGTTTCCGGATTCTGGATATAGACGATCGGCAGCACCGCTTTCATCGCGTCATAGGTGAAGCTCACATCGTCGATCGTCGTATGGGCATCGAAATCGAGGCTGAGCGCAGGCTGTTCGCTGCCCACTTTAACCTCGGGTCCCCAATAGGCCATGCTGGTGCCGACTTCCGGTCCCGGCTGCATGTAGAAGACATAGCCGACCCGGTCGGCGAGCCAGTTGATATAGGTGAGATCCTTGCCCTTCTGCGTCGGGATGCTGTCGGTCGGGATCGGTACATCGAACAGGATGCTCGGGATCACCTTGGGGATGACACCCAGGAACGCGTATTTGGCGAGGATGAAAGCCACCCGCGCGAAATCGGGCATCGCCGGAAACGGCACGCCGCTGAAATCCACGAGATCCATCACGCGCGACAGATCCTCGCCGATCACGGTGAGCATCGCAGTACCGGGCCGCGAGCCGCGACCGACCTCGTGATGCGTCATCACCCCATCGATCAGGATCTGCCGTCGCCCGTTCAGGGTCACGGCGATGACCACGCGCATGATCGGTATCGAGGCACCGCCCGCGAGAAGGAAGATCGTCTGCAGCGGCGAGCGCGTGGACAGATCGAACACGAGCTCGAAGACGCTCGGCCCCTTGGACGAGGCCGTCACCTTGGCCGAGACAAGCGCGTCGATCACCGCCTTGGGTGCCGGCAGCGGCACGGCGGGACCGACGAACAGCTCGAAGTTGACCGCGTCAGGCACTGGCCGTGCTCCTCGCCACCCGCGGCACCGCGACCGTCAGCGACGTGCCCGGCCGGGCGACGAGCTGCTGCGCGCCGAGACCGTTGGCATCGCTCAGACGCCACATCTGCGTGGCATCGCCGAATACCGCCGCGGCGATCGTGTCCGCCCGCATCGCCCCCGCGACGCGAAAGGCGTCGATCGCCTGCAGATCGCCTGCCTGCGGCACGAAACGCCGCTTGAGGTAAGTCCGCGTCGTACCATCCGGGAGCGCGAAAGATGCAACGCCGACGCCGTAGTAACGGCTCGTCGGGGGAAAGGCGGTCGCCTCCAGGCCGGGGGCGGCGAGCATGGCCGGAAGGTCTGTCATGGAAGCGCTCCGATGCCCAAGGTGTCGAGGCTGGCGGCCGGCAGCTTGCGGGCGAGCTGCTCCTTCACCACCAGGTGGTTGAGGAAGATCTGGCCGCCGCGGGCGGCAAAGCCGAGATCGTCGACCGTGAGTACGCGCAAGGCGAGCGACACGGTGGCACGAATGGGATTGAGCGCCGGATCGAAAGCCTCTTCGGTGACCGACAGGCTGTTGATGCGCACCGGCACGATCCGGCTCTTGCCCCAAACGAGCAAGGTCAGAGGCTGCGCCATCGGCAGTATTTCCAGCACGCCCTGCTGCGAAGCCCGATCTGCGGCGAGGAGCTGGGCGCTCGCCGGCGTAGTGAGCAACTCGAGCGCGGCGAGATAGCCGCCGATTCCGGTGGCCGCCGCATCCTTGTCGCCGCGCTCCAGCGCATCGGTGGCGTCTATCGAGGCTTCGAGCGTGATCGTCTCGATCGGCGGGCCGGTAAGCCGCAAAGCCTGCGATCGATCCGCGTGATCACCCAGGGTCTTT
>Ga0193752_1001318_pt1 | contig 20823 bp, 22 predicted proteins | sample H1c1metaG_FD_144924 | JGI IMG/M metagenome (GOLD analysis project Ga0193752, IMG submission 144924) | Soil microbial communities from a riparian zone of the East river system, Colorado, United States - H1c1 | ecosystem: Environmental > Terrestrial > Soil > Riparian zone | place: USA: East River...
ATCTCGGCATTGCGGAAGCGGTAGCTGCCGCAATGCGACCAGTAGAGCGGCAAGCGGTCGCGCACCTTGCCGCCGAACAGCTCGTAGACCGGCACGCCGAGCGACTTGGCCTTGACGTCGAGCAGCGCATTCTCGATCGCGGCCATCGCCTGCTGGTTGATGCCGCCCGGCGCCTGGCGGGTGATGGCGTATTGCATCGACATGATGCGCTCGATCGCCCGCGGGTTCTCGCCGATCAGGCCGGCCGCCATGCGGCGGATCACGGCGGTGATGCCGGCGCTGCCGTAGCCTTCGTTGTATTCCGACCAGCCGACGATCCCGTCGTCGGTCGTGATCTTCAGGAAAGAGAAGTCGCGCCAGCCGGCGTCGCAATGCAGGTCTTCGATCTTGGCAATCTTCATGGTGTTTCCTCCGCCCGGACAGCCTAGCGTATCGTGCCGGGCCTGGTCCTGTCCGATCGAGTCATTCGGGCTATGCTCAAACACCAGCGCCGGAAGCGCGCATACTCGACAAGATTGTCATCCCGAGCGCAGCGAGGGATCCTTGGTCATGGCTCAAAGATCCCTCGCTGCGCTCGGGATGACAGGGCCTTTGTCGCGGACGTGATATCGAACACCTTGATCCGCTCGACTTCGTTCGCTGTAGAGACAATCACCTTTGGGCCGGTAAACGCCCTTCTACGGTTGAGGCAAGGAGCGTAGACTGGGACCATGCCTCTGCACGGCAAAGGAATGCTGATCGTCTACAACGAGGTGAAGCCGCTCCACGAGCGCGACTTCAACGAGTGGTACAATCGCGAGCATATCGACGAGCGGGTGAACCTGCCGGGCTTCCATCGTGCCCGCCGCTATGTCGCCGTGCGCGCCTCGCCCAAGTACCTCGCAACCTACGAATGCGACACGGTCGACGACCTGGCGACGTCGGGCTACCTCGCGCTGCTCGCCAACCAGACGCCGTGGAGCCAGGCCGTGATGGCGCGCTTCACCCACTTCCGGCGGCTTACGCTCCGCGTGCAGGTCGACCTCGCGCACGGCGCAGGCGGGGCGCTCACCACGGTGCGCTTCGTGCCCGATCCGGCCATGCATGCGCCGCTGCTCGACTGGCTGCGTGAAACCCTTCCGCGCGCCATTGCCCGGCCGGGCATGGTAGGCGCTGCGGTTGCCCAGAACGATCTCGAGGTTGCCAACGCCCCCCTGCAATCCAAGAGCATGGACCACCCCAAGGCAGACGAGATCGAATGGGTGGTTCTGCTGGAAGGCGCGGATCCTGCCGCGACCAGCGCGGCGGCCCGTGCGCTGTTCAAGGCCGCGGCGCTGAAGCCGTTCGGCGCCCTGAAGGCACCGGTCGTCGGCACCTACCGCTTCCTGTTCGGCAACGATCGGCCGTGATGCTGAGAGCCGCCCGCCTGACGCTGCGGCGTTGGCGGGAGACTGACCGCGAAGCCTTCGCCGCACTGAATGCCGATCCCGAGGGGACCCGGGATCTCGGCAGACCTCTCGACCGGTCGCAAAGCGATGCCAAGCTCGACCGCTATGTTGCGACCTTCGAACGGCACGGCTTCTGCCGATGGGCTCTTCAGGACTCGCAGCAGCATTTCCTGGGCTATGCCGGCGTGATGCCGTCGCCGCCGGATCATCCGCTCGGGCCTCATGCCGAGATCGGCTGGCGCCTGGCGCGGCCGGCGTGGGGCCAAGGCTATGCGACGGAGGCGGCCGCCGCGGCCCTGCTGGACGCATTCACCAGGATCGGCCTCGGCGAGGTGCTGGCCTACACATCGCACGACAATGTGCGATCGCAGGCTGTCATGCAGCGCCTCGGCCTGCAGCGCGACCCGGCGCGCGACTTCTCCCACGTCTACGACGGCAGGCCGTGGCAGGGCCTGGTCTGGGGGGCGCGACCTGTGGCGTGATTGCGGCAGATGCTGACGCAAGTTTGAGCGCCCGGCCTGCCGCGATGCTCTAAGGTCGGCGCATGTCCATCGTGAGAGTGGTTTTCTGGCTGCGTCTGGTGACGCTGATCGGGCTGTGCCTGCCGGCGCTCGACCTGGCGTGGCGCTGGTACAGCGACGACCTGGGTGCGCGGCCGGTAACCCAGGCGACCCATATCACCGGCGACTGGGCCGTCGTCTTCCTGCTCTGCTCGCTGGCGCTCTCTCCCGCGCGCAGCGTCTACGACTGGATGCCGCTGGTGCAGATCCGCCGCCGGATCGGAGTCGCGGCCGCGCTCTATGCCGGCCTGCACTTCTTCATTTACATCGCTGACCAGAAATGGGACCTCGTCGTGGTCGCTCTGGAGATCGTGAAGCGATGTAAATGAAGAAGTGGCTTCGCGGCGCTGCTGGTGCTTGCGGCGCTGGCCATCACCTCGACCAACGGCTGGCAGCGGCGGCTGCGGCGCAACTGGAAGCGCCTGCATTGGCTGGTCTATCCGGCTGCCGTGCTGGCGATCCTGCATTTCTTCATCCAGTCGAAGGCCAATGTCGGCGAGGCCACGGTGGCGGCCGGCTTGTTCGCCTGGCTGATGATCTGGCGCTGGATGCCGGCGACGCTGCGCACGCGATGGTTCGGCCTGCTGCTGCTCGCGGTCGGCGCGACCCTGGCTGCCCTTGCCTTCGAGATCGCATGGTATGGGCTGGTGAACCACGTCGATCCGCTGCGCATCCTCAAGGCCGACATCGATCCTGACCTCGCGCCCCGGCCGACGCTGAAAGTCCTGCTGGCCGGTCTCGCGGTCATCGTGCTGGTCGGTGTCCAGCGTCTCACCTTTTTCCTCAAACGCCTCTGGACGAGTCGCTATATCCGAGGGACTATACCGACATCCTGAACGGAGGTCGTGCATGAGTCTGTCGATGAAGCGCCGCGAATGGCTGGGTCTCGCCTTGGCAACGGCTGTGGTGCCAGTAACGGCGGCGCGCGCACAGGCCGGTGGCCTGGTGATCTTTGCCGCCGCCAGCCTCAAGAATGCGCTCGACGAGATCGCGTCGGCCTGGGCCAAGGACACCGGCAAGCCGATGCCCAAGATCTCCTATGCCGCGAGCTCGGCGCTCGCCAAGCAGATGGAGCAGGGCGCGCCCGCCGACCTGTTCATCTCGGCCGACCTCGACTGGATGGACTATGTCGCCAAGAAGGACCTGATCAAGGCCGACACCCGCGTGAACCTGCTCGGCAACAAGATCGTGCTGATCGCGCCCAGGGATTCGAAGACCACGGTCGAGGTGAAGCAGGGCTTCGACCTCGCCAAGGCGCTGGCCGGCGGCAAGCTCGCGATGGGCAACGTCGAGGCCGTGCCGGCCGGCAAGTACGGCAAGGCCGCGCTCGAAAAGCTCGGCGCCTGGGACGGCGTGAAAAACAACGTCGCCCAGGCCGAGAATGTGCGTGCGGCGCTCCTGCTGGTGGCACGCGGCGAGGCACCGCTCGGCATCGTCTACGCGACCGATGCGGCGGCCGAGCCGAACGTGAAGATCGTCGGCAGCTTCCCCGAGGATTCCCATCCGCCGATCATCTATCCGGCGGCGGTGATCAAGGACGCGAAGTCAGCCGACGCCAAGCCGTTCCTGGACTATCTCAAGACGATCCAGGCCCGGCCGGCGTTCGAGAAGCAAGGTTTCACGGTTCTGGTGAAATCCGTCACCTCCGCATGACGGAGGAAGAATGGACGGCGGTCCGGCTCAGCCTGCTGGTCGCCGTCACCGCGACGGCGGCGAGCCTTCCGTTCGGCATCGCGGTCGCCTGGTTGCTGGCGCGGGGCCGATTCTGGGGCAAGGGCCTGGTCGACACGGTCGTGCACCTGCCGCTGATCATGCCACCGGTGGTGACCGGCTACCTGCTGCTGATTCTTTTCGGCAAGCGAGGCCCGATCGGCTCGTTCCTCGACCAGGCGTTCGGCATCGTCTTCGCCTTCCGCTGGACCGGCGCGGCGCTGGCCTGCGCGGTCATGGGCTTTCCGCTGATGGTGCGCGCCATCCGTCTCTCGATCGAGGCCGTCGACACGCGGCTGGAGAACGCCGCGGGCACGCTGGGCGCCAACCCGCTATGGGTCTTCGCCACCATCACCCTGCCGCTCTGCCTGCCCGGCGTGATCGCCGGTGCGATCCTGAGCTTCGCCAAGGCGATGGGCGAATTCGGCGCCACGATCACCTTCGTGTCGAACATTCCGGGCGAGACACAGACCCTGCCGTCGGCGATCTACACCCTCACCCAGATACCGGGTGGCGACGCCGGCGCGCTGCGCCTGACGGCGGTGTCGATCGCGATCTCGATGGCCGCCCTGCTCGGCTCCGAGATGCTGGCCCGCCGGGTCGGCGCCCGGCACGTCGCGGCATGAGCCTCGACATCGACATCGAGCACACGCGCGGCACCTTCCGGCTCGCCGCGCGCTTCACCGCGCAGCCCGGCGTGACAGCGCTGTTCGGCCGCTCGGGCTCGGGCAAGTCGAGCTTGGTCGACATCGTGGCCGGCCTCATCAAGCCGCAACGCGGCAAGGTCGCGGTCGACGGGCAGACTCTTGTCGACACGACACGCGGCGTGTTCGTTCCGAAGCACCGCCGCCGCATCGGCTACGTCTTCCAGGACAGCCGCCTCTTCCCGCATCTCAGCGTGCGCCAGAACCTGCTCTATGGCCGCTGGTTTTCGCGCAGCGACGGCGGCGTCGCCGGCGATTTCAACTCGATCGTCGAGCTGCTCGGCATTGGCCCCCTCACCGAGCGTAGACCCGACTCGCTGTCGGGCGGCGAAAAGCAGCGGGTCGCGATCGGCCGCGCGCTGCTCGCCCATCCGCGCCTGCTGCTGATGGACGAGCCGCTCGCCTCGCTCGATGAATCGCGGCGGGCGGAGATCCTGCCCTACATCGAGCGGCTGCGCGACGGGACCGGCGTGCCGATCCTCTACGTCAGCCATTCCGTCGCCGAGGTGGCGCGGCTCGCCACCACGGTCGTCATCCTGAGCGAGGGCAAGGTCACGGCGGTCGGACCGGTGCTCGACATCCTGCCGCTCGCTGAAGCGAGCGACGGCGGCAGCGCGCTCGAAGCGGTCGTGGCCGGCCATGACGAGACCTTCCAGCTCACCACGCTCGCCTCGGCGGCCGGCGAGCTGCAGGTGCCGAAGCTCGCCGCCGCCGTGGGCGCGAATGTCCGCGCCTATATCCGTTCGCGCGACGTCATGCTGTCGCTGCAGCCCCCGCAGGACATCAGCGCATTGAACGTGCTGGCCGGCGAGGTGGTCCAGATCGTGCGCAGCGGCGCGCAGGCCGATGTCCGGCTGGACTGCAGCGGTGCCACGCTGATGGCCCGCCTCACCACCAAGTCGGTGCAGCGCCTGGCGCTTGCCCCCGGCCGGCCGGTGTTCGCCGTGATCAAGAGTGTTTCCTTCGAGCGTAGCTAGGAGCCAACGATGCCCCATCTCAGCATTCGCATCGATTTCGACGACGAGGGTCGGCTCGGCCCCGGCAAGGTCGCCCTGCTCGAGCAGATCGAAAGCGAAGGCTCGATCTCCGCGGCAGGCCGCGCCATGAACATGTCCTACAAGCGCGCCTGGGAGCTGGTGTCCGAGATCAACCGAACCTTCGAGGAGCCGCTGGTCACCGCCCAGACCGGCGGGCGGGCGGGCGGCGGCGCGGTGCTGACGCCGCGCGGCCAGGAGCTGATCCGCCACTACCGCGCGATCGAGCGCAAGGCGCTGTCGGCAACCGCGGCGCACCTCAAGGCCCTGCAGGCGATTTCCCGGAGCCCGCGCCGGGCCTAGGCGTTATCCTCTCTTCGCCAGGTAGGGGCATCGCCTATGAATCTTCCCCTCCCCCGTCAAAGCGCCTTCTGAGGCGCGGCGGGGGAGGTGCCAGCGTCTTACGCTGACGGAGGGGGTCAAGAATCGCGTCAAGCCGTGGCTCTTGACCCCCTCCGTCGCGGATTACCGCGCCACCTCCCCCGAAGACGGGGGAGGGAATGTTTGTATGCGATGGCCCTCCCTTGGCCAGGGAGGTCGTATGGCAAGAATAAAGGTCCGAAAGGGCATGCCGAGCGTCCAGCTCGACAAGGCGCAATTCGCCGAACGACTGAAGCAGCGGTTCCAGGATCCGGCGTTCGAGCCGCTGCAAGCCGAGATCGACAAGATCATCGACGCCGCCTGGGACGGCTACGACGACAGCCGAAAGGCGCCCTACACACGGCCTGCCGGCCGGGGCTATGCCGATCCGAAATACGAGCTCTCGGTCGACTGGCTGGCGCAGCGCGAGGCGATCCGTCTGGCCGAGCGGCGGCAGAGGTCGCCGTCGTCGAAGTCGCGCATCCTGCTGATCAACGGCTCACCGCGCAGCGACCAGACCTGTCCCGGCGAGATGTCCAAGAGCTTCCGGCTGGTGGAGATCGCCGAGAAGGTGATCAAGCGCGCCCGTGGCTTCGAGGTCGAGCGGCTCGACCTCAACCGGCTCACCTCGGAGTTCGGCCGCCACATCCACCCCTGCAAGGCCTGCGTGTCGACCGCGATGCCGCTCTGCCACTGGCCGTGCTCCTGCTATCCCAACCACTCGCTGGGCCAGACCAACGATTGGATGGGCGAGATCTATCCGATGTGGGCGGCGGCGCACGGCGTCATGATCGTGACACCGGTGCACTGGTATCAGGCACCGACGGTATTGAAGGCGATGATCGACCGACTGGTGTGCGCCGACGGCGGCAACCCCGACCCGACCTCGACCTCGGGCAAGGACCCGAGGAAGGCCAAGGAGATCGAGATGAAGGGCTGGGATTTCCCGCGCCATCTCGCCGGCCGGGTTTTCTCGGTCGTCGTGCATGGCGACTCCGCCGGAACGGAGAATCTGCGCCGCTCGCTGTCGGACTGGCTCGGCGACATGGGCCTGATCGGCGCCGGCCACGCCGCCGAGATCGACCGCTATGTCGGCTATTACGAGCCGTATGCCGAAAGCCATCAGGCACTCGACACCGACCGCGCGTTTCAAGAGGAGACACGCAACGCCGCCCGTGCATTGGTGGCGGCGGTCAGGCTGATGCGGCGCGGTCGGCTGCCGAAGCCCGATTCAGGGCTGGCCGATCCAAGACCGAAATGACGCCCTCCGGGGGGAGAGAAAATGTCCAGATTGTTCCTGATGTTCGAGATCCGCTACCTGCCGCTCGTCATGTCGATCGTCCTGAGCGCGGCGTTCGCCGTAGCGCTGGCGGTGTATCCGAACCTCATCTGGCTGTGGATCGGCTTCGGCATCGCCGTCTTCTTCCTCTCGGTCGGCCTGCGCGATATCTGGCAGAAGCCCAGCGCGGTGCTGCGCAACTATCCGATCGCCGCCCATCTGCGCTTCATCCTGGAATCGATCCGACCGGAAGTGCGTCAGTACTTCTTCGAGGACGAGAAGGACGGTCTTCCGTTCAGCCGCGACAAGCGCTCGATCGTCTACCAGCGCGCCAAGAACGCGCTCGACGTGCGGCCGTTCGGCACCAACTACAACGTCTATGAGCCGGGCTTCGAATGGATCAACCATTCGATGTCGCCGGCGGCGCCCAGCAAGGAGCCGTTCCGCATCACCGTCGGTGGGCCGGATTGCACCAGGCCCTACTCGGCCTCCGTGTTCAACATCTCCGCGATGAGCTTCGGGTCGCTTTCGGCCAACGCGATCCGCGCGCTGAACGGCGGCGCCAGGCTCGGCGGCTTCGCGCATGACACCGGCGAGGGCGGCTACAGTCCCTATCACCGCGAGGGCGGCGGCGACATCGTCTGGGAGATCGGCTCGGGCTACTTCGGCTGCCGCAACCCCGACGGCACCTTCTCGGCGGAGAAGTTCGCGGCGGTGGCCTCGAACGAGCAGATCAAGATGGTCGAGCTCAAGATGAGCCAGGGTGCCAAGCCCGGCCATGGCGGCGTGCTGCCAGCGCCCAAGGTCAGCGTCGAGATCGCGCTGACGCGCGGCGTGCCGACCGGCCAGGACTGCGTCTCGCCCTCGAGCCATTCCACTTTCTCGACGCCGATCGAGATGATGAAGTTCATCGCCGAGCTGCGCCGGCTGTCGGGCGGCAAGCCGGCCGGGTTCAAGCTCTGCGTCGGCCACGAATGGGAGTTCCTGGCGATCTGCAAGGCGATGCTCGAAACCGGCACCTATCCCGACTTCATCGTGGTCGACGGCAAGGAGGGCGGCACCGGTGCCGCGCCCCTCGAATTCATCGACCATATCGGCAAGCCGATGCGCGAGGGGCTGTCCTTCGTGCACAACGCGCTGGTTGGCATCGGCGCCCGCCAGCGCATCAAGCTCGGCGCCTCGGGCAAGATCATCACCGGCTTCGACATCGCGCGCGCCATGGCGCTCGGGGCCGACTGGTGCAATTCCGCGCGCGGCTTCATGTTCGCGGTCGGCTGCATCCAGTCGCAGAGCTGCCACACCGGCTGTCGCCCAGTGAGGGCGCGACTTTCGCCGACCTCTATCCGGCGCTGCGCGAGCGGGAACTCGTCGACGGCACCGACAATCCGCGCTGGCGGCGGCCGTGGGACCTTGCAAGCGCGAAATCGTTTCGCGCCGTGGCCTGACGAGCCCAATTCTGTTGCGTCCCGGACGGTCTTGGCCCAGCAATTGGTGGAATCAAGACAAACGCCCAAAAAGGCAAAAGGGAACGCCCATGACCGCACCGTTCGATGTCGCCCCCCTGCTCGCGCCGGGCACGCCCGCGCCCGCCGCCAAATGGAACGGCTTCCCGAAGTACAATTTCGTCGGCGGCCATAACGACGCCGACAACGTACCGGTCGAAGCGCTGATCGAAGCCGCGACCAATGTGCTGCGCCGCGAGGGACCGACGCTGGCGACCTATGGGCTGAACAGCGGCCCGCTCGGCTACCGGCCGTTGCGCGAGTTCCTGTCGAGCAAGCTCAAGGGCCATGCCGGCATCGACTGCTCGCCGGACGAGATCCTGATCACCTCGGGCTCGCTGCAGGGTCTCGACCTGATCAACACGCTGCTGCTCGGCAAGGGCGACACGGTGCTGATCGAGAAAGAGACCTACGGCGGCGCGCTGAGCCGCCTCGCCAAGTTCGGCGTCAACATCATCGGCATCCCGCTCGACAATGACGGCATGCGGATGGACGCGCTGAAGGCCAAGCTCGAGGAGCTCAAGGCCCGGGGCGTCAAGCCGAAGTACATCTACACCATTCCGACCGTGCAGAATCCGACCGGCTCGATCATGCCGGAAGCGCGGCGCAAGGAGCTGATCGCCATCGCCCGCGAGCACGGCGTGATGATCTTCGAGGACGAATGCTACTCCGACCTGGTGTGGAACGGCGACCGGCCGAAGTCGATCTACTCGCTGGCGGGCGGCGACGGTGTGGTCTTCGTCGGCTCCTTCTCAAAGTCGATCGCACCGTCGCTACGCGTCGGCTACATCGTCGCCAGGTGGGAGATCCTCGCCCGCATCCTCGGGCTGAAGCAGGACGCGGGCTCGGGCGCGCTCGAGCAGATGGTGCTGGCCGAATTCTGCGCCAAGCATTTCGCGACCCACGTGCCCAAGCTCAACAAGGCGCTGAGCCACAAGCTGCAGGTGCTGCGCGAGGCACTGGCCGAGCAGTTCGGCACCGCGGCCGAGTTCGGCGACCCGCCGGGCGGCATCTATCTCTGGATCAAGCTGCCCGACACTGTCGACACGGTGAAGCTCGGCCAGGCGGCGCTGGCCGCGGGTGTGTCGCTCAATCCCGGTCCGGAATGGTCGACCGACAAGGAGTACGCCCGCAGCCGGCTGCGGCTCTGCTTCGCCAACCCGGACCCCGAAACCATCAAGAAGGGCGTCGAGGTCCTGGCCGAGGTCTGCCGCCGCGAGTTCGGCGTGCCGCTGCGCAGCTCCAACATCGACAAGGCATAGCCCAGAGCTTGGCGGATACTGCCTCCCTCCCCCGCTTGCGGGGGAGGTGGCGCCGTCTTACGGCGACGGAGGGGGCGTGACGCACCATCTCGCGTCACGCCCCCTCCCTCCGCGGAAGACGCTGACACCTCCCCCGCGAGCGGGGGAGGCAAGCTGAATTGCGTCAACACATCGCGATCTGACGCGGCGCTTCACCCCATCGGCTTGGAGTTGAGCACCATCCACGACACGCCGAACTTGTCGGCGACCATGCCGAAGCGGCTGGCAAAGAAGGTCTCCGCCATCGGCATCTGAATCTGGCCGCCCTGCCCCAGGGCGGTGAAGAGCTTGTCGGCCTCGGCGTCGCTGGTGGCGTTGATGGTGAGGGTGACGCCCGAGAAGGCGGGCTTGCCGTCGCAATTGCCGTCGGACAGGAAGATCGGCGAGTCGCCGACCTTGATGCAGGCATGCATCACCTTGCCGTCGCTGCCCGGCGGGATCATCGACTTGTCGCCCGGCATGTCCTTGAAATGCATCAGCATCTCGACCTTGGCGCCGATCGCACCCTTGTAGAAGTCGATCGCTTCTTCCGACTTGCCACCGAAATACAGATAGGGCTGCACGTTCATTGTCTTCTCCTCTGGCTAGGGATGGGCAGGCGCGTTATCGCGAAACACCTGCATCTGTGCCTCGAGCGCCCGCCCGAAGGCGGGACGCGCCTCGCAGCGCTTGCGATAGGCGTCGAGCACGGGGAAGCGCGCGAGCGTGCCGGAAGCGACCAGCTCGCGCAGCACCGCGGTCATCATCAGGTCGCCCGCGGTGAAACGGCCCTCGAGATAATCCTTGCCGTCGAGCCAGGCCGAGAGAGGCTCCAGCCGCCGGTTCAGCAGCGACTCGGCCTGCGCCCGGCTCTCCTCGAGATGGATCAGCATCTGGGCGTAGGGCTCGATCGAGTTGAGCGCCGCGATCACCCACGCCGTGGTGCGCGCCCGACCCGCCTCGTCGGCCGGCGCCAGGGCCTCCGACTTCGCCGCAATGTGCAGCACGATCGCGCCCGATTCGAACAGCTCGACCTCGCCGTCCCGATAGGCCGGCACCTGGCCAAACGGCTGCCACTGCCGGTAACCGGCCGACGCGCAGGCCCGTTGGTCGACCAGCGCCGCCTGGTAGGTCAGCCCCACCTCCTCCAGCGCCCAGCGGACGCGCAGGTCGCGCACGTAACCTTGCGCGAACGGCGGGACCCAGCGGAAGGCGCTCACTTCGATCGGCATGGCGCGCTCCTCGGTCAATCGTCGAAGGCCTGGTAGGCCGAGGTCCAGAAATCGCGGAACACGCGCGGCGGCACCGGCTGGTCCATCATTCGCTGCGTCATCAGGATGCCGATCATGTCCTCGGTCGGATCGAGATGGGCCGAGGTGCCGTAGCCGCCGTCCCAGCCGAAGCGGCCCGGCGTGGCGAAGATGTCGGTGCGACGGGTCACCACCGCGCCACCCATGCCCCAGCTCGCGCCGTGGCCGAAGAACAGCTCCGCGCCCTGCCTCTGCTCGGCCGTGAGCTGGTCGGAGGTCATCAGCGCAACGGTCGGCCGTGACAGGATTCGCTCGCGTCCGAGCACGCCGCCGTTCATCAGCATGCGATAGAAGGCGTGGAAGTCGTCCACCGTCGAGACCAGCCCCGAGCCGCCCGCCGCGAACGGCGGCGGCTTGCTCCAGCGGCTGTTGGCCGCATCGTCGAAGAAGGCGAGCGCCTTCTTCTGCGGGTCCATCAGATAGGCGCTGGCGAGGCGATCGAGCTTGGCGGCCGGGACGTGAAAGCCGGTGTCGCGCATGCCGAGCGGCGCGAACAGCCGCTCCTGCAGGAAGGCCTCGAGCGACTGCCCGCTCACCCGCGCGATCAGCACGCCGAGCACATCGGAGCCGGTGTGATAGAGCCAGCGCTCGCCCGGCTGGTAGACCAGCGGCAAGGTGCCGAGCCGCTTCATGAACTCGTCGGCCGTGAGGTCGAGCTGGAACGGGCCGGGCGCCAGCCCCAAATCGGCCGCGGCCTTCTGGATCGGATGCCTGGCGGGCCACACCATCACCGCGCCCATGCCGAAGGTGAAGGTGAGCAGATCGCGCGTCGTGATCGATCGCTTCGCCGGCACCGTGTCGTCGACCGCACCCTCGAGGCTCTTCAGCACCTGACGGTTGGCAAGCTCGGGCAGGAAAGCGTCGACCGGATCGTCGAGGCGGAGCTTGCATTCCTCGACCAGCATCAGGGTCGCCGCGGCAATCACCGGCTTGGTCATCGAGGCGATGCGGAAGATCGTGTCGCGCCGCATCGCCGCGCCGCCGAACGACTGCGTGCCGACCGCCTCGACCCAAGCCTCGCCGCGCCGGCTGACCAGCGCCACGATGCCCGGCATGTCGCCGGCACCGACGTGTGTGGCGAGCGCATGATGAAGACGCGCCAGGCGCTCCCGCGAAAATCCAACTCCGGCCACGACTCACTCCGCCGAGGTGAACTGGACGAGCCGCTCCAGCGCGCCGGTCCAGCCACCGCTATGGCTGAGGCTCGCCGCCCCGGACTGGAACGCCTCGTGGCGCAGGGTGAGCTGGGTGCGTGCGCCGAGATCCTCGAAGGTCACGGTCACCAGCGTCTCGGCCTCGACCGTGCCGTCGGCGAACTCGGTGTTGTAGGTGAAGACCAGACGTTCGGGCGACACGATCTCGCGATACTCGCCCCACTTGGTGACGACGCTGCCGTCGCGGCCGCGCATCCGCCGGTGCCAGCCGCCGCCCGGACGCACGTCCATCTTGCACGAGACCAGGGTCCACTCCTGCGGCATCCACCAGCGCACGGCCTGCTCGGGATCGGTCCAGGCGGCGAAGACGCGTTCGCGCCGCGCCTTGAGCTCGCGCGTCAGCTCGAGCTCGTGGCTGGCGGGCTGCAGCGCGACGTTCATGGCGCCTTCTCGAACTCGGTGTCGACGACGACCTCGATCGAGGGTCCGAACAGCGCCGGCAATCCGAAATCCTGCGGCTTGATCTTGGCCACGGCATGCACGCCGAGGCGCGGCTTTTCGGCCCAGCCCTTGCCGACGCCGACCAGCTCGACATCGAACGTCACCGGCTTCGTCGTGCCCATGAGGGTGAACTGGCCGTCGACCTTGCCGTGCGTGTCGTCGCCGCGGTGGAACGCCGTCGACACGAACGTCGCCTCCGGGAACTTCGCCGCCTTGAGGTACTGCTCGCCTGCCAGCTCGGACGCAAAGCCCTTGACGTTAGAGGTGATCGACTCGATTTTCACCGCGACCGACAGCGTCGACTTCTCGGGCGCCGCCGGATCGAAGGTGAGCTTGCCGCTTGCCTGGTCGAAGCGGAAGACGCTCCACGAGTAGCCGATGTGCGACACCCGCGCGAACACCGCGCAGTGATCGGGATCGACCGTATAGGTGCCGGCTCGCGCATCGGCGAGCGTCTTGCCGCCCATGAAGACGCCCGGCGGCAGGTCGGAGGAGGATTGCGCGGCGACGCCGCTGGCGATGGCTGTCAGCGTGAGAGCGAGGAGAGCGATCCGTCTGGTCATGTCACTTCTCTGCGATTGCCTTGAGGTTCTGCAAACCGGCTTCGAAATCCTTGCCGATCATCTTGTCCATGTTGATGAACAGACCCATGACGCGCGACATGAAGGTCGTCGGGCCATGCATCGCCCATGTGACGGTCGTGTTCTGGCCGTGAGGGTCGAAGGTGAATTCGGCGACATTGTGGGCCTTGAACGGCTTCATGAACTGCAAGTCGATGCGCACTTTGGACGGCGGTGTCGACTCGAGGATCTCCATGCGTCCCTGGCCGACATTGCGGTTGCCGTCCCATTCGTAGATCGCCCCGACATCCGACGGTTTGCCGCTGAAACGCCGCTTCATCGCCGGGTCGCGCTTCTCGTAGGGCGACCAGGCGGGCCAGGCGTTGAAGTCGGCGATCTGCGGGAAGAGTCGGTCGGCAGGCGCTCGTATGTCGAGCGAGCGCCTCACGGTGAACGAAGCCGGCATTGGGAGCCATCCAATGGTTAACTTGCAAGTTAAGCGTTAGGCCGCAGCCTCCGACCTGTCAACCGCGCGGAAAACGACTTAAGAACTTCTCATGACAGAGATACGTACGGGCCGTCCGGCCACGCTCGCGCCGAATGGCATGGTGACCTCTCCGCACTCGCTGGCCAGCGCCGCCGGCGTCGACGTGTTGCGCACCGGCGGCTCGGCCGTCGATGCCGCGTTGGCGACGAGTGCCGCGCTGTCGGTTCTCTATCCGCACATGACCGGCATCGGCGGCGATGCCTTCTGGCTGATCCACGACGCGAAGACGAACAAGGTCCGCTACATCGACGGTGGCGGCCGCGCCACGTCCGGCGGCACGATCGACGCCTTCACGAAGCGTGGCCTCACCGAAGTGCCCTATCGCGGCGTGCTGCCCGGCACGCTCACCGTGCCCGGCGCCGTCGCAAGCTGGACCGAGGCGCATGCCGCCTACGGACGCCTGCCGCTGAAGCGCTGCCTCGATAGTGCGATCGGCTATGCGCGCGACGGCTTCCCCGTGACGGCGAGGCTCGCCACCTGGCGCAACGTCGCGCGCCCCGAGCTGGAGCAGAGTCCGGAAGCGGCGGCGATCTTCCTCCCGCACGGGCCTGTGCTGAAGAACCCGAACCTCGCGCGGACGCTCGAGGCGATCGCCAGCGACGGCTGGTACGGTTTCTATGACGGCGAGGTGGCGAAAGAGCTGGTGCGCTGGTCGGAGGCCAACGACGGCTTCTTCACCGCGGACGATCTCGAGGCGCAGCAGGCGCGCTGGGGCGAGCCGATCGTCGGCACCTATCGCGGCGTGACGATCTACGAGACGCCGCCGCCGACCCAGGGCTTCGCGGTGCTCGAGATGCTGAACCTGCTCGAGCCGCTCGACCTGCGCAGCAAGCCGTTCCTCGGGCCCGACTACGTGCATTTCATGATCCAGGCCAAGCAGCTCGCCTATCACGACCGCGACCGCCACATCGGTGACCCGCGCTTCAGCGACGTGCCGACCGAGCGCCTGATCTCGAAATCCTACGCCGATGAACGCCGCGCCCTCATGGACCCGGTGCGGGCACTGCCGTGGGACAAGGTCCCGTCCTGCGGCAGCCTGTCCGGCGACACGGTCTACATCGCCGCCGTCGACAGGGAAGGGAACGCAGTCTCGCTGATCCATTCGCTCTACGGCATCTTCGGCGCAGCGGTCGTGGCCGGAAGCACCGGCGTCGTGCTGCAGAACCGCTCGGCCTATTTCTCGCTCGATCCGAAGAGCCCGAACAAGGTCGAGCCCGGCAAGACGCCGCTGCACACGCTGATCGCCTCGCTCGCCTTCCGCGACGGCAAGTTCTGGGCCGCCGTCGGCTGCATGGGCGCCGACGGCCAGCCGCAGATCCACCTGCAGACCTATGTCGCCATGATCGACCACGGCCGCGACATCCAGGAGGCGCTCGAGGCACCGCGCTTCCTGTCGGGCCGCTTCGGCCTGCTCGAGGCGCGCGACACGCTGCACATGGAGGCGCGCTTCCCGCCCGGCACGATCGACGCGCTCGAGCAGCGCGGCCACCTGGTCAATCGCTGGGGCGACTGGAACGAAACCGCGGGCCATGCCCACGGCATCACCGTCGACCCGGCGAGCGGCCTCAGGATCGGCGGCTCCGACCCGAGGAGCGACGGGGCGGCGATAGGGTATTAGGAGGCCTGTGGTGGCTGAGCGCCCGCGCTGGATGAACGCGCTCATCCAAGTGAACGCTGTTCGTTGGCGTCTGCAATTTCGCGGTACGGACTGTTGACAGGATGGAGCGACGTCGAACCTATAGCGTTTGGAGGCGGGATGAGCGAGTTGATCGGATTGGGCCTTTATACGCCTGCGGAGGCTGGCCGCCTGCTGCACGTTGCTGCCTCGAAGATCTCCCGCTGGCTTCGGGGCCATCATATTGGCAGTCACCCGTACGAACCTCTGTGGACGCCTCAGGTCAATCTAGATGATGGGCGCATTTATTTAAGCTTTCGCGACCTTATGGAAGTGAGAATCGCGGACAAGTTCATCAACCACGGCGTCTCACCTCAACGCGTTCGTGCGGCGATAAGGCTGGCAAGTGAGATCATGGGCGAAAATCGCCCGTTATCGACCGCTCGCTTCCGCACCGATGGCAGAGATATATTTTTCCAGGTCGTTGAAACTGACGAGAACGGCGATCAGCGCGAGCGACTGCTCAATCTGTTCCGGCGGCAGTACGAATTTCGCCAGATTATCGAACCGTTGTTGAAGACAGTAGAGTTCGACGAGGAAGGCATCCCCTTGTTGTGGTGGCCGCAGGGAAGACGAGCGAATGTTGTCATCGATCCCGCGCGATCGTTTGGTCAGCCTATCGAAGCGGTATCGAGCGTCCCCACTGCGATCTTGGCCGCGGCTGGCCGCCGCGAAGGTATTACCGCTGCCGCTCAAGCGTATGACGTGCCTGCTGCATCAGTTCGCCACGCAATTCGGTTCGAGGCGACGATGGAGGAGCAGGCGGCAGCGTGAACGTCTTCTTCGACAATTGCACGTCACCCGTCTTCGCAGCTACGCTCGATGGATTCATCCGTTGGTTTGGCCATCGAGCTTATCACATCAAGGACGTGCCCGGGCTGAGGAGCGGCCGTCACGCCACGGATCTCGAGTGGATCAGCCATCTGCAAGCCGACAATGCGTCCTGGATCTTTATCTCCGGCGACGGACGCATATTGAAGAATCGGGCGGAGCGTACAGCGCTGCGTTCAGCAGGTTTGCACGGCTTCGTTATGGCCCCCGCTTATCAAAGATCCCCGTTGAACCAGGTGGCCGCAACCATTGTCTGGAAGTGGCCAGAGATTGACGGAGTGATCAAGCTGGTAGCCGCTCCGTCCATGCATGAAATCCCAATCGGCAAGGGGAGCAAATTGCGCGCACTGCCACTGTAACCGGCGGGCGCTTGGCTGCGGTGCCAGATCTAGGCGAGCGCGAACCCCTCATACCCACCCGCCACGACCGCCTCGCAGCGCTCGATGTAGGCCGGCAGGCCGCCGATGTAGGGCATGAACACCCGCGGCTTGCCGGGGATGTTGGCGCCGACGTACCAGGAACTGCAGGTCGAGCGCAGGGTGATGTTGGCGACCGAGCCGACGTGCACGTTCCAGGCGTCCTGCGCCTCCGGCTCCGGCTCGATCACGGCGACGCCCTTGGCGCGCAGCGCCTCGAGGCAGTCGGCGATCCAGTCGACATGCTGCTCGATCGACGGCAGCATGTTGGTCAGCACCGACGGGCTGCCCGGCCCGGTGATGGTGAACAGGTTGGGGAAGCCCACCACCGTCAGGCCGAGATAGGTCTTCGGCCCCTCGCCCCATTTCTCCTTGAGCGTGACACCGTTGCGGCCGCGGATATCGACCTTGAGCAGCGCGCCGGTCATGGCATCGAAGCCGGTCGCCAGCACCAGGCAGTCGAAATCGTAGTCCTGTCCCTTGGCGCGCGCGCCCGTCGGCGTGATGCGCTCGATCGGCTCGTCGCGGATATCGACCAGCGTGACGTTGGGCCGGTTGAACGTCTCCCAATAGCCGCTGTCGATGCACAGCCGCTTGCAGCCGATGATGTTCGTCGGCGTCAGTATCTCCGCCATCTTGGGATCCGTGACGATCTCGCGAACCTTCTCGCGCACGAAGTCCGCTGCTGTCTTGTTCGAGTCGTCGTTCAGCAGCAGGTCGTTGAACGAGGCCATAAAACCCAGCCCGCCGTAGTCCCAGCGCTCCTGGTACTGGCGGCGGCGTTCCTCCTCCGGCGTCTCGACGGCCGAGACGTTGTTGACCCTGAGGTCGATGCCTGCGGGCAGCGTCTTCGCCCGCTTGCGCATCTCGCGATAGTTGGCCTTCACCTCGCGCACATAGTCCGGATCGAGCGTGCGGTTGTGCGCGGGGATCGTGTAGTTCGCCGTGCGCTGGAACACCGTCAGGTGCCTGGCCTGCTGCGCGATGATCGGAATCGACTGGATCGCCGACGATCCGGTGCCGATCACGCCAACGGTCTTGCCGGTGAAATCGACGCCTTCGTGCGGCCAGTTGCCGGTGTGATAGGTCGGGCCGGCGAAATCGGCGAGGCCGGGGATCTTCGGCGTGTTGGGCGACGACAGGCAGCCCATCGCCGTGATCACGAAGCGGGCCACGATGCGCTGGCCCTTGTCGGTCTCGACGACCCAGCTGTTGTTGCTCTCGACGAACTCGGCCCTGGTGACCCGCGTCTCGAACTGGATGTCGCGGCGCAGGTCGTAGCGGTCGGCGACGTGGTTGGCGTATTTCAGGATCTCGGGCTGGGTGGCGTAGCGCTCCGTCCACTCCCACTCCTGCTCGAGCTCGGGCGAGAACTGGTAGGAATACTGCACGCTCTCCACGTCGCAGCGTGCACCGGGATAGCGGTTCCAATACCAGGTGCCGCCGACGCCCTTGCCGGCCTCGATCACGCGGGCGCTGAAGCCCTTCCCGCGCAGGCGGTGAAGCATGTACATGCCGGCAAAGCCGGCGCCGACGATCACGGCATCGAGATTGGCTGTCATGCCTTTTGGATAGGCGGGCGCTTCATAACGCGCAAGCGGCAGCGCGTCGTCATACATGCTCCCCTGCCGCGCATCGAAAGGCGCGGCAAGGGAGGTGGTCTATGGCTCTCTCTACTCTGCGGCCATCCGGGTCGCGAGGCCCGGCACGGGGGCGTGCGTGATCTCGCTCTGGCGGGCGCGTACGTCGAAGACACGGATCTGCAGGTCGGAAAGGGCCGTGTTGGCCTTGATCCGCGCCACGATCGGGCCGTCGACATAGGCCTGCGCGGTCGCGCGGTCGGCGAAGCAGTAGATGCCGCCGGACAGCTTCTCGTCCTCGCCATCGAGCCAGATCTTCCACTGCAGGCCGGTGACCGAGAGGAACGGCTTGGCCGTCTCGTCGGTGTAGCGGGCGTCCCATTCGGCCTTGGGCATGTCGGGGCGGCGATAGTTGATCTGGACGATGACCATGGTTTCCTCCCGTGTAGCGGCGAACGACCGCAAGTCGGTACCACGGTTGCGGTGGGTCTGGCCATGCCGTCCCGGGCCGCTACGATGGCGCAACGAACCGCAACGCCGAAGGAACGTCCCGATGCCCGAACAGCTTCCCGCGCTCTGCCTGATCGCCATGCCCGGCCGGCGCCGCCGTACCATCGAGCTCTGCCAGGAAGCCGAACGGCGCGGCTTCGCCGGCATCTACGTGCCGAGCCCGACGGGCAACATGTCGATGTGCGAGGCGCTGTCGTGGCAGACCGGGAAGATCCGCTTCGCCACCTCGATCGTGCCGATCTACCAGCGCACCATGGTCGACTTCACGCAGAGCGCCGCGATGATGCACGAGGTATCGGGCGGCCGCTTCAGCCTGGGCATCGGCATCGCCCACGGGCCGTCCTACGTGCGCATGGGCGTGACGCCGGGCAAGCCGCTCGCCGACACACGCGCCTTCATCGAGAAATTCCGCGCCGAGACCAGCTTCGGCCCATTGCCGCCGATCATCATCGCGGCGCTGCGCCACAAGATGGTGGCGCTGGCGGGCGAGCTCGCCGAGGGCGTGGTGTTCGCCAATGTCTGCCTCAGCCACATGAGCCAGTCGCTGTCCGCGCTGCCGGCCGCGAAGCGCAACGCGCCGGACTTCTTCATCGGCAATATGATCCCGACCTGCATCAGCGACGACGTCGCGGCGGCGAAGGAGGTGAACCGGCGCACGCTGACCCGCTATGCCTCGCTGCCGAACTACCGGAACTACTGGAAGGAGGCCGGCTACGTCGAGGAGATGGAGGCGATCGAGAAAGCGCTGGCCGAAGGCCGGGGCGACGACGTGCCGAAGCATCTCACCGACAAGTGGCTCGCCGACAACACGCTGTTCGGCCCGGCGGCGAAAGTGCGCGAGGGCGTCGCCGCCTGGCGCGACGCGGGCGTGCACACCCCGATCCTGGTGCCGTCCTCGGCGGCCGGCAACCAGTTGAAGGCGATAGAGGAAGTCTTCGTCGCGTTCGGTTAAGCCACATCCGTTTTTCGCTGGGGGCGCGCCACTCCAGTGGCGCGTCATGAATCATGAGAAGACGCGCCACTGGAGTGGCGCGCGCCCGGCGGAAGAGGTTCCGATATTTGAATCCGTCGGAGGAGGCACACATGAGAACGGTCTCACGCGTCGTCTGCGTCATGGGTGTCCTGATCGGTATTTCAGGCAGTGCTGGTGCACAGGAGCCGCCACTGATCGCGCTGACGTCGATGCCGCCCGATCACGGCTTCATCGGCAAGAAAGACCAGCCCGCCAAGGACGTCAGCGGCATGGCCTGCATGCCGCAAGCCGGCGGGAAGCGCATCTGCCTGATCATCAATGACCAGAACCGGAACGCGCAGTTTGCGTCGATCGAGAACGGCCAATTGAGGGTCGGGCAGCCCATCAAGCTGTTCGGCAAGGAGCCGCCCGTGAAAACCGTGGGAAGGGAACCTGCCGTCAGGTGCGAAAACGACAGCGACTTCGCGGATCTCGACGGCGAGGGTGTCGCCTACGCCGAACCGTATTTCTATGTCGTCGGCTCGCACGGCTGTTCGCGGAAGAAGAACGAGCTTCACCTTTCGTCCTTTCTGCTGGCCCGCGTTCGCGTCGATCGCGAGGGACGGCCGGTGGATCGCCACGGAGAGCCGGTGACAGTCGACCAACCGAAGAAGGCGATCGAGACGACGTGGCGCGTGTCGGACCTGCTCAGGCGCGCGGACCGGGCGGGCGACTTCTTCGGCAAACCCCTGAAGGATCAGGACGGCCTGAACATCGAGGGCATCGCCGTCTCGGGCGACACGGTGTGGTTCGGCCTGCGCGCGCCCGTCGACAAGGGCGATGCGTTCCTGATCCGCGGCAGCGCGACGGATCTGTTCGGCGATGATGGCGATCCGGCCACGGCGTTCTACGACACTGTCCCGATCAAGCT
>Ga0193752_1001319_pt1 | contig 20819 bp, 22 predicted proteins | sample H1c1metaG_FD_144924 | JGI IMG/M metagenome (GOLD analysis project Ga0193752, IMG submission 144924) | Soil microbial communities from a riparian zone of the East river system, Colorado, United States - H1c1 | ecosystem: Environmental > Terrestrial > Soil > Riparian zone | place: USA: East River...
CTCGTCGAAGCCGCCATCGGCGCGCTTGGTAAGGAGCTTCAGGTACTGGACGTCGCCCTCGCCGCCCACCGGAATCACCATGCGGCCGCCGGGCTTGAGCTGAGCGACGAGCGCAGGCGGGATGCGCGGCGCGGCGGCGGTAACGACGATGGCGTCGAAGGGGGCCTTCTCCAGCCACCCCTGGTAGCCGTCGCCAATTTTTATTTCGATGTTGCCGTAGCCGAGACCTTCCAGCCGCTTGCGCGCCTCCTCTCCCAGGGAAGGGATGATCTCGATGGAGAAAACCCGGGAGGCGATTTCGGCGAGGACGGCGGCCTGGTAGCCGGATCCCGTTCCGACATCCAGAACAACACTGTTGCCGGTCAGGCCCAGAAGATCTGTGGAAAGCGCAACGATGTACGGCTGCGAGATGGTCTGGCCGCTGCCGATCGGCAGCGGGTGGTTGCGATAGGCGGCGCTGCGGTGGGCGTCCTGCACCAAGCGGTGGCGCTCGACCTTGCCCATCGCGGCGCGCACCGCGGGCGACATGGCGGCGAGGCCGGTTTCCGCGCGGGTGTCGGCGTAGGTGGCCTCGATCTCGGCGACCATGCACGAGCGCTGGGTCGCGAAATCCTGGGCTTGCGGTTCTTCGACCAGGAGCAGGCCTGACAGCAGCGCGACTACTGCTTTCGTTTATCCCTCTCGATGAGGGCGTAGGCGCTGTGGTTGTGGATCGACTCGAAATTCTCCGATTCCACGATGTAGCGCGTGATGCGCTCGTCGAGGTTGAGCACCGCGGCGACGTCGCGCACCATGTCCTCGACGAACTTCGGGTTGTCGTAGGCGCGCTCGGTGACGTACTTCTCGTCGGGGCGCTTGAGCAGGCCGTAGAGCTCGCTCGAGGCCTGCTTCTCGATGAGGTCGATGATCTCCTCGATCCAGACGAACTCGCCGGTGTGCGCGGTGACGGTGACGTGCGAGCGCTGGTTGTGCGCGCCGTAATCGGAGATCTTCTTCGAGCAGGGGCACAGGCTGGTCACCGGCACCAGCACTTTCATGGCGAAGCACTGTTCGCCCTTGAGAATCTGCGCGACGAAGGTCACCTCGTAGTCCATCAAGCTGCGCACGCCCGAAACCGGCGCCGCCTTGTCGACGAAGTACGGAAAGCTCATTTCGATGCGGCCTTCCTTTGCCTCGAGCTTCTCGACCATCTCCCGCAGCATCACCTGGAAGGTGTCGACGGTGATCTCGCGCTCGTGCGCGTTGAGGATCTCGACGAAGCGCGACATGTGCGTGCCCTTGAACTGGTGCGGCAGGCCGACGTACATGTTGAAGGTAGCTATGGTGTGCTGGACGTTGCCCGAGCGCTCCTTGATCTGGATCGGGTGGCGGATCGCCTTGATGCCGACTTTATCGATGGCAAGCTTGCGCGAGTCCGGGGTGGCCTGGACGTCGGGGATGCCTTGCAGGTCGCGTGCGTTCATGGCGTCATTTTAACATCCGAGTAAATTACTCGGCTATTACGTTCCTGATCGATTTTTGGATGCCTGCGGCATCCAGCCCTACTGACGCAAGCAGCCGACCGGGATCCCCATGGTCGACGAAGCGATCCGGCAATCCCAGAACAAGTACCTGTTTCTTATAACTAATCTCACTCATAAGCTCACATACGGCCGAGCCTGCGCCGGCCATTGCCTGATGCTCCTCGACGGTCACAAGCAAATCGTGAGTGGACGCTAACTCTTCTACCAGATCGGCGTCCAACGGCTTCACGAAGCGCATGTTCGCTACCGTCGCGTCGAGGGCTTCCGCGGCTTCCAGGGCCGGCTGCAGCATCGCACCGAAGGCCAGGATGGCGACCTTGCGTCCGCGGCGGCGGATCTCGCCTTTGCCCACCGGCAGGGCCTTCATCTCCCGGGCCGTGTCGCCTGGGGCGGCGCCCCGCGGGTAGCGGACGGCGGCCGGCGTGCCGAGCAGCGACCCCGTATAGAGCATGTCGCGGCATTCTGCGGCGTCCGAAGGCGCCATCACGGTCAGATTCGGCACGGTGCGCAGGTAGGCGTAGTCGAAGACGCCGTTATGCGTCGCGCCGTCGCCGCCGACCAGGCCGCCGCGGTCGAGGGCGAACAGCACCGGCAGGTTCTGGATCGCGACGTCGTGGATCAGCTGGTCGTAGCCGCGCTGCAGGAAGGTCGAATAGATCGCCAGGACCGGCCGCATGCCCTCGCAGGCGAGTCCGGCGGCGAAGGTGACCGCGTGCTGCTCGGCGATGCCGACGTCGAAGTAGCGCTCCGGGTAGCGCTCGGAGAATTCGACCATGCCCGAGCCCTCGCGCATCGCCGGGGTGACCGCCACCAGCCGCGGCTCGCGCTCGGCCATGTCGCACAGCCACTGGCCGAAGACCTGCGAATAGGTCGGCTTGCCGCCCACCACGCTCTTCAGTCCCTCGGCGGGATTGAACTTGCCCGGCCCGTGATAGGCGATCGGGTCGTCTTCGGCGAGCTTGTAGCCCTGGCCCTTGCGCGTGACGATGTGCAGGAACTGCGGCCCCTTCAGCTTCTTGATGTTGTCGAGCGTCGGGATCAGCGCGTCCAGGTCGTGGCCGTCGATCGGCCCGATGTAGTTGAAGCCGAACTCCTCGAACAGCGTCGAGGGCGTGACCATGCCCTTCATGTGTTCCTCGGCGCGGCGCGCCAGTTCCCACACGCCCGGCACGCGCTTGAGCAGATGCTCGCTGGCGCGGCGCGCGGTCGAGTACAGGCGGCCCGAAAGGAGCTTCGCCAGGTAGTTGGTGAGCGCCCCGACCGGCCGCGAGATCGACATCTCGTTGTCGTTCAGGATCACCAGCAGGTTCACGTCCATGGCGCCGGCGTTGTTCATCGCCTCGAAGGCCATGCCGGCGGACATCGCGCCATCGCCGATTACGGCGATGCAATGCTTTTTCTCGCCCTTCAATTTGGCCGAAACGGCCATGCCGAGCGCGGCCGAGATCGACGTCGAGGAATGCGCCGTGCCGAAGGTGTCGTACTTCGACTCGGCGCGCCGCGGAAAGCCGGAGATGCCCTCGAGCATGCGCAGGCGCGACATCGCCTCGCGCCGCCCGGTGAGGATCTTGTGCGCGTAGGTCTGGTGGCCGACGTCCCAGACGATGCGGTCCTCGGGCGTATCGAAGACGTAGTGCAGTGCGATGGTGAGCTCCACCGTGCCGAGGTTCGAGGACAGGTGGCCGCCGGTCTTCGACACCGACTCGAGCACGTAGGCGCGCAATTCGTCGGCGAGCTGGCCGAGCTGGCGGCGCTCGAGCGCGCGCAGCTGCGCCGGCTCGTCAATCGTCTTCAGCAGCTCATACATCGACGGATTGTAGCCGTCCGCATTTTCCCCAGTGGGAAACTCTCCCGTAAGCGTGCTCATGCCTAGAACTTTCTCAGAACGATGAAGTCGGCCAGCTCGCCGAGACGCCGCCCGCGAGCGCCGAGGCTCTCGAGCGCGGCGTGCGCCTCGGCGCGCAGCTCCTGCGCCAGCTCGCGAGCGCGCGGCAATCCCATCAGGGAGACATAGGTCGGCTTGCCCTGCCTGGAGTCCTTGCCCGCGGTCTTGCCGAGGGTCGCGGTGCTGGCGTCGTAATCGAGGACGTCGTCGACTACCTGGAACGCCAGGCCGATGGCCTTCGCGTATTTGTCCAGCTTCTGCTTTTCCGCTTCGCCCGCGGATTCCCCGCAGGAAAATCCGAGGAGCACCGCCGCGCGGATCAGGGCCCCCGTCTTGTGGATGTGCATGAACTCGAGCTCGGGCAGGCTGAGCGCCTTGCCGGTCGCCTCAAGGTCTATCTGCTGGCCGCCGGCCATGCCGCGCGAGCCCGCCGCGGCGCCGAGCATTCTGACCATCTCGAGCTGGCGCTGCGGGTCGTTGGCGAGCTTGCTTTCGGAAATCACCTGGAAAGCCAGAGACTGGAGGGCATCGCCGACGAGCAGCGCGGTCGCTTCGTCGTACTCGACATGCACCGTCGGCTTGCCGCGGCGCAGGACATCGTCGTCCATGCAGGGAAGATCGTCGTGCACCAGGGAATAGGCGTGGATCAGCTCGACTGCGACGGCGGCGAGCTCGAGCCGCTCGGTCGCCGCCTCGCTCACCTCGCCGGCGGCGAAAGCAAGCAGCGGCCGCACGCGCTTGCCGCCTTCCAGCGCGGCGTAGCGCATCGCCTCGTGCAGCCGCGCCGGCGCGGCGTGCGCCGGCGGCAGCAGCCGGGCGAGGACCACTTCCATGCGCGCCTGGACATCCCCCATCCAGGCCTGGAAATCCTGCTCGGCCCTCACCGTTTCAGTTGCCTTCACCCGTTTCGCGCTCGGCGGCCGCCGCGGTTTTCTCGAGCGGCTTGAGGACCTCGCCCTCCAGCACCTTGACCTGCTGCTGCGCGGTTTCCAGGCGCTGCTGGCAGAAGCGGGCGAGCTCGAGCCCGCGCTTGTGCGCGCCAAGCGCTTGTTCGAGCGACAGATCGCCGCTTTCCATGCGCGAAACGATTTTTTCCAGCTCGGCGAGCGCCTGCTCGAAACTGAGCGTGGCGGGCGCCGGTGAAGGCTTGCTCATCGTTTGGTAAGATACTGTTTTTCTAGGAGCTTCACAACGCATGGCGGAACTCGGGACCCTGCGGCAGGTCAAGCCGACGCAGTGCCAGTTGCCTGTCTCTTGGTACTTCGATCCCAAGATCTTCGAGCTGGAGCAAAAGCACCTCTTCGACGCCGGCAGCAACTACGTCGGGCACGAGTTGATGGTCCCCAAGGTGGGCGACTACTACACGCTCCCCTGGATGGACCACGCCAAGATGCTGGTCAGGAACGAATCCGGCGTCGAGCTGCTGTCCAACGTCTGCCGCCACCGCCAGTCGCTCATGCTCGAGGGCCGCGGCAACATCCAGAACATCGTCTGCCCGCTGCACCGCTGGACCTATGACCTGAAGGGTGAGCTGCTCGGCGCGCCGCACTTCCCCGAGAGCCCCTGCGTCAAGCTGCACTCCACGCCGCTGATCAACTGGAACGGCCTGCTGTTCGCCGGCCCGCGCGACCCGCGCAAGGACCTCGCTCGCATCACCACCATGGCCGACTGGGATTTCAGCGGCTATGTCCTGGACTCGGTGCGCATCGACGAATACGACATCAACTGGAAGACCTTCGTCGAGACCTACCTCGAGGTCTACCACGTCAACTTCTACCATCCGGGGCTGGGCAACTTCACCGACTGCGACAACTTCACGATCGACTGCGGCGAGGAGCACTCGATCCAGGTCGTCGCCGCCAAGGCCGGCCTGCAGCGGCCGGGAACGCCGGTCTACCAGAAATGGCACGAGGCCTGCCTCAAGCAGCTCGACGGCCGCACGCCGAAGTACGGCGCCTTGTGGGCGAGCTACTACCCGGGGCTGACCTTCGAGTGGTATCCGAACGTGCTGATCGTCTCGAACCTCATCCCGCGCTCGCCGACGCGCACCACCAACGTGGTCGAGTTCTACTACCCCGAGGAAATCGTGCTCTTCGAGCGCGAGTTCATCGAGGCGCAGCAGGCCGCCTACGTCGAGACCGCGATCGAGGACAACGAGATCTGCGCGCGCCTGGACCGCGGCCGCCGCTCGCTCTGGGAGGCAGGCAACGACGACGCCGGCCCCTACCAGTCGCCGATGGAAGACGCCGAAGTGCACTTCCACGAGTGGCTGCACCGCAAGCTGGGACGATAAAAATAGGGACAGACCCTATTTTTCGAAATTGACTGCGGTGGTGTTTCCGCCGCAGACCAGCACTCCTACTCTCTCGTCTTTTTCCGCCTTGTAGTTCCCCGCCAGCAACGCGGCATACGCCGCCGCTCCGCCTGCTTCAGCCGTAACTCGCAATAACTCCCAAAGCTCCCGTTGTGCGGCCCGGATCGCGTCGTCTTCCACTAGAAGAACTCTCTCGACATACTTCTGCGCGAGCGGGAACATCAGCTCGCCCACGCGCTTGGGCGCGAGCGAATCGGCGGCGATGCCGCCGGCCGGCGCGTCGACGGGGCGGCCGGCCTCGAGCGCCTTCGTGAGGGTCGGCGCGAGAGCGGGCTCGACGCCGATGATGCGCACCTTGCCGGCGTACCAGGCGGCGAGGCCGCCGATCAGGCCGCCGCCGCCCACCGCGACCAGCAGCGTGTCGAGCGGCGCCTGCTGCTCGAATTCCAGGCCGACCGTTCCCTGCCCGAGTAGCGCGCCTTCCTGGTCGTACGCATGAATCTGCATGGCACCGCTCTGGGCGGCCCATTTCTCGGAGGCCGACAGCGCGTCGGCGTAGCGCTCACCGGTCACCACAAGCTCGGCGCCATAGGAGCGGATGCGGTCGATCTTGGCCGGCGAAGAAACGGTGGGGACATAGATCCGCGCGGGTTTGCCGAGCTTCTGTGCCGCATACGCGACCGCCGCGCCGTGGTTCCCGCCTGAGGCCGCCACCACCCCCGCCTTCGGCACCTCGCGCGTCAGCAGGTTGGCGAAGGCGCCGCGCGCCTTGAACGAGCCCGAGTGCTGCAGCAGCTCGAGCTTGAACACGCGCCGGCCGTCGCCATCCGGGTCGATCACTGGCGTGCGGCGCACGTGGGGGCGGATCAGGGGTTCTATCGCGGCAATTTTCGTTCGGGTTACGGCCATAATCCGGATCATGCATACCACTCTCGTTTCGACGCAACAGCTTGCCGACCACCTCGGCGGGTGGCGGATGTTCGACTGCCGCCACGACCTGATGAAACCCGAGCTGGGCGCGCAGCAATACCGCGAAGCCCATATCCCGGGTGCGCTGTTCGCAAGCCTCGAGCACGATCTTTCAGCACCGAAGACGGGCAAGAACGGCCGCCATCCGCTGCCGGATGCCGCGAAGTTCATTCAGTGGCTGGGATCGAAAGGCGTCGGACCGGACGATCAGGTCGTCTGCTATGACGCCGGCAACGGCAGCATGGCGGCGCGGCTGTGGTGGATGCTGCGCTGGGTCGGCCACCGCCCGGTCGCCGTGCTGGATGGCGGAATAGCGAAATGGACGAAGGAAGGCCGGCCTGTCGATACGATCGTGCCGCAACCGAAGGCGGTGACTTATCCCGCGAAGGCGCCTTCTGGCACGTTGGACGTGCAGACCGTGCAGGCCAACCTCAAGAATCTGTTCCTGGTGGATGCGCGGGCGCCCGCGCGCTATCGCGGCGAGCAGGAGCCGATCGACCCGGTCGCCGGGCATATCCCGGGGGCGAAGAATCGCTTCAACATGGACAACGTCCTGCCTGACGGCACCTTCAAGCAGAGCGACGCCTTGAAGAATGAATTTCTTGCGCTGTTGAAAAATCAAAAGCCGGAAGACGTCGTGCACTACTGCGGCTCGGGCGTCTCGGCCTGCCACAACCTGCTCGCCCTGGAAATCGCCGGACTACCTGGCGGGAAACTTTATCCCGGCTCGTGGAGCGAGTGGATCGCAGATCCGGCGCGGCCGCGCGGCAAATCGTAGAGGCAGCCGGGCGTGCAGCCCTAGAAGCCGAACAGCTTCTGCGGGTTGTCGACCAGGATGCGGCGGCGCGTCGCTTCGTCGCGCGTCCAGCCCCTGAACAGCTCGAAGAGCTGCGCCGAGCTCACCTTGTCGGCAAAGGAGAGGTGCGGATAATCGCTGCCCCAGATCAGGCGGTCGGGCGCGGCCTCGATCAGCGCGCGCGCGAGCGGCGCCGCGTCGGCGAACCCCGGCGCCTGGGACATGCGGTAGACACCCGTCAGCTTGACCCAGACCTTGCCGCGCCCGTTGCGCAGCAGGTCGAGCAGCCGCTGGAAGCCGGCCTGCTGGACGCCGTCCTTGGCGAGGAACATTCCCATGTGGGCGAGCGTGCAGTCGCACTGCAGGGAGCCGATCTTCTTCATCAGCTCGTCGGTCAGCCAGCCGGGCAGCAGGAAGTCGAGGTGCCAGCCGATCCCGGCAAGGCGCGCATCCAGCTTCTCGATGCGCGGCAGCAGCCTGAGCGCCAGGCCCGGCTCCGGCGGATGCACGGGCGACACGTTGATGCGCACGCCGCGCACGCCGAGGGCGTGCATGCGCGCCAGCTCGACGTCCGCCACGTCCTCGTCGACGTCGACGATGCCGCGCGAGCCCGGCATCTCGCGCATCGCGTCGAGCATGCAGCTGTTGTCGCGCAGGTAGGCGCTGGGCTGCACGAACACGAAGCGCTCGAAGCCCAGGGCGCGCGCGTGCGCGAGGTAGTCCTCGAGCGGAGCGAACGGCGGCTTGTAGCGCAGCTTCGGGTCGCGCGCCGGATACTTGTCCGCCGGCCCGAAGACGTGGAAGTGCGCGTCGCAGGCATCCTTCATTGGACCCTCATTGGACTGTAATCCCGGCCTTCTGGATCACGCCGCGCCACATGCCGATCTCGCGCGCGATGATCTCGCCGTATTCCGCCGGCGAGCTCGCCACCGGCCGCGCGCCCTGCGTGGAAAGGAAATCGCGCACCTTCTGCTTCGAGGCCGCCTTCGCCACCTCCTGCTGCAGGCGGCCGATCACCTGCGGCGGCGTGCCCGCGGGCGCGAGGAAGCCGAAGCGGTAGACCATGTCGTAGTCCGGGAAGCCCGACTCGGCGAACGTCGGCACGTCGGGCAGCAGCGCGATGCGCTCCTTGCCGGTGAGCGCGAGCGGCCGCACCTTCCCGCCCTTGATGTGCCCGACGGCGCCGCCGACGCTCGAGATGGTGACGTCGATGCGCCCGCCCACGGTCTCGGCGAGCGCCGCGGCGACGCCCTTGAAGGGCACGTGCACCAGCTCGACCCCGGCCTGATTGAACAGGAGCTCGGTCGCGAGGTGCGCCGAGGAGCCCTGCCCGCCCGAGCCGAAGGTCAGCGTGCGCGGCTTCGCCTTCGCCAGGTCGAGCATCTCGCGCAGCGACTTCGCCGGCAGCTCGAGCCTGGCCACCATGATCGCGGGCGCGTCGACCGCGAGCGTCACCGGGATCAGGTCCTTGAGCGGGTCGTAGGGCAGCTTCGGATAAAGGCCCGCGGAGATCATGTACGAGTTGTCGGTGAAGACGAGCGTATGGCCGTCCGGCGCGGACTTCGCCACGTCGGCCGCGCCGAGCGTGCCGCCGGCGCCGCCCTTGTTCTCGACCACGAACTGCTGGCCGAGCTGCTCGGACATCTCGGCCGCGAGCGAGCGCGCGGCGACGTCGGTAAGCGCGCCGGGCGCGAACGGCACTACGATACGCACCACTTTGCTGGGCCAGGGCGCCTGCGCGAGAGCCGTCGTCGCGGCGCCGAGGAGAATCGAGAGCAATAATGCGTTGGACTTTTTCATGAAACGCATAGTATGAGAAACTTTCCAGCATGAACAGCCTCGAGAAGGCGCTCGGCTTGCTCGACGTTTTCACGCAGGCGGCGCCGGTCTGGTCCGCCGAGGACCTCAAGCGCTACTCCGGCGCATCGCCCGCCACCTGCTACCGTTATATCAAGACGCTGCACAAGGCGGGGCTGCTCGCGCGCGTCGGCAACGGCGCCTACACGCTCGGCCCGCGCGTGCTCGAGCTCGACCGCATCGCGCGGCAATGCGACCCGGTCTATATCGCCGGCGGCCCGGTCATCAAGCGCCTGGCCGAGCGCACGCGCTACAGCGCGCTGCTATGCATCCTGTACAGCGGGAAAGTGATGTGCGTGCGCGAGGCGCTCGCCCCCGGCGCGCCGCCCGAGCTGTTCAGCCGCGGGCAGAGCCGGCCGCTGTTCACCGGCGCGACGGCAAAAGCGATCCTTGCCTGGCTGCCGCCGCACCAGTTGCGCGCGCTGTTCGCGAAGCATCGCAAGTCGATCGCCGCCGCCGGACTGGGCGCCGACTGGGACAGCTTCCGCAAGGAGCTGCGCCAGATCCGCCAGGACGGCTACAGCCTGACGATGGGCGAATACAATCCCGGCATCGTCGCGATCGCCGCGCCGCTGTTCAACCGCGCCGGCGACGTGCTGGGAAGCCTCGCGGTAGCGACCTCCACCGAGAAGATCGTGCTGCCCAAATTCCGCCTGCTCGCGAAAGACGTCCTGGCCGCGGCGCGCGAAGCGACCGAGCGCATCGCCGCGGCGCAGAACCTGATGGATCTGCCGGCGCGCGCCGTGGGATAAGAAGCAGGTCGAACTACTCGACTTGAAACTTGACCTCGCGGGCGAGCGTCGCCCAGCGGGACAGCTCCGCCTTGTAGTAGGCGGCGAGCCGCGCGGGCGGACCGCCGGCGATGTCGGCGCCGAGCGCCTTCAGCCGCTCCAAGACCTCGGGGTGCTGCAGCGCCTTCGCGGCGGCGGCATTCAGGCGCTCCACGACCGGCGCCGGCGTGCCGCCGGTGGTGAACAGGCCGAGCCATTCCAGCACGCTGAATCCCGGCAGCGCCGCCTCGGCCACCGTGGGGACCTCGGGCAGCGCGCCGTTGCGCTGAGGGCTGGTGACCGCGAGCGCCTTCAGCTTGCCGCTGCTGATGAACGGGTGCGCGGTCGGCAGCACGGCGAAGACGAAGCTGATCTGGCCGCCGACCAGGTCGGCCATCACCGCGCCGCCGCCCTTGTACGGAATGTGCTGCACGCGGATGCCGGCGGCGTGCATGAACATCTCCGTGGTGAGGTGGTTGCCGCTGCCGTTTCCGGCCGAGCCGTAGTTCATCGAGCCCGGCTTCGCCTTCGCTTGCGCGATGAGCTCGCTCACCGAGCCCGCCGCGAAGCCCGGGTTGACCACCAGCACCGCGGGGACGGTGGCGAGCAGGCTGACCGGCGCGAGGTCTTTCGCCGAGTCGTACGGTATGTTCTTGAACAGGATCGGATTGGCGGCGAGGGCGGTCGAGTTGACCAGCAGCGTGTAGCCATCGGGCCGCGCCTTGGCGACCGCGTCGGTGCCGGGGATCGACGCCGCGCCGGGCCGGTTCTCGATCACCACCGGCTGGCCGAGCTCCTCGGCGAGCCTGGGCACGACGATGCGCGAGGTAATGTCGGTGACGCCGCCCGGGCCGTAGGGCACGATCAAGCGCAGCGGCCGGTTCGGAAAGTCCTGTGCCGACACCGCGCATGCCGTGAAAAGAGAGATCGCAAGGAAACCCCTGCTCATCCCATCTCCTTTTCCGTCATCCAGGCGCTGGCCTGGATCGAGGACCACACCGGCCGCCCGAGCTCGCCGCGCAGGCCGTCGAGGATGGCGTGCGTCGGCAGCTGCGTGCAGGCGATGAACATCGCGTCGCAGTCGGGGCCCATCGTCTCTCGCGCGCGCTGCGCCACCTGGTCGGCGGTGATGCGGCCAAGCTCCTCGACGTTGGCGGCCTTGAAGCTGCTCAGGCGCTTGACGCCGATGTCCGAGGCGGCGAGAAACACGGTGAGCTGCTCGTTTACCTGGTCGAGATACGGCGTGACGATCGCAACCTGCTTCGCGCCGCTTTCCTCGAGCGCGCGCACCATGGCGCTCGCGGTGGTCACCACCGGCTTGCCGGTGGTCGCGGCGAGCTGCGCGGCGAGCTCGGCATCGCCTATGGGGCCGGAGATGAGGCCCGCCGACGTGCAGCCGTAGACCACCAGGTCGAGGTTGTCCTGCGAGAACTGGCGCGCCAGGTCGAGCGCCGCCGCCTTGTAGGCGGACACCGTCTGCTTCGTGAGCAGGCCGGGGGCGCGCGGGATCTTGAGCGTGCGGCAGGTCGAGCCCGCCGGCAGCCACTTCAGGATCTCGCCCTCCATGGTGGTGTTATTGGCCGGCACCATCAGACCGATTTTTATTGAATTCATATCGATTTGAGAGGAGGGGCGGCGTTGTCCGGCAATGGCATGCCCGCCGTGTTAAGCACCATCGCCATGAGCGAGTAGTAGCCCGACAGCGCGAGCAGCTCGAGCGCGCCGTCCAGTCCGAATTTCGCCTTCACCGCCTCGAACGGGGCGTCGCCGACGCGGCCGGTGGCATGCGCGTCGCGGCAGAACGCATACACCGCCGCGTCCTCGGCCGACAGGTTCTTCGGCTCGCGGCCCTCGGCGAGCGCCTCGATGATGTGCGGCTCGAGCGCGGCCTTGCGCGCGAGCTTCTCGTGCATGTACCACTCGTGCTGGCAGTTCCAGCGGCGGGCCGTCATCAGCACCGCGAACTCGATGGTGCGCGGCGGCAGCTTGCTGCCCCAGCGCAGGTGCTCGCCGAGCTGCTGCATGCGCCGCGCCAGGCCGGCATTGTGGATCAGCGGGATGAACGGCCCGCGCACCTCGCCGCGCGGGCCGGCGGAAATTTCGGCGGCGACTTCGCGCTGCTCCGCGGTCATCTGCTCGAGGGAAAGCTTTGGAAATCTCATTTATATGTCCATGTGGAATGCTGGGCGCCGGTCTGCGCAGCGGGTCGCCAATGCAGCGCACGCACCTCGCCGAACTCTCGCTCCAGCCGTGTGAAGGTGTTACCGCCGTCGCGGCTGCGGAACACCTGGCCGAGGTTGGTGCAGACGAAAAGCAGCTTCGGATCCGCCGGGTGCACCGCCACGCACCACACGCTGCTGTTCAGCTTGCCTGGCAGGGCGATCTCCTCCCAGGTGTGGCCTGCGTCGCCGCTGCGCAGCAGCCGGCCGCTGTTCCCCGGCGGGCCGTTGCCGTTGGTGAGAAACACGTTCTGCCCGTCGGCGCTGGGCGTGATGGCGCGCGTGTACTGCCACGGTGAATCGAGCTTCTGGAAAGTCCAGGTCTCGCCGTTGTCCTCGCTGCGGTGCAGCCCCTTGTTCGTGGTGGCGAGCACCGATTTGCCGCCCGCGGGGTTGCGCACCACGGCGAGGCCGTGCACGTCGCAGGAGACCAGACCCTGCTCGAGGAGTTTCCAGCTGCGGCCGCGATCGTCGCTGCGGTAGATGCCGCCGATTTCCACGCCCGCCCACATCGTGCCGGCATCGACGGGATCGAACAGGATCTGCGTGACGCGCGTCGGCCCCTTGTTTACCTCGGAGAAGGTCTTGATGCCGGGCGCGTCGAGCTTCTCCCAGGTGCGGCCGGCGTCGCCGGAGCGGAAGAACCCGGCCGGCCGCGTGCCGGCGTAGAGCACGCGCGCATCGTCGGGATCTTGCGCGACGGCCCAAACGTCCTGCATCGGCGAGGCGAGGAACTCCCAGCGCGCCGCCGTCTCGTCCCAGCGGAAGACGCCCATGTCGGTGCCCGCGTAGAGCGACTGCGGATCCGACGGGTGGCTGCAGAGCGACCACACGCGCGCCTCGGTGTAGAGGCCGGAATGGCTGTTGGGATGGGTCCAGGTATCGCCAAGGTCGTCGCTGAACCAGGCCGAATGGCCGGCGGTTCCCGCATAGAGGCGCGTTTGCATCGCGCTAAAAGAATTGCATATCGTGATAATTTCTGTCAATGCGAATCGCGGATGCCATTCTTGTCCTGCATTTCCTGATCGCAGCGTTTATCGCCGGCGGTCTTCCCGCGATTTGGGCCGGCAAGTGGCTCGGTTGGGCCTGGGTACGCAATCCCTGGTTCCGCTACGCGCATCTCGCGGCGATCGGCTTCGTGGCGGCCGAGGGCTTGCTGGGGATCGCCTGCCCGCTCACGGTGTGGGAAGACATGCTGCGCGGCGGCGTGCGTGCCGAATCGTTCGTCGGCCGCTGGGTGCAGCAGTTGCTGTTCTACCGCGCGCCCGAATGGGTGTTTACGTCGATCTACGCCGCGTGGACGGTCGCGACGCTGCTTACGCTGAAACTCGTTCCGCCCAGGCGAACAGCTGTCTGAACACCTCCTCGCGGATTTCGCGCCGCGACAGCACCAGGTCGTGCGCGCCGCCGGGAAACGCGAGCACCGCGACATCGGCCCCGAGGCTGCGCGACCAGCGCGCGACGTGCCGCCAGTCGAGCACCACGTCGGCCTCGTCGGAATGCATCGCGAGCACCGGGCAGGCGATGGCGAGGCCGCGGTGCACCCTGGCGTGCGCATCGTTGATCGCCCCGATCCAGCCGAAATAGACCGGGAAGCCGTGCACCGGCTTGAGCCGGGTATCGAAGTCCCAGTCGGCGAGCAGCGCCTGAACGTAATCCGGTCGCAGGCCGTCCGGGTTCTTGAGGAACGGAAAATACCGCCCCATGGCCGCGGCGAAATGCAGTTGCGGCCGTCGCATGTCGGGCATCTTCCAGTCGAAGAACGGGCTGTTCAGCCACAGCCCGCGCACCTCGCCGCGCCGCTCACCCTGGTGCGCATAAAGCGCCGCGATCAACCCGCCGGTGGAGTGGCCCGCGAGCAGCACCGGCGCGCCGATCTCCTCGATGGCGCGCGTGATGTCGGCGTAGTACTCGGCGATGTCCTTGCAGAAGTTCGGGTGCTGGTGCGGCCGCAGCGAGCGGCCGTGCTTGCGCAGGTCGAGGGCGTAGAACGCGTAGCCCTCGAGCGCGAAGCGCTCGGCCATGTGGCGCTGGAAGAAGTAGTCGACGAAGCCGTGGACGTAGAGCACCGCGCCGTGCCGCGCCTCCCCGCCCGGTAGCCTGACCAGCGTCGCGCCTGCCGCGCCGTCGTAGTCCGGCGGGAACTCGAGGTCGAGGGCCTCGAAGCCAGGCAGCAGCGCGTCAGGCCGCCAGGGGCTCATGCCTGGCCAGGGCCCACGCAACATGCTCTTTCACCAGATCGGAGGCTTCATATATTCGAGACCGCAGGGCCGCAACGACTTCGGGAGAAGTCGGAGCATTCCCCAGGCCCACTGCGAGGTTCCTCAGCCAGCGCTCATAACCTATGCGGCGGATCGCCGAGCCCTGCATGCGCTCGTCGAACTCGGCCTCGGTCCAGGCGAACAGCTCCACCAGCGTGGCGCGGTCGAGGCCATTGCGCACGTCGAAGTCCTTTTCGCCGGTGGACTGCGCGAAGCCGTTCCAGGGACATACGACCTGGCAGTCGTCGCAGCCGTAGACGCGGTTGCCGATCAGCGGCCGCAACTCCTCCGGGATGGCGCTCTTGTGCTCGATCGTGAGGTACGAGATGCAGCGCCGCGCGTCGAGCTGGTAGGGCCCGCGGATCGCCTGCGTCGGGCAGATGTCGATGCAGCGCTGGCAGGTTCCACAATGATCTTTTTCTTCTTTATCAACGGGAAGAGGAAGATCGCAATAGATCTCGCCGAGGAAGAACCACGAGCCGGCGTCTCGACTTAGCAGCAGCGTGTGCTTGCCGCGCCAGCCCAGGCCGGCGCGCGTCGCGAGCTCGACTTCCATGACCGGCGCCGAATCGGTGAATGCCCGATAGCCGAACGGGCCGGCCTCGGCGGCGATGCGATCGCACAGCTTCTGCAGCCGGTCGCGCAGCACCTTGTGATAGTCGCGGCCGCGCGCATAGCGGGCGATGAATGCTTTTTCAGGAATCAAGTCGTGTTGAAGGTCGCCGGGAAGATCATTGGCATAGTTCATCCGGCAGGAGATGACGCGCAGCGTGCCGGGGCGCAACTCCTGGGGTCGCGCGCGGAGCGCGCCGTGGCGGGCCATATACTCCATCTCGCCATGCCAGCCCTTCGCCAGCCAGTCCAGCAGCCGCGGCTCGGCGGCCGACAGGTCGGCCTCGGCGATGCCGACGCCCTGGAAGCCGAGCTCGGCTCCCCAGGCCTTGATGCGCTGTGCGAGGGCTGCGTGATCCATGCCGGTCCATCTTAATTTGCCCGACGCCGCGGCTACCGAGCGGCTGGGCGCGACCCTCGCCGCCGGCATCGGGCCGGGACGGGTCCTGCACCTGCGCGGCGAGCTCGGCGCCGGCAAAACCACCCTCGTGCGCGGCCTGCTGCATGCGCTCGGCCATGCCGGACGGGTAAAAAGTCCTACCTATACCCTGGTTGAACCTTATACCCTTTCGAGATTAGACTTGTATCATTTTGATTTCTATCGTTTCCGCGACAGGAGTGAATGGGTAGATTCTGGCTTCCGGGAGTACTTCTCGCCCGACACGGCCTGCATCGTCGAGTGGCCGGAGCGGGTGGGCGACCTGCTTCCCCCGGCCGATCTGCAGGTTCGCCTGGAGATAGACGGCGAAGCGCGCCGGGCGTTAGTAGAGGCATGCACTCCCGCTGGAGCGTCCTGGCTCTCGTCCTTGCCTGCTTCTTTGTAGGCTTTGCAGGCATAGGGGCCGCTCAGGCCCAGGTCCTCTCCACGCGCATCTGGCCGGCGCGCGACTACACGCGCCTCACCATCGAGTCGAAGGAACAGATCCAGTACAGCATCTTCAGCCTCAAGGATCCGGAGCGCCTGGTCCTCGACCTCGAGGTGGCCGAGATTCCGCCGAGCCTGGCCGACCTGCACACCAAGGTGGCGGAGGACGATCCCTATATCCAGGGACTGCGCACCGCACGCAACCGGCCGGGCGTGGTGCGCCTGGTGCTCGACCTCAAGACCGACGTGAAGCCGCAGGCCTTCACGCTCAAGCCCATCGCCGAGTACGGCTACCGCCTCGTGCTCGACATCTATCCGGCCGTGCCGATCGACCCGCTGGCGGCGCTGATCGCGCAGGCTCATAAGGTTCCTCAACCGAGTCTCAACCGGGAAACCGCCAGGATCACGCGGCTGGCGACCGTCGTGATCGATCCCGGCCACGGCGGCGAGGACCCCGGCGCCATCGGCCGGCGCGGCACGCGCGAGAAGGACATCACGCTGATGATCGCGCGGCGCCTGAAGGCGCAGATCGACGCCGAGCCGAACATGCGCGCCCTGCTCACGCGCGACGGCGACTACGCGCTGCCGCTGCAAACGCGCGTCGAGAAATCGCGCCAGGTGAAAGCCGACCTCTTCGTCTCGATCCACGCCGACTCGTTCGTGCGCGCGCACGCCCGCGGCTCGTCGGTCTTCGCCCTCTCCGACCGCAGGGCGACCTCCGAGCTCGCGCGCACGCTGGCGAAGAAGCAGAACGAGTCCGACCTGGTCGCGGGCGTCAACCTGAAGGGCAAGGACGACCACGTCAAGCGCACCATCCTCGACCTGTCGCAGTCCGCATCCATCGACCACAGCCTGCGGCTGGGCAACCTGGTGCTGGCGCGCCTGGGAGGCGTCAATACGCTGCACAAGCCGAGCGTCGAGCAGGCGAGCTTCGCCGTCCTCACGGCGCACGACGTGCCCTCGATCCTGGTGGAAACCGCCTTCATCTCGAATCCCGACGAGGAGAGGCGGCTGAATGACACCGCCTACCAGGACCGGCTGGCCAAGGCGATCCTCGACGGTATCCGCGACTACTTCAGCAAGAATCCGCCGCGCCCGGCCTCACCCCTCGCGCTGCGCTGAGCCGGCCGAGTTTCTCGAGCGGAGCCAGGCGATGAGGCCCGGCGAAATCGACAGCAGCACGATCGCCAGGATCACCACCGTCAGATTGCTCTTGACCACCGGGATGTTGCCGAAGAAATAGCCGGCGGTGCACAGCGATCCGACCCACAGCAGGGCGCCGGCGACGCAGAACGCGATGTAGCGCCCGTACGGCATCGCGCCCAACCCTGCCACGAAAGGCACGTAGGTGCGCACGATCGGCATGAAGCGGGCGATGATGATGGTCTTGCCGCCGTGCCTGGCGTAGAAGTTATGGGTGCGCTGGAGGTGGGCAGGGTTGATCCATTTCGACAGCAGGTTGGTGCCGAACCAGCGCCCGACCCAATAGTTCACGTTGTCGCCGCACAGCGCGGCGGTGACCAGCACCGCCATTACCAGGAAGAGGTCCATGTTGCCCACGGCGGCGAGCGCGCCGACGACGAACAGCAGCGAGTCCCCCGGCAGGAACGGCGTCACCACCAGCCCGGTCTCGCAGAACACGATGGCGAAGAGCAGCGCGTAGACCCATACGCCATACAGCTGCACGAACTCGGCGAGGCGCACGTCGAGATGCACGATCAGGTCCCAGAACCAGGCGAGGAGCTCCATGCACCGATTGTATAATCGACCGCTCCCGCGATGTCCCAACGATGTCCCAGGTTTCCGCCGTCCTGACCAATCCCAGCGTCGAGCGCGTGCGCGGCGCGCTCGTGCGCGCGGGCCTGGCGCCGGAAATCATCGAGCTGCCCGGCGCGGCGCGCACGGCGCAGGCCGCCGCAGCGTTCCTCGGCTGCGAGGTGGGACAGATCGCTAATTCCCTGGTGTTCCGCGCGCAGGCAAGCGACAGCGCCGTGCTGGTCATGTCCTCGGGCGCGAAACGCGTCGATACCGCGCGGCTCTCGGCGGTCCTGGACGAGCCGGTCGGCAAGGCCGATGCCGACTTCGTGCGCAGCCGCACCGGCTTCGCCATCGGCGGCGTCCCGCCGGTCGCGCATCTGGATGTAAAGACGATTCTTGTCGAGAAAAGCCTGGCGGCGCACGGCGAGCTTTGGGCGGCGGCCGGTCATCCGCATACCGTCTTTCGCCTGACCTACGACGAGCTCGTGCGCATCACCGGCGGCACGCCGGTCGAGGTCGCCGCGTGACTCCAATCCGCGTCCTGCCCGAGCTGCTGGTGAGCCAGATCGCCGCCGGCGAGGTGGTGGAGCGGCCGGCCTCGGTGCTGAAGGAGCTGCTCGAGAACAGCCTCGACGCGGGCGCCGCATCGCTGACCGTGAGCCTCGAAGCGGGCGGCATCAAGCGCATCCAGGTCGAGGACGACGGCGAGGGAATCGCCGCCGACGAGCTGCCGCTCGCGCTCGCGCGCCACGCCACCAGCAAGATTTCCAGCCTGGAGGATCTCGAAGGCGTGGCGACGATGGGCTTCCGCGGCGAGGCGCTCGCCTCGATCGCCTCGGTCTCGCGCCTGTCGCTCGCCTCGCGCCGCCAGGGCGCAGCGCACGGCAGCGCGATCCATGCCGAGGGCGAGGCCGCCCCCGGATCGATCGAGCCCGCGGCGCGCGCGCCGGGCACCACGGTGACGGTCGCCGACCTCTACTTCAACACCCCGGCGCGCCGCAAATTCCTGCGCACCGAGGCCACCGAGTTCGGCCACTGCGACGAAGTCTTCACCCGCATCGCGCTGGCGCGTCCCGACGTCGGCTTCACCCTCAAGCACAACGGCCGCGTCAGCCGGCTGCTGCGCGCGCAGCCGCCCGCGGAGCGCGTCGGCGCGCTCCTGGGCGACGCCTTCTCCGGCGCGAGCGTCCCGGTCGACGCGCCGGCCGCCGGCCTCAGGCTCTCCGGCCTCGCCGGCACGCCGCAGGCGGCCACCGCGCGCGCCGACTCGCAATACTTCTTCGTCAACGGCCGCTTCGTGCGCGACCGCCTGCTGGCGCACGCCGCGCGCGAGGCTTACGCCGAGCTGCTGCATGGCGAGCGCGCCCCGGCCTACGTGCTGTTCCTCCAGCTCGACCCGCGCGGCGTCGACGTCAACGTCCACCCGGCGAAGACCGAGGTGCGCTTCCGCGATTCGCGCAGCGTGCACCAGTTCGTCATGCACGCGCTCAAGCGCGCGCTCGCGCCCAGCGCCGCCGAGGCGCCGGTCGCTTATGCCAGCTTCTCCAACAACCAGCTCGTGCAGGGCTCCCTCGGGCTCGCGCAACCTGCGGCTGCCTATCAGGCGTTCATGGGAAATGCTGTTCAGGAGATCTCCCAACCCGAGAATCAACAGCACCCGCTTGGCTACGCGCTGGGCCAGCTGCATGGGATCTACATCCTGGCGCAGAACGAGGCCGGGCTGGTGCTCGTCGACATGCACGCAGCGCACGAGCGCATCGTCATGGAGAAGCTGAAGAAGAACCTCGATGCCGGCGCCGTGCAAAGGCAGAGCCTGCTGGTGCCGGCGGTGCTGCGGGTCGAGGCGCTGGAGGTCGCCACGGCCGAAGAGAACCGCGGACCGCTCGAGCAGCTCGGTCTGGAGGTTTCCGCCTCGGGCCCGAACGAGCTCGCGGTGCGCGCCGCGCCGGCGCTGCTCGCCGGCGGCGACATCGCCGCGCTGACGCGCGACCTGCTGCGGGAGATCCGCGAGTTCGGCGCCGCCACGGTGCTCTCCTCGCGGCAAAACGAGCTGCTCGCCACCATGGCGTGCCACGCCGCGGTGCGCGCCAACCGCATCCTTTCCGTCGCCGAGATGAACGCCCTGCTGCGCGAGATGGAGGAGACCGAGCGCTCGGGCAGCTGCAACCACGGCCGCCCGACCTGGTACCAGCTCACCCTCGCCGACCTCGACAAGCTGTTCCTGCGTGGCCGCTAAAAAGGTCCTCGTGGTTACCGGCGGCAGCCGCGGCATCGGCGCCGCAACCGCCCTGCTCGCGGCGGAGCGCGGGTTTTCTGTCGCGGTGAATTTCCTGAAGGACCGGGACTCGGCCGTTTCCCTGGCGAAGAAAATCAATGGCATCGCAGTTCAAGCGGACGTCGCCTCCGAGGCAGACGTGACGCGTATGTTCGACGAAGTCGATCGGAAGCTCGGCAGGACCGGGGCGCTGGTCAACAACGCTGGCGTCGTGGATCAGGCCATCCGCGTCGAGCAGATGACCGCCGCGCGCATCGCGCGCATGTTCGCCGTGAACGTGACCGGCAGCTTCCTGTGCGCGCGCGAGGCGGTGAAGCGCATGTCGACGCGCCACGGCGGCGCGGGCGGCGCCATAGTCAATCTCTCGTCGATCGCAGCGAAGCTGGGCGGCTCGGGCGAGTATGTCGACTACGCGGCTTCCAAGGGCGCGATCGATACCTTCACGATCGGGCTGGCGAAGGAAGTCGGCGCGGAGGGTATTCGCGTGAATGCCGTGCGCCCCGGCATCATCCGCACCGAGATCCACGCATCGAGCGGTGACCCGGCGCGCCTCGAACGCATCGGCGCCACCGCGCCCCTCGGCCGGCCCGGCGAGCCGGAGGAAGTGGCGCGCACCATCCTCTGGCTGCTTTCCGACGAGGCGTCTTATCTCAGCGGCGCGCTGGTCGACGTCTCGGGCGGCCGCTGACCTTGCCGGGGGTCGCCTACGCTCTGC
>Ga0193752_1001320_pt1 | contig 20793 bp, 15 predicted proteins | sample H1c1metaG_FD_144924 | JGI IMG/M metagenome (GOLD analysis project Ga0193752, IMG submission 144924) | Soil microbial communities from a riparian zone of the East river system, Colorado, United States - H1c1 | ecosystem: Environmental > Terrestrial > Soil > Riparian zone | place: USA: East River...
GGGTACGGCTGCCCATCGACGAGCAGGCGCGTGATCGCGACGCGCGGCGGCGTCGTATCGGCCGGGACCGCGTCGGGCCGGAAGATGGTGAACCCCCGGGTCCCCCCGAGGAGCAGTTCCCCAGCGGCGTTCCGGTGGCGAGCGGGGTAGCGGAAGGTGTTGCTCGGGAGTCCGTCCTCCTCGGTGAAGCGCGTGAACGCCTCGCGCACCGGGTCGAACCGCGAGAGCCCGTTGCTCGTGGTCAGCCAGAGCCGCCCGGCCTCATCAAGGAAGATGCCGCCGACGTCGGTGTGCGCGAGCCCCTGCTCCTGGGTGTAGGCCCGGCACGCCCCGCGCCGCCGGTCGTAGCGCATCAGCCCCTCATCGAACGTCCCCAACCAGAGCACGCCGTCCGCCCCCGCCGCGAGCGAGACGACGCGGTCGCTGAGCCGGCACCCCGAACGTGCCCGAACCCGCTCGACGGTGCCGGCCCGCACGTCGAGCCGCTCCAGCCCCCCCCCGTGCGTGGCGACCCAGAGCACGCCCGGCTCCCCCGGTACCTCCAGCACCGACCACACGTCGTCGCTGCCGAGCTGGGTACGCCCACGTCCTTCCGTCGAGAACCGACGCACCACGCGGCGGGCCCGGAGGTCGAACTCAGCCAGCCCACCCCCGTCCGTCGCGATCCAGAGCGTGCCCGGCTGCGACGGCGCGCGGTAGATCTGATAGACGATGTTGGCCCCGGCCGAGAGCGGGTACGCACGGGTAAGCCCCGTGGCGCGATCCATCAGGTACAGCGCGGGTCTGTCTCCCCCCACCCAGAACGTGCCGTCGGAAGCCTCGTGGAGCGCGGAGACGACGCGGAAGGGGTGCCCCACCTCCGTCAAGTAGTGCCGATAGGTGCCTGTGCGCCGGTCGAACCGGTTGAGCCCCCCACCCACCGTCCCCGCCCACACCACCCCCGGCTGCGACGGCGCCTCGTACAACGCCGTGACCTCACTCGCGCTCAGGGTGTTATCCAGGTCGGGGCTCCGCGTGTAGGCCGGGAAACGGTAGCGCGACACGGGAGCCCGGTACAATCCCTCAATGGTCCCTACCCACAGCACGCCTTCCTCGTCTTCCTCTAGCGACGTAACCAGGGCACGCCCAAAGTCGTCGCCCGCTCCGGCCGCATCCACGACCGGCACGGCGATGAGCGTGCGGGTGTCGAATGCGAGGAGCCCACGGCCTCTCGTGCCCACCCACAGCCGATAGGGGTAGGCACGGGACGCTGCCAGCGCCGTGATCGTTGGCTGGCTTCCGGCCAGCAACGGCACCGACGAGCGACGTTGCGCCGAAGGATCGAACCGGTAGAGCGCCCCGCCCTCGACGGCCCAGACGGCCCCCCCAGCCTCCGCGATGGCCGTCACGGCATCGCTCCGTGCGGCCCCGGAGTCACCCGCCGCGCGCGTGACCCCACCGCGGCTCACGTCCACGAGCACGAGCCCGTTCGCCGTGCCGACCCAGAGCACGCCCGGCGTCGCGCGCGGGGACGCGAGCACACGCACAGCCCCCCCGAGGAAGGCTTCGTGCGCCCCCGGCACGGGCCGGTAGGCGACGCCTCCCCCGGCACGCCGCGTCAGCCGGTACAGCCCGCCCTCCGCTGTCCCAACCCACAGCGCCCCGTCCGGCGTCGCGTGAAGCGCCGTGGGTTCTTCAGGGCTGGAGGCGGAAGATGGCCGGAGTTGTGCGCCATACGTAATGAACCGCTCGGTGCCGGAGTCGAACCGGCTCAGCCCCCCGACTGTGATGACCCAGAGCCCCCCGTGCCCAGCGGGGTCCCGCTCGACGGCGTGGACGTAGCCGTCTGGCAGGGTGCCCCGCAAACCGGGCACGGGGAGGAACGCGCGGACGCGGGCCCCGTCGTACCGGTTCAGCCCGCTCTGCGTGCCGACCCAGAGATACCCCCCCCGCTCCCGCGTCACCGTCTCGATGGCGTAGTCGGAGAGGCCGACGTCAAGCGACAGGCGTTCAAAGTGGAATTCTACGCGCTGAGCGGTGGCCGGTGCGGCCGGCACCACCATAGCGAGTAACGCGAGGAGGCAGCCCCGTCTCGTTAAGTACATAGAGCTTAGCGAGTCGCTCTGATCCCCCGTTTGGCGAACAGGCCGTCGCGTATGTGCCTCCCTAGTGCTCCCTCAGTTCTTGCCGTTGCCCGCCGTTGAGCAAGCTCCGTCTCCACATAGCAAGACATCAGCAGCGATCAGCAAATTGCTTCCGCACCCAAGTCATAGCACTTAATAGGTCGATCTATCAATGATATTTGTTACACTATTTCTTATCTGGACTTAGTACTAGAGAATCACATGGGAACTTTCTCATCCCATGACCACATCTACCATCGCTACCATTAGGATTCAGACCAAGAGTTACAATCAGATGACCATCAATGCTCGATATCTTGGTCTTATCTGAGGACATTTTTTCTTTAACATCTATTTCAAATCCCTTAGGATATGAATCAAAATAAGCAAGTCCCGTGGAAGACGCTTTATTTTTTACTATGTCCTTTATCTCTTCTCCATTCTTTTGATCCAGTGGCCGATCTCCATTCGTGTCAGGATCTGCCATGACAAGATCATCCAGGGTCTTTAAAAAAGCATATAGATATATATCTGTCTCTGGATTAAATTTGCTCTTTGTATCCAAGTTTATATGATTATGGATTAATTTGTTTTTAAATCGATCTGATGTTTCTTGGCTAAGACTATTTTCTACGTCTAAAGGCCACGGCAAGATCATCCTCTCTGCTGATAATATCATTTCATAGGAAGGTATACCGATATCCATATTGGCAATCCTGACTCTCAATTCATCTGGCCAAGGCCTTCCAAAAACAAACCATTTCTCCCATCTATAACATTTCTTTGCTTTTATATCTTCATATAATATCTTCATCAATTTACTAGCATTACCGTCTTCAGCCTCTATAAGCATCTTCTTAAAATCACTATTCACCATACCATTCATCTTGCTAAATAAAGATTCTTTTATAGAAGATTTAAAATCGCACTCTTTCGGACTATCCGTTAATAGACAATTAGTATCGCCGAAGTAAAACCAACGAAGATCCCAGAGAGTAGCCATGTGTTTTATGGTCTAGTTTCAGAGCCCAGACTTGTCACTATATACACACTCAGTGCCAATCGCATAGATGTTTATCATCATTTATATCACTGTATCTCTTTTAAATCAATGATAACCTGCCATATCACTAGATGTGTATTCATATTAATTTTTCAATAAATAAACTATATTACCCGCATGTCGGTATAAGTAAACTATTCCTCTCCCCAGCCCGCCGCCTCGCTCGAGAGCAGGCAGTTCATGTCCCCGAGATAGAACCATGCGCTGTGCCATCGTCGGAGCCTGCGGTGGACATACTGGCCAAAAGAGCGGCAAGTGCAATGTACAACGGCTAGTCTCTTCGTATTACTAGCCACTCCTTCCTTCTCTTCCAACAGTTAGAGCGGATGTCCCCCGGAGCCTTAGTCCTTCAGCCAATGGCCCAATCGAGTAGAATCTGGCCTTGTGGGCCCGACACCGTCTGTTCACAGAGATCTGGCGCCGAAGCGCAAATATTATCCTAATGCTTTTGAAGCAAGGCTCCAGCCGATAGCCTATGCCTCAGAACACGTGCGGGGCGGCCCCTGGAGAGACCGCCCCGCATTGGGATCGTCTGTGCCGAGGTCAGTTCGCCGTCGGGACCTCGGCGGCTGGGCCACTGTCGCCACCGCCAGGAGAAGCGACAGGACGAGGATCACGAGATGACCCAGCCCAGCCGAATGCATAAGGGAGCAGCTACACGGACGACGACCACACGAACACGGTTATACCCCTCAATCCACAGCGGCCTATCCGACAAAGCCGTCACATGGATATCTCCTCATCATAGAATCAGATTTATCAAAGACTTCTTCGGGACTATCTGTTCCAATAATTGACAAAATATCTTCGGGTGGAGGAGGGCCGAACATGTCAATATGGCTACATTCACTACTTAATGGTAGCAGGCCAATTACAGCGTAAAGCTTTCCATCCTTAGATCCCACATAGGTCCGATCAAGATGCATGGCCTCTTGAGGCAGGAGCACCATGTCCGCAGGCAGTCGCAAATGCTCCGTCTCCTCACTTTCACTAGCACACTTTATTATGGACTCCCTTATATTCTTTATAGGCCTCTCTCTTAATATATCTCTTCTTTGCATAACAAGATTATCTACTACCTTGAAGAAAGTATTTATATATAACTCATTATATTCTATACTATTCTTTATAATACTGGGATTGTAGTTTTCACTTTCCTGCCTGAAAAAATCTTCCATTCCAGTGTCACTCAGTTCAAAATCAAATGGTAAATATAAAATATTAGGTGCAAGTATCGATTCCGAACTAACACTTGCCCCATCTTCAACTCCACAAATGCATATTTTTAAACCGGGGGGCCAAATATATTCATGTTCTTTATCTATGTTATATTTCCATATGTAACATTTCTTTCCTCTTTCGCTATCAGTGAGCGCATAGTGAACTATTTTGATAAATTCTGGATCTTGAGGATGGTTTCCATCTAATTCTTCCAGTATCTCCTGAAGACTTGGATCGCCTCCTAATATTAAGGTCATTTGTCCAAATAAATGCAATTTACTATTCCGCGCGATAATATGCTGCGGCTTTTTATACAACATGCAATTGATGTCGCCAAAATAATACCAAGGCAAAACCCAGGAATCAGTCGCCTCCGCGTTTATGTCACTCACGCCGGAAGCATCCTCAGGGGAGAGAGGTTCCATGTTTGCGGAAGATGTGATGCGAAGCGCGGGCCACCTCATGGAGCGAAGCACAATTTCTACAAAAGGACCAAACCATCAACGCCTCAGGAGCGCCTCCTTACAGTTCCACTTGGGCTATCCCTGGGCGCTCATCCTCTCGCCCCATGCCCTTGAATGAAAAAGAGCGCGGGGCGGCCCTTGTAGAGGTTGCCCCGCGCGTGTGCCAAAGCGGTTCCGGCGTCAGTTCGCCGCCGGCACCGTGGCGGCCGAGCCGCCGTCGCCGCCGACCACGGCCGGCTTCGGGGCCTCGACGGGGTCGTTGCCGCGTGGCGTGAACGACTGGATGCCGGTGATCTCGCGGCCCAGGATGAGCCCGTGGATGTCGTAGGTCCCCTCGTAGGTGTTCACGCTCTCCAGGTTCACCATGTGGTGGATCACGCGGTACTCGCCGGTGATGCCGTTGCCGCCCATCATGTCGCGGGCCACGCGCGCGATCTCGATCGCCTTGCCGACGTTGTTGCGCTTGGCGAGGCTCACCATGGACGGGTGGCCCTGGTGCGTGTCGCGGAGGTTGCCCAGCCGCCACGCCAACAGCTGCATCTGCGTGATGTCGGTGAGCATGTTGGCCAGCTTCGTCTGGATGAGCTGCATGGCCCCGAGCGGGTAGCCGAACTGCTTCCGCTCCATGACGTAGGTGCGGGCGCGGTGGTAGCAGTCCTCGGCCGCGCCGACGGCCCCCCATGCGATCCCGTAGCGAGCGTTGTTGAGGCACGAGAACGGCCCCTTCAGCCCGCGGATCTCCGGGAAGACGTTGGCGTCGGGGACGAAGCAGTCCTCGAACACCATCTCGCCGGTGATGGAGGCGCGCAGGCTCATCTTGTTGTGGGTCTTGGGGGCCGTGTAGCCCTCCATCCCCTTCTCGACGAGGAAGCCGCGGATGACGCCGGGGTCGTCGCGGTGCTCCTTCGCCTTCGCCCACACCACGCCCACGTCGGCGATGGGCGACGACGTGATCCACATCTTGGCGCCGTTGAGGACCCAGCCGCCGTCGGCCTTCCGCGCCGTCGTCACCATCGAGCCCGGGTCGGAGCCGTGGTCGGGCTCGGTGAGCCCGAAGCACCCGATCATCTCGCCTGTCGCCAGCTTGGGCAGGAAGCGCTGGCGCTGCTCCTCGGTGCCGAAGTCGTAGATGGGGTACATCACGAGCGACGACTGCACGGACGCGAACGAGCGGTAGGCCGAGTCGACCCGCTCCAGTTCGCGCGCGACGAGGCCGTAGGCGGTGTAGGAGGCGCCGGCGCCGCCGTACTCCTCGGGGATCGTCACGCCGAGCAGCCCCATCTCCCCCATCTCGCGGGGGATCTCAGGATGGAACACCTCGTCCTGGTTCCCCTCCAGTGCGCGCGGCTCCAGCTTGCTCTGCGCGTAGTCGCGGGCGGACTCCATGATGAGCCGCTCGTCCTCGCCGAGCATGGACTCGAAGAGGAAGGCGTCGTCGGTGTTGAAGTGGGCCTTGGCCATGGGAAAACGTTCGGGTTAGGCGATGCGGGAAGCTAAGGGAGACCGCCGTCTGGGTCTTCGATCTTGGATCTTCGATCTTTGGGAATACCCCGCACGAGGGAGGGCATTCCCAAAGATCGAAGATCCAAGACCCAAGCCCGCCGCGAAGCGGCCTACCCGCGGTTCCAGTTCACGCCGCGGCCGGCCTCCGGGTCGGGGTAGCTCCAGGCGACGGCGCCCTGGTCGCAGGCGTACATGCACGTCCCGCACTCGATGCAGTCCTCGAACTGGAAGTGCACCTGCTGAAGCTCGTCGAGCGTGTAGCAGTTGGCGGGGCAGACGTACGTCGTGGCCTTGTGCGGGCAGATGCTGTTGCAGATCGCCGTGTCGACGAGGATGTGCGGCTTCGCGTCGGAGCGGCCCTGGTTACGGTAGGCGACCGTCCCGAGGCGCTCGGCGAGGGTGAGGACGTCGATCTCGTGCATGAGGGTAGACGGGCCGAAAGTCTAAAGAGCGCGGGTGGCGCGGGCGCCGAGCTTGACGAGGTCCCACAGCCCCATGTGCTCCTTGCGCACGTCGCGCAGGATCTGGAACGCCTTCTGGGTGGGCTTGTTGTCGATGGTGAAGAACCGCCGCCCGAAGTCGCACACGAGCCGCGGCACCTGCTCGAACATCGCCGGGCTGTGCAGCACGTGGACGGCCTGCTGGAACCCCCGGATGTCCTGCATCACGTAGGAGTTCTCCAGCGCCGTGCGGTAGTTCTTCAGGAACGCGGCCGAATGGTCGCCCGCCTTCTTCGCCTCGACCACCGTCTCGGCGGCGAGGATGCCGCTCCGCATGGCGTAGTCCATCCCCTGGATGGCGCGGCCCGCGTTGAGCACGAGGTTGGCCGCCTCGCCCACGACGAGCAGGCCGTCGGCGTAGATCTCCTTCGGCATCACGCGCATGTCGCCGACCGAGACCACTTTGGCGGAGTACTCCGTCACCTCGCCGCCGCGGAGCGCGTCGGCCACGACGGGGTGCTTTTTAAACTCGTTGAGCAGGTCGTAGGGCTTCCGGCCGCTCTCGCGGAGCGCCTTCATCCCGAGCACGAGCCCGACGGAGACGCTCTCCAGATTGGTGTAGAGGAACCCGCCACCCTCGACGCCCCCCGTAGCGGCGCCGACGAACTCGTTGCTCATCCCGCTCCGCCCCGAGAGTTGGAACCGGTCCTCCAGCACCTTCCGGTCGTAGTGGATCACCTCCTTCACCCCTACGGCCAGGTGGTCGGCCGGGACGTACTGCGTCTGGAGCCCGACGCCGCGCGTGAGGAGGTTGTTGACGCCCTCGGCGAGGATCACACAGTCGGCGTGGAACTCGTCGCCCCCGGCGCGGATGCCCACGGCGCGCCCGGCGCCGTCCTGGATCACCGACTCCACGAGCACGTCGGTCGCGAGCAGCGAGTCCTCGGGGTAGGCGCTCGCGTCGATCGCCTCCTGCACCTTGCTCGCGAGCCATGCATCGAAGCGGGCGCGGAGCACGGAGACCCCGGTGTAGGGGGGCGTGTCGAAGTGGGCCGACTTGAAGTCGAGGGAGAACGCCGACCCCTCGTCCATGAAGGTGAGGCGGCGGTGGTTCACGAACCGCTCCCAGCCCGCCCCTTCTTCTTCCCAGTAGTCGGGCACGAGGCTGGCGAGGTCGCGCCCCCAGAGCACGCCGCCGGAGACGTTCTTGGCGCCGCTCCACTCCCCGCGCTCGACGAGGAGGAATTTGGCGTCGGCGCGCGCGAGCGTCAGCGCGGCGCTGAGCCCCGCGACGCCGCCGCCGACGATGATGCAGTCGAACTTGTCGTCCATTGCGGAGTGCGGATTGCGGATTGCGGAATGGAGAGGCGGAATTCAAATCCGCAATCCGAAATCCACAATCCGCAATGTATCAAGCGGCCTTGACGCGGCGGATCTCCTCGATGAGGGCCGGGAGGATCTTGTAGAGATCGCCCACGAGCCCGTAGGTCGCGATCTTCATGATGGGCGCGTCGGCGTCCTTGTTGATCGCGACGATCACGCGGCTGTTGCGCATGCCGGCCACGTGCTGGATGGCGCCCGAGAGCCCGACGGCGATGTAGAGGTCGGGCGAGACGACCTTCCCGGTCTGCCCGATCTGCGCCGTGGCGGGGAAGGCGCCCGTCTCGACGACGGCGCGGCTGGCCCCGATGGCGGCGCCGGTCACGGCGGCGAGTTCTTCCACGAGCCGCTTCGCCTCCTCGTCGCGCACGCCGCGCCCGGCGGCGACGACGACGGTGGCCTCGGAAAGATCAACAGCCCCGGCCGCGCCGCGGACGACCTCGCGGAGCGTCTGCTTGAGGCTGCCCTCGTCAAAGCTGAAGGACACGGGCTCGACCCGCGCACTGACCACCGACGCCTCGGCCGTGTACGAGCCGCTACGCACGGAGACGAGCACGGGGGCCTCGGCCGTCCCGCCCTCGGCGCGGACGCGCGCGAGGAACTTGGCGGCCATCACCGGCCGCAGCGCCTCGACGCCGCCGTCCCGGAACTCGAACCGCGACACGTCGGGCAGCGCCGGGGCCTCCAGCCGCGCCGCGAGCGCGCCCAGCACGTCCTTCACGCCCTCGCTGGAAGGGAAGACGACGAGCGAGGGTTTCGCCTGCCCGATGACCGCCGCGAGCGCGTCCACGATCGGCGCGTTGAGCGGCTGCGCGAAAGCGGGGCTGGAGACGGCGTAGAGCGTCCGGGCGCCGTAGCGGCCCGCCTCGTCGGCGAACCGGGCGGCGTCGGGAGCCAGCGCGACGGCGGCGACCTCGTCGCCCGTCTCGAACGCCAGCACACGGGCGCGCGTGAGGGCTTCGAGCGAGGCGCGGGTGACCTTGTCGCCCTGAACGGCGAGGTAAGCGAGAATCACGGGAGCGAGGAGTAGAGAGCGATGAGCGATAGGGCGAGCGCAGGCGGCGGACGCAGATGTCGTGGTCTGTCGTCCATCGTCCGTCGTCCCCCCTTACAGCGCGCGGGCTTCGTCGTGGAGGAGGCGGACGGCCTGCCCGGCGACCTCGGCGGCCTCGCCGTCGAGGGTGCGGCCTGCCGGACGGTCGGGGATCGCCTCGAAGCCCAGCGTGCGCACCTGCACGGCGGGCGCGCCGCCGACGGGCCGCACGTCCACCGGCTTCTTCTTCGACGCCATCACCCCTTTGATGCCGGGGATGCGGGGGTCGTTCATGTCGTTGGAGCACGTCACGAGGCACGGCGCGGGCGCCGCGATCATCTCCTGACCCGCGTCGCCCTGGCGCGTCACGAGGAGCGTGTCGCCCTCCTGCGCGAGCCCGACGGCGTTGGTGACGTAGGGGAGCCCCAGCCGCTCGGCGAGCATGGCGCCCGCGAGGCCGGAGTCCGTGTCCTGCGCCTGCTTCCCCGTCAGGATGGCGTCGTAGCCGCCGCCCGCGAGCGCGTCGGCCAGCAGCGCGGCCACGGCGGCGGAGTCGAGTTCGGTGCCCTCGGGCACGACGAGGTGTACCCCCGCGTCGGCCCCCATCGCGAGCGCCTTCCGGACGGTCTCGCTCGCGCGCTCGGGCCCGATGAGCAGCACGTCCACGGTGCCGCCGTGGGCCTCCGTGAGCACGAGGGCGGCCTCGACGGCCGAGGCGTCGTAGGCGTTGAGGACGACGCGCCCGGCGTCCATCACGAGGTGTCCGTCGCGGACCTGGATGGGGGCGGTGACGTCGGGGACCTGCTTGATGCAGACGCAGAAACGCATGGAGAGGCGGTAAATCGAGGGCGTCGGAGGTTACCGCCGCTCCACGCCGCGGGCGCTCGAATTCCTCGACAAGGCCCGCCCCCGGACGCGGCGCCCCCTGTAAATAAACCGCCGGGGTGCAGGGCCCCGGAAAGCCACCGCGAGCGGGGACATACCTTGCCCTGAAATTGCCCTTCTCTCGTGACGCCCCCCGTCCCGACCGACCGACCGACGCCCGGTGCGCACCCGCGCGCCGGAGCGCGGCCTACGGAGGGCCGGGCGAACCCGAACCGACCGTTCGTGCTGCTCGGCGTCCTCGCCGGCGTCGTGACGGCGCTGTGCGCCGTGACGTGGGTGGGCGTCCTCACACTCGACGCCGCCCGCGCGATCACGCGCTCCGAGTCGCTCTACGTGGCGCAGTGGGGGCTCGCCTTCGGCCACCTCGACGGGTTCGTGCGGTCGAACGACGTGAGGGAGTACGAGAAGTTCGAGCGGGACCTCCAGATCCCCCTCGCGTCGGTGGCGGCGCGGCGCGCACTGACCGCGGGCGAGGTGGACGCCACGGCCGCACGCAGGCTCCTCGTCCGCTCGGGCATCGACACGGCCGACGTCGGCGCCGTGATGCGGCTCTACGCATTCTGGAGGCGGACGGACGTGGGCGAGCGCTACCTCGCCACGCGCGCCCGGGCCGACCGCGACATGCTCGCCATCCTCGCCCTCGGCCGGCGGCTCCGGCAGGAGGCCGCGGCGGGCCCCCTCGACTCGGTCGAGGTTGCGGGGGCGCTCCGCGAACTCGCGGTCGCCGAGTTCGCGATGCAGCGCCACACCCGGGCGCTCCACGCCATCGTCTCGGCCGCGGCGCGCCAGGTCCGCACCGACGTGCTCATCAGCCTGTTCGCGGCGGCCGTGCTCATCCTGAGCATCGCCGGCTGGCTCGTACTCCGGCTCATGCGGGGGATCGAGCGCTCGGAGGCGCGCTTCCGCGCCACGTTCGAGAACGCCGCCGTCGGCATCGCCAACACGGGGCCGGACGGGGCGTGGCTCCGCGTGAACGACCGGCTCTGCGAGATGCTCGGCTACACGCGCGAGGAACTCCTCGCGACCACGTTCCAGGAGATGACGCCGCCCGAAGACATCGAGCCGAACCTCGTGCTCTTGCGGCAGGCGCTGGCCGGCGAACGCGACAGCTACGCCCTGGAGAAGCGGCTGATTCACCGGGACGGCCACCCCGTGTGGATCCACCTCACGGCCTCGCTCCTGCGCACGGACGCGGGCGCCCCGCGCTACTTCATCTCCGTCATCCAGGACATCTCCGAGCGGAAGCGCGTGGAGGACGCGCTCCGCCGGAGCGAGCAGCAGCTCAAGGAGGCGCTCGACACCGGGCGCGTCTTCACCTTCGACTGGGACCTCGCGCGCGACGTCATCGCGCGGTCGGCGAACGCCACCCGCGCCCTCGGCTTCCCGCCCGGCGTGACGGAGGGGACGGGGGCCGCCTTCTTCGAAGCCCTCCACCCGGAGGACCGCGCGCCGATAGAGGCCCTCATCCGCGGCATCACCCCCGAGCGGCCCACCTTCGAGGCGCTCTACCGGTACATCCGCCCGGACGGCGCGGCCGTCGTGCTGAACACGGACGCGCGCGGCTTCTTCGACGCCGACGCCCGGCCCGTCCGCATCGTCGGCCTCTGCGCCGATGTCACGGAGCAGACGCACGCCGAGGCCGCGCTCCGCGAGAGCGAGGGGCGCTTCCGCCAGATCGCCGAGAACCTCGACGGCGCGCTGTGGATGCTCGACGCCGACGCCGGGCGGCTGCTCTACGTGAGCCCCACGGCCGAGCGCGTGTGGGGCGCCCCGCTCGACACCCTCCTCCACGACCCGATGGCGGGCCTCGACCGGGTCCACGAGGACGACCGGCCCCGCGTCCTCGCCGCCCTCGCCGGCCCCATTGCCGACCGGACGAGCGTGGACTTCCGCGTCAGCGGCGCCGGTACCGGCGCCGGCACCGGTGGCGATCCGCGCTGGCTCCGCGTCTCGGCGTTCCCGATCCGCGGTGCCGACGGCGTCCCCACCCGCATCGCCGGGTTCGCCGAGGACGTGACGGCCTCCGTGCGCTACCAGGAAGAGCGCGAGGGGCGAGCCCGTGCCGAAGACGCCCTCCGTGTCAAGACGGCCATCCTCCACGGCGTGAGCGAGGAACTCCGCACGCCGCTCACGGCCATCCTCGGATTCACGACGCTGCTGCGGGAGGGGGCTGAGTCCGCCGAGACGGCGGAGTACGCCGCGATCGTGGAGCGGAACGCACGGCGGCTGGAGCAGGCCGTGGCGGGGATCCTGGAGCTGGCGCAGGTCGAGAGCGGCGCCATCCCGGTGCGTCCGGAGGTCGTGGACGTGGTGGCCGAGGCGCAGGCGGCGGCGGCCCTGCTCCGCCCTCAGGCCCGCGAACGGGGGCTCACCCTGGAGGTCCACGCGGAGACGCGCCCGCTCCACGGCCTCGCCGACCGCGGCAGCCTCCAGCGCATCCTCCGCACGCTCATCGGCTCCGGCCTCAACGCCACCGAGCGCGGCGGCGTCACCCTCGACGTCGGGGCGACCGACGACGACGTCACGCTCCACGTCCACGACACGAGCGCGGGGTTCGAGCCGGCCGTGCTCCCCTACCTCTTCAGCGGGTTCCACGACGCGGGGTGGGCCAGCGACCGGAGCAGCGTCGAACTCGCCCTCGTGAAGCGCCTCGCCGAGATGCTCGGCGGGTCGCTCCACGTGGAGAGCGCCCCGGGGCAGGGGACTACGTTCACCCTCCGCCTCCCGCGCGCACCGGCACCTACGGCTCAGGCGTAGGCCGCCGCCTCGGCCTTCATCCGGGCCACCATCGCCGCGAGGCCGTTTGGCGTTGATGCCTTATCTCAAAAAGTCGAGTTCCACAATTCCGGGAAATAGTCTTCTACTTTATCACGAAGATATCGTGCTATTTCTCTGTTTAAGGATTCAAGAGCAAATTCGGGAGATGACCAAATTGCCTGGTCTGCCCTTGGGTAATACTTAAATTGACCGCCGGAACCGAAATACCACTCAAATACTATTCCATCATCACCAACCCCCTTTATGTGTTTTCCCTCTCCGCCTCCTATTCCCCCAGATCTAAACCATCTTAGCGATGCCGGATCCGGAAGCGCGATAGGGAATTGATATAGCTTAAATTTCAAAGGGTTTTCCTTCCATTGAACTGATAGATAGTAGCTTCTATCTAACAAAACTCCAGCATTTGCGGCAATACTATGCCAAGCGCGAACAGTATTTATCAGAGCCAGCCCTGCTCGTGCCGAGTTATCATCATGGCCAATGTTTTCTTGGTTTATACCCAACTGTCTAATAGGCGCCCATAATAGACTACTAGAATTAGATAACTCTATAAAAACCCTGCCTTTGGTTCCACTACCATATAGCTTAAGGGCCTGAGCCAGAGAGCCCTTCATCTTGCATGATAGTCCATATTTGACCATGTTTCCCATATGTGAATACGGAATCAAAACATCAAATATACTCTTATCATATTTAGGTAATTGAGTTCCACCAAATACTGCGGTTATACATGACTCAAAATCCCATCCATCGGGAAATGGTATGTTCATTCCTTTCACAATCTGACCACTCCCATCTTGATATGTACTCATCACCAGTCGAAGTCTTTCAAGCTCAGCATCGGACGGTGGACGATCAGCGAAGGCCAGCGGGGGATGAACAACCGTCTCAGGCTCCATGGTCATCCCCCTGATGGTTGACATCGAGTTCGTCCTTGAGCAGTTCGTCAGTCGTAACCCCAAACTCCCTAGCGACCTTCACTACCAATTCGGTCGTTGGTGCCTTCTTTCCCGATTCCACTTCACTGAGGTAGCTGTGAGTGTGATAGCCCAACCGGGAAGCGAGATCAGCCAGCGTTAGGCCTCCCCGATTCCGGAGGGCACGGAGCTTCTCGCCGAACCTGTCCATGAGCGGGTTGTAGCGGATGAATTCGCTGGAGGGGCTTGCGGGCGTCAAGCTATCCCGCTACCTTGTCTCTATTAGAGACATTCCCCATCCTCCCTACTGATGGAGTACAAAGCAATTCCTAGCCCGATCAAGTGGGCTGGCGGCAAGCAGAGGTTTCGCGAGCGCATCATCTCGCTCCTCCCGCCTCACAGTTGCTACGTCGAGCCTTTTGCGGGAGCAGCCTGGGTCCTGTTTGGGAAGCCACTCAGCGATGTAGAGATCATTAATGACATAGATGGAGAGCTTGTGAACTTTTTTAGGATTGCCAAGAATCAACCCGAAGATCTCATATTATCATTCGATCTTGAACTAATTTCAAGAGAAGAGTTTGGACGACTCGCAAATACAGACATAACCACTCTCTCAGACATACAGAGGGCGCATAGATTTTTCTACCTCATCATGGCTGGCTGGGGAGGCGAGTCCAACTACCCGAGATTCCAAACAAGCGTAGTAGACGGCGGTCACGGCAATAGGCTCATTGGTGCCCTCAAGAATCTTAGAAAGCGCATCGATCCCGTACACGACCGCCTGCGTACAGTAATAATTGAAAATCTAGACTGGAAAGAATGTATAGATAAGTATGATAGAGATCAAGTTGTCATGTATATAGACCCTCCTTATCCGGGAAATGGAGTCAATTACAAGCATAATATGAAGGATTGGAATGATCATCAAAAATTAGCCGACAAGCTCAATGACTCTTGCTGCAAATGGATTCTCTCTTCTTACAATACCTCAAGAGTTACGGATATGTACAAAGATTGTCATGTAATTCCAGTAGAATCCTACTCGGGTATGAGCGATTCAAAGGATGGAGAATCCAGAGTGCTAAACAAAGAAGTGCTTATACTGAACTACGATCCAGAGATCACAGGCCCGGCTCGGTGGAAAAAAAGAGGTGCGCCCAAAAACCAGACCTCAATCGTGAGTGAGCCCGCCTCGCTCTTTAAAGTCGACTAGTTGTTCAGCGCGCTAGCGCGGCGGCCTCGGCCTTCATCCGGGCCACCATCGCCGCGAGGCCGTTGGCGCGATTGGGCGAGAGGTGCTCCTTCAGACCGATCTCGTCCAGGAAGGCGAGGTCGGCGCGGGCGACCTCGGCGGCGGGCTGGCCGCCGAGCACGCGCACCAGCAGCGCGATCAGCCCCTTCGTGATGAGGGCGTCGGAGTCAGCGTCGAAGCGGACGCGGCCGTCGCCCTCGGGCGCGGCGTGGAGCCACACCTGCGACTGGCACCCCCGCACACGGTGGGCGTCCGTTCGGTAGGCGTCGTCCAGCGGCGGGAGCGCTCGCGCCTGCTCGATGAGGTGGGCGTAGCGGTCCGTCCAGTCGTCGAAGAAGGCGAACTCCTCCACGACCTCGCGGGCCCGCTCATCTATCGTCCCGGCGCTCATCCGAACAGCCCCCGCACCTTCGCGAGCCCCGCGACCAGCGCGTCCACCTCATCGCGGGTGTTGTAGAGCGCGAACGAGGCGCGCACGGTGCCGGGGCACCCCAGCCGCGCCATCACGGGCTGGGCGCAGTGGTGGCCCGTCCGCACGGCGATGCCGAGCCGGTCCAGCACCGTCCCGGTGTCGTAGGGGTGGATGTCGCCCAGCAGGAACGACACCGCGCTCGCGCGCCGCTGCGGTTCTCCTACGAACCGCAGCCCCTCGATCTCCCCCAGCCGCGCAACAGCGTAGGCGATCAGGTCGGCCTCGTGCGCCGCGATGGCGTCCATCCCGATCCCTTCGAGATACTCGATGGCGGCGGCCAGCCCGACGGCGCCGGCCACGTGGGGCGTGCCCGCCTCGAACTTGAAGGGGAGCCCGTTGTAGGTGGTCTTCTCGAACGTCACCTCCTCGATCATGTCGCCGCCGCCCATGAAGGGCGGCATCTGGTCGAGCCAGTGCTCCTTGCCGTAGAGCACGCCGATGCCCATCGGCCCGTAGGTCTTGTGGCCCGAGAAGCAGAAGAAGTCGGCGTCCAGCGCCTGCACGTCCACCGCCGCGTGGGGCGTCGCCTGCGCGCCGTCCACGAGCACGGGGATGCCGCGCGCGTGCGCCGCCGCAATGATCTCCGCCAGCGGAGTCACGGTGCCCAGCGCGTTGGAGGTGTGCGTGACCGCAACGATCCGCGTCTTCTCGGTCAGGAGACTTTCCAGATCAGAAACATCGAGGTCCGCGGCGTCCGTCATCGGGATCACGCGGAGGTGGGCCCCCGCGCGCTCGCAGAGGAGCTGCCACGGGACGACGTTGGCGTGGTGCTCCAGCGCCGAGACGACGATCTCGTCGCCCGCGCGCACGAACGCCTGCCCGAAGCTGTAGGCGACGAGGTTGATGCTCTCGGTCGTGCCCCGCGTGAACACCACCTCGTGCGCGTGGGCCGCCCCGATGAACGCCTGCACGCGGCGCCGCGCCTCCTCGTAGTACTCCGTGCCCTGCTGGCTCAGGAAGTGGACGCCGCGGTGGACGTTGGCGTTCTCGGCCTCGTAGTAGCGCGCGATGCGCCGGATGACCGCGGCGGGCTTCTGCGTCGTCGCCGCGTTGTCGAGGTAGACGAGGGGGTGCCCGTAGACGGTCTCGGCGAGGATCGGGAAGTCCTCGCGCAGGCGGGCCGTGTCGAGCGGGGGGCTGGCCACGTTGAGCGGGGGGGAGGCGGGCGCGTGCACGGGCGGAGCGGTGGAACAGGGGTAAGTACGGGACACGTGCGGCCCGGTGCCCGCGGCGGGCGGATTTCGGGGAGGGTTCGCTGCGCGGTCCCCTTCGGGGTTCGCTGCGCGGTCCCCTTTGGGGTTCGCCCGCAACGGGCGCGCGGGCGCTGGCGTAACGTAGGGCGCACCTGCCTCTCTCCCGTATGTCCTCCTCTCCCCTTTCCCCGCTGGAGGCGGCCCGCCTGAGCCGCCGCGCCTTCGTCGGACGTATGGCCGCGTTCGGCGCGCTCACTGCCGCCGTCGGCCCCCTCGCCGCGTGCGGCGACGGCTCGTCGGGCGGCACCCTGGAAGTGCAGGCCGACGTGGTCGAGGCCGCGTCGTGCACCGGCTACGACGCGCTCACGCCGCAGCAGCTCTCCGTCCGCGACGCGCTGCGCTACGTCGACGCGGCGCCGACGGCGGCGCAGCACTGCGCCAACTGCCGATTCGTCCAGCTCACCACGGCCAACGCGCCGTGCGTCGGCTGCCAGCTCATCCCCGGCCCCATCTCCCCCGGCGGCTGGTGCAGCTCCTGGGCCACCCCCGCTGTCTGATTTTTGGTTTGTGGTGAGCGGCGCGGCGCTCGATAACCGCCGAGGGCTCCTCACTGGAGTACGCCACTCGAGGTTGAGAGGCGGCACCATCCGCCCCTCCTCAGATGAGGAGGGGCTGCCCCGAGCGAAGCGACGGGGCGGGGAGGTTGACCGGACTGGCGGTGCCCGTAAATCAAAAGACCGTCCCTCCTCAGACGAGGAGGGACAGCCCCGCGCCCGTGAGCGCGGAGCGCGATGGGCCCGGGGCAGGGTGGTGTGATCGGGCGGGCGGTGCCACATCGGATCTACCACCCCCAGCCCCTCCTGTTCTGCTTCGCAGACCTTCGGTTCAGGAGGGGGGCCTGAATACCCCGCTTTACACGTCGCCTCTCACAACCTCCGAAGCGAGCGGCCCGCATGGCCCAAACCTAAAAAGCGCCGTCTCCACCAGGGGAAGCGCCGTGCCAGCCGTCGATGCCCCACGCGTGGGCGACGTGGCGGAGCAGCGTCGCCTCCATCTTGTGGACGACGCCGTCGGCCTCGGCGATGGCGACGAGGGCGGCGAAGGCGCGTTCGCGCACGTCGGGGTCGAGCCCGAGGCCGAGCCGTACGGCGTCGTCCTCCATCCGGTCCACGCCCACCCGCTCGTAGCGGTGGGCGGCGCGCTGGAGCGACACCTCGGCGTCGGAGCCGAAATCGGCTTCGAGGGCGCGGAGGTGGTCGAGCAGGGCGTCGACCTCCTCGCGGTGGAGGCGGCCGTCGGTGCCGTGGGCGACGACGAGGGCGAGGAGCGCGAGGTCGTCGAGCAGGTCGGGCGCCCCTTCGATGCGGGGCTGGGAGGCGGCCATGATGGGGAGGGCGTAAACGCGGGTGGGGTCGCAGAAGCGCGGAGAGGGTACGTTTCCCACGCTCCCCCGCCTATCGGGGAGCCCCGGAACGCCCCACCCGTCCCCGCCGTAGCGCCTGGTGCTCGTCCCCCCTGCCCGTCCCCCCATGCCTGCGGATCCGCCCGACCCCGACCTCCTCGCCCGCGTACAGGCGCTGGAACGCCGCGTGGCGACGCTGGAGGCCGAGCGTGCGCACCCGCTCCGCCCGGCGACCGACGCCGCGAGCACGCCGCCCGTCGTCCCGCCCCCCCTCACGCGCCGCTTCCCGACGCCGGGCGTGAAGTGGGCCGAGGTCAACAGCGAGGACGTGCTCGGCAAGGTGGGCATCGCGCTGCTGCTCGTGGGCGTGCTGTTCCTGCTGAAGTACACCCTCGACCGCGAACTCCTCACGCCCGCCGTGCGCGTGGGCGGCGCCGGCGCCATCGGCGGGGTGCTGCTCGTGCTCGGCCTCCGGCTCCGCGACACGCGGCCGACGCTGGGGCGGCTGCTGACGGGCGGCGGCATCGCCGCGCTCTACGGGAGCCTGTGGGCGGCGGCGCTCCTCTACCCCCTCCTCCCCACGCCGGTGGCCTTCGTAGGCATGGCGGCCGTGGCGGCGCTGGCGCTGTGGCTGGCGGTGCGCGAGGAGGACGCCGCGCTCTCCGTCGTCGGCACGCTGGGCGCGCTCACGGCGCCGCTCCTGCTCTACCGCGACCCCGGGCAGGTCCCCACGCTGATCGCCTACACGGCCCTCGTGCTGGTGGGCGCAGCGGCCGTCTACGGGCGGCACGGGTGGCGCACGCTGCTCGCCTCGGCGGCACTGGGGGGCTGGGGCGTCATCCTCGTGACGTGGCTCGTGGGACTCCAGCCCGGCTCGGCCGGGGCCACGGGGCTCGACCGCATCGCGTTCACGCTCGGCGTGCTCGTGGTGTGGGCCACGACCGGCCTCGCCCCCATCCTCCGCCCGCTCCGCGCGACGGCCGACGTGAGCCCCACGCCGACGCTGTTCAGCCCGGCCGGGCTCGCCATCTTCGCGGCGCCCCTGCTGGCCTTCGGGTTCCTCGACGCCGCATGGGCATGGTTCACGACCCCGGCGGCCATCATCGCGCTCGCCCTCGCGGCGGCCTATGGCGCGGGGGCCCATCGGCTGCGGGCCTCGCCCGCGCTCTACGAACCGTTCGTGCTGGCGGCGGCCGTGCTCGCCGTGTGGGGCATCGCCCGCGCGATCGGGGCCGACGACAGCCGGACCTTCGGCGCCGCGGTGGCGGTGGGCTGTGCCGTCGTGGCGGTGGCCCGTCAGACGAAGCACCGTGAACTGGAGGCACTGGGCCACGTGGGCGCGCTGGGCGCGGCCCTGGTGCTGTTCGTCCACCTCTTCTTCGCCGCCCCCGGCGCGTCGTGGCTGGCGCCGAAGGACGTGGTTGCGGCCGACCAGCTCCGCGAAACGCTCGCGGCCCTGCTGGGCGCGGTGTCGCTCGCCTACGTCGGCTTCACGTCGGTGAAGGGGTCGTGGGCGCGGGCCGTCTACCTCTCGGCGGCGCACCTCGTCGTGCTCCTGCTCATGCGGCTGCTGCTCCGCCCGTTCCCGCAGGGTCAGGCCCTCACCTCGACGGTGTGGGGCGTCTACGCGGTGGCGCTCGTGGCCGGTGGGCTCCGGCTGCGCGACGACGTGGTGCGCCAGATAGGGCTCGGGACGGTGCTCGTCACCGTCGCGAAGGTGCTCATCCTCGACCTCTCCTCCATCCCGACGCTCTGGCGCGTCCTCCTGTTTATGGGGCTGGGTGCCCTCTTGCTGATGGTGAGCTACTTCGTCCCGGCGCTCCTGCGCGGCGCGCCGGACGCCCCCCCGCCGCTGCCGCCGGATGAGGACGCTCCGCGTCCGACCGCCGACGGCGGACCGCAGACCGCCGCCACACCCCCAAGCGCAGACAACGGACCGCCGACGGCTGCCTGACAGGCGCGAGGCGCGGGCGGGTATCGCCATTCCGTCAACCTCCCCGCGTCTCGCTCCGCTCGCCGCTGCCCCTCCTCATCTGAGGAGGGGCGGGTGGTGGAAAAATCCGCGGCGGGTGCCACTCCCCCAAATTGTCCCCGCTTCAAGGGGGACAGGCTTCCAACCGTGAGCGACGCCGAAGGCGACGCGATGGGCGGAAGGCGGGGGGTCTTTCGCACCGGACGGGCGGTGGCGTGCCGGTTCTACCACCCCCCCGCCCCTCCTGTTCTGCTCCGCAGACCTCCGGTTCAGGAGGGGGGCCTGAACCCCGCTCGACTCTTCCGTCCTGCCAATTACCGGCGGTCGGCGGTCGGCCGTCTGCGGTCATCCCGGAAACACCGAGGCCCGGCCACCATCGGGTAGCCGGGCCTCGTGCGGTTGACGAACCAGTGCGCCTGAACTAGTTCAGGTGCGCCATCAGCTCCTCGCGGCGGTGCTTCTGGCGGAGCTTGCGGAGGGCCTTCTCCTTGATCTGGCGGACGCGCTCGCGCGTGAGCCCGAACCGCTCGCCGACCTCGACGAGCGTGAGCGGCTGCTCGTGCCCGATCCCGAAGTAGAGCCGGGTGATCTCGGCCTCGCGGGGATGGAGCGTGGCGAGCGCGCGCTCGATGTCGATGTTCAGGCTCTCGTTCGTGAGGTCCTCGTCGGGGGCCGTGTTGGCGTCGTCGGCGAGCACGTCGAGGAGGCTGTTGCCG
>Ga0193752_1001321_pt1 | contig 20790 bp, 6 predicted proteins | sample H1c1metaG_FD_144924 | JGI IMG/M metagenome (GOLD analysis project Ga0193752, IMG submission 144924) | Soil microbial communities from a riparian zone of the East river system, Colorado, United States - H1c1 | ecosystem: Environmental > Terrestrial > Soil > Riparian zone | place: USA: East River...
GTGAGCCGGACGAGATGGGCATCGGCCCGGTGTTCGCGATCCCGCGCCTTTTGCAGCGCAACGGTCTCAAGGTCGAGGACATCGGCCTGTGGGAGCTCAACGAAGCCTTTGCGGTGCAGGTGATTTACTGCCGCGACAAGCTGGGCATCCCGAACGACCGCCTCAACGTGAATGGTGGTGCGATCGCAATCGGCCACCCGTACGGCATGAGCGGCGCGCGCATGGTCGGTCACGCGTTGATCGAAGGTCAGCGCCGCAAGGTGAAGTACGTCGTCGTCACGATGTGCATCGGCGGCGGTATGGGCGCAGCGGGGCTGTTCGAGGTTTGCTGAGCCCGACGGTCTAAGCGCGATCGCCCCAACGGCTTAGGCGGCGGCATTCCTTGCGGGGTGCCGCCGTTTTTGCGTCCGATCGGCACCGAAGTGCGGCACTTCACCGCCTATCCACCGTGGAAACGTTCTATCCCCACAGAATTCACAGCCTGGACACACTTCCAACGTACTGATTTTGCTCGTGGTTTTGAGTTACTCACACTCACGTACACAGTCGCTGCAAAAAAATGCTGTCAGCGGTCATTGACCCATGACCATGCCCACAGGAAAGATCGGCGCCGTTCGCTCGCGATCTGGGACCGCTGTGCAGCAACCCGAATCCGCAACAGCAACAGGCTTTGCCGGCACTCGTCGTTACACGATCGAGCGGGAGCTGGGCTCAGGCGGAATGGGGGTCGTCTATGAGGCGACCGACCACGAGCGCAACGCGCGCGTGGCGCTCAAGGCGCTTACGCAACGCGACGCGCTCAACATCTACCGGCTCAAGAATGAGTTCCGCCAGCTCGCTGACCTGAGCCACCCGAACCTGGTCGCGCTCCACGAGCTGTGCTGCGAGAACGGCTCGTGGTTCTTCACGATGGAGCTGGTCGATGGCGTGACGTTCGACGTCTACGTCTCGGATGAAGGCGGCACCTCTTCGTTCCCGCCGATGATGCCCGCGGACCCGCGCGCGATACGCACCGTAGCCGGCCGCATGGTGCGCGACGTATCGACGACGCTCAGCCAGCGCGCGATCGGTAGTGAGTACCCGATCACTTCGCGCGGTGGCTGCAACGTGCGGCGCCTGCGCCGCGTGCTGCGCCAGCTGGTCGAGGCCGTGGCCGCGCTGCACAACGCTGGCAAGCTCCATCGCGACCTCAAGCCGAGCAACGTGCTCGTTACGCAAGAAGAGCGCGTCGTGGTGCTCGACTTCGGCTTGGTCAGCAACTCGACGCTGGTCGAGCCGGAGCCGGACGCGGCCGAGCGCACGGTCGGCGGCTGCGTGTTCGGAACGCCCGCGTACATGTCGCCGGAGCAGGCCGCAGGCGAAGTGGTCGGCACCGCGAGCGATTGGTACGCGATCGGCGTGATGCTCTACGAGGCGCTCACCGGTCAGCTGCCGTTCGATGGATCGGTGCTCGAGATCCTGCGCCAGAAAGAAACGCTCGAGCCGCCGCCGCCGTCGACGATCCTATCGAGCGTCCCGGATGATCTCGACGAGCTGTGCCGCGACCTGTTGCGGCGCGACCCCAGCAGGCGTCCGAGCGGCGCCGAGATCTTGCGCCGGATCACCGGCCACGCCGAGACCCCGCGCGTGCTCGACGCGCAATCGACGTCGGCGGTCCTGCCGCAGGGCGAGCTGTTCGTCGGCCGCGAGAGCCATCTCGCGGTGTTGCGCGACGCGTTCGAGACGAGCAAGGGCGGCACGCCGGTCACGGTGTTCGTGCACGGCGTATCGGGCATGGGTAAGAGCGCGCTCGTGCGTTGCTTCGCAAACGAGCTGATCCAGCACGACGAAGCCGTCGTGCTCCGCGGCCGCTGCTACGAACGCGAGAGCGTGCCGTACAAGGCGTTCGACAACATCATCGACGCGCTGAGCCGCTACTTGATGCGCTTGCCGACCGAGCAGGCGGCCGAGCTCTTGCCGCGCAACGTGCACTCGCTCGCGCGGCTCTTCCCGGTCCTGCGCCGCGTCAAGGCGATCGCGCACGCGCGCGCGCCCAAGCACGCGACGCTGGAAGCGCGCGAGATCCGGAACCAAGCGTTCGCCGCGCTCAAGGAGCTGCTGCTCCGCATCTCCGACTTCCAGCCGCTCGTGCTGAACATCGACGACCTCCAGTGGGCCGACATGGACAGCGCCCGCTTGCTGACGTTCTTGCTCGGCCGGCCGGATCCGCCGCCGCTGCTGTTGATCGGCGCCTACCGTCGCGACGAAGCCGAGAACAGCCCGTTCCTGCGCCACATCCTCGGCGAGGCCGGGCTCGTCGAAGGCGCTGCGGTGATCCGCGACGTGCCGGTCGACGCGCTGAGCGCTCAAGAGGCGAAGACGCTGTGCACCGAGCTGCTCGCCGACCTGCCGACCACGAACGCGATCGCAGCGCAAGCGATCGGCGCCGAGTCCGAAGGCATCCCGTTCTTCATCACCGAGCTGATTCAGCACGTCCGCACTCACATCCAGCGCGGTGACCTCGAGCCGAGCCTGGACGCGCTATCGCTCAAGAACGTCGTGCTCGAGCGCGTGCGTTCGCTGCCGCGCGATGCTCAGCGCTTGCTCGAGACGCTGTCGGTCGCCGGCGGCCCGATCGAGCAAGGCGTCGCGATGCAAGCGGCGGCGCTCAGCGGCGGTGACCGCGCAGCGCTGCTCGCGCTGCGCGCGGCACGGCTGATTCGCACGCGAGGTACGCGCCAGAACGACGCCGCCGAGGTCTATCACGACCGCGTGCGCGAGACGGTCGTACAGACCATGCACCCGGAAGCGGTGCGCTTGATGCACGCGCGCATCGCCAGCGCGATCGAGTCGTTCGGGATCAGCGATCCCGAGCGCTTGGTGGCTCACTACAGCGGCGCCGGCGACGGAGTGCGCGCGGGCGAGACCGCGATGCAGGCGGCGCACGTCGCGGCGCAGAAGCTCGCTTTCAATCGCGCCGCCGAGCTGTATCGCAACGCGATCGAGCTGCACGCCAAGGACGATCCGCAGCAGGGCGAGCTCCACCGCCACCTCGCGGACACGCTGGCCAACGCGGGTCGCGGCGCGCAAGCGGCCGAAGCGTATCTAGCCGCCGCCAAGGTCGCGGGGATCGATGAGCGGATCAAGCTGCGCCGGCTCGCGGCGCAGCAGTACTTGCGCAGCGGGCACACGCAGAGCGGGCTCGCTCTGGCCGACGCCTTGCTGAGCGAGCTCGGCATGACGCTGCCGCCCACCGACGGTAAGGCAGTGGCCACGTTCCTGTGGCAACGGGCGCGGCTGCGCCTCGCTCCGCCGCGCCCCTCGACGACCACCAAGCCTTCGGCGCTGGACAACCAGCGGCTCGAGACGCTGGCGGTGATGTTCCAAGAGCTCAGCGTGGCGGATCCGCTGCGCGGCGCGGTGCTCCACGGTGAGTTCCTGCTGAGCGCGATGCGCGCAGGCAACCCCGAGCGGCTGGCCCACGCGCTGATGTGGGAAGTGATTCATCTCGCCGCGCTCGGTGGCTCGAGCAACGCAGGGCAAGCGCGCGTCGCCCTCGCCAAGCTGCAAAAACTATCCGATCAGCTGAGCACGCCTTACTCGAGCGCTCTGGTATGCATCGCCGAGACCGCACAGCTCTTCTTCTCGGGCCGGTACGCCGAGTCGCTGATCCCCTCGGCGAAGGCCTACGAGCTGCTGCGTTCCTCGACCAGCGCGTACTGGGAGCGCAGCTGGATCCTGCACCTGCGCTTCAGTGCCCTCGAGTTCGTGGGTGACATGTCCGCGCTCGTCGCCGAAGCGCCGGTCCTAGCGCGCGAAGCCGACGAGCGCGACGACCGCTTCGCGATCGGCCTGCTGATCATGTCGGTGGCGTACACGCAGCTCATGGCCGATGCGCCCGAGGACGCGCTGCGCTTCCTCGACACCCAGCACGCGCGCCTAGGCGAAGGCTTCTCGACCTTCCAATATCTGTCGATCCACCGCCGCGTGGACGCGCTGCTCTACCAAGGCCGCGCCGTCGAAGCGTTCGACTACGTGGCCGAGCACTGGAAGCAGATCACGACCTCGCACTTGTGCCGCGGCCAGATGATGCGCGCCGTCAGCTTCTGCATGCGTGCGCGCGCGGCAGTCTCGGCGTACCAAGCGACCCGCGATCCCAAGTACCGCACCGTGGCGCTCGGCGACTGTCGCAAGCTGGCCAGCCTGCAGTGCGGGTATCAAGGCTTCGTCAGCGTGCTGCGCGCCAGCGTGTCCCTGACCGACAACGATCGGGTGAAGGGCACTGCGCTCATGGAGCGCGCCATCGAGGAGTTCGATCGCGACCGAGTCACGCGCTTCGCGATCTGCGCGCGCCGCAGGCTCGGCGAGATCCTCGGCGACGCGCGCGGTGCGTCGCTGATCGAGGCCGCGGATCGCGAGCTTGGCGGCCAGGGCCCGTCGCCGGTGTCGAAGTAGCCCTACCCCGTTTCGGCGCGAGCGCTGTCGGTGAGGCGGGCGAGCAGGCGCTGGATCAGCACGCCGTCGATGTCGCGCCAGGAGAAGCCCAGCGCGGACAGCCGCACCAGCGTCGCGGCGTGCTCGACCTCCGGCACCAGCGGCACGCCGTCGCGCAGCCGCTGGCTGACCACGAACATGGTCGCCGCCGCCCACGCCTCGGAGTCGATGCGCGCGAGCCATTCCTCGTCGCTCAGCTCGGTCACCTCGAAGCCCCACTCGCGGATCCACGACAACAGCTCCGCGGCCGCCAGGCGCTGCGGGCTGACCACGTGCTCGACGCGTGCTCGTCGGGTGCGATCGAGCGCGAGCGTCACGATCGCCCGGGCCGTATCGTCGACCCGAGACAGATGCGGAATACCTCGGCCGCGCGTCGCGAACGCGATGCCGCTGCGCGCCACCGTCGCGAGCGCTTCGGCGAGCGCGTCGCCCTTCGGCGCGCGGTCGAGCACGAGCGGGCCCGCTCGGTAGCACGTAGCGTCGAGGCCGCGGTCAGCGGCGAGCCGCACGATGCCCTCGGCCACCCACTTGCTCTGCGAGTAGCCATCGAGCAGGCGATCACAGCGCGGTAACGGCGTGCCTTCGTCGACGCGCGTACCGGGATCGCGCGCTTCGGTGATCGCGATCGTAGAGACGTAGTGGAGCGGCTTGCGCTTGCCTTCCGCGGCGAGCGCGATCGCGGTGCGCGTACCGCCGACGTTGGCGGCGCGTAGCTCGTCGTAGCCGAGCGCAAAATTGACGTCCGCTGCGTTGTGCACCACCAGATCCGCGCGCTCTGCCAGGAGCTGCCATTCCTCGTCCGACAGCCCGAAGCGAGGCAGCGTCAGATCGGCCGCAAGGCAGCGCGTCAGCCGCCACTGCACGCGCGAGCCCAGGCCCCAGGTCTCCAGGCTGCGCTCGAGACGTTCGCGCGCAGCGTGATCATCGCGCGCCCGGATCAAGCACACGACCTCGGCCTCGAGGCTGGCTTGCAGCTCGATCAAAAGGTGTGCGCCCAAGAATCCCGTCGCACCGGTGAGCACGACCTGCTTGGGCGGCCAAGCCGCGGTGCCGCGCGCCTCCGGTAGGTCGGCTAGGTGCACGTCCTCTTCGAGCGCACGCGCCTCGCGTTGCATCACGACGACGCTGATCTGAAGCGCTTGCGCGGCGAGCGTCGGGTGAGCGAGCACGGTCGAGGGCGCGAGCACGATGCCTTGCTTGCGCGCTCGAGACGCCAGCAAGACAGCGGCGAACGAGGTCCCGCCGAGCGCAAAGAAGTCGTCGTAGCGGCCGACTTCCGCGCGCGCCAGCACCTCGGTCCACAAGCTGGCGAGCAGCTTTTCTTCGCGTGTGACCGGCCGCTCGCTGAGCGCAGGCGCGGCGACGCGTGCCCGCGCCGCGAGCTCGGCGAGCGCGCGACGATCCGTCTTGCCGCTCGCGGTGCGCGGCAAGCCATCGAGGAACACCATGCGTGCGGGCAGCATGTACGCAGGGAGCTTTTGCTCCGCCCAGGCGAGCAGCACGGCCTCGATCTGCTGGTGGGAAAAGATGCCGGTGAACGTATCGCGGCCCGTGGTGGCGTCCGCCATGCTCTCGGTATCGGGCACCACGAAGGCGACGAGGCGCTCCTCCGCGCCCGAGCCTTCGGTGATCATCGCGCACTCGCGCGCGAACGGATGCTGCGTGAGCACGCCCTCGATCTCACCCAGCTCGATGCGATTGCCCGCGAGCTTGATCTGGCGATCCATGCGGCCGAGCCATTCGAGCGCATGGGCCTCGCGGCCGGCTTCCTCGACGACGCGCATCCGGACGAGGTCGCCGGTGCGGTAGAAGCGCTGGCCGTCGCGGCTCACGAAGCGCGCGGCGGTCTCGTCGGGGCGCTGCAGATATTCGCGCGCGAGCCCCGCGCCACCGATCCACAGCTCGCCGCTCAGGCCCGGCGCGACGTCGCAACCGGTGTCATCCACCACGCGCAGCTTCGTGTTGGCGATCGGCTGGCCGATCGGGACCCACGCCGCTTCGGCGCTGAGCCGGGCGGCCGACGACCACACGGTGGTCTCGGTGGGGCCGTACATGTTGAAGACCGCACCCGTGACCGCGCTGCACAGCGCTCGCGCGAGCCACACCGGTAGCGACTCGCCGCCGACCAGCAAGAGCGATAGTCCGGCGAGGAACGCGCGGCCATCCGCGTCCTCGAGCAGCAGCCGTGCCAGCGAAGGCGTGCATTGAAAGCAGCGCACCTCGCGCCCGAGCATACGCAGCACCGCGAACGGCTCGTGCTCGCCGGAGCGCAGCGACGGAGCCGTGCCCACGCGCGTCTCCGCGCCGATCGCGAGCGGGAACAGCAGCTCGAGAATCGAGATGTCGAAGGCCAGCGTGGTCAGCGCAAGCCACGGCTCGCGTGCGGAGGCGGGCAGCAGCTGCTGCATGGCCAACACGAAGCTCGCGAGGCTGGCGTGCTCGATCACCACGCCCTTGGGCCGGCCCGTGGAGCCAGAGGTGTGGAGCACGTACGCCACGTCGCTCGGCTGCGGGGCTTCCCACACGCTCGGGCCGGCCGAGCTCTCCTCGAGCAATCGGCTCAACGCGACGACCTCGGCGGCGCCGTACGTGCGCTCGGTGTCGGTCAATGCGATCACGAGCTCGACGCCGGTATCGGTCAGCGCGAGCTCGACACGCTCGCTCGGGTGCCCAGGATCGATCGGAACGTACGCCGCGCCGCTCTGCAGCACGGCCAGCACGGCCACCGGCAGGTCGGCGGTGCGCTCGGCCAGGACGGCGACGAACCGACCAGGGCCCGCGCCGCGAGCGCGCAGGGCGCGAGCGAGCGCGTGGGCGCGGATGATGAGCGCCTCGAAGCTCAGCCGCGCGCCGAGCGCATCGCGCACCGCCGTGGCCGCGGGCGTGGCCGCCGCGCGCTCGGCGATCATCCGGTGGACCAGCGGCGGTTGGATCGGCAGCGATGGCCCGACCAGCTCGAGCGCCGTGCTCGAGCTGGCGAGCGGCATCCGCCGGAGCGCTTCGTGCGGCTGCTCACAGGCCTGCGCGAGCAGCGCGCCGATCGCTTCGGCGAGCCAGGTTGCGGTGCGTTCGTGCAGGCTCGCGCGCTCGTATTGCAAGCAAGCGCTGAGCTCCGCGCCAAAGTCGGCGGCGAGCAGCTCGAGCTCGGCACGGCAATAGCCCGATGGCGCGCCGTCCGGCGAGTCGAGCTCGAGCCGGACCTCGAGGCCCACGGTGTGGAGCGGCGCTTGGCTCCACTGTTGAAACAGCGCGGTCGCTGCGAACGGCGAAGCATCCTGCGACGTGCTCTCTTCGGCCACCAGATGCGGCACGCGGGCGTGGATGTCGCGCGCGACCGCGAGCAATGAGGCGTCGGGATCGATCGCGAGCCTTAGCGGCACGCTGCGCGCGAACATCCCGACGGCGTTCAGCTGGTCGAGCGTCGTGCGGCCCGCGCTCACGACGCCGATCGCGACCTCGTCTTGACCGGCGTGGCGAGCGAGCACGTACCCGTAAGCGGCGCACAGTAGCGCGAACAGCGAGACCTGCTCACGCTGCGCGAGCGCGCGTAGCCGCGCAGTCAGCTCGCTGAGACCGGGCACGTCGGCGCGCGCACCGACGCCATTGGGCTCACCGTTCGGATCGCGCGCGAGCGGTAACCGCCTGGCCGCGTCGCGCGCCGGGAACACTCCGGAGGCCTTGAGCGGCACCGCGGGCAGGTAAAGCTCGGCCACGTGCTCCAGGCCGAAGACCTCGCCTGCGAACACGTCGGGGTTTTCGTACAACGCGAGCAGCTCGCGAACCATCAGCTCGAGACCGAAGCCGTCCACGATCAAATGGTGGACGCAGATCAGCAAGGCATGCTCGCGCGGGCCCAGCGCGACCAGCGCGAAGCGCACCGGCGGCCCGCGCTCCAAGTCGAACTGCGCGCGCGCATGTTGATCGCTGTGGCGCAGCAACGCCGCCTCGCGCTCGGCAGCGGGCAACGCGGACACGTCGTGCCGCTCGAGCGAGCACAGCGGGGTCGCCAAGACGCGCTGCAACGGCTGCTCGCCGCTCGCGTCGATGACCACGCGCAGGCTGGCGTGCCGTTCGAGCAGCCGCTCGAGCGCTACGGCGAGCTTGGCCTCGTCGAAGGCACCGGCGAAGCGCAACCGCATGTACACGTGGCAACGCGGCGTGTCGGGCGCCATCGCTTGCAGCGCCCAGACCTGCTGTTGCGCGGGCGAGAGCACGAAGCGCGCGTCCGGCCCGATCGATCGTGGTGCGAGCTCGCTCGGCTCGTACGACTGCGCGGCGTTCGCGAACAAGCTCACCACGCCGGCGAGCGACTCGGCGGCGACGATCGCCTCGAGCTTGGGCTTGCAGCCGAAGTCCAGCGCCAGGGCGGCGGCCACGCGCGCTCGATCGATCGACGAGACACCCAGCTCGGCGAGCGGTTGGTGGGGGTCGGCCACGCGCTTGCCCAGCGTGTCGTAAACGATTCGTGCACAGCGCAGGTGCGCCGGCTGCTCGGAAGCGCCCTGGCCGAGCGCCGGTCCGAGCGACACGCCGAGGGCCTGCGCCACCAGCGCGCCGCCCTCACCCAACCACCGGATCGAAATATCGAGCCCTTGGCGACCGATGTCGATCGCGCAGATGCGACCGCCTGGCGTGTACATGCTCATCGTGGAGACGCGAACCGCGCGCTGCAGGACAGCTGGCGTAGCGTGGCCCGCGAGCAAGTGCTCCGCCGCGGCGATGCCTGCCTCCCAGAGCAACGGATGCAACGCGTAGCTCTCGAGCTCCGCGAGCGCCTCCGGATCGATCACCAAGCGCAAGCGGCTGCGCGCCTGATCGCGCCGAGCGTCGACGAGGAAGCGCGACAGCGCCTCCCCGCCCGCGCGGGTGCGCGCCTGCTCGAGCACGCACGGGTCCGCGATCGGCGGCACGGCGGCGTCCGGCGCGGCAGCGGCCAGCGCCGTTGAGTCCGCGAGCTCGGCGTACGCGTGCGTGCTCGTCCAATCGGAGCCGCCCAGCGCGCCACCGATCACCTCGAGCGCGCCTTCGTAGGCGCGGCCGAGCAACCGCATACCCGTCCCGATCGGCGCGTGTCCCGCAAGGACCAGATCGCGCAGACAGACCGGCTGTGCTCCCAGCTCGCGCCTGGCCACCATCCACAGCTCGAGCAAGACTCCGGTGCAGACGGCGCTCTCGGAGAAACCGCAAGCCTGCTGATAATCAACTGGCGACCCAACCGTGCAGTCGAGCTCGATTTCAATGAGCGGAACGATGCGCACAGAGGTCCTCAACCGGCGGCCGGTGCTCGCACGCTGAGCCGTCAGGCATGACGGCCAGCAACAATCGCGCGCGTTCGACCCATGGCGGATCGCAACGCGACCACACGGTTAGACGCGACGATACCATCCGACCCATATGAGCCGGTTCGATTTCGTGTGACGGAAACAAGTCGGACGCACTGCCAACAAGTTGCGCAGCAAGAACTGACTATATGCATCGGGTCGCGCGCCCGCGATCTGTGTGCTTAGATGCTCGCGCGCCAACATGGAAGTCGGCCGCAGTTATCCCACTATCGTGGAGGTCGCGCAGCGCTTGGCAGCCGAACGGCCGGACGAGCCGGCCTACGTCTTTCTCGCCGACGGCGAAGCGATTCAGGGTGAGCTGAGCCGCAGCGGGCTCGACCGCCGCGCCCGAGCGATCGCCCGGGCGATCGCGGCGCAAGGCGCGACCGGCGAGCCGGTGCTGATCCTCTGCCCGGCCGGGCTCGACTACGTCGCTAGCGTCTTCGGCTGCTTCTACGCCCGCTCGGTAGCCGTGCCGGCCTATCCCCCCACGCGGACGGGGCTCGCGCGCACCATGCCGCGCATTCGGTCGATCTGCCAAGACTGCCGGCCGCGCGCCGTGCTGAGCACAAGCGCAGTGCGCGATCTCTTTGCGAGCGACCCGCAGCTCGCAGAGGTGCTAGCTGGCATCCCCGTAATCGCCGTCGATGGCCTCGACGACAGCGCCAGCACCGCGGAGCTGCCGGCCGTGGGCTCCGACGATCTCGCGCTCCTGCAGTACACCTCGGGCTCCACGTCCGCGCCCAAGGGCGTGCTCGTCACCCACGGCCAGATCGCGGCCAACGCCGCGATCATCGATGAGTCGACCCAGGGTAGCCCGAGTGATGTGGCGCTCTCCTGGCTGCCGCCCTACCACGACATGGGTTTGGTCGGCGGCATCCTGCAGTGCACGTTCACCGGCTGCCCGGGTTACCTGATGCCCCCGGACGTGTTCCTGCGCCGGCCGGCGCGCTGGCTGCGCACCGCCTCGCGGATCCGCGCGACCGCCCTGTACGCACCCAACTTCGCGCTCGACGCGTGCGTGCGCCGGATCGACGCCGAAGAGCGCGCCGAGCTAGATCTGTCGGCGGTGCGGATCGTGTGCATCGGCGCCGAGCCGATCCGAAGCGAGACGCTCGAGCGCTTCGCCGAAGCGTTCGCGCCGGCGGGGCTCCGGCAAGAGGCGCTCTTTCCTTGCTACGGCATGGCCGAAGCGACGCTGATGATCACGGGCAGCGCAGCGAACGCGAAGCCGATCGTCCGCGCGTATTCGACCGCGCAGCTCGGTCTCGGCGCGGCGGTGCCGGCGGGCGACGCCGCGGCTCCTGCCACGCGCCGCCTCGTCAGCTGCGGGCGGCTCACGCCCAGTCAGCAGCTCGCGATCGTCGATCCCGAGACGCGCCGCACGCTGCCTGAGGGACGCGTCGGCGAGATCTGGGTGCAGGGCCCGAACGTCGCGCGCGGCTACTTCCAGCGGCCCGACGAGACCGAACGCACGTTCAACGCGTTTACGAGCGATACCGGTGTCGGTCCGATGCTGCGCACCGGCGACCTCGGCTTCATGGACCGCGGCGAGCTGTTCATCACCGGGCGGCTCAAGGACTTGATCATCATCCGCGGTCGCAATCACGCACCGCGAGCGGATCGTGCAAGCGCTCGACGATGCGCTCGTGCTCGATGGCGGCGCGGCATTTTCGATCGATATCGACGGCAGCGAGCAACTCGTCGTCGTGCAAGAGGTCGACAAGCGAGCCGGCGCCGATCCCCAGGCGCTCTTGGCTCGCATCCCCGACGCTATCCGAGAGGCGCACGACGTCACCCCCGCCGCCATCCTGCTGATCAAGCGCGGCAGCTTGGGCAAGACGTCGAGCGGTAAGGTGCAACGGAGCGCCACGCGCAGCGCGTTCCTCGCCGGCACGCTCGAGGTGAGCGCGAGCTGGCGAGCGCCATCGGCTGGCACCGTCACGGTGCCACAGCCGCCTGCACCGGCCGCCGTCACGGAACGCGTAGACCCGCGCGTGACCGCCACGCCCAGCCGCCGAGCGCTCGAGATCGAGAAGTGGTTGCGCGACCGTATCGCGAGCAAGCTCGGGATCGCTGCCGAAGAGATCGATCCGCGAGAGACGCTCGCTCGCTATGGCGTCGACTCCGCGCTGGCCGCCGAGCTCGTCGACGAGCTGGAGCGCTGGCTGGACCTGCGGCTCGACACGACCATCTCCTACGATCACCCCACGATCGTGAGCTTGTCGCGCGCGCTCGCGGGCATGTCGAGCACGGCCGCGAACAGCCGGCCCACGGTGCCGCGCGCGGTCCGAGACAAAGCCAAGCCGCGTGCCGCCCCGATCGAGCATGATCCGATCGCGATCGTCGGCATGTCGTGCCGCTTCCCCGGCGCGCCGTCGCTCGAGGCGTTTTGGGAGCTGCTCGTCGCGGGGCGCGATGCGATCAGCGAGGTGCCGCGCGAGCGCTGGAACAGCGACGCGCTGTACGCCAAGGAGCCAGGCACGCCCGGCAAGATGTGCAGCAAGTGGGGCGGCTTCATCGATGAGATCGATCGCTTCGATGCGACGTTCTTCGGGATCTCGCCGCACGAAGCGGCGCGCATGGATCCGCAGCAGCGGCTGTTCCTCGAGGTGGCGTGGGAAGCGCTGGAGAACGCCGGTATCGCGCCGACCAAGCTGGCCGGCACGCGCACCGGCGTGTTCGCGGGCGTGTGCACGAGCGACTTCGCGATGCTGTACGGCGGCGAGCTGCGCTTGATCGACGGCGACTACGGTACCGGCAGCGCGACCAGCATCGTCGCCAACCGCTTGTCGTACGTGCTCGACCTCAAAGGGCCGAGCGAGACGCTGGATAGCGCGTGCTCGTCGTCGCTCGCCGCGCTGCACCACGCTTGCCAGGGCCTCGCGCAGCACGACTGTGATATTGCGATCGTCGGCGGCGTAAACGCGGTGCTCGCGCCCGAGGTGAGCGTGTCGTTCTCACAGATCGGTGCCCTCGCCCGGGACGGCCGGTGCAAGGCGTTCGATGAACGCGCCGACGGCTTCGTGCGCAGCGAAGGCGCCGGCGTGGTCGTGCTCAAGCGGCTGTCATCGGCGCGGGCTTCTGGCGACCGCGTGTACGCGCTCGTCGCGGGCGCGGCGGTCAACCACGACGGCCGCAGCAACGGGCTGAGCGCGCCGAGCGCTCCCGCCCAGCGCGACGTGATCGAGCGCGCGCTCGAGCGCGCAGCGATCACGCCAGCGGAGCTCGACTATGTCGAAGCGCACGGCGTCGGCACGCAGGTCGCAGACGCCGTCGAGCTGCATGCGTGGCGCGGCTTACTCGAGGGCGTCGAGCGTACGGACCCGCTCGTCATCGGCTCGGCCAAGACCAACGTCGGCCATCTCGAGGCGGCCTCGGGCATGGTCAGCGTGATCAAGGTCGCGCTCGCGCTCTCGAATGAGCAGTTGCCGCGCCAGCTGCATTGCGAGCAGCCGATCGCGGGCCTCGCCGGCGCGCCGGTGCGCGTGGCCACCGAGCACGCCACCTGGCCGCGCGGGCCGCGGCCGCGCTTCGCAGGGGTGAGCTGTTTCGGCTTCGGCGGCTCGAACGCCCACGTCGTGCTGCGCGAAGCGCCGCTGCCGCCACCGCTCGCGCAGGCTGCCAGCGCAGCGCCTCGGTTGGTCGCGTTGTCGGCGCGCACCGCGAGCTCGCTCTCGGCGTCCGTCCGACGGCTCGCCGATCACCTCGAGCAGAACCCGGACCTGCGGCTCGAGGACATCGCCTTCACGCTCCAGACCGGCCGCGCAGCATTGCCGGAGCGCCTGACGATGGTGTGCGAGAGCATCGACGAGCTGCGCGACAACCTGCTGTCGCTCGCGCTCGGCTCGACATTGCGCAAGGCCCACCGCGGCGCCGTCAAACCCAGCGCCTATCCGCGCTTTGGGCTCGTGCTCGGTGAAAGCGCGTTGCTGCCGGACCTCCCGCTCGAGCTGTGCGCCGGCTTCCCAAGCGCGCGCGCGACGCTCGAGCGCGCGGAGCGAGCGCTGCGCGACGTGCTCGACGTGCCGCTGCGCGCGGCGCTGTGGGAGGGCACGAGCGAGAGCCGCGCAGCGCTGCTGGCTCGGCCGAGCGTGGCGCACGCGGCCCAGGTCGCGCTGCAGCACGCGCTGTGCAAGCTGCTGCAAGACCTCGGGCTCGAGCCGGCGGTGGTGCTCGGCAGCGGCGCCGGCGAGTACGCGGCGGCCGCGTTCGCGGGCTGCATGACCTGGGATCAAGCGTTGACCTGCGCGGCGCGGCGCGGCGCGGTGGTCGAAGGCTTCATGCCGGGCGCGGTGCAGCGCGTTACCCAACGCGACGCAAAGCAAGCGCTGGCGCCGCTCGAAGCGTCGCTCAAGCCAGCGCGCCTACCGTTGATCAGCGCGCAGCTCGGCCGCTTGCTCGCGAGCGACGAACGGCTCGACGTCGCGTTCTGGTCTCGCCATCTCCTGGCCGACGCCAAGCCCTCGGCGGGCGCACTGGCGGCGCTCGAGCAGGCTCAATGCGACCTCCTGCTGGACCTCGCCGGCGGTGACGAGTCGCGCGCGCGCGCGACCTTGCTGACCGATGGGCATGCCACGAAGAGCGTGCTGCGCGCGCTCGGTGCGCTATTCGCGTGCGGCATCGAGGTCGAGTGGAGCGCGCTCTACGGTGATCGCCGGCCACGGAAGCTGTCGCTGCCCACCTACCCGTTCGAGCGCGAGCGCCACTGGCTGGATTTCCCGGAGCGCGACCGCACGGCGAGCTCGCGGCCGAGCACGATGGCGCCGAGCGATCGGCTCACTGAGCGGCCGATCACCCACCCGTTCGTCGGCAAGCTGCGCAGCTCGCGCCCAGCGGCGCCCGGCAGCGGCGTCGCGGCCAAAGCCGACGACGCGAACAAAGCCAAGAAGGCCTAGCCGGCTCGCCTCAGCGCTCGGGAGTGCCCACGACCAGCGTGATCGGGACGCCGCCGTTTTGCAGCGCGATGCGCTTCTCGACGCGCAGGCCGAGCACGGCTTCGGGCGTGCCGCGCGGCACGACGATCGCCACGCGAAAGCCGCCGAAGCTGCCGCGCAACGCGTGCCCGATCGCGCGATACAGCAGCTTGATCTCGCCGCTCTTGCCCAGGCGCTTGCCGTACGGCGGGTTGCACACGAGCAAGCCCTTGTCGAACGGCGGCTTGGCGTCGCGCACGTCGACTTGCTGAAACGTGATGTGCTCGGCCACGCCGATCCGCTCGGCGTTGCGCTGTGCGATCTCGATCATCGTGCGGTCGCGATCGAACGCGACCACCGGCGCGCGCTGTTCGCGCTGCAGCGCGGCTTGCAAGCGCGCCTTCTCTTCGGCCAATGCCTCGGCGGTTACGCCTGCAAACGCTTCGAGCGCGAAGCCGCGCCGGCCTCCGGGTAAGAAGCCGCTCGCCTGCTTGGCCGCTTCCAGCGCCAGCGTGCCCGAGCCGCACATCGCGTCGATCAGCGGCTCGTCGCCGGTGTAGCCGGCGTAGGCGAGCACGGCTGAAGCGAGCGTCTCGCGCATCGGCGCCGCGCCCTGCTCTTCTCGACCACCGCGCTTGTGCAAGAGCGTGCCGGAGCTGTCGATGCTGACGGTGAAGACATCGTCCTGGCCGCGCAGCATCACCCGCGAGAACGGCTCGCGACCGATCGGGCCATCGATGGGCTTGTCGTCGTCTTCTTCCAGTGACTCGGCGCGCACGACCGGCGCGCGCAGCCGGTCGCCGATCGCGAGCTCGACCTGCTCCGCTATCGCCTTGGTGTGATAGAGCCGGCAGTGATGCGCCGTCACGTCGACGCGAACCGCTGCGCCTTTCGCGATGAACCGCTCGAACGGCAGGGCGCGCAGCTTGCCGCGCAGGATCGAGAACTCGCGCGCGCGCTCCTGCCCGAGGCGCAGCACGACGCGCGTCGCCAAGCTGCTGGCGAGGTTCGCGGCGTAGCCCGCGAGCAGCGGGCCGCGAAAGCTGACGCCGCCCGCGAGCTCGCGGGGCTCGCGGATACTGGAGCGCGCCGCCAGCAGCTGCAGCTCGGCCAACAACACCGGCTCGAGGCCCGGCGCCGCGATCGCAAACCACTCGTACTCGGCACCCCCATCGACCGACCGGTCGCGGCGCGACTTTTTCTTCGGCGCTTCGGGGAGCTTCTCGCCGGGCTTCGGGAACGCCTCCGGACGGCCGTCGAACGCGACGTGCACGAACATCTCCACCGTGCCCGACTCGCCCGGGACGCTGCTGTCGCGCACGTCGAGCAGGCGAAACCCCGAGCGCTCGGCGCGCTCACGCAGCAGCTCCACCGCGCGCTTGCGTAAGCGCGGCTCGTCGACGCCTTCGCCGCTGCGCAGCTCGGCCTTCGAGAGCTCGAACTGGGGTTTGAGCAGGATGATGCCGTGCGCGCCCGGCTCGAGCCGAAAGGCCAGCGACCGGAGCATGTTGCGGGCAGCGACGAAGCTCACGTCGACCGTGAAGAACGAGAACGGCCCGGGCGCGACGTCCAGCGAAACGCGTCTAAAATCGGTCTTCTCGTGCAGCTCGACCCGCGGGTCGCTGCGCAGCGCCGGCACGAGCTGGCCATGCCCGACATCGATCGCGACCACGCGCCGCGCGCCGTGCTCGAGCAACAGCGCGGTGAAGCCGCCCGTCGAAGCGCCGATGTCGAGCGCCTGCGCGCCGCGGATCCGCGCGGCCGCGTCGCCGAACAGCGCGAGCGCAGCGCGCAGCTTGTGCGCGCCGCGCGTGCTCTCGGGCGCGGTCGTCGTATCGGAGGGCATGCGCGGTCAGTCCAGGTTGTCGATGCCGAGCACCATCGGACCGAAGAACACGGCCGGGTCGCTCACGCCGTGCTCGCGTAGCACGTTGCTGGCGCTCGAGGCGAGCAGCCGCCCGGTCTCGGCGCCGATCAGCTTGGCCTTGGCCCAGATGGCCGCCGCGAGCGTGAACGGCATCGTCGGCTCGTCCAGCGGATCGGCCGCGATCGCTTCCAGCAGCGCCAGCGCCGTATCGCGGTCGCCGCGCTGCGCGGCGATGCCGGCGCGCAGCAGCCGCACCGGGTGCTCGAAGGTCATCACGCGCAGCGCCGACAGCTCGCGCGCCTCGTGCTCGGCCTGGTCGAGCATGTGCTTGGCGTTCGAGCCGCGCTCCAGGCTGGCCAGCAAGGCGAGCCGCGCGCGCAGCAAGAGCGCGTCACCGCGCAGCAGCGGCGCGGCATCGAGCGAGTACGTCTCCTCGCCGGTGAGGCCCTGCAGGATATGCTCGGCCGTCTCGGGTACGCCGCGATACAGCGCGATGTTGGCGGTCACGAAGCGCGCCAGCGCCGAGGTGACGTCGATCCGATCGCGATCCCAGAACAACACCGCTTGCCCCGCGACGCGCTCGGCGCGCGTGACGTCGCCCTCGATGGCGATCGTGAGCGCCGAGAGCAGGCGCAGCCGCGTCGCCGCGACCAAATCCTCGTGCTCCTCGGCTTCCTTGGCCCACAGCTCCGCGCGCGCGAAGCGCTCGGGTTGGCAGAACACGATCGACGCATAGAGCGACGCCGTCCGGCACAAGCGCAGCTCGCTGGCGACGCCTGCGCAGCGCGTGCTGAGCAGCTCCTCCGCGCGATCGAGCGCGCGCACCGTCGGCCGGAACTGGCCGAGGCGCAGCGCCTCGAGGCCGGTCGCGAGCAGCACGCGGGCGTGCGCAGCCGGCAGGTCGAGCGGCGCAGCGATCTCTTCCGCGGACGCCAGCGCGCCCTGCCACGGGACGCGCAAGATGGTGCTCTGCGGCACGTCCACGGTGACGTGGTAGAGCCACAGCGCGTGGACGGCGCGCCCCGGCTCGCCGGCGTCGAGCGCATCGAGCGTGGCCTGTGCCGCGATCGGTGCGGCGCGCGGCGGGTCGATCACGGCCAAGCCGGTGGCCAGCTCGAGGCGCGCGTCGAGCTGCTCGAGACGCTCGCCGGCGACCGGCTCGAGCGGCGTCGCCAGCAGTAAGCCGCGCGCGCCCAACTTCTCGCGCAGCGGGATCAAGGCATGCAGCGCATCGCTCGGGCTGCTGAGCGGCGGCACCTTCAGCCACTCGAGTGCGTCCGCTATCAGCGGCATCGCTTCGTCCTCGTAGCCGCTCGCCAGCAACTGCAAGCCGGCCTTGCGCCGGAACACATAGCCGTCGGAGTCCGAAGCCGCGCGCGCCGCCTCGAGAAACACCGACGCCGCTTGCCGGCCGTGGCCGGCGTTCACGAGCGACTCCGCCCACTTGACCAGCAGCTCGTTGCCCCACGCTTCATCGGCGTCGTGCTCGACCGCGATCGCAAACAACCGCGCCGCCTTGTCAAAGGCGAGCGCCTCGGCCGCCTGACTCGCGGCGCGGATCGCATAGATCTGCGCGCGTTGATAATCGCGCGCGCCGAGCAGGTGCTCGACGATCGCCTCGAGGTCCCCGGAGCCGGTCGCTTCCAGCGTGCTGGCCAAGCGCCGGTGCCACTGCTCGAGCCGCTCGAGCGGCAGCGCTTGCACGACCGCTTCGCGCACGCGGTCGTGATAGGTCTCGATCGCGCGCGAGTGGTGTGTGCCGACGCCGCGCACGAGTTTTTCGCCGCGCAGCTCGAGCAGCGCCTCCTGCAGCTCGATGTCGAAGCTCGACGCGAGCAGCCCCAAGCTGTCCTCCGGTAGCGGCCGGCCAGCCACGGACACCAGCTCGAGCAGCACGCGTGCACCGTCGGTGAGCTCGCCGACGCGATGCACGAGCGCGCGGTCGAAGCTCACGATGCCGCGCAAGGTGTCCTGCGACGCCGTGCCGCGGTCGCTGCCATCGCGCACGTGACGGACCAGCTCGTGCACGAGGTGCGGGCTGCCGCGCGACTCGAAGCCGATGCCGCGCACCGCGGCCGGCAGGTTCACACCGAGCAACTGACGAGCGAGGTCGGTGCTCTGCTCCTCGGACAGCGGCCCCACCTCGAGCTCGTGCAGCTCGAGCGTGTCGATCTCGCGCAGCTTGGGTAGGAGCGGCGCGAGGCACGCGCTGGTCCGCGCTTCACCGCTGCGATACGCGAGCACCAGCAAGAGCGAAGGCGCATCGGGCGGCGACAACAGCTCGGTGATCAAGCGGGCGCTGTCGACATCGCCCCATTGCAGGTCATCGATGATCAACACGATCGGCGTGCGGTCGGCGATCCGGCAGAACATCTCCTTGAGCGCGCCGAACGCGCGCTTGCGCTGCTCTTGGCGATCGCTCGGCAAGCCGGTGCGGCGGCGCGCCAGCGTGATCGCCTCCACCCGTCGCAACACCGGGAACAGATGCGCGAGCGCGTGGATGTCGCGCGGCAGCGCCTCCGCGGCATCGGCTTGAGGCAAGCGACGCAAGTAGCGCGACAACGCATCGATCAAGCTATCGAACGCCTTGAACGGGACCGCTTCGCGTTCATAGCAGCGGCCCTTGAGCACGACCGCCTTGCCCTCCGCGCGCACCTCGGTGATGAAGCGCTCGATCAGCGTCGTCTTGCCGATGCCGGACGGCCCGTGGACCAGCGTCACGACCGGCGAGTTGTGATCGGTTTGGACGAGATGGCGGCGCAGCCCCGAGAGCTGCTCGTCGCGCCCTACGAACGGCGATTCAGCCTCGGCGGGGACGCTCGACTGGCCGTTGTTGCGCGCGCTCGGCACGCTGCGCTCCTCGAGCGCGCGCAGGACAGCGCTGCCTTGCGGGCGCGCTGCGGGGTTGCGCTGCAGCAACAGCATGCACAGCTCATCGAGGTCCTTCGGCACGCCCGTGACGAGCTGCGAGGGCGCGACCGCGTCGGTGATCTGCTTCTGCCGCATCACCTCGAGGTAGGTGCCGTCGAACGGCACGTTGCCGGTAAGCGCCTCGTACAGCATCACACCGAGCGAGTACCAATCGGTCGCTTCGGTCACGGGCAAGCCGGCCGCTTGCTCGGGCGACATATACGCCGGCGTGCCCATCACACCGAGCTCGAGCGTGCCGTGCACGCTCGGCCGATCGATCACGATGCCGAAGTCGAGCACCTTGGCTCGCCCCCCATCGGTGACCAGCACGTTCTCGCTCTTCAGGTCGCGGTGCAGCTTGCCCGCCAAATGAATCGCCAGCAGGCCGCGGCTGATCTGGGTGAGCACATCGCGCAGGCGCTCGATGTCGCGGACGGGGGTCGGGAACACCATCTCACCACCGAGCCGCGGCAGATCGGTCAGCGTGGGATGGCTCTGCATACTGGTGCCCGGCGGCGGCGCGGCCGAAGGACTGGACTCGGGCGTGGGCGTCAGCGAGGGCAGCGAGTGGCGCGCGCTGCCCAACACCGCGGTCAGGAAATCCTGACCTTGCACGTACTCCATGGTGAAGAACCACAGGTCGCCCTCGTGGAAGAGGTCGTGCAGTGCAACCAAATTGGGATGCAGCACATCCGAGAGCGCGCGGAACTCGCGCTTGAAGCGATAGACGCTCGTCGCATCGACCCGCAACAGGGTCTTGAGCGCCACATCCACGCCGCGCTCGCGGTCGTGGGCGAGGTAGACCGCGCCCATGCTGCCCTCGCCGAGGCGGCGGCGAAGCTGAAAGCGCCGGTGGCCGAGCAGCTCTAACTCTGCGCTCGGACCCGTGCCGCCTTTACCCGGGCCGGTCATCTGCGGCCATAGTGCGGAACACTGAGCCGATTAGACAATTGGCTTCTGTCGGCCGGCGACTATCCTGCCGGCCGAAATGGCCGATTTTCGGCTCGGGACAGGGCCTAAACAGGTCGCTCTGGAGGACATCATGGCTGAAGCATTCATCTGCGACGCGACCCGGACCCCGATCGGCCGGTACGGCGGCTCGCTGTCCGCCGTGCGCGCCGACGATCTGGGCGCCGTGCCGTTGCGCGCGCTGATCGAGCGCAACCCCAAGGTGGACTGGGCCGCGGTCGAGGACGTGGTGTTCGGCTGCGCCAACCAGGCCGGCGAGGACAACCGCAACGTCGCGCGCATGTCATCGCTGCTCGCGGGTTTGCCGGTCAGCATCCCGGGCAGCACCGTGAAC
>Ga0193752_1001323_pt1 | contig 20787 bp, 12 predicted proteins | sample H1c1metaG_FD_144924 | JGI IMG/M metagenome (GOLD analysis project Ga0193752, IMG submission 144924) | Soil microbial communities from a riparian zone of the East river system, Colorado, United States - H1c1 | ecosystem: Environmental > Terrestrial > Soil > Riparian zone | place: USA: East River...
GAAGCGGTGAACAGGCCGGTGTCTCGGCGGTCCCGCTCTTGCGGGCTGCCCGGCTGGGCCCGGCGCAGCTCGAGTCAGAGAATGCGAGCATCCCGCGTTCGGAGGTCTACCGGCTGTGCGAGCTGGCAGTGGAGCTCACGCGGAACCCCGCATTCGGCCTGCACTGGGCTGAACACCTCGGCGAGAAGACCTTCAATCCCATCTCGCACTTGATCGCCCACTCGTCGACCTTACGTCAGGGCCTTCAGTCGCTGCTTCAGTTCCATCGTCTGCTGAGTCACTCGCCGAGCTTCTATCTCTCGGAGCGCGACCGTAAGGTGACACTATGTGCTGCTCGCCTGACCGGCGAGTCTCCGGTGATGCAACGGCTCGCAGCTGAAATGCTCGTGACCGGCCTCTTTCGGATCGTTCGTTCGTTCAAACCGCAAGCGCGCTTCGACAAGGTCAGCTTCGCGTACGCTGCGCCGTCCTACCAGCGCGAGTACACACGCATGTTCGAGAGCGCGGAGCGCTTCGATCAGCCGTTCACCGGAATCGTGTTCGACCAAGCGCTGATGGATGCGGTCTCGCCGTTCAAGGACGAAGACGTTCACGATGCGCTGCGAGTGGTCGCAGAGCGGCGGATGTTGCGCCTGACGCAACGTGAGCCATTTGCGGTGCGCGTGCGCGACTTCCTCGTGCAGCAACAGGGCACCGCGCATCGGATGGAGATGACAGCGGTCGCGCGAGCGCTCGGCATGAGCGCCCGGTCGTTGCGCCGCCGGCTCGTCGCGGAGGGCACCTCGTACAACGCAGTCGTGAAGGAAGCACTCGCGATCGTTGCGAAGCAGCTGCTTCGTAACAAGCAGCTCACGATTCAAGAGACTGCCTACGAGATGGGCTTTGCAGAGACGAGCACGTTCCATCGAGCGTTCAAGCGCTGGACTGGAATGACGCCGAACACGTTTCGAGTGCAGCAGCGCGCGGGTTGATGACGCGTCGTGGAGGCGCGAACCGAAGGCAACTCGATCATCCTGCACGAGCTCGAGCGCGAATCTTGAGCGCTGTCAGGTGCCGACTAGCTGCGCCGCGATAATCGACAATAGCTGAGGCTCCTTCGGATTCCGGACCGGCTGCGCAGCCGGCGCTATCGCGACCACCCCGGCGATTCGCGGGGTCTGGTCGTGCACGCAACTGAGCAACAGCAACTCGTAGTCGACGCCGTCCACGCTCGTCCGCTGCGCGGTTGCGTTCGCCGAGTCGGTCGGCGCAGTCAGCTCGGCGACGATGGTGAGCGTGTCGAAACGGTCCTCTTCCTGCTCGAGATACTCGGAGACGCGCTGCGCCAGAGGCTCTGCCGGCTTCGCCAAGTCGCACGACGCCACAAGCCGCACGCCGTCGCTGGCCGGCACGTATAAGTGGCCGCCGTGAGCTGCACGCGACCGGCAGACGAGCCGCAATGCGCGCAGATAGCGCTCGGAGAGTTCTTTTGCATCTCCAAGCGCATGCAGCACGACGCTCTGCACGTCCGCCGCGCCGCTGAGACTGCTTTCGGCCATCGTCGTGAGCGCGAAGTCGTCCAGTGCCACACCGGCTTGGAATCCGCTGCGGCGCGCTTCGTTGACCAAGCGCTCATACCTGGCACCGAGCGGACAGTTTGCACCGTGTCGATACTCACGCGCAGTCAGCTGCGCATACTCTTCGAACGCCTGCTTGTCTCCACTCCAAATCGCGATCTGCGCGCGCGACTCGTAGCTCAATCCTAGCCGCAGGCCCGTGACCCCGAGCTTCAGTTGCGCGGCGATGAGCTGCTCGAGTCGGGCGACAGCCGCCGGCACGTCGCCGAGCTTGGCTTCCGCCAACGCGAGAAGGCGCCGCAGCTCGGACGAATATGAAACGATCTCGAGCTCGTCACAGACCGCGAGCGCAGCGACTGCCACGTCTCGGGCCTCGGCCGTCCGTTCGAGATTCAGCAGCACTTCACACAACCCACCCTGCGCTGCGACCCAGACGGGCAGCCACTCCGAATGCAGGTTTTCGTCGAGCGCCGACAGCGCAATCGCGCGCTCGAAGCACGCCCTCGCGGCGAGGTCGTCACCTCGAACGAGCTCGAAGCGACCTTCCGCGTCGGCGACGTACGGAAGCCACCCTGGAGCCAGGGCAGCTTCGGCCCGCTCCCGCTGAATCACATGTTTGACGCCGGCGAGGTCGAGCGCCAATGCATGCGCAGAGATCTCCGCTGCGAGCGCGCTGAACATCTGAGGCACGCGCGCTCGGAGCGCGAGGACTTCGGCTCGACGCTGCAGCTTCTCTGCACCGGGCCAATCACCTTGTTCGAGCCGCACGATCTTACGCACGTACGTCGCGGTGACTTCTTGAAGTGGATCGCCATCGAGAAGGTCGGCCCAAGTCGTGGCCGATACGAGGCCGAAGTGCGCTTCGAGAATGCCGACGCCGTACGCGATCGCATTGCGGATCGCAGCGACGTGCCGCACCTCATCGCCGGTCACGTTCGCGAGCTTGTCGTACACCTCGATCCACCGCGCACGCGCCTGTTCGTACCGACAATCGCACACTTCGACGGTACTGACCGCGTTTTGCCAAAGTGCCTCGAGCACGGGTGACAGTGGCGCAAAGGGCGCGAGCAACTCCGGCAATGTTCGAAGCAAGGGCCAGTCCATCGCGCGCGCGCCGGTTGCAATCGAGATCGCGACGTACTCCGCGAGGAGCGGAATCGCTTCGTCGACTCGATACACGCGTTCCGCCGCGGGCGTCGCTTGATGCCGCTCGAACGCGCGCGTCAGAGCTTGCGTCAGGCGCGCGCTCGCATCCGGGGTCTGCGCATCCTGCCGCCAGAGGTCGAGCCCAGTGTCGTGGATTAGTTGCGACAGCCACGGCGATGCGACCAACCAGTAGTACCCGGAGTCGCCGGTCATGATGCTGGTCGCGCACAGCCAGCGCCGCAAGTCCTGCAGTTGCCGCGGCGGTCGGTTCAAACGTCGCGCGATCTCGAGCGCGCGTGGATAACTCCGAGCGAGCTTACCGGCATCCGAGTTTTGCTCGATGGCGGTGCTGCCCTGGACCTCGAGGAGCACATCGAGCGCCCGTTCCTCTTGCTCCACACCCGCAGCAAATCCGTGGTGAATCCGCGCAGCCGCGTGACCACGGATCCGAAAGAACTCACTGAGCTTCGCGTGTGCCTGCTCGCGATCCGCCTGAGCAAGTCCGAGCTCGAGCGCGGAACGGATCGTTCGGTTCGCGATCGCGTAGCTCTGACCATCACCCACGATCAGCTGCAGCGCGACGAGCTCGTCGATCGCGGAGTCGACTGCGCGCGTATCGAGACCTGGTGCGAGCTCGCGGTAGTCCTCGTGAGCGAGCTGCTCCACGAAGGACAAGGCGTGCGCCTCCGCGAGCGAACGCGCGAGCGGTCCAAGGCGTTCGATGCGACCGCGGATCGCTTCCTCGGCGCTCTTCGGCAAGTCGCGCCCGGACACGCTTCGCGGAAGCGTCCACGTCCCCGCGCTGTACGTGATCACGCCGCGGTCGACCAAATGTTGCGCGAGATCGATCGATAGACGCGGATTGCCGTGAGCCAACCGATGTATTTCGCCGGCGACGAGGGCAAGGTTGGGCACGTCGCCAAACACGGAAGAAAACAAGCGATGGGTTTCTTCCTCGGTCAGCGGCTCGAGGTGCTGCAGCTCGCAGCGGCGTGAGAGTGCGTCGAGCGCAGGCGAGCTGGTCGCTCCGGCTTCGGCGGTCAGTGCGACGAACATCCTTCCGCGGCGAGTCTTGTCCATCAGCGCCGCCAGTACGGCCGCGGAGGGCTCGTCGATGCGGTGGACGTCGTCGACAGCGAGTACGAGCGCTTGGACCTTACTCGCCGTCCGCATCAGCTGCGCGATCGTGTGGGGAAGGTGTTCGGCATCTGCAAGCAAGGCGGAACGGGGCCGAAGTCGTGGGCGTTCGTCGACGGTGGCTCCTGCGGTCATCGGTTCGAAGAGCTGCGGAAACTGATCCGCGAGCGCTGCGTTCGGGAGCGCTTCGACCAAGTGCTCCGCCAGGGCAAACGCCACATCGAAGCTTTGGGTTGCGCCGCTGGCAGTGGCGCGCAACACGCGGGCTCCGAGCGTCTTAGCTTCGAGCGCACATGCGTCGAGCAAGCGTGAGCGGCCGAGCCCGGATGCTCCGCACAACATGACACCGTTGCCGCCGGAGACCAGCGTACGGACGAGGCGATCGCGCATGTTCGTCAACAAGACGTCGCGACCGACGAGCATCGGCGTCGACAAATAGGCCTGCGACACGCCGGACGATTCCTGGCTGTCCAGCCCGGCGATTGCAGCCAAGCGCTGCATCACCGCAAACGCGCTCGGCGGCCTCAAGGCCGGTTCGAGACTGATCAGCGACAACACCAGCTCGTCGAGTGCGCGCGGGATGCCGGCGACGTACACCGATGGAGGCGCAGCTCGATGGTTCCAGGCTGCGAACAGCTCGCCAAACGTGCGGGCGGAATACGGAGCGTGACCCGTCAGCGCGTAGTAGAGGCTCGCGCCGAGCGAATACAGATCACTGCGCGCATCGAGCGCCGAGCGGTGCAGCGTCTCGGGTGGCGTGAACGCTGGAGTACCGACGATCGAACCACCACCGCCGGTCATCGGAGCCATCGCGCCGAAGTCGATCAGCTTGGCGTTGCCTTCGCTCGTGCAGCGAATGTTACGCGGGCTGATGTCGCGGTGCAGCAGTCGGCGCGAATGCAGCAGCGCGAGCGACGAGCACACCTCGAACACCAACTTACAGGCTTCGGCCCACGGCAGCGGCGCGCGCTGGCGCAGATCCCCGCCGTCGAGCAACTCCATCGTGTAGAACGGGTTGCCCTCCGACGAGACGCCGTAGTCGTAGACCGCGATCACGCGCGGGTGGTTCAGCTGCGCGAGCGTGTGAAACTCGCGTTCGAACAGACGCTCCACGTGTCCGCGTTGCACGTCGTCGGCGATGGGAAGCAGTTGCTTGAGCGCGACGGACTGTCCGGTGCTGAGGTCGACCGCGCGGTGCACGCTCGCCATGCCGCCGCGCCCCAGTTGTTCGTGCAGCGTATAGCGTTCAGCAAAGCGCGTGGCGTTGCCGGCGTTGCTGGTTTGGGATTGCTGTTCCGAGCGTTCCCCCATGGAGCTGCGGTGGGTCTGCACCGCCTCGAGTCATAATAAAGGAGGGCCATTCGGAGCGGCAGGTGAGCGATTGTGGAGCGGGGCATACACCGCTCCGTAGGCTGCGGTGCCGGCGTGTGATTCGAAGGCCTGCCGCGCGGGGGTCGGTCAGTCTGACCGAGCGCCCTCCCCACCCTCACGCGAGGCTGCCGCGGCACGAGTCGGTGCAAGCCCGTCGCCCCTCGGCCGAAAAAGGCATCGTGCGCACGAGAGAGCGGCGATTCGGCCACTTTTTGCGCCGATTTTCGGTCAGACCGCGCCTCGTTCGCGTTCCCAAAATCGCGTCCGCCCGAGTAGAGTCCCGCCCATGAGCATCAACATTGGCGATTCCGTTCCAGAAGCGAACCTGACCGAGTCCACCGAGTTCGGTGACGTGTGCCCCGTCGCGCCGAAGCCCGTCGCGGTCCCGGCCGAGCTCAAGGGCAAGCGCGTGGTGATCTTCGGCTTGCCCGGCGCGTTTACGCCCACGTGCTCGGCGAAGCACGTACCCGGCTACATCGAGCAGCTCGAAAACCTCAAAGCGAAGAAGGTCGACGAGGTTTGGTGCGTCGCCGTGAACGACGGGTTCGTGATGGCTGCTTGGGGGCGCGAGCTGGGCGCGATCGGTAAAGTTCGTATGCTCGGCGACGGCGGCGGCGATTTTGCCAAGAAGATCGGGCTCGACGTCACGATTCCCGGCATGGGCGTTCGCGTGAAGCGCTTCTCGATGTTCGTCGACGACGGCGTCGTGAAGTCGCTCAACGTCGAAGCACCAGGCAAGTTCGAAGTGAGCGACGCGGGCACGATGTTGAAGCAACTCAGCTGATTCGACCCGTGTGAGCGAGTATTCGCAAAGTGTCTTAGTCGAGTGCGGGCTGCGCTCGACTAACCACTGGCGTTTTTATTCAATCGGTTGGCCCCCCTTCCTGCGGAGGTCCTGGTCCGGTCCGCGCGTCGCATTCTTCAACGCTGAGGCGGCTTCGTCGCGTCCAGCGCACTGACGCAATACAGGACACAAGATACCGGCGCGGCCGGCTACGGGTACCGGCACGACGGGACGAAAAAGGGGTGGATAACTAGCGACAGGTACACTAAAGACCGCATCGGACATCGAGATGTCAGCGTAGGCCCGTTAATGGCCTGGACGTCTCACCTGAGCGTGATTCACACCATGATTCAAAGACTTGTTGCGGCCCTCATCATCGGAGCGCTCATGTTGGCGCTCCCGGGAAGCTCGAAGTTGGCGTCTGCTGCGGAGATGCAGTATTTGCGCATCGCGACGTTGGCTCCCCGCGATTCCGATCTCGCAAAAGGCTTCATGAAGCTCGACAAGGGCATGCGTGCTGCCACGCAAAATGCGTGGGGCGTTCGCTTGTACCCGAGTGGCGTTGCCGGCGACGAAACTGACGTCATTCGCAAGATGAAGGTGTCGCAGATGGACGCCTCGATCATCACGAGCGTCGGCCTCAGCCAAATCGTGCGCGACACGACGCTGCTGTCCACGCCGGGTGTGATCAACAGCTACAAGGAGCTCGAGGCCGTGCAAGCGGTCATGACGCCCGAGTGGGACGGCCAATTCGAAAAGGCTGGCTTCAAGCTCATGGCGTGGGGCGAGACGGGTCAGCTTCGCTGGTTTGCGAAGACGCCGCTCACCAACCCGAGCTCGATCAAGAACATGCGGCCCTGGGTTTGGCCGGCGAGCCACGGTTTGAAGGAGACGCTTCGCGTGCTCGGTGCGAACGGCGTGCCGCTCGGTGTGCCCGAGGTTTACGGCGCGTTGCAGACCGGCATGATCGACATGGTCACGTCGACCTGTGTGGCGTTCGTATCGCTGCAGTGGCACGCGACGCTCAAGTACATGACGAAGCAGGCGAACGGCGTGCTCGTCGGCGCGCTGCTGATGAACGGCGAGAAGTGGAAGTCCATGCCGCCGGACGTGCAGAAGATCGTCCAGGACGAAGTCACGCGCAATCAGGAAGGCGACAAGCAGGACATTCGCAAGGCGGATGAGAAGTCGTACGCGAGCCTGATGCAGCGCGGTTACACCGCGAACGATTGGACCGGCGCGCCGCAGAAAGAGTACGAGACGATGGCTCTCGAGGTGCAGAAGCATCTGACCGGCCGTCTGTTCACGGCAGAGACTCTCGCGAAGGTGAAGGGTCTCGCGGCGAGCGCGAAGAAGTAAGCGCGTTCCGACCACGCGTAGGCGCGTGTCCGATCTCTGAACCCGCTCAGTGTGGGTCCGAGATAGGACGCGCGTTTTGCGTTTAAGCGCGGCTGCGGCGGTGACGGCGGATGCGGGCGCGAATCAACGGCGGCCGAAGTTTGCGTTCATCGTCGCGAAGCGCTCGTCGCTCTCGGCGCGCGAGCCCAGGCGCGCTGCATCCGAGAACTGGTAGCCGAACTCGGGCACGTCGCGCGCGAGTTTGTCCATGACGTCGTCCGCGTACGGTTCGAGCGGCACTCCGAACGTGTGCAGGCCCTTCCCTCCGAGGTCGGTGTTCACCGCCGGCGGTACCGCTTCGAAGACGCGAATGCTGGTCGCTGCGAGCTGCAAACGCAGGCTGAGGCTGAACGAGTGCATGGCCGCCTTCGTCGCGCAGTACGTCGGCATCATGGCGATGGGTGTGAACGCAAGCCCCGAGGTAACGTTCACGATTGCAGCCGTTGGCTGCTGGCGAAGCGGTGCGATCGCGAGGAACGAGAGGTGCATCGGCGCGGCCAAGTTGGTGTCGAGTTCGACGCGATGCTGGTTCCAGTCTTGGGCTTCGACCAGTGGCGGCGGGCGCTGTTGGAGGCCGGCGTTGTTGATCAGCACGTTGAACGCGGGATAGTCGTGGACGACTTGTTCGATCAGTCGGATTCGTTCGCTTTCGACTGAAACATCACACTGGATCGTGTGGAGCTCGGGGCAGTCGTGGCGAGCTTGATCGAGTTGTTCTTGGCGGCGGCCACACACGGCGACTGTGCTGCCGGCAGCAGCGAAGCGGCGAGCGAGAGCAAAGCCGATGCCGCTCGCGCCCCCGGTGATGAGAACGGTGTTGCTGTCGAGGCGCATGGGTTGCAACCTAGCCTCGCCGACAGGACGGAGTCGAGCCGTAGCCCGAGTCGTAAACAACGTCGCATGGGACGCGAGACGTTTCGCGAGGCGCCGCCGGTCGGCGGCCACAACTGATTGCGCGCGGGGCGTGCGCGTGGGGAGTGAGCACGCACCGCAGCGAGCGGTGGCGGATCGCGGAATGTATCGCGTTCCAGGCGACACTGTTTCAGTTCCAACAGGGCATACCGTCGCTGTTCGTCGATGGGTAGGCCCCCACACTCGCAAAGCACATCTCACTCAACGTGCTGTCTCCCCACGACACGGTGCGGTCAGTCGTGTTGAGGTACGTGCACTCCACGCTGATGCTGTCTCCCGCCGCGAGTTGCACCGGAGCGATGGGATAGACGAGCTGATGCGTGAACTCGTACGGCATGTCGAGCAAGACTCTGTCGCCACCGATCGCACTGTGGGCGACCACCTTTGCGTGCACGCCGAGCTGATGCATGTGCGGGGCGACCGAGAAAATGGTTGCAGGACTGCCGAACTTACAACTTCCGCCCTGTGTCACTTGGCCGCGCGGAATCTGCAGATTGAGCGGGCCCATCAATCGCACTTCGGCCTCGTATTTGACCTGTTCCTGCGCCGCGACCTTGATCCGCATTCCGCTCGTGCCGCGCAGCACATCGTTGGTCGCATTGAACAGGTGCAAGTTCATCAGGAGCTGTTCGCCCGCACCGATCTTCATCGCGACTCCGTCGGGCAATGGTGTTGGTTGGGTGCCCGCTCCGGCGCCTTGCAAGCGCCGTTCGCCTCCCGCGGTAACTCCGCACACCGTCACGCCATCCGGCTCGACGCTGCTGCGATGAACTTCGAGCACGGTGTGATGCGTGCCCGTTGGAACGAGCGGCGCGAACGCAGTCACGTACACGTCTCGGGTCATCGTTTGCCGAATACAGCGATAGCCTTCCGTCTGAGGCCCCAGCGCCCAATCGGCTTCGATGAGACGTAACCAGCCATCACCCGCGTCGCCGAGGAACGGCACGTCGGGTTGAGGTGGCAGCGCCGGGGTCTCGCAAACCGCGCCGAGGCAGCGGTCCTGCGAGCCGGTGGGGTCCGAGAATATCGGACCCTCGCTGCCGGCGCTGCCGCCGCCCGCTTCAGGGGTTCGCATGCCGGCAAAAGGTGCCGGGCCGTGACTGTCGCCGCAAGCTGCAACCCAGACCCCGACGAACAGCAGGCACCGCCGCCTGCATCGATGAGTGATTCGCACGCTCCACCCCCTTGCGTCCGACCGGATCGCAATGAGTCGTCGGAGCTGGGTTGGTTTTACAGCCGCAGCCGTCAGCAGCAACCCGACTGTCGGGCACCGACTTGTGCCGCGGTTCACCCACAACTTGCCCCGGTGTCACCCGGCGCCACGTGTTTTGCCTCGTGCGAGCTAGGGCTTTGCTTTGACCATCGCTTCGGATTGCGATCGCACGAGGTCGACGAGATCGTCCATTAGGAAGTTGTAGTCGAACACGTGCAAGCCGAAGCCGATTTCCGTGCTCAAGTCCAAGAACTTCGCGCGCTTGTCATCCGCTTGATTCGCGTAGTCGATCTCGAGGATCTGACCACCGCCTGGAGCGTCCTTGCACTCGCCCGTGAAGAAGTTTCGGAACAAGCCGAAGTGGCCCGTGAAGTCGGCGCCGAGCGCGGGCGCGTAGTTCGAGCCTTTCGAATGAAAGAAAGCACCCTTCAACATCGCGGAGCCGCCGCCGATGGCTGCAGGGTTCACGCACGCGAGGCCTGCCGGGACGGCGGTTCCCGTCGGCGGTGTAGGCTCGCCGTAGGTTCGATACCCGACCGAACAACCGAACTGATCCGCCTTCGCACACAGCGGAATGTTCGCGAACGAGTCGGCAGTTATTCCGCCGCCGACGAGCAGGGTAGAGATCAACCGTTCGCGTAGCTCGGGCTTGGTGTCGACCTCTTCTTTGATCAGGCGAGTCGCGTGGCCGGTGCCTTGTGAGTGGCCGTAGATCACGAAGTAGCGGCCCTTGTTCCAGTTCGCGATGTACTGCTTGAAAGAATCGACTACGTCTTTGTAGGCGAGCTCGCGATCACCGCCGTTGTTCAACGAGACTTGCCGATAGAACGGCGCGTAGACATTGCACACACGCGAGAAGCGGGCGGCCTGGCTGCGGATCGAACCGAGCATCGGCTCCGGATCCGAGAAGTCGAGGCTCGTCGGATCTTCGGTACGGTTGACCGTCGGGTACCAGAAGATGCAGTCGAACGGGTGGTCCGTTCGCAGGTCGTCCATGAACGGCTTGAACGTGCCATCGGGCAATGCTTCAGTCGCGTCCGCAATGTTCTCGAGGCAGTAGTTCTGCTGGAGCCCGGGCTTGCACATCCAGAGCTTGTCGTCTGCGTAGATCTCGCTCTTGTAGTCTGGGTAGGGATTGACCGCATTCGGGTTCGTGCCGTCAGGCAAGCGACCACTCGCACTCGGGCCGCCGCTACCGGCCGCACTCGGTTGCCCGCCTGCACCCGAACCCGCCGGGGCGCCTGCGCCGCTTCCAGCTACAACGCCGCCGCTACCGGCCGCACTCTGTCCGCCGCTTCCAGCTGCGGCTTTGCCCGCGACCGGCGTGCCGGCCTGTCCACCGCCCGCCGCGCCCGCACCGGCTTCGCTGCCCCCCGTTCCAGACTGCGGCGCGGGAGCTCCGGCCCCGCTCTCGGACATCGGTTCAGTTTTGGCTCCGTTGTCGTCGCTACACGCCACGGACATCACCACGATGAACAAACCGAGAATTTGCGCCCGCGTCATCGCATCACCCTTTTCACGCGCAACCGAGCTCGGTGCGTTTCGAGCGGATGTTGGTTCGCGGGTTTGATCGTGAGCAAGGGCGGCCGGAGCCATCATGCTCGCGCGACGTGACTTCGGTAGGTACACGACAGGTGCGCGACGAATCGTTGGCGTCAATCCTGCAAGCGCATGGCGACAAACTCGCGTTCGGACAGCGCCAGCGCGCTGCAGCTGCGGGTAGCGACGGTCTGCGCCGTACGGCGCAGACGAGCTGCATGCAAAGTTTCGCGTGGTCGGCCACGCGCGGTGGGAGGACGGTATGACCAGGGACCGAACAACTCGCAGAGGTTTGAAGACGATGCGCGTGACACGCGAGGAAGTGTCACTTCAGTCGACGCTGGGACACGCAGAATCGCGGGGAGATTGGGAGTTGCTGACCGAGCGCGGATGGGCTGCGCAAGAGGAGATCATCCGAGTCAGTAACGACTCGAAACATGCTTACTACGACACGCACCAGATGGTCCGCATGTTCGTGGATGAGCTCAAGCAAGGTTTCGAACGCGGACCTCGAGTGACATGACGACACCCTGCGATGGCAGTCGCGTTCGCCCGATTCGACTTCGCTGCGATAGTGCAGAAAGCGTTCGAATCTCGATCGACCGTCTCAGTATCCGACGTTCGCCTCGGCTTTTTCGAGCGTGCAGATACGCCCGCATGAGCTTCGTGGTTGGCGTGCCGCGTGCACTTGTGCAGCGCGTGCGTGTCCGTGATCACGCGGAGCAAAGGAGCAGCGTACGTGAACCTGCAACTATCTGATCATGCGAAGGTAACTTGGATCCTAGTCGCTCGCCGCGATGGGGCGACGGTCTTCTCGAGCAACGGTCGTGGTCGACCGCTCACCGTCGCGCATCGGATTCCGCATCCGGAGGGTCGGCTGAGGCCCCGAGACATCGACACAGACCGCCCGGGTCGCGCGTTCGATCGCGGCGGTTATGGGCGACATGCGTTTTCGACCGAGGAGAATCCGGCGGAGCGAGTCGAGCACGAGTGGGCCGTCCATCTCGCGCGCTACTTGGACAACTATCGTGCGACTAACGCGTACGATCGGTTGGTCTTGATCGCGCCACCGAAGTTGCTTGGTTTGTTGCGTGATGCGCTTCCGACTCCAACGCAGCGTGTCGTAGTCGCGGAGCTCACCAAGGACTTGATAGATCCGGACGGCACCGAAGTTCGGAACCGGCTCGAAGGTGTAGTGCGCCTGTGAGAGGGACTCGCGCCCAGCGTTTTGCGACTTCACAGTCGTAGTGCTCTGACGCAGTTTTGCTGGGGGACAGCCGCACTACTTCGGCAGTGCCCGTGGTGTGGGAGTGGTGCCGCGTACGAGCGGGCGGTTCAACACGAGCTCTCGTCCGGCTGCGCGGCCATGCCGGCCGGCATCACTTCCCGTACTGGTGCCGTAGCTCGTCGTCCGGACGCGCGGATGCCGCTTTCTGAAATACTGAGTCGCGACTGGATCGCCGACCCACACCAGCCCGCTCGCTTCTTGGGCTTTGCGTTCGTTGCGAAGCTTGTCGGCGAAACCGCGCATGACGCCGGCTAAATATGCGCGGCGATCGACATTACTTTGGATGTCGTGAACGCGTTTGTGTTCACGCCAGAGTGAGTCGGCGGCGTGCTGCAAAAAACCGTACACGTACTCGGCCATGTCCAGGTTGTCGGGGCGGCCTGTCACCTCGAGTACGCTCACGCGTTTCTGGTCGGCGACTCGAAACACCGAAACCCAGATCGGTTGCACGAAGAAAAATTCTCCGAGCAGTCCGGCGAGTAAGCGATCCGATTCCCAGACGCGTCCGGTGTAACGACCGAGGTGGCGAAACCCGTATGACCCCGCGGTTGGGTCGGTGCTGACGTGCTGCAGGTTGTGCTGAAGCATCAAGCGATGTGCCATTCGCATGGCCGTTTCAGCTTCGTGCTCGTTCGGGCTTGCGGCGAGTGCAAGTAACTTCTTGATTCGGTCGAGGATGGGAGTTCGCCGAGGAGCGGTGGCCGGGACTCCACTCGCATGCGGGTCGATGCCGAGTTGCTCGCATGTCCTTTGGAACGAAGGGCCGTGGCTCGGCTCGTCGTGATGCCCTAGAATCTCGTGCACGAACTGATGCGCCATCTCGTGCTTCAGCACTTCGAGCACGATGCCCCACGACTGGTTTGCTACGAGCTCGCGCGAAACTTCGATCCGCCGAGGTTCGGGGACGAAGCAGCCGAGACGCGTGCGATCGTCGCTGATCGAGAGTGGGGTTGGCCGTAGTCGGTTCCCGAAGTACGCCCAGTTGATGCTCGCGTAGTCACGAGCGAGCTCGCGTAGGACTCGCGAAGTGTCGTGAAGCGGATCACGATCATCCATTGCCGCTCGAGTAGCGCGCCCCGCGGCTCGCTGCAACGATCTTGGTGCGGTTCTCGGGAAGGCTGATCTAGGCCTCGCACACGCCGCCGCAGCGTTCTCGGGTCCGCTCCTACGCAATAAAGGCGGGTTCCGGCACACTCTGGCACGCCCGTACTGCGCCGCGGCAAACTTCCGTTGGGTACGAGCCTTGCTATCATTTCTGGCATGACACAACGCGGGCCAGTGTCTTCCCTGCTGCTGACGGCGGCGCTCCTCGGTTCGGGTTGTCCGCAAGACGACGAGGGTCCGGTGTCGTGTGAGCCGCTCGCGACGACTGAGGTTCCGATCAAGCTCGGTCATGTGACTGCGGTTGGCAAAGCTACCGACGGCACGCTGTACGTCGTGGACGACAATCCCGAGGATCCTTCGGACCATCGGCTCTTTGTGTCGGACGATCTGACGCTCGTGCGTCGCGAAGTCAGTGGTTCAGGGGAGTCGAACGAAGATGGAGCGCAGCGACTCTCACTCAGTGTGGTGGGAGCGAAGCCATTCACGTTGTTCGTCGAGATACGCGGGACGCCTACGCGAATGCTCGTCGTGAGTGGTCCGCTGCAGGACAAAAATCTCGACATCTCGGCGCACGAGGGTGATGAGCTCGAGGTCGTGGATGCGTCGGTGCTTTCGGGGTTGCGGGCGCGCAATCTACCGGGAGACGTCGTCGTCGAATACTCGGCGAAAGTGGAGAGTACGCGCCGTTTGATCGTGACGAGGCCGGAGCACGACGGGAGTTACGAGGATTTTCGAGTCTTCTTTGGTGAGTCGGATCGAGTCGAGGAGCAGAACGTGATCTCGGTAGTGCGAGCGTTAGATGGTGGCTCGACGTGGATCCGTTTCAAGCTGGGTGCGGAGGACGCCGAGGCCTTCTTTCCAACGCGCCTCCAGGCGCCAGGTGAACAAGCGCCGACGGAACCGGACACGTTAGAGATCGGTTCGAAGTCGTTGGAGATCGAGCTGCTGCCGATGGATGAACAAGATCTGGAAGGACTCTCGTTCATGTGTTTGCCGTGAGTAAAGCTGGACTCACGCTCGACCGTTCAGATCGATCCCAGATCGGAGTCCTTCCCGCAACGAGCTAGCGCATCGGACAACTCCACCGCTCGGGTGTAGGTCGGCTCTCATCTCAGCCGCAATCTCGCCCTAGCCGTCGATTTTCGGGCTTCAGAATCACCGGCCACACGCCGTACGAGTGTGGCGACGCGTGCCCGCTCACCGGACGCGTGCACAAAAGGATAGCCAGCAATGCGGATACTATCGGCCCTGCTCGTTGTCGCCGGCCTGTCGCTGAGTGATGTCCGTTCGGCTAGTGCTGACGAGATATTCCTGCTCGATGGCAGCTCAACGCTGTCGAGCTTCGTTACGCAGTTCGAGACTGGTCTCGATGGCTTCGGACATAACACCACGACGAATGCGACGCTACCGTCTGATCTAAGCGGGTTTGATGCGATCTGGGTGTTTACGTACGGGACTGCCCTGTCGAACACCGATCGAGATGCACTGATCGCGTTTGTACAGGGCGGCGGCGGCTTGGTCCTCCTGAGCGACCTCGGTCAGTCGGCTGTCTATGCGGTCTACACGGAAATCATCAACACCGTGACCACCGCGGGAGGTGTAGGCGTTTCTTCTAACACCGCCTCGCCCCCGAACGTGGTTAACCCGAATGCCGCGGGTGGGATCACACAGAATCCAAATGTGTACACCACTCATGTGGACACTAGCGGAGGAGAGGAGATCACTGGAGCGACCGGCGCAAACGTCATGGTCACGGGAGATATGGGACGGGTGCGCGTGGCCGTGTGGGGTCCCCCGGACATGATCAACGGCCAGGGGCGCATCATCCTCTTTGGCGACGTGACGTGGCCGACGAATCTGCCACTGATGGAGAACATCCAAACGTTCGGTGGCGGGAGCGTAAGCACCTGCGGCAATGGCAGCGTCGAGAGTGGCGAAGACTGCGACGGCGACGGTGCGGGCACTGGCGGAGAGACTGCCACGTGCAACGACGACTGTTCCGCCGTCCAGTGCGGTGATGGCAACACCAACGAGGCCGCCGGCGAGACCTGCGACGACTCCGGCGAATCCGCCACCTGCGACGACGATTGCACTGCGGTCCAATGCGGTGACGGCAACGCGAACACGGCTGCAGGCGAGGCCTGCGACGACTCCGGCGAATCCGCCACCTGCGATGACGATTGCAGTGCGGTCCAATGCGGTGACGGCAACGCGAACACGGCTGCAGGCGAGGCCTGCGACGACTCCGGCGAATCCGCCACCTGCGACGACGATTGCACTGCAGTCCAGTGCGGTGACGGCAATATCAATCAAGCGGCCGGCGAGACCTGCGACGGCGGGCCTGAGTGTAGCAGCCTGAGCTGCCTCATGTTCGACGCCGAGGACCTCGACAGCGACAACGTCTACAACGTGAACGACAACTGTCCCTTTGTGGCCAACACTGGCCAGGAAGACAGCGACAGCGACGGCATCGGTGATGCCTGCGAATCTTCCAACGAGGGCGACAAGGGTGAAAAAGGCGACAAGGGTGATGCCGGCGCTAACGGCTCGCTGAGCCGACTCACCAAACTCGAGATCGACGAGGGCGATTGTGCCGCGGGCGGCGTCCGGATCAGTGTTGGCCGCGACGCCGATGGCGACGGCGACCTGTCGGACTCAGAGGTCCAACACACCGAAGTAGTCTGCGATTCGCAACCCAGCCAAGCGGGCGCGACGTCAGTGATCGATGTGGTTGCACTCAAGCAGAGCAGCGACTGCCCGGATGGAGGCGTGACCGTTCGCGTCGGCCTCGACGACGGAGCGGGCGATCACTCGAGCAACGGCAAGCTCGACAAAGACGAGCTCGATTTCGAGCACGACGTGTGTCTCTCGGCGGCGCAGGTGGTGTTGCGCGGCGCGGGCACAGCCAGTAGCTGCGCGGTGCGTCAGCCGGGCACGGCGAGTCCGTCCTGGTCGCTCGCGCTGTTGGCGGCGTGCGGCTTGGTATTGCGCCGGCGCCGGTCTCGCCGCTGACGGCGGCGTCGATCACTCCAACCTGAGGTGTCCTCATGAACCGATTCCTCGCGAGTTGTGTGGCGGTGATCCTGTGCGCGTCGTTGGCGCGTGCCCAAGATCGATTCAACGTCGAGAGCTTCGATCCGGTGACCAGCAGCGCCGGCTCGTTGCTGAGCGTGTACGGTGCGCGCCCGCTCGAGCGCGGTCATTACACGCTGTCGTTGCTCGGGGCGTACGGCCGCAGTCCGCTTTCGGTCGAGACCGCGGGCGGAGCCGGCCTCGGCGATCTGGTCGGTTCGGTCGGCACGCTTCACCTCTTGGGAGCCTACGGCGTGATGGATCGGCTGGACGTCGGCATCGGCATCTCTGCGCACCGCATGGCGGCCGGGTCGCAGTTCGAGGAGGCCCCGCCCGCGCTGCAATCGGCGTCGCTCTCGAGCTCGAAGGTCGCGTTCGGTGATCTCCGCATCGTGCCGCGCGCCAGCCTGTATCGGCACGACGGGCCGTCCGGATTCGACCTCGGGGCGCTGCTCGCGGCCTGGCTACCGACCGGCGGCAACTCCGTCTACGCCGGCGAGAGCTTCAGGGTCATGCCCGGGCTTGCGCTCGACTACACGGCACGCAACTGGATGCTGGCATTCAATCTCGGCTACATGGTGCGCGCCGCAGCCAATGTGCTCGGCAGCACTCTCGACGATCAACTCCAGCTCGGTGTGGGCGGTAGTCTGGATCTCGACCCGCGCTTCAGTCTGCTCGCCGAGCTGGCCACGCACCTGAACGTGCTGTCGGACAACTTCGGCAGCGCCGACGTCGCGAGCGAGGCGCTCGCCGGCGTGCGCTATCGCTCGCGCGCAGGCTTCGGCGCGCAGCTCGCTGGCGGCCCGGGCATCGCAGGTGGCATCAATTCGCCGATCTACCGGCTCGTGGCCTCGGTCGGTTACGAAGGGACCGCGATCAAGCCACCCGCCGAAATCGAGGAGACGCCCGAGCTCGACGCGGATCACGACGGCATCGTCGACAGCGCGGATCGCTGCGCACACGAGCCAGAAGACCGCGACCAGTTTGAAGACGACGACGGTTGCCCCGATCCGGACAATGACCGAGATGCGGTCGCTGACACCGCAGACCGCTGCCCCCTGCAAGCCGAAGACAGAGACGACTACGAAGACCAAGACGGTTGTCCGGATGCGGACAACGATCAGGACGGTTTGGCCGATGCCAGCGACGCGTGCCCGAATGAACCGGGCGTAGTCGAAGCCAAGGGTTGCCCAGCACCGCCTGCCGCGCCCGCGGCCGTCGTCGTCGCCGCCGAGAAGATCGAGCTGCGCGAGACGATCTTGTTCGGCAACAACAACGCTCAGATCCAAGCCGAATCGCAGCTATTGATCGACGAGATCGCGAAGCTGCTGGATCAACATCGCGAGATCGAGCTGGTCTCGATCGAAGGCCACTCGGACAACCGCGGCGCGGCGGCGCACAACCGCAAGCTCTCCGAAGCGCGCGCCAAATCGGTGCTCGAAGGTCTCACGGCGCGCGGCATTGAGGCCGGCCGGCTGACTGCCAAGGGCTTCGGGTCCAGCCAGCCGATCGCCGAAACCGACACGGACGAGGGGCGGGCCAAGAACCGCCGCGTGGAGCTCCGCATCGAGCGCCGCGCGGCGCCGCCGTGAGCTTACGGTACAAAGTACAGTTCACCGCGCGCCAGTCGTTGCATGACGTGTCGAAGGACCGTCAACCAACCGAAACACTCTTCGCTACCGGCTTCGAGCTCGCCGCGCTCGTGGCAAGCTCGTCCAACTTCGACAAGTCGCGATCGAAGAACCTCTGCAAGACTCCATTTTGGTCGAGCAAACGCTCCGCGATCGTTTGCCCCAAGAAACGATAGCTCTCCCACTGCGCTTCATCGAAGAACTGATCGGTCGTCGGCTCGTGCGGAAACGCCGGATGCATCAAATGATAGTTCCGCAAATCCTGCGACTCACCACCCGTCAGCGTCGGCTTCACGTACAGTAGCCAACCGGTCGCTCCGCCTTTGTACGTGATGCGCCCGAGCGCTGCATGTGAACGTGACAAACCACTCGGCGCCGCCGCCATCAGCTTCCAGGCGCCCTCATTCGAAGGATCCCGCGACCAATCACCACGCTGCAGCGCCTGCAGCGCTCCAGTAAACGGGAGCCAATCGGGATGGCCCGCACCGACACCAGGCGCTTGCTCCAAGAACTCGATCTCGGCACCGAAGTCGAGCCGAGCTTTGCGAACGAGATTCGCAAGCGATTCACACTGATAGTCGGAGTCCTCTTCTGAATCGATCAGCAGAACGTAAGGCAGGCGCCGGCGAATCAGCTCATAGCCGCCTAGGTTTTCGAAGTGTCCGCCGTCAGACAGGTACCACAAGGCACGCGACGTCCCCGGAAAGCGCGCCAGGAGCTCGCGGAACAAATACGTCTGCACCCAAAAGAGCGCACCGAGCTGGTGCAGCCACGAGACGGAAGTCTTGATGCCCGGCCGCCACCAAAACCCGAGGCGCACGTTGGCGAGCGCAGCGAGAACACTGAGACCGACGTTCGTCCGCGAACCGAGTCCGGTCGAAAACGCGGCACCTGAAATGCCGATCCACTGGCCGAACGAGAGTTGATCGAACGGAAAGTTGTCGAGGACGTGTTGGCGATTGACCCAGTACGTCGGGCTCAAGCCGCGCCACTTCGTCTTCGCCGCGCTCGCGTCTCCCTCGAAGCGAAAAACCTTCCAGCCTTGCTGCGGGTAGCTGTGACGTTTTTTGCCGAAGAACGCAGCGTGGTGGCGAACGCCGACGCTAAAGCCTCCCGGACCGACTGCAAGGCCGATACCTTTTCGATCGCCTTGTTGGATCTGCGAACGACCATCGACAGTTTCGTTGATCGTCACGTTGACGAGATGTAGTGGTGCGCCCTTTGCGTACGGATCGATCTGTGCCGCGTCCGTCGCAGATTTCTCCCCGTTGTCCCAGCGCCAATACGCCTGGGCGGGGATATCGTCGCCCGGCATGACGCGCGTGGCTGCGGCCGGGGATGCTTTACCGGCACCGATCTCGCGACTACGCCGTTCATTGGCACTCGGCCGGGTCGATTCACCCTTAGACGACCGATTGTCGTTCGCCACCTTAGTCGCAGCGGAGTCCAACTGTGATCGCGCCGGGTTGGACGCACCCAGGTACGCGCGAATGATCCGCGCAGAATACAGGGGGAGTTGCGTCGATGCGTTCAACAGGTTGCGCGAAGATCCGAGAATCAAGTTCATCGCGAGGACCGCGCCGATCGCAGCCGCACATTGCCCGCTGAACGCCAGCAGGTTCGGCGCCGGCGCCGCGCTCCCGGTCGTCGCCGCGAGACGCTCGACGACGAAGTACGCAGCAGCATCACACGCGAGCAACAGACAGATCACGGTCACGACGGCCGCGATTCCGGCAAGCAGCGTCATCGATAGTCCGGGTCGTTCCCCGCGACCGGGTGGTGTCGCAAACAACGCCCACGCGCGACGCAACACCGATGAGGCCACAGCGATGAACGTACCGAAACCGATGCTCTGTTTTGCGAGACCATCACCCTGCCAGAAGACCGTATCGATCAACCAACGCGCTGCCGTGTCGATCAAGGCGAACGCGATCAACGCGCACGTGAAGACCAAGGCAGTCTTCAACGCATCCGAAAGCTCGTAGCGACCCTCGTTGTCTTCGTCGAGCTCACGTACGCCGTTCGAGGCACGCGCCTCGGGCGCAGCCGTGCTCTGCACACTCACCTGCCGCAGTTCGCGAAACAGCATCGCGCCCGACAGCGCGATCGCAAACGCCGACATGCCAGAGACCCACCACGCCGTCCATTCCTGATGAAACGCGCACACGACCATCGGCGCGAGTGCACCCAGGAGCGCAAACGCCGGCGTAAACTTCGCACTGCCGATCATCGCCATGAGCCCGATGCTCAGGGCGAATGCAGCGACACCCGCGAGGATGAAGCCATGCTCCGTGTACTCGGGCGATTTGACTGCCAAGACGAGCCCGGCCGCGGCGACGACCGCGTAGAGCATCACTGTCCAAACGACTTTCGCAACGGCGCGTGCGTATCCGTCGAAGAACGTAGGCACGTCTCGGCCAACGACCCAGTACGACCAGGTGAGAGGCGTCACCCAAAACGCGATCGCGAGCGCTGCGAGCGCAAACCACGGACTGGGCGCGACCTGCAGCTCCGAAAAACCTTGCCAGATCGGCAAGAGCTTCGCTGCAGCCAGCAGCGGCAGGTTGAAATTGGCGAGCTCGGTCAACGCCTGCACGACGAGAAACGCCCCGAACACCGCTGACAGAAACAGCAGT
>Ga0193752_1001324_pt1 | contig 20782 bp, 24 predicted proteins | sample H1c1metaG_FD_144924 | JGI IMG/M metagenome (GOLD analysis project Ga0193752, IMG submission 144924) | Soil microbial communities from a riparian zone of the East river system, Colorado, United States - H1c1 | ecosystem: Environmental > Terrestrial > Soil > Riparian zone | place: USA: East River...
GCTACTAATCGGCGCGTCGCGCCTCAGTTGACGACTGCAGCGATGGCGCCGCAAGCGCTCGCGGCCGCTCAATAACGACTGGAAATCAGCGTTAGCTTTGCCGTAGCCAGTCCGGATCCGGCAATTCATGGAATGCGTGCCGGAGGCTTTCGCTCCAACGCGTCCGGATCATTTGAAAATAAGCGTGATCGGCATCGATATTAGCGTGACTATGCACCCGCAGCGCATCGCGCCTGATTGACAAAAGATCTAACGGCAGTCCCACCGACAGATTCGAGCGAATCGTCGAATCCATCGAGATCAACGCGCACTTGGCCGCCTGCGCGAGACTGGTGCTGCGCGTGACGACACGATCGATGATGGGTTTGCCATATTTCGACTCACCTACCTGGAAGTACGGCGTGTCGGCGGTGGCTTCGATGAAATTTCCCGGAGCATACAGGCTGAAGAGTCGCGGCGGCTCGATGCCGATTTGGCCGCCAAAAACAAATGACGCATTGAACTCGATGTTGTGATCCTTAAGCGCGGCCGAATCGCGGCGATGAACTTCGCGCAGGAGGTCGCCGACATACCGCACTGCCTCAAACATATTGGGAACAGTGTTGAGATTAACGGCGGCACCCGCTGCTTGATGTTCTCGAATTAGGCTGACTACCGTCTGCGAGATGGCCAAGTTGCCGGCCGACATCAACACCATGACGCGCTGCCCAGGATGCTCGAACACGTTCAATTTCCGAAACGTGCTGACTTGGTCCACGCCCGCGCTGGTCCGCGAGTCGGCCAAGAAGACCATCCCTGCGTCCAGCAACATTCCAACGCAATATGTCATTACCTTTCTCGCGACCCAGGTTGTTCGGGCGCGAATCTTAGCAACTTGGGCAGAAAAAGCCGTTAGTCGTTAGGGGTTAGTCGTTAGCCAGAGGTAGAAAGAAGCCGTTAGTCGTTGGGGATTAGCCAGACGAGAGTATCCGAGTCGCTCCCTTGTCGGACGCTCTTGCTAACCCCTAGCGACTAACGGCTAGCGACTTCTTCCCTCATTGCTGCCCCGCGCTAATCGCCACGGCCACCTTCATTTCTTCTTCGCCGCCACCGCGCCGAACGCCTCGGACCGGGCAGGCTTCTAAATAATCGCGGCCAACCGCGAGCCGGCAGTGGTTGCCGCCGATGAGAGATCGGTGTGTGACATCGATGCCGAGCCAACCGCGGTCGGGTCCCATCCACGCGTCTACCCATGCGTGGCTAGCCACTTCATTGGATTGGCCGATATAGACATAACCGCTAACGTAGCGGGCGGGGATACCGTGCGCGCGACAACAGGCAATGAATACGTGCGCGTGGTCTTGGCAAACGCCTTTGCGGCGCGCAAAAGCTTGCGCTGCCGATTCACGCACGTCAGTCGCGCCCGTTGTGTACTCGATCCGTTCGCTCACATTGGTAGAAAGCTGCAGCAGTGCGGCTTGCTTGTCGCTGTCCTTTAAGTTGTGCTTGCTCGCGAATTCGGCAATCGCCGCGTCGGGTCGAGTGAGCGATGTCGAGGCGAGGTAGGCGAGCGGGGAGAGATTGCCTCGATCCTGGAGGGAAGTGCCGACGTTATCGTCCGTTTCGACGATGCCTTGCACGACGATCCGGATTTCGCGATGCGGTTGGTCCAGCGTCAACAAATGCACCACGTTGCCGTGCGCATCGACTTGTGCATGCTGTTTGCCCGGCGCAGTGATGGTCCAGCTCAACGAGCGTTGCGAGCTTTCTTGTCGCGGTGTCAGCCGCAGATTCTGAATACTGCGTTTGACCGGTTCGGTGTAGAGGTAATGAGTCTCGTGGCGGATATGGAGTTGCATTTCAATCCCCCGTCGCGGAAACGAGAAAGTCCTGTGCAACTCTCTCGCCCAGATCGCGGACTCGACCCACGAACCGAGTCAGATATTCGTGTAACCCGATCGTGAAGATGTCTTCGATTCGCCCATAGTGCAGAGACGCTTGCAGCTCGCCCGCTCGCCGCACGGTCTCAGCCGATTTTGTATTGGCAACGGCATTCAAGTGCGAATGCACTTGAGTCATGCAGCGATGCAGCGACCGCGGCAGGTCGTCGCGCAACACGAGCAGCTCGGCGACGCGGCGCGGCGTAATGAGGTCGCGGTAAACACGGCGGTAAATCTCGAACGCCGACACCACTGGTAGTAATCGGTTGCGCCGCCCGCGCGTTCGCCGCGCGGCAGCAACAGGTGATATTTGACGTCCAAAATGCGTGCTGTGCTGTCGGCGCGTTCAAGATAAGTGCCGAGCCACGCAAAGTGCCAGGCGAGATCGCGCATCATCGTCCCTTGGATGGCGCCGCGTATAAAATGAGCGCGATGCTTCACCCACTCGAAGAAATCCGCCATGTTGATATCGGTTATCGAACGCGTGCCCGTCACGCGCATCTCGAGCCAAGTCGAATTAATCGACTCCCATATTTCCGATGTCAGCGTGCCACGGACTGCGCGTGCATTTTCGCGCGTCGAGCGAATGCAATTGTAAATGCTCATCGGATTGTCGCGATCGAAGACAATGAACGAGAGGACATTGGCGGGCGTGACAGTTTCGTATTTCTGTTTGTAGGGTTCTTTAAGTCCTATGATCGTCAGCGTCGCAAGCCATGCCTGTTCGACAGTTTCGGGCGTCTGCGGCAAGAGCGCCATGCTTTGGTTTACTTCGAGGATGCGCGCCAGATTTTCGGCGCGTTCCGTGTAGCGCCCCATCCAGTACAAATGATCGGCGGTGCGACTTAGCATCAGCGCTCCAACACCCAGGTGTCTTTCGTACCGCCACCTTGCGAGGAGTTCACGACTAGTGAACCTTCGCGCAATGCAACGCGGGTCAGCCCGCCGGGCACCAACGTCACGTCCTTGCCGGACAACACGAACGGCCGCAAGTCGATGTGTCGCGGTGCGAGGCCCGATTCCACGAAAGTGGGGCATGCCGACAAAGCGAGGGTTGGTTGTGCGATGTATTTTTCCGGCGTTTGCTTGATGCGTGCGCGGAATGCTTCGAGCTCCTCGCGGGATGCAGCGGGACCGATCAGCATCCCGTAACCGCCGGCGCCGTGTACTTCTTTGACGACCAACTTGTGCAAGTTTGCGAGCGTGTACTCAAGATCGTCCGGCCGGCGTAGTACATACGTGGGAACGTTGCTCAGCAACGGCTCTTCGTCCAGGTAGAAGCGCACCATGTCCGGTACGTACGGATAGATTGATTTGTCGTCAGCGACTCCCGTGCCGATAGCATTTGCAATCGTGACGTGGCCGGCGCGATAGGCCGTCAGCAGGCCGGGAATGCCGAGCATCGAGTCCGGTCGAAACACCAACGGATCCAAGAAGTCGTCATCGATGCGTCGATAGATGACATCGACGCGTTGCGGGCCTTGCGTTGTCCGCATGTAGAGGAATTCGTCGTCGATGAAAAGATCCTGGCCCTCGACGAGTTCGATGCCCATTTGTTGAGCTAGAAATGCATGCTCGAAGTACGCGCTGTTGTGAGAGCCGGCCGTCAGCAATACGACGGTTGGATCGTTCACGCCAGACGGCGCGACGCTGCGAAGATTCTCGAGCAGCAAGTCGGGATAGTGATCGACCGGCGCGATCGAATAACGCGCGAACAATTCGGGAAACAAGCGCATCATCATGCGCCGATCTTCGAGCATGTAGGAGACACCGGACGGCACGCGCAAGTTGTCTTCGAGTACGTAGAACTCGCCATGGCCGGCACGCACTACGTCGATGCCTGCGATGTGCGCGTAAATGGCATTGGGTACATCGATGCCTTGCATCTCCGGTCGATACTGCTCGTTGCAGAGCACTTCTTCCGGCGGCAATTTGCCCGCGCGCAGAATTTCCTGATCGTGGTAGATGTCGTTGATGAAGGCATTGAGCGCACGTACGCGTTGCTTCAAGCCCGCCGCCAATTTCTGCCATTCATCCGCATCGATGATGCGCGGGACGATGTCGAAAGGAATCAATCGCTCGGTGCCGGCTTCCTCGCCGTACACGGCAAACGTGATGCCGACTTTGCGAAAGAGCGCGTCGGCTTCCGTGCGTTTTTGCGCAACACGCTCGGCCGGCGTTTCGGCCAGCCAGCGGGCAAAGCGGCGGTAATGCTCGCGTACACCCTCTTCGGCGTACATCTCGTTATAAGGAGTGGGGCCAGCCATGACGAGAGCGATACCTTCCGACGCTTAAGCGCGTATTCGTTGTCAGTCAACCGATAGAGCGAAAAGCGTGCCAGTCATGGGACACCGTAGAATGCGCCAATCCTCTAACGTCGGAACAACAATCGCACCAATGCAGGGCGCTGTAGGGCCAATTTTGGTGCAACAATTAGAATCCCAGACAGAGACTGCTATGCCCATTGATCTTAACTGGCTAAACCAGGTTCGCGAACCCATTCTCGAACCCGAGCTGCCCATCATCGATCCGCACCATCATCTGTGGGACTACACGGATAGCCGTTACCTCGCCGACGATCTCATCGCGGATATTCGCTCGCCAAGCGGTGCGCACAACGTTGTTGCAACCGTATTCGTTGAATGCGGATGGTCGTACCGCAAAGAGGGACCAGAGTCGTTGCGTCCGGTGGGCGAAACGGAGTTCGTCGAGCGTGTAGGCGCTGCTCATGAGAATAGTCCGATTCGAGTGGCGGCCGGCATCGTGGGCTTCGCCGATCTAGCCATCGGAGCGGCCGTGCAGGAGGTGCTGCAGGCGCATCTGGCTGCGAGCCCGAAACGATTTCGCGGCATTCGACACGCTGCGGGATGGCATGCGAGCGATGAGATTCGCAATTCGCACAGCAATCCACCGCCGGGACTATTCGCTGTGCCTCGCTTTCGTGAAGGCTTCGCGCAACTCAAGCCGCTCGGTTTGAGTTTCGAAGCGTGGCTTTATCACACCCAGTTGCACGAACTGTTGGAGTTGGCGCGAGCGTTTCCGGACACATCTATCGTGCTCGATCATTTCGGCGGTCCGTTAGGGATCGGGCCGTTTGTCGGACAGAGTGACGAAGTATTCGCCCGCTGGCGCGCCGACACCGACGAGCTGGCTCGTTGCCCCAACGTCGTCGCGAAACTGGGCGGCCTAAACATGGCGATCAATGGCTATGGCTGGCATCGGCGGCCACAACCGCCGACGTCGCAAGAGTTGGTGAATGCAACCGGTCGATACTACCTTTATGCGATCGAGAAATTTGGGCCGGCCCGTTGCATGTTCGAAAGCAATTTTCCGGTCGATAAGTTGTCTTGTTCTTACCCCGTAGTTTGGAACGCGTTTAAGCGACTAGCATCGCAGGCGTCGAAGGCCGAGAAAGCGGCGCTGTTTCACGACACGGCGGCACACATATATAAGGTGTAGATCAAGATAGGGAACCAAAGATGCACTATTTGATGTTTTATGAATGTACCCCCGATTACTTAGCGCGCCGGGGCCAGTTTCGGGAGCTTCATTTAAGGCATGCGTGGGCATCGCAACGGCGCGGCGAACTGGTGCTGGGCGGCGCATTGGCCGAACCTGCCGATGGTGCCGTACTGCTATTTCAATGCGACTCGCCCGAAGTACCGCTGCAATTTGCGGCGGCCGATCCTTATGTGCAAAACGGGCTCGTCAGCCACTACCGAGTTCGCCTGTGGACGACGGTGGTTGGGCGCGATGCTACAACCCCCATATCCATCGATTGAGCCAACGCGCTAAGCTACCCAATCGATTCGCCCTCCAACCCGAGCCAAATGCCAGCGCATCTCAAACATCACGAGCATCGATTTCCAGATCCGCAGACGTTGGCGCACGCGTTGTCGGGTGAAATCAAAGTCGACCTTGCGGAAGCGCTGGCCGCGCGCGACAGCGCAAGTTTGGTTGTATCCGGCGGCAAATCGCCGGGACCGTTGTTCGATCAGCTGTGCTCCGAGTCCATTGATTGGAGCCGCGTGTGGATCACACTCAGCGATGAACGCTGGGTGGACAGCGGCAGCGATGAAAGTAATGAGAATATGGTGCGATCGAAGTTGCTGCGTTCGAGCGCCGCCGCTTCGCGTTTTGTCCCACTGAAAAATCCGGCGCCCACGCCCGAGGCCGGAACCGAGTGGGCCTGGCGCGCGTTGACACGAGTGCCGCGGCCGTATGACATCGTCTTGCTCGGAATGGGGACAGACGGCCATTTTGCGTCGCTATTTCCAGGGTCGTTGGGATTGCCGCGGGCGCTTGATCCGGCGGCGCCGGCCGGTTGCGTTGCGATGCACGCGTTGGCGTCACCGCACGCTCGCATCAGTTTGAATGGTTCGGCGCTGCTCGACGCGCGACGAGTCGTGCTCTTGATCACTGGTGAGGAGAAGTGGGCGGTGTATCAGCGAGCTAAACTCGCCGGTTCTGCCACGGAATTGCCGGTGCGAGCCATCTTGCATCAGCAGACGACTCCGATCGATATTTATTGGGCGCCCTGAACAAGGAAGGACATGCCAGATTCGATCAAGCTACTCGCGGATATTGGTGGCACGAACGCGCGCTTCGCGATTCATTCTAAAGGCGTGACCCGCGATGTTCGCGTGCTGTTGTGCGCCGACTACCCCGATCTGGTGACCGCTGCTCGCACTTATATGAAGAGTGTTGACGCGCATCCGAGACAAGTCGCCATGGCAATCGCCGCCCCTCTGCAAGGGGATGCCGTGCGGATGACTAATCATCCCTGGCAGTTTTCCGTGTCTGCCGTGCGCGCCGAGCTCGAAGTCGATCGACTCATCGTGTTGAACGATTTCACGGCCCTAGCGCTCTCGATTCCGCATCTGCCGAAGCATGAGTTGTACAAAGTGGGCGGCGGCGATGCGGTTGCGAACGCACCCATCGCGCTCATTGGTCCGGGTACCGGCCTGGGCGTATCGGGATTGCTACCGACGGGTGAGCATTGGTTGCCGCTGCAAGGTGAGGGTGGGCATGCAACGTTGGCGGCGGCCAATGAGCGTGAGGCCGCCGTGCTTGCGGTATTTCGTGAACGCATCGGGCATGTCTCGGCCGAACGCGTAATTTCCGGCGCGGGGCTTAGCTTCTTGCACGAAACCCTGCAAACATTGTCCGGCCATCACGAAGCGACATTGACGGCCGCGCAAATCGTCGACAGAGCATTGGCAAACAACGATCCTATATGCCGGGAGACGTTGGATATTTTCTGCGCGATGTTGGGCACTGTAGCCGGCAATTTGGCGCTGACGCTTGGCGCACATGGCGGCGTCTACATCGGCGGCGGAATTGTGCCGAGATTCGTAGAGCACTTTGCCCAAAGTCCGTTCCGTGCGCGCTTCGAAGACAAGGGCCGGTACAAATCCTATTTGGCGCCCATTCCCGTCCATGTCATTCAGTCGGAAATGCCCGCGTTTGTGGGACTCGTGCGCGCATTCATCGATCCGGCGCCGGCTGTCGTAAGCCGCTAACGCATTCGTCTCGCAGCCCACTCGAGTTGGCGCAGATCGTCGTCGGCGCGCCAAAGATCACGTTCCAATTCTCGTAGCCGTAGGCGCAGTGCGTCGCGCTCGCGTCGTTTCCCGTCTGAGTTCGTTTCGCGATCCTGCTCGCGCCGCGACCTGTCTATGTCGGCCAACCGATTGCGTGCTAAATCGTACTCGGAGCGGACCGCGTTGACGCGCAGTTCCATGTCATAGATGTCCTGCCCGAGTTTGAAACCGGCCAAGAAGGCGTCTTCGTTTTCGGCTTCGCATACGCCGGCGTAACTATTCGCGTAGCGCCCGGCCTGCAGTCCTCCAACCGCCGTGCAGTAGCGCTTCAATCCCTCTTGCCTGCCTGCCTCATGTTCCGGCATATCCGGAACGATGCCGTACTTCGCGCAAGTCTCTTGATGATCGGTGATCCGATATTCGGTGTGACCGTTCGCCCCATCGCGCTCGCCGATCGCGTGCCAGTTTTCACTTAGACATTGCTTCTGCGACAGCGACGAGCAGGTGCAAAGCGATGCGGCGATCAGCGCGACCGCTGCTCGCAAGAAAAGCGGCATCTCTACCCGCATTCTGTTCGGTTTTCCGTTCATTGAAGGTTTGAACGTTTGGTAACGGCTGTCGGTTTCAATGACGATCTGGTCAGGGCGGTATTCTACTGTCCATAGCGCAGGTATGATGCGCGCCCCTGTTGCTCGAATTCGGTGTCTTATGGCTGTTTTTCCCTCGGCATTTCGCGCGCATCCCTGGCATGGTGTGGACCTTGGCAAGGATTCGCCCGCTCTAGTCACGGCATACATCGAGATCGTGCCCACCGATACTGTCAAATACGAGCTCGACAAGGTGAGCGGCCTGCTCAAAGTCGATCGTCCGCAACGCTTTTCGAACGTCTATCCGTCTCTCTACGGATTCTTGCCGCGGACCTTGTGTGCCGACAAAGTCGGCGAGTACTGTGCTTCGAAGACCGGTCGCACCAACGTGATCGGCGACGGCGATCCGCTCGATATTTGCGTCCTAACGGAAAAATCCATCGGCCACGGCGACTTGCTCGTGCAAGCCATGCCGATCGGCGGTTTGCGCATGGTCGACAACAACGAAGCCGATGACAAAATCATCGCCGTCATGTGTGACGATGCAGTCTATGGCGGCTTTAAGGATGTCACCGAATGTCCCGCATCGGTGATTGAACGTCTGCGTCACTACTTCCTGACCTACAAACACGTGCCGGGTGAGGGTGTCCACAAAGTGGAAATCACTCACATCTATGGACGAGAAGAAGCTTTCGAAGTGATTCGTCTAAGTCAGGCCGATTACGTCTCGGCCTTCATGGGCGCGCGCGATCGTTAAAGCGGTTCGTCAAAGGCGGGTGGCTATAAGCAGAGATCCTAGAGTTTTCCTGCTTAGAGTTTTACTTGGCTGCCGACTTCGTAGACGCGATGGGGCGGCACGCCATAGTGCACAGCCGCAAGTTGGCTATTGCGATTCATGAGTGCATAGAGCCGCTTGCGCCACAGTGCCATACCCGAACTTCGGGTGATCACCGGATTGTCGTGTCCGACGACATACAGCGTTTCTTCCGGTTTGAACGGCACGCCTTTGTCGTCCGCGGCGCGTAACGCCGCAATCACATTTGGCGTTTCCATAAAACCGTACCGCGCAATGACGCGGTGAATGCCCTCGGAAATATTCTCGACTTGAATGCGCTCTGCAACTGGTACTCGCGGCACATCGGGATGAACAAAAGATAGAAAGATGACGCGCTCATGGATGACCTGATGAAAGCGCAAGTTTTCAGTCAGCGCCCGAGGGATTCCACTCGCATCACTCGTCAGATACACGGCAGTGCCCGATACGCGCGGCGGCGATTTCTGCGCGAGCGCCGCTAGAAAATCTCGTAGTGGTGTTTGCTCGCGTGCCACCAACCACGCCATATTGCGTCGACCTTCCGACCAAGCGCTCATCAAGAGGAAGACACCAATGGCTACGGTGATGGGCAGCCAGCCGCCATCGGGAAACTTCAGCGAATTGGATGCGACGAATAAGATGTTCAAGAGGACGATGAATGCCAGGACGCCGATTTTGAAGTGATGCTTCGCCGAGCGCGTGAAACGCAATAGCAGGATGACCATGATTGCGTCGATCAGCATCGTGCTCGATACCGCGATCCCATAGGCGCCGGCGAGTGCCGACGACGAACCGAAGCCCACGGTCAAGATTGCCGCACCGGCAAATAACATCCAGTTGATCGCCGGGAGGTACACCTGGCCGATTTCCTCCTCTGAGGAATGCAGCACTTTCAGTCGCGGCAGATAGCCCAAGTTGATCGCTTGCCGCGTGACGGAAAAAACGCCGGAGATCACTGCTTGCGAGGCGATCACAGCCGCAGCTACCGCCAGCAAAATCAGTGGCACAAGCGCCCAGGTTGGTGCGAGCAAAAAGAAGGGATTCACGACGGCGGCGGGATTCGACAACAAGAGCGCGCCTTGTCCGAAATAATTGAGCGCCAACGCGGGCAGCACGATCATGCGCCACGCATTGCGAATCGGCAGTCGGCCGAAGTGTCCCATGTCGGCGTAAAGCGCTTCGCCGCCAGTCACTGTCAGGAACACCGATGACATGACGGCGAAACCCGCGAAGCCATTGTTGGCGAAAAACTCGAATGCGTAGTACGGATTCACGGCCCATATGACTTGTGGTGCAACGATAATCTCCGCTGCGCCCAGCACGCCAAGGACGACAAACCACACCATCATCACGGGTCCAAATGCGGCGCCCATCGCGCCGGTGCCTCGTTTCTGCAGGCTAAACAGCACTACCAAGATGATCATCGTGCCTGGCACGATGATGCGGCCTAATTGCTCGTCAATGAGGGTCAGGCCTTCCATCGCACCCAAGATCGACACGGGTGGCGTGATGAAGCCGTCGCCGAAGAAGAGCGCAGCGCCGAATAATCCGACGACGCTGATTGGCGTCCAGAATTTCCAGTTTCGAGTCGCGCCCAGCAGCAATGCGCTGAGCGCGAGCACGCCGCCTTCGCCGCGATTGTCGGACTTCATGATGATCGCGACATACTGCAGCGAGATGATCAACATCATCGACCACAATATTAGTGAGAGCACGCCCAAAACATTGTCGGGCGACGGCGCGATGCCATGCTTGAGCGCGAAGCATTCGCGCAGTGCGTAGTAAGGACTGGTACCGATGTCGCCGAAGACGACGCCGAGCGCGGCAAGCACTAGGCCTTTATTGCTGGCATCCGAGCGAGCCGTTTGTTTAGGCGAGTGCGGCGATGGGTTAGGGCCCAGATCGACCGTTACCGGATCGCTTTTGGAGATGTGCGATGCCTCGGGCCTCTGTTCTTCGCGCATTCGGACCGGCATACGCACTGATAGGCCATGGGGATGGCAAGAGCGCGAATCATAGCTCAAGCCAAGTCGGCGCGTTGATTACGTGCTTATTGAGTGCGTTCGCTGCCTCGCAAAGCCCAAGTGACTGCCAAGGCGGCAGTAATCAATAAGAATGGGGAGCTGAAGGACCACTGCTGCAGAATCCGGTCGATCGGCTGAGCTCCCGGGCCGGAAGCTAGCGCCGTGAACGCCGCGACCACCATCGCGCCACATCCCAGAAAATTACCGAGATTGAAGCGCCAAAACGATCGCCAGCTGCGCTTGAGGTGTGCAACGCGTGCCAAATGCTCGCGCTGTTCAAGTTCTCGGGCTTGCGAGAGTAGCGACCCTGCGAGCGTCGAAACTTGGGCGATCACGCGAGCATCAAAATTAGCGGTGAGAGCCGGAGTACCGATCTGTAACGTGAGCATGTTGTTCAGCGCCTGCAGCGCCCGATAGTCGGAGCGGCACGCCTCGCAATTGCCTAAATGATCGGACAATGCGGCTAGGTCGGATGCAATGAGATCGCCATCCACCGCGTCTTGCAGCCGATCGCCCCATCGCAGTGAATGCTGAGTGTCCAAGTGGTCGACTTTGGAATTCACTTAACTTACTCGGTCTCTCTCTTGCTTAATCGATTCTCAACTCAGTCAATTCTGGCTAGTTCGATCAGCCGCTTACGTGCTCGATGCAACAGCGCCTTGACCGTTCCGAGTGGCAGCGCGAGCGCCGCTGCCGTTTGCTCGTACGATTGATCTTCCATGTAGAACAGAACCACCGCTTGCCGATACCGTTCCGGCAATTTATCCAACAAACGCTCGACGCTCGCGACCGCGCTATCGTCATACTCCGGCGCGGCCAATTGCAATCCAGGGCCGTCGTCGTCCCCAATGGGCTCATCCAGCGAAATCTGTGGCCGCCTTTTGCGCAACAAGGAAATACAGGTGTTGCGCGTGATCGCATAAATCCAAGTCGAAAGTTGCGCACTGCCGTTATAGCCCGGCAACGCACGCCAAAGTCTCACGAACACGTCCTGTGCGGCGTCTTCGGCCGCGGCCCGCTCGCGCAAGATGCTCAGCGCCAAGCGAAATACTCGTTCGCGATAACGCGGCAAGACCGCCTCGAACGCGGCCCGGTATTGCCCCGCCCGCATGAGGGCATGGATATCGGCGTCCGGCGTTTCGTGCGTCACGGACTCGATGTCTTCGGCTTCGCCAAGAAGTTGCGGGGCATAGGCGGTATCGATGCCGCCGCCCGAAACCGGAGTTACGCGCCGAGGCTTGGATTCGCTGTGTTGGTTGATACGCACGGGACAACTATAGGGTTGCACCGATTCTGCAACTATAAAGGGTCGGCCAATTGCCCGCCGCCACCGGTGACTGACGAGCTCATGCCATTGAAGACGCCGCAACCCGAGGCCATACCGGGGCCAGTCGCGCGAACCGTGCAACCTTGTCCGCAACGGACGCGTATCAAGGTACAGTTCGTACCGGCGGGCTCACCGTTTTTGAAGGCGGGATAGGCTCGGCCGCGTCGGTAAAGGTGTTTATGAACGAGACATTGGCCACGGTTTCCACAGTTGTCGCGGTTGCGCTCGCGCTGTCCATTCCTATTGTGTACTTCGTATTGCGCCATATTCGAGCCCGACGCGCGCTAGATCTGCTGCATTCGGAGCGAATGGCCGCGATCGAACGTGGAATGGAATTGCCGCCGGTGGCGCCAGAGTGGGTGGAAACTGGGAGTTCCGCCAAACCCAGGACCGCGCTACTGCCGGGATTGGTATGGCTATTCGTTGGGTCCGCGATCGTGGGCGCCCGATTCATCAATGCTTCGGAAAGCCCGCCGCCGCTCTTTATTGGATTAGTGCCGATCGGAATAGGGCTCGCCTATCTCGTTTACTACTTTCTCGAAGAGCGGAAACCAACCTAAGCGTCCGGCCTGTCGCCCTCGGATCGAGGGTGGGTCACGCCTTTATCCACGTCGCATTCTAGCGTCAGTGTGGTGCTTGAGCCGCAGCGCAATTCCCGCCACACTCTGTCCATATCGGCGCGGGATGCGGACCGGTGAAAGACTCTACAACAATACAAATAGCTATCTCTTTGCGCCTGCGCGCCCTAGCCCTGAAACCTGACGACATCGGTCGAGGCAGTGGTGCGTCCAACGACAGCTCGGCGAATTCCGTCTGGGGCTCCGTGTTTGGTGTCATCGTCGAGATGGCTTATCCGGACGCCGTCACAACGCTCGTGGCTCTGACCGATGGATCGGTGAGTCTGTACGTGAGCGACGGCAATGGCTGTATTGGGTGCGGGCAGCATCGCGAAGTGCGAACGACTGCGAACGAAATGCTGGCGGCGGCCAGTCGGCTGTTCGATATTTCGCAGCTGACCGAATCTACGGACGCGCCGAAGCCCGGTGATGTGTGTATTTATTTGCTGGCGCAGCAAGGGCTGCGATCGATGGTGGTCTCGCTCGATCGAATCAACGAAGTCGATCCCCGATTCGGGTCCGTGTATTTCGCGGGGCAGCGGCTGATGGCGACTATCGAGCGTGTCGGCGCCGGTCATAGTTTGATGGCTGAAATCAACAGAGCGCTAGGGGTCGAAGAGCACCCCGCGTCGGGAGCGGAACAGTGCTTGTCTGTTGGAAATGCGGTGCGTCGCTTGCAGATTTGAGTCTGCCGCTCACGCGGCGCGACGTTTGTAGGCGATGTAATGCGGCGCTGCACGCGTGCAAGCTCTGCGAGTTTTACGACATCGGCAAAGCCAAGCATTGCCGCGAACCGATCGCTGAAGAAGTCAACGACAAGCAGCGCGCGAATTTCTGCGACTATTTCCGGCCGCAGCAGGGCGCCTTCTCGGATAAATCTAAAACCGAAGCCGAGCTTGCAAAGGCCAAGCTCGATGCGCTCTTCGGCAAAAAATAGCGTCGCTTGGTAAGCAGGTGCTTAGCGGGCCATTTCGCCCACCATCTTGCCGAGCTTTTGCACCGCGCGTTGGACTGATGTTGTCCACGGCAATCCGCAATTCAAGCGGATGAAATTGCGAAAATCGCCTTTGGCGGAGAACACCATCCCGGGCAGCGTCCCGATATGACTCGCCAACGCCGTACGCATGAGTTCGGCCGAATCGACTTGCGCAGGCAATTCGACCCAGAGCACGACGCCGCCGGCCGGTCGCGTCACCTTTGTTCCTTCCGGGAAGTGTTGCGCAATACTTTCGGTGATGTGTTGCGCGTTCTCGGCTATTAGACGGCGAATGCGCCGCAAGTAGCGCTCGTAGCCGCCGCTTTCGTAGTAACGGGCGAGGACCAATTGCTGCAGCGTGGGGCACGCCACCGAACTGAAGAATTTCGCACGCGTAATGTCCGCTTGATACTGTGAACTCACCGCCCAACCGATGCGATAGCCGAGCGCGATTGTCTTCGACACCGATCCACACGAAATCACGAGCCCGGACTCATCGAATGTCCGCATGGATAAAGGCCGCTCGCCGGAGAAGTTCAGATCGCCGTAGATATCGTCTTCGATGATCGGCACGTTGCTTCCTGTCAGTAACTGCACGAGCTCACGCTTTGCATCATCGGAAGTTAGGCTGCCCGTTGGATTATTGAAATTAGGCATCAGGATGGCCGCCGCCAGCTTGGTCGATCGCACAGCGCGGCGTACGGCTTCGACATCGATGCCACTCCCTGGGTGATTCGGCACCTCGACGACTTTCAAGCGTAGATGCTGAACGGCCTGCAAAATTCCGAAGTAGGTGGGTGATTCGACGAGCACCGTATCGCCAGGCTCGCAAAGTGAGCCAAGCGTCAGCGTAATCGCATCCATCGTTCCGCCGGTGATCACTACTTCATCGGCGTTGGTCGGCGTACCCAACAAAGACATACGCTTTGCAATCTCGCGTCGCAAGCCTTCGTGTCCGGGCGGCGCAATGATTTCGCCGGCATTCAGCGGCCGCGCACGCAGTACCTCGCGCATGAGATTGTTGAGCCGAGTGGTGGGCAGGAGCGCTGGGGAGGTGAACGCGCCGTTGAGTGGCACGATGTCGGAGCGCAGCAACGCTTCGCGACACAAGTCTAGAACCTCGACGGCAACGGACCTCGGCTTCGACGCGCGAATGACGCGCGATTTTGGTTGCGGTAAGTGTTCTGTGTTGCGAGCGCGCACGAAGAACCCGGACTGCGGTCGCGGCGCGATCAAGCCGGCATTCTCCAAATGCCAGTAGGCTTGCACGACGGTGGCAATGCTGACGCCGGCAGAGCGACTCATCGCCCGCACGGACGGTACGCGATCGTTGGTGCGCAAGGTGCCAGTGGCTATTTGAGTTTCGATCGTGCGCGCCACCCGCTCGTAAAGTAGGGAGGAGTCTGCAAGTACTTCGCGAGGTTGGGCGGACATAGAGATCTCGGTTGGGCGAGCGAGGACTATCTGTACTGTTAAGGGATAAGTCTATCTGAATCTGTACTGCTGGCTAGCCGCAAGTATAGTGAGGTAATGCAAAACGCCGCCTCGATTCAAAACGCCGCAGCAGCGAGCCTTAAGGCAAAAATCCTATTTGCCTTTGCCGGCATCTATCTCATTTGGGGCACCACGTATTTGGCGATCGCTTTGTCGATTCGCACGTTGCCGCCGTTCGCGAGCGGCGCTATTCGCTTTCTGATCGCGGCCGGATTGATGTGGGCATGGTTGCGTTGGCGCGAAGAACACCCCTTCGAAGGAATCGATATGAAACGCGCCGCCCTCTGCGGCGTCCTGCTGACTGGATTCGGCAATGGATTGGTCGTGTGGGCACAACAAGGCGTACCGTCTGGAATCGCCGCACTGTTGGTCGCCGCGATCCCGATCTTCATTCTCGCGATTGAATATCTGTTCTTCGCAGGTCGTCTACCGGGTCCGCGCGCCGCATTGGGCATGGCTATTGCGACTGCGGGTGTTGTCGTGATCGTCACGCATTCACGATCGTTATCGGGCGCCGCTCAGCCGATCTATATCGCCGCGATCTTGGCGGCAGTCATGTCGTGGAGTTTTGGCACCTTGCTGCAGCGGCAGGCGCGTGTGCCATCTCACCGCATTGTTGCCTTCACGTGCGTCCAAATATTCTTCGGTGCCCTGTTACAGTTGTCGTTAGCAATGCTGCATCGCGAATGGCGCATGCTTGATTTACCGCATGTCTCGGTAACCTCTGCATTCGCGTTGTTGTACCTCATCGTGTTCGGAAGCATCGTCGCGCTGACTTGTTATTCGTGGCTGCTCACTCAGGTTGCGCCGCAGAAGGTGGCCACCTATGCGCTAGTGAATCCAGTCGTCGCATTGCTGTTGGGTGCGGCGGTGCTGGGCGAGAAGATTACCGCGGTCGCCGTCGTGGCGGCGTTAGCAGTGTTGCTGGGGATCGGACTTGTACTATTTCCCAGTTGGCGGCCGCTGCCGAAAGCGCGCCCGCAGGAGGCCATCGATGCCAGCTAGAGTCATTGAATACGATGCCCGATATCGTAGCGACTTCGGACGGCTCAATTACGCCTGGATTGAAAAGCTGTTCGCCGTCGAAGCGCCGGACCGAGAAATCCTCGACGACCCGCAGCGATCGATCATCGATCGGGGTGGGCAGATATTCTTTGTCGTGAGCGCAGAGCGCGCGCTCGGCACGGTTGCCCTGAAGGCAGAAGGTCCGGATGTCTACGAACTAACCAAGATGGCCGTCGACGATTCAGCTCGCGGGCTGGGGTACGGCCAGTTGCTCATGGACGCCGCCATCGACTATGCGCGCAAGCAAGGCGCAAAAAAGATTGTATTGTCGTCGCATTCGTCGCTCGGACCGGCGTTGTCGATGTATCGAAAGGTAGGGTTCATGGATCGACCCAATACCTGCGATAGTCGTTATTCGCGTTGCGATACGTACATGCAGCTCGATCTAACTGAAAGTCACCGCCAATAGTCGCGCGTTTGTCTTGCGTGAGACGTCGCCACTTTCGCTCACTTCGACCGCCAGTTTTATTCTGACCGGGTGCGTCCCGTGTTGCGAAGCGGCTCCAACAATTTCTTGAGTCCGTTGTGATCGATTTCGTGCATCAACGCCAGTAGATGGCCCAGTTGATTGTCGGGGAATCCTTGTCGAGCGAACCAATTGAGATAGTGACCCGGCAGGTCCGCCAGGATGCGACCCCTATATTTGCCGAAGGGCATGACTTGCGTCACCAAGAGCTTGAGATCGTCCGGTTTCACGGCCTTAGTCGAGCAGCGATGAGCGTGAGACCGCACGTTCTCGGTAAATCAGATAGAGGCCCGTCGCGACCACCACTGCGCCCCCCGTCAACATTCGCGTGTCCGGTAGCGTTTGCCAAAGAAGCCAGTCGAGCAACCCGCCCCAGATCAACGCCGTGTAGTCGAATGGGGCAACCACTGACGCTGGCGCTTGCCGGAATGCCTCAATGATGAAGTACTGACCGACTGCGCCCGAGAGTCCAAGAATCGCAATCCAATGCCAGTGTTGCGATTGAACGGGCGTCCAGTCCGGGAGCGCGATTAAGCCTGCGATCACTGCAATCAGCAGCAAGAACGAGAAGCTCATGCTCAACGTCGTCTCGGTTCTGGACACGACGCGAATCATGACTGCCGCAAACGCATAGAAGACAGCGGCCGAGAACGCGGCTAGCGCACCGAGCGACACGACGTCCGACGCTTCCGGGCGAATCATCGCGACAACACCCGCCAGGCCGATCGCGATGGCCAACCAACGCTGCCAATCGACACGCTCGTGTAGCAAAGGGACCGAAAGCGCAGTGACTAACAGCGGCCCGCAGAGGAAAATCGCATAGGCGCTCGATAGCGAAAGCGTACGCAATGAATAGACGAACATCACCAGTGTGGCGATGGCCAATAGGCCTCTTATCAAATGCATAGGCCAACGCACCGGCCTCAATTCCCGCCAACGGCCATTGATCGCGACAACTAACAGAATGAAGGGTAGCGACGCCCAACCGCGCAGGCTGACTACCTGAACGGGGGAGTAAATGTCGCCGAGAGCCTTCATCGCAGCATCCATCGCTGAGAATGCCAAGACGGCAATCAACATCGACGCGATGCCTTTGAGGTTCGATGCGGAGCTATTGCTTGCAGTCATGATCGCCAACAGTTCGCCGTAGCGAAAGGGCGCAGTGTACCTGCGACCTATGAGGTTCGGTCGCGAGGTGCAAACAAAAAGGAAAATTACAAGCTTGCTTGAATGAACAACATCGGACCCGTCAGACCGATCTTCATCGAGCCCGATGGGTCGGTGTCCTTGGCAACGATATCGATATCGAAGTAGCGATAGCCGAGGCCATAAATAAGATGCTGATTTTGGCGCCATCGCACCGCGAAGCGACCGTCAATGATTGTGGCTTCGACGTCATCCTTGGCTTCCTCATCGAGCGCCCAAGTGAGGAAGCTCGAAGTGATGTACTGCACGCGGGCATCGATAGACCAGCGGCGCGTAATGTCGAAACGACCTTCGATTCCCCAGAGCGGAAGCGGGGCGACTCCGCTGTCCGATTCGCGGATCACGCGTGACTTGACTTCGGCATTCGCGCTCACCGAAGTAATTTGTATGCCAAAGGTCACGCCCAGTTCGTAACGGTCCGTCAGCAGCGGCAAATAGCCATACGTGAGCCCGAGTAGGCTCACGTTGAGAAAGCTGTCGACGCGTTCTCCGGCCGAATACGTTTCGTTGTCGAATTCGATCGTGCGCTTCAAAACCGTCTGACCGTCGCGCCGCATCGATATGCCGTTGAAGCGCACCAGGTGATGCTCACCCGGCAACAGTGTCAACTCAACTTGACCCAAGAACTCTGTGTCCGTGAGTCCCAAGTCTTCCTCGCCGGAAATCGTCGTGCCCGGTGTCGAGCCGATTGCCGTGTCGTCGTTGAATTGAATCTCGGTATCGTAACCGCCGTACAGCAAATCGATCTCGAACCGTAACGTGTCGTCGCTTGCGTGCGATGGCGGAGTCGGCTTGAGGTACGACTGAGCGGCAGCAGGTGCCGCTAATCCGCAACTGAGCGCCATCCCGGTGGAGACGATGACAAGAATTCGATTGAAAGCGTTCTGCTGCGTCGACGTCATGAAAATCTTCTTTGAGTGAGTCGCTGTCGATTCGTAAGCAATTGTGCCATGGATTCAGGGATGCGCAGTTGTCGCAAGCTGCCGACGCGCTCGAAGGTGGCTTCGCGCACTCTTATTTATAGCCCGTCTCGGGGTCCATCCATGGCCAACACTGGAAGACAGTCGCCAGTCGCCCCGGATGCCGAACGCGGGATCTGACCCAGCGGCTTCACCGATCGATGAGTGCGCCAACCGCCCCGTGACTTTGCGCAAACGCGCTCAAGCAGGTTCCGGCACGTCAGTTGTCGCCCGAACCAATAGTGCAAGCATCAGGCGATGCCTAATCATGAAGCTGTGAGCCAATCCGCACTTCTTGGCCGATCGCATCAAGTTTTCCCTGAATGTCCCGCTATCTGAGTTGTAAGGCACGGAGTAGGGCTCTAGCCCAATGCATAAGTGTGCCCCGAGTTCCTGCGCCATGGACAGCGCAACTCGCCACTCGAGTTTGCGGTAAAGAGACGAGGTTCAATTGCTGTCGTTACTGAAGAAATCCACGCGACACGGCCCAAGGGCGGGCGTAGCGATCGACGATCGCAGCGTCGCGCTGGCCGTCGTGCGGCGTCGAACGGGGCAGCGACCGCTGGTGGAGCATTGCGGCGTCCATGCGCCGGAAGGCAACGAGTCCCTCGAGCAGAATCTGCGGCGAGTCGTTGCGAAACTGGATCTATCAGGCGCCGCGATGTTCGCAGTCGCCGGTACCGAAGACTATCAACTCGTGCAGGTCGAATCGCCTGAGGTGCAGCCGGCGGAGTTACGCGCCGCGATTCGTTGGCGTCTGCGCGATGTCATCAATTTCCATATCGACGATGCGGTGATCGATGTATTCGAGATTCCGGATCAATCACGTCGATCGCAGGCCAAGATGCTATTTGCAGTCGCCGCGCGCAGCGCCGCGGTCCAGCGTCTAGTGAATGCGCTCGCGCCCCTCGCGAGCGATTTCGACGTGATCGACATTCCAGAATTGTGTCTGCGCAACGTCAGCGCATTGTTGCCTCAAGATCAGAAAGGCGTCGCCACGCTGCTGCTGCATCGCCGCTTCGCGCAGCTGATCCTCACGCGACAAGGTGTGTTGTATCAGGCGCGTCGCATCGAATACGGCCGTGGCATCGACTTCGATGATGGCGGCGACTCGCCGAGCGTCGATCCAGCCAACTTGGCGCTCGAAATTCAACGCTCGCTCGACTATTTCGAAAGTCACTACGATCAAACGCCGATCGGCGATTTGATTCTCGCGCCGGGCGATGCGGCGTGCCGCAAGTTGGCGGCAAAGCTCCAGAGCGAAACGAGTCTGCGAATCGGTCTGCTGAATCCTAAAGAGCTCTTCGACGGCGACTGCCTACAAGGCGAGTTGACCGCCGACTGTCTGTTGGCGCTGGGCGCCGCACTGCGCGTCGAGACGACGGTGCTGTGAGAGAGCGATGAACCAGCAAATCAACCTGTATCAACCGATATTTCGAGAAGAGCGCAAGCTCTTCTCGCTCAACACCGTTGTGTTGTCATTTGCGATTGTCTCGGTCGCGCTACTCGTGATGTGGGGTCTCGGTGCCCACAACGTCAACAATCTCGCCACTGCGGTGGAACAGCTCAAGCAACAGCGCGCCGCGCAAGAACGCATGGCCTTGGCCGCCGGCATCATGCTGGATGCGCAGGGCAATCCGACTGTTGCCGAAGCGCAAGTGAAATCGCTGAGCGCGCGGCTGGCCGAGCGGACTAATGCACTCAATTTACTCCGTGGCGGCGCCGCCGGTCAGCCGAAGGGGTTTGCCGATCGCATGTCTGCGCTTGCCAGGCGGCATATCGGTG
>Ga0193752_1001325_pt1 | contig 20776 bp, 19 predicted proteins | sample H1c1metaG_FD_144924 | JGI IMG/M metagenome (GOLD analysis project Ga0193752, IMG submission 144924) | Soil microbial communities from a riparian zone of the East river system, Colorado, United States - H1c1 | ecosystem: Environmental > Terrestrial > Soil > Riparian zone | place: USA: East River...
GTCGAGATCGCCAAGGTCCATGCGCCGGCCGCCGAAATAGATCGGATCGAAGCCCCAGGCCAGCAGTGTCGAACCGTCCTTCGGCATCGTCTTCTCGAAGGCCGAAAGTGCCGCCACGACTTCCTCGATGCTCTTCAGTCCGGGCGAGCGGGCACCCTCGGGGCTGGTGCGATCGAAATAGCCGACATAGGGGAATTTCCACACACCGCCCTCGAAGGCATGGCTGTGACCCTCGACGAAGCCCGGCAGGATCACCTTTTCGGCGAAGCGTTCGTCGAGCTCGAATTTGCCCCAGCCTTTCAGCTCCTCCAGCGTGCCCGCCCCCAGGATGCGGCCATCGCGCACCGCCACGTGGGTGGCGAAAGGCTGGCTCGGGTTCATGGTGACGATGCGGCGGGCGCGATAAACGGTGGTGGTCATGCGGTCTTTCCGGATTTCTTGCGCAGGTGGTGGGTGAGCGCGAGGCCGATGCAGTGACGGAGCGCGCGGACCGGCACGCGGTCCGTCGCCTCGAAGACGATGGCGCGCTTGCCCTCGAAGACGAAGCTGTCCGGATAGAGCTCCCGGAACGTCTCGACCAGTCCGCTCTGGCAGTGGAAGTACATCGCGCAGCGGCCTTCGTTTGCCTTGACGCGGTCGATACGGATCGTCGTGCCGCTGCCGGTCTCGGCCGTCAAATAGCTCGGCTGGCCCCATTTCAGGGTTTCCTGCAGCGCACCGACGCCGGTAGTCTTCGCCGCCACATCGAATACCAGGTCACGCAGAACCATCAGCCGCGCGCGCAACGGCGCGGGATAGGTCCGGAAAATCGCCGCCACCCGGGCGTCCTTGAATTTCATGTATTGAGCCTAGCACGGCGCGAGCCATTGCAGCCGCCCGCCCCGCATGAAATGCTCTCGCCGGAAATTTTCCAGGGGGTTGCATGCTTCGACGCGCGCTCGTTTCAGCGCTTACGATCGCCGTTCTCGCCACATCGGCCACAGCACAGGCGCAAAAAAAGCTCGTGGTCTATTCGGCGAACGAGAGCACCCTGAACGACCTGGTGTTCAATGCCTTCACCAAGGAGACCGGCATCCAGGTCGAGCCGGTGACAGCCGGCTCGGGTGTGATCGTGCGGCGCATCCAGGCCGAAAAGGAACGGCCGCTCGGCGACATCATCTGGGGCGTCAGCCGGTCGCTGCTGCAGAGCAACAAGGCGCTGTTTACGCCTTACTTGTCGAAGAACCATGACGCCATTCCAGCGGAATACCGAGACCCGGATAATCTGTGGATCGGCAACAACCTGCACCTGCTGGTGATCCTGCAGAACACCAAGCTGTTGCCAGCAGCCGATGGCCCCAAGAGCTGGGCCGACCTGCTCGATCCGAAATGGAAGGGCAAGATCGCCTTCACCGACCCGGCCAACTCGGGTTCCGCCTATACCAACGTCACCATGCTGGTCGACCTATGGGGTGGTGGCGACGCCGGCTGGAACAAGGTGAAAGCGTTGTTCGCCAACATGAAGGTGCTGAACCGCTCGTCGCTGGTCTTCCAGGGCGTGGGCAACGGCGAATACCCGCTCGGCATCTCGCTTGAATATGCCGGTCCGTTGTGGGCCGCCGGCGGCGCGCCTGTAAAGACGATTTATCCCAGCGACGGCACGCTGGCCACCATGGAGGGCGTGGCGATCATCAAGGGCGGGCCGAACCCCGATTCCGCCAAGGTGTTCGTCGATTACATCAACCGCAAGGATGTGCGGGAGATGATCCTGAAGGCCACCTTCCGCCGTCCAGCGCGCGGCGACCTCGACCTCTCCACCCTGCCCGGCGGCCTGCCGCCGCTCGCCAGCGTGAAGCTGCTGCCCTACGACGAGGAGGCCTGGACCGCCAAGCGCAAGGAGACGCTGGAAAAGATCAAGGACGTCCTGCAGGAGTCGCGTTGAGCGGAGTCCGGGCGTGACCGCCATCGTCATCGACCGCGTCAGCAAGACCTTTGGATCGGTGAAGGCCGTCGATCAGGTCGAACTTACCGTCGGCGACGGCGAGTTCTTCACCCTGCTCGGCCCCTCGGGCTGCGGCAAGACTACGTTGCTGCGCATGATCGCGGGCTTCTGCGAGCTCGACAGCGGCGAGATCCGCTTCGGCGACCGCCGCATCGACCGCCTGGCCGCCCATACGCGCGACATCGGCATGGTGTTCCAGAATTATGCGGTGTTTCCCAACCTGACGGTCGCCGGCAATGTCGCCTATGGTCTCAAGGCGCGCAGCATTGCCGGCGCCGAGATCGAGCGGCGCTTGGCCGAGGCGCTGGCGCTGGTGCAGCTTGCGGGCTACGGCGCGCGCTGGCCGCACCAGCTCTCCGGCGGCCAGTTGCAGCGCGTCGCCATCGCCCGCGCCCTGGTCATCCGCCCGCAGGTCCTGCTGTTCGACGAGCCGTTGTCCAACCTCGATGCGCGCCTGCGCGTCAGCATGCGCGCCGAGATCCGCGAGCTGCAGAAGTCGCTCGGCATCACCGCGATCTACGTGACACATGACCAGGAAGAAGCGATGTCGGTGTCCGACCGCATCGCCCTGATGAGCGCCGGCCGCCTCGAGCAGGTGGGTACACCGGCCGAGATCTATCGCCATCCGGCCTCGCGCTTCGCCGCCGAGTTCATGGGCACGACGAACCTGCTCGACGCGGCGCTTCTCGGCCGTGGTGGCAGCGGCACCGTTTCATTGCGGCCGGAGGCCCTGCGCCTGCTGCCGCCCGACGCCGCCGCACCCGCCGGATGGCAAAGCCTTGCCGGCACTGTAGCCCGTGTCGAGATACTGGGCCCGATCACTCGCGTCGAGACGCACCTCGCCGACGGCACGCCGGTCAAGCTCGCCACCCTAGACGAGCCGCACTTGCCGCTCCAGCCCGGACAACGCGTGACGCTGGTTTTCGATCCGGCGCGGCTCACCGTCCTGCCGTGAACGCTTTCCTTATTCCCTATCGCCTGCGGCTGCCGCTTGCCATCGCCGCCGGTGCCTTCCTCTTCCTCGGCCTGTTCCTGCTTTACCCGCTGTTCAACGTGTTCAGTGCCAGCCTGCTCGACGCCGACGGCGAGCGCTTCACCTTCGCCAACTACGTCAAGATCCTGGGGCGGCCGTTCTATCGTGGCGCCATCGCCAACACGCTGGGCATCGGCGTGGCGGCAACGGCGATCACGACGGCGCTCTCCGTGCCCTTCGCCTTCGCGCTCGCCCGCCTGCCGATTCCCGGCAAGACCGCGATCCTGGCGCTGGCCGCCCTGCCGCTGGTGCTGCCGTCCTTCGTCAGCGCCTATGCCATCGTGCTGCTGCTTGGCCGCTCGGGCCTGATCACCCAGGCGCTGCAGTCCTGGGGCATCGGTTTCGGCTCGATCTACGGCGCCGGCGGCATCGTGCTGGTCTATACCCTGACGCTCTATCCCTATGTCCTGCTGCCCACCATTGCCGCCTTCAAGGCGATCGACGTGTCGATGGAGGAGGCCGCGCAAAGCCTCGGCGCTTCGCCTCGTCGCACCGTGTGGACGGTCACTTTGCCGATCGTCCTTCCCGCCATCCTGGCGGGCGCGCTGCTGGTCTTCATCGAGACCTTGGAGAATTTCGGCGTGCCCTTCGTGCTGGCCGAGGACATGCCGATCTTCGCCGTCGAGGCGTTCAAGCTCTTCATCGGCGAGACCGCGCCCAATCCCTCCTCCGCCGGCGTACTGGGCGTGCTGCTGATCCTCACCACCGCACTGGTGCTGCTGGTGCAGCGCCGTTATCTGGCGCCCCGGCGCTTCGCCACCGCCACACGGACCGCGCCGCCCTTGCTCGCCGTCGGCCGCGGCACCCGGGCGATCGCCACCGTCTATTGCTGGGCGATCGTGCTGCTCGCGCTGGTGCCCTTCTTCGCCATTGTCGTGCTGTCCTTCATGGAGTTCCGTGGCCCGGTGCTGCATCCGCATTTCAGCCTGGATAATTTCGCTGTCCTGCTCGATCGCGCGGGACGCCCGCTGGTCAACACGCTGATCTTCGCCACGCTGACGGCGGCCTGCGTCACCCTGGTCGGCGTGCCCATCGGTTACGTGGTGACACGCTTCCGCTCCGGCCTCGCCACACTGCTCGATGTGATCGCCACACTCCCCTTTGCGGTCGCCGGCACGGTGCTCGCCATCGGCTTCGTCGTCTCGTTCAACAGCGGGCCGCTGGTGCTGGCGGGTGGGCCGCTGATCATGATTCTGGCCTATACGGTGCGCAAGGTGCCGTTCGCCGTGCGCTCCTCCAGCGCCATCCTGCACCAGATCGACGCCTCGCTCGAAGAAGCGTCGATCAGCCTCGGCCGTTCGCCCTTGCAGACGCTGTTGCGGGTCGTCGTGCCGCTGATGCTGGGCGGCATCCTGAGCGGCATCGTGCTCACCTGGGTCACGGTCGCCTCCGAGCTCAGCTCGACCGTGGTGCTTTATAGTGGCCCGTGGCGCACTCTCACTGTGGTCATGTTCCAGGCGCTCGAGGGCGGCGGCGCGGGCATCGCCACGGCAGCGGCCTCGACCCTGATCGTCGTCACCCTGATCCCGATCGCGCTGCTCTATCGCCTGGTTCGCAGATACGAACTGTCGATGCTATAAGCTGGAAAAATAGATCCCGGGAGGATCGAGATGTTTCGACGTGTCTTCATCGCCGCCTGTGCGCTTGCTGCGTTCTCCGTACCCGCTGCGGCAGAGGACTGGCCCACCAAGCAGATCAAGGTGGTGATCGCCTACCCGCCCGGCGGGCCGACCGACATTTCCACCCGCATCGTCATGGAGAAAGCGGGCCAGATCCTTGGCCAGCCCATCCTGTTCGACAACAAGGGCGGCGCCTCGGGCATGATCGGCGCGGAGTATGTCAAGAATCAGCCAGCCGACGGCTACACCTTCCTCGGCATGACGGTGGCGATGATGGCCATCACCCGCCATTTGCAGCCCATTCCCTTTGATCCGGAGAAGGACTTCGTTCCGGTCGCGCGCATGTCGACCTCGTGGATGGCGCTGGCGATCAATCCCTCGGTGCCGGCGCAAAATCTCAAGGAATTCATCGAGTATGCGCACGCCAATCCCGGCAAGGTGAATTTCGGCTCGGCAGGCTTAGGCACCATCACGCAGCTTTTCGGCGAGATGCTGAATCTCGAGGCCGGCATCAAGATGATGCACGTGCCCTACAAAGGCAGCGCACAGGCCACCGGCGACGTGGTGTCGGGCCAGATCCAGGCGCAGTTCGACCAGACCGTGCTGCCGCAGATCCAGTCGGGCCACCTCCGCGGTCTGGCGATCCTTGCCGACTCGCGCTGGCCTTACAAGCCGGAGATCCCGACCTTGCGCGAGCAGGGCTACGGCAAGGAGGGCGGCGAGAGCTGGTACGGTATCCTGGCCCCCGCCGGCACGCCGCAAGCCATCGTCGACAAGATGAGCAAGGCGATCGGCGAGGCCCTGAAATCGCCCGACGTCATTGACCGGCTCGACAAGGCTGGCGCCAAGGCCACCTACCTCGACTCCGAGGCGATGCGCGCGCAGATCGCCGCCGACAACAAGATGTTCGGCGATGTCATCCGACGCGGTCACGTCACCCTGCAGTGAACCATGCTCGCCGCCAGAGACAGGAAATCGCCAGCGCCGCCAGCAGGCCTCCGCCCGCTGCGGTGAAGGCAAAGCGGTAGCCTGCGAGGAATCCTTCGGAACCGGCGAGGCCTGCCGCGCCATGGGCATGTAGCGCAGAAAGCACCGAAGCGCCGCCGACGATGCCGAGAGTACGTGTCAGCAAGGCGAGACTGCCGGCGACACCGCGGTCGCGCCGCGCCAGTGTGCCGGTAACGATGTCGGTATAGGCGACGTTGAGCAGCCCCTGCCCGATGCCCATCGCCACCAGCACGGCGACGATCGGGGCGATCGCGGTGTCCGCCGTGCTCTGGCCCAAGCCAAGCAATGCCACGGCCTCGATGACGATGCCGGTGAAGGCCACGCGGCGCTGACCGAACAACGGGACCACACGCGCCGCCAGCGATGCACCGCCAATGCCGCCGACCAGTTCGAGCGCCAGCACCAACCCGCCCGCCAGCACGCTGAGGCCGAGCGTATTCAGCAGGTAATAAGGCGTGAGCAGCAGGATGGCGAACCCTGCGAGATTGGCGAGCATGTTCATGACATTGGGAACGGCAAAGGCCGGATCGGCGAACAAAGCCGGCCGGATGATCGGCTCGGGGAAATGCGCCTCGCGCCGCAGGAAGGCCGCGAAGCCCGCGGCGGCGAATGCCAGCAGCAGCAATGGCAGCCACGATGGAACGCCGCCACGCTGGGCGAAGACCAGCGACAGGAGAAGCGCGCTCATCCAGCCCGCGAGTAGCACCGCGCCCACGCCGTCGAAGCGCCTGCTGCCCATCGTGGATGTATGCGCCTTGGGCGACGGCAGGAGGCCGGACAGGGCAAGCGCCGCGAGGGCCACCGGCACGCGCATCCAATAGACCGCCGACCAGTCCCAGATCTGGATCAAGGCGCCGCCGAGCAGCGGCCCGATGGCGGCGGCCAGCGCCTGCGAGGCGGCAAAGCCGGCCAGCGCCTTGGTGCGTCCGCTCTCGGGGTAGAGCGAGGTGGCGAGCGCCGGTGCGCAGGATAGCGCCAGCGCCGTGCCGATGCCCTGCCCCGCTCGCGCCCACAGGAACAGCGGCCAGTCGGGTGCGAGCGCGCAGGCAGTGAGCCCGATGACCGAGAGCGCGAGGCCGAGGCAAAAAATCAGCCGGTGACCGAACAGATCGCCCAGCTTGCCGCACACCAGCATCAGCGAGCCGTAGACCAGCACGTAGCAGATCACCACCCACTGGACGTCGCCCAGCGCCAGCCCGAAATGCGCGGTGATCGCCGGCAGTGCGATGTTGACGGCGATGTCGAGCGGGGCGAGCGAAGCGCCCAGCCCGACGATGGCGAGGCCGACAGCCGGACGGGTGCTCAGAGGTTCTTGCCCAGGAACGTCATCATGCGCTCCCACGCCTGCTTGGCGGCGGCCGCGTCGTAGGCCGGGCTCTTCTCGTTGGCGAAGGCGTGCGCCGCATCGTAGCGATAGATCTCCGGCTTGTGGCCGCCGCCGCTCATCGCCTTCTCGAATTCGTTCACCACTTGCGGCGTGCACCAGTCGTCCTGGTTGGCGAAATGGCCCTGGATGGGGATCTTGATTTTCGCCGGATCGGCCAGCGCCGCGGGCGGCACACCGTAGAAAGGCACGCCGCAGGCGATGCCCGGAACGCGCGCCACGGCGGCGATGGTAAGCGCACCGCCCAAGCAAAAGCCCATGACACCGACCTTGCCGCTAGTGGCAGCGAGATGCCTGACCGCGCCGGCGATATCCTGGTCGGAAGCACCGACGAAATCGAGGCCACTCATCATGTGATTGGCCTCGTCGGGCTTCTGCGTGACGCGGCCCTTGTAGAGATCGGGCGCAAGCGCGTTGTAGCCGGCGCTGGCGAAGCGGTCGGCGACGCCCTTGATCTGGTCGTTCAGCCCCCACCATTCCTGGATGACGACGATGCCCGGCTTGCCCTTGTCCGCCTCGGCCAGATAGCCCCGGCAATTCGTGCCGTCGGGACGCTTGAAATCGATCATGCTGCCCATGGGGTCCTCCGCTGGTTTCTTGATTTGTGATTCCTAGAGCTTCGTCCTGAGATCGGTCTTGAGAATCTTGCCATAGTTGTTTTTCGGCAAGGCATCGACGAACTTGTAGTCCTTGGGGCGTTTGAAGCGCGCGATGTTGGCGAGGCACAGCTGGTCGAGCTCGGCCGGGGTGAGGGTGGCGCCCGGGCGCGTCACCACGAAAGCCACGACATCCTCGCCCCATTCAGGGTGCGGACGGCCGACCACCGAGCATTCGGCGACGGCGGGATGCAGGTTCAGCACGTCCTCGATCTCGCGCGGATAGATATTGGTGCCGCCCGAGATGATCATGTCCTTGGAGCGGTCCTTCAAGGTGAGGAAGCCGTCCTCGTCGAAGGTGCCGACATCGCCGGTCCACAGCCAGCCCTTGCGCAGGGCGCGCGCCGTCGCTTCCGGATTGTTCCAATAGCCCGCCATTACCGTGTCGCCCTTGACGACGATCTCACCCGTTTCCCCCGTCGCAACAGGCGTGCCGTCCTCATCGACGACGCGGACCTCGACGCAACTGTCGGGCAGGCCGGCCGAGGCAAGCCGCGCCTCCCAGCGTGGATGATCGCGCATCGCATGCATCTCGCGGCTGAGATGAGTGATGGTCATCGGGCTCTCGCCCTGGCCGTAGAGCTGCATCATGACGTTGCCCAGAGTGTCGAGCGCGCGCTTGAGGTCGCTCACATACATCGGCGCGCCGCCATAAGTGATGAGCCGCAGCGCGCCGGGCCTGAGATCGCCGACGCTCGCATGCTCGACCAGCCGTTTCACCATGGTGGGCGCCAGGAAGATGCTGCAATCGGGCCAGCGGTTCATCAGCTCGATCGTCTCCGGCACCTCGTACTTGCCGCTCTCGGGAAAGACCTGCACGACGCCGCGCGCCACCATCGAAAAATTCCACAAACCGGAACCATGGCTGATCGGCGCCGCATGGACCATCGATCCGCCCGTTACCGGCCGGTCGACATCGGCGAAGTAATTGAGCGCCATGGCGAGCAGGACCCGGTGCGTCAGGATCGCGCCCTTGGGCCGACCGGTCGTGCCCGAGGTGTAGAACAGCCAGGCCGGATCGGTGGGCTCCGCGTCCGCGACGGGGCTCGGGTCACCTACTCCCATGAAGGTGTAGGGCCGGGTCGTCACATCCACGATCTCCTTCAGATCAGGCGCTTCCTTCGCCGCCTCGGCGAGGGCGGTCGCGAGATCGGGAGTTACGAAGCATAGCCGGGCGCCGGAATTCTCCAGGATGAAGGCGAACTCCTTGGCATGCAGCTTGGCGTTCATCGGCACCACGCAAAGGCCGGCGTGCCAGATGGCGTACATGACCTCGATCGATTCCACGCAGTTGGTCATGGCGAAGGCGACGCGGTCCCCCCTCGCGAGGCCGAAGCGCACCCGCAGATGCGTGCTCATCACCGATACCTTGCGCCACAGGTCGCGATAGGTCGCATGGGCGGTAGTCCCGCGCGCGAGGGCGACGTGATCGCGGAAGGAAAGAGCGGAGCCGAGCAGGAGATGGGCGATGTTCATGACGACCCGACTATTGCAGGCCATGGGCCGACCGCGCAATGTGCCCGCGAACAGGAGCACCAGCTTTGCAAGAGTACGATTTCGTCATCATCGGCGCGGGAATTGCCGGCGTTTCAGTCGCCTATCATCTCGGTCCGCACGCGCGCGTGCTGATCCTCGAGCGCGAGAACGTGGCAGCCTACCATACGACGGGCCGCTCGGCGGCACTGCATTCGGAGACCTATGGCAGCGCTGAGATCCGCGCCATCACCGTGGCGAGCGGCCGCTTCTATCGCAACCCACCGGCGGGTTTTGCCGATCATCCCGTGCTGACGCCGCGCGGCGCGCTGATCGTCGGCCGCGCCGACCAATCAGCGGCGCTGGACAAGGCGCACGCCGACTACGCGGCACTGGTGCCGAGCGTGCGCCGCATCGACCGGACGGAGGCGCTGAAATTGCAACCGCTGCTCCGGCCGGAGGCCGTCAGGGGCGGCGGCGTCCTCGAGCCCGAGGCCGACGACATGGACGTGGCTGCCATTCATGGCGGCTTCCTGCGGGGCGCGCGCGCCGCGGGGTGCGCGTTGCGTCTCAGCGCCGAGTTGACGGCGCTGGAACGCCAGGCTGGGCGCTGGTCGATCAAGCTGCGCGACGGCGAGATCGTGTCGGCGACGAATGTCGTCAATGCGGCCGGTGCCTGGGCCGACGTCGTAGGCGGTCTCGCCGGCGCCAGGACGATCGGGCTCGTCCCCAAACGCCGCACGGCCTTCACCTTCGATGCACCGGCCGGCCTCGACATCGCAGCCCTGCCGATGACCATCGATTTCGACGAGAGCTTTTACTTCAAGCCCGAGGTCGGCCAGTTCCTGGCCTCCCCGGCCGACGAAACCCCTTCCCCACCTTGCGATGCCCAGCCCGAGGAAATGGACATCGCCATCGCCGTAGATCGCATAGAATCTGCGACAACGCTGTCGATCCGCAGAATCAAGAACAGATGGGCCGGCCTGCGCAGCTTCGTGGCCGACAAGAATCTGGTCGTTGGCTATGATCCGCTTGCCCAAGGTTTCTTCTGGCTTGCAGGCCAGGGCGGCTACGGCATCCAGACCGCAGCCGCAGCCGGCCGCCTCGCCGCCGCGTTGGCACTCGAACAAGCAATGCCGGAAGACATAGCAGCGCTCGGTGTGGCCGAGACGGCTCTGTCGCCTATCAGATAGCGACCATGCCGCATCTTCGGAGCGCATGCGCGTACGCCCTGCGAACGATTGGGTTCGCTCGCACTGAATCGCGCCTGACTGAGTCAAAGAGCACACTCGCCGAGGCTTGGCTTGTATCCACGTACGATCGCAAACGCGCAGACGAGGTGAATGCGGCGGCATCAAATCATGCAAAGACCAGAGTGCCTGCAAGATGGAAGCGTCACTCTACAAGGGTCAGAATGCGTGCAAGCATCAGAGATGAAGTGAGTAGGAGAGCAAGCGCAGTGATTGTGAGCAAAGGTGGCAAATTTTCTAATTCGCCTGTCGGCTATTTCAGATAAAATGCGAAGTGAAGGCTTGTTGAGAAATCGCAGACGCCCATCTCTTTGTGTTGATTGAACTTCCTGCTAGCACTGCACCGTCACTGCGTTGATCTGTTCACCAACGCTCACACTTTCTTGAAGTTGTGGTCGACCCAAGTCGCAAAGCTCCGATTGTTAAATCGGATCGTGCGGACGATTGATCTTTCCACCGCATCGACCTCGCGCCGAAGCGGCGTGCATCATCAAGGGAGACCGTCATGAAGAAGACCACGATCATCGCAACCGCCGCGGCACTGTTCGCCGCCGGCGCAATAGTCTCGAGCGCCAGCGCGCAAGGCACCAATCGCTGCACCGGCGTCAATGCCTGCAAAGGCCAGAGCGAATGCAAGATGGCGAACTCGTCTTGCAAGGGCCAGAATGCGTGCAAAGGTCAGGGCTGGGTGCATACCGGTACCGTTCTCGAGTGCAGCGCCTTGGGCGGCACTCCTCAGACCTGAGAATCCTCGCCAGCCCTCGGCCGGCAGGAATAAGCGGGCGCCCCGAGCAATCGGTGGCGCCCGCGGTGCGTTCGACGGAAACAACTGCCCCCATGTCACCCGTTAAAAAGCTGACATCTGGCGACTCCAAGGATGTGCGATTGGCCAAGACATCTGCCTCTTTTCCACCCATTCCGCGACAAGACATAAAGTGTGCAAGTGCTGAAATGCATGGAGTCTGAAATCCGCCCGCATGCCAGACCAAAAGTTTGGCAAAGCAATTCTGCCGATGCCGGATCGGCCCTCCCCAACCGCCCGAAGTTCCTGGTGCCCATAATCGAGCCTCTTTTTCAGTTGTTATTGCACATTGAGTGCTTTCGCCTATCGGTACATACTTTCCCTGCCCATGGGGCAAAAGAGGCTTCTAGGAAAAACACTTAGGGAGAGTATTCATGCAGACGAAGACCATTATCGCGACCGCTGCTGCTGTGTTCGCCGCCAGCACATTCGCCGTGACCACGGCAAACGCGGAGCAGAAGGCCAGCAAGGACTGCAAGGGCGCCAACGCCTGCAAAGGCCAGAGCGCGTGCAAATCCGCCAGCAATGCCTGCAAGGGTCAGAACGAGTGCAAAGGCAAGGGTTGGGTTTCGGTAACGTCGAACATGGAGTGCGTCGTCCTTCAGTCGAAGTGACATCGTTTGCCGGCCTTCCGGCCGGCGTCGCGAAGCGGGCGCCCTGGGAAATCAGTGGCGCCCGTGTCTATTTGCGGCTGACCACACCTGCTTTTGCAGTGGGCGCCTCCGAGAGTAGAATGGATTTTATGCCAACCAACGATGTCGACTTTGGACTGGGCCTTCGCCCCCAGCATTACGAGGAGATCGCGGCAAACCCCGGACGGGTAAGCTGGTTCGAGGCTTTGTCCGAAAACTACATGGAGGCCGGCGGCAACCCGCTGCACTGGCTGGAAAATCTGCGGCGCGACTATCCCATTGCGCTACATGGCGTCTCGCTGTCGATCGGCTCGATTGATCCCCTCGACGCCGGCTATCTGGCATCGCTCAAGGCATTGGCCGAGCGCATCCAGCCGATGTGGGTCTCCGACCATCTTTGCTTCACCGGCCTGCGCGGCATCAACATGCACGATCTGCTGCCGCTGCCCTACACCGGCGAAGCGCTCGATCACGTCGCCGACCGGGTAATGCGGGTGCAGGACGCGCTGGGCCGCCGGCTGGTGCTCGAGAACGTGTCGAGCTACGTCACCTATGCTGCATCCGAAATGACCGAGTGGGAATTCATTGCCGAGTTGGCGCGCCGCGCCGACTGCGAGATCCTGCTCGACGTGAACAACATCTATGTCAGTGCCTTCAATCATGAATTCGACGCCCTGTCGTTCCTGCGCGGCATGCCACGCGATCGCGTACGGCAATTCCATCTCGCCGGCCATACGCACAATGGCAGCCACATCATCGACACGCACGACCATCCGATCGTCGATGACGTGTGGTCGCTCTATCGCCAAGCCATCAAGCTGTTCGGCAACGTGCCGACCATGATCGAGCGCGACGACAACATCCCGCCGTACGACGAGCTCCTGGCCGAGCTCGACATCGCGCGCGGCATCGCCCGCGAGACGATGCCGCCCGTCCACGCGACCGCGAGCGCCGCATCGTGACGGTCGCCAATTCCGGCTCCCTCGGCGACCTGCAGCGCGCTTTCCAGGATTACCTGCTCGTTCGCAGCGACGGTTTCGCCGCCGCCGTGCGCGACACCGCCAAAGCCGACCGCTTCGCCCTGCTGGCGGTTTATCGCAACGCCTATGCGTTGCGGCTGATCGAGGTGCTGACCAATGACTATCCCGGCCTCCTTGCCATGGCCGGCCCGGCCGATTTCGATCACATGGCCCGCGCCTATATCGCTGCCCATCCGTCGCATCACCCCTCCGTACGCTGGTTCGGTGCCAGGCTTGGCGACTTTCTCGGCCGTACCGCGCCTTTCAGCGACTCGCCCGACGCCGTCGAGATGGCGCGCTTCGAATGGGCGCTGGGCGAGGCGTTCGACGCCGCCGACGCCGGGCCCGTGACCGCCGATGCACTGATGGCACTGCCGCCCGAGGCCTGGGGCGAGCTTACCTTCAAGCCCCTGCCGTCGGTGCGGCGCCTCACGCATACTTTTGCGATCCCGCAGGCATGGCAGCGACGCGAGGACGTCGAACCGGGCAATCTCGAAGTCGAAGCCGAGGCCGCGCCGGTCGAATGGGTCATCTGGCGGCCGGAGCTGGTGAACAATTTCCGTTCTCTGGATACCGATGAGGCTGCGATTTTCGATGCCCTCCTTGGGGGACGAAATTTTCCCGAGATCTGCGAAACGATGACGGCCTTTGCCGGCGAAGAAGGCGCGCTGCCGCGCGCCGCCGGCCTTCTGCGCGCCTGGATCGAGGAAGGGATGATCGCATCGTTCCATTACTCGGGAAGCGAGGCCTGAGCTTTTCTTTGGCTCGGCCCGCACCTATTGTCGCGCGCGACGTGAGCCCCCGTGGCGGAACTGGTAGACGCACCGGACTTAAAATCCGTTGATCTGTAAAGATTGTGCCGGTTCGAGTCCGGCCGGGGGCACCACTACATCGGACTTAAAATCGCATTTATCTCCCGGCCCGATGAGAAGTCCCAAATGGGACTCCGGCACGCTGGGCCCGTTACCTCAATGGCAGTTGGTGGATGTCCCCCAACCGGATCGACTTGTTGGAAACATTTCTCGCCACGCCTGCGGTCGATCTTGCAAATCTTCACGAATTGCCTTGGCGTCGGTAATGTTTCTGCAAGGACCTCTGGCAATTCATCGATGAGAAAATTCCTGCGGCGATTCCCGTACATGAACCTCCTCTCCTACGTACACGTGCTGCCTACTGGCGACGACTCGACTACATATCCCGCTCGTTTTGTTGACTCTTTGCTCGATGAGGGTAAATCTAGAACACATCGACACTTGAGGTCGTTGAGTACCTCCGACTAGTCGGCCGCGCGATTGACACGAAAACGTCAGGGGGAAACAACGCCAGTTCGTCGTGAGTATGCGGTGCGCCCGCGAAGTGGAGAGGGATGAAGAAGCCTGCGTTCGAGAAGATGACCGACGCTGGATCTCGACCAGCGGCGTGATCTCAGCCCACTGATCATGTTCGTGTACTATCTTCGAAAACTCCTGAGCGTTCTGCTCTGGTCTCTTGGCGCATTGGTGCTCACGTTTGTGGTCTCCGCTTACTTCTACAAGCGCCTCGTCCACTATGAGTCCGAACTGATCGCTTGGTCGTCATCGTCGGACTTCATCCCACCGGTCCAATGGAGCCCCGACAATCCGGGGCGGATAAGAATTCTTTCGATCGACGGTGGTGGCGTCGATGGCATCGTTGCCTTGGAGATGCTCAAGTTCTTCGAAGAGCAATCGGGGAAGCCAATATCGGATCTGTTTGACTTCGTCACTGGAACGTCAACGGGCTCGATCATCGCGGTGGGACTGCTGCTAAGAGATAGCAACGGACGTCCGAGATATTCGGCGGACGCGCTGATCGCCGCCTACACTGAACTCGCTCAAGAGGTAATGAATGCACCGCTATACCATAGAGTATTCACCCTGAATGGCATTTTAGGGCCCCACTTTCCCAACCGCACCAGGTTCGTCGCTGCGCACGACATGTTCGGTGACGCAAGATTCGGCGAACTCAGGCGTCCGGCGATGATTCCGGTCCTTTCGCGGAAGGACTTCGGCCTCGAAACCTTTTGCAACTGGAATAGGATCGATGCAAATGCCTTTGTTGGCCCGTTGGTCGCGGCAGCAACGAGCGCTCCGACCTATTTCCCTGCCGTGCTGTTGAAAGGAGATGACACGCGAGCGGGTCTTTATGCCGATGCCGGCCTCATCATCATTGATCCAGCCCATCTCGCCTTTCTCCGAGCATTGCAACAATATCCGCGTGGCGACTTCGTCGTCGTCTCGCTCGGCACGAAGCATATCCACAACCTCAGCCGACGCGGAGAGGTGAGCGGCGGCGCGTTGGACTGGCTTGGTGCCATCAAGTCCATAGTCGGCAACGGCCAGAAGAATCTCACCACGTCGGCGCTCGATATCCTTCAGACGATCGACACATCGTATCGCCTCAAGTCATTCCGCATGGCCCCGGAAATCCCATGGGATGGAAGCCAATTTGACGGCTCGCCAGAAAATGTCGCGCGGCTGAAGCAGCTTGCGCGAGGCTATATCACCGATCACAGGGAGGAGCTCGACGCGGCCCTTGACCTTCTGCGCGATCGCGGTGTCTCCGCCGACGATCGGAGTCGATAAGGCACTCCCCGCGCGCTCCGATCGTTTGCCGCTCAGCAAGGGAATTGCCGATCCAGAAAGTCGCCTCCAGCTAATGTCGATACATGGAAGCGTGTCGATTAGAGCGGCGACGTGTACAGCCAAGCACGACGAGGCGATCGCGCGCCACGACCGGACGCTCAGCCCAACTTCCCGCCCATGGCGAGGACCCGCGTGTCGGACCTCATTGTCTTACTGAACGCCGACCAATTCATTGGATGAACCGCTCCGGAACCCCCGCCATGCGCCAACCAACGTCCTATCCACCCCGTCGTGCGCTCGTCGGATGGGTTCTGTTCGACTGGGCCTGCCAGCCTTTCTTCACTCTTGTCGCCACATTCGTATTCGCCCCTTACTTCGTGACGGTGGTGGCACCGAACCCGATCGGTGGCCAGGCGTTGTGGGGTTATGCCACGGCCGCCGCCGGGCTGGCGCTCGCGCTTATTTCGCCAGTACTTGGCAGCCTCGCCGATGCGAGCGGACCGAAGAAGCCGTGGATCGGCGGTTGCAGCGTCGTGCTGATCACGGCAGCCGCCGCGCTTTGGTACGTCGAGACCGGCGACGTTACACTTGCGCTCGTTGCCTTTGCCATCGCTACCGTGGCGATAGAGGTCGCGATCGTATTCAATAACGCGATGATGCCGCATCTGGCACCGCCGGAGCGCCTCGGGAGCCTCTCGGGCACCGGCTGGGCAGCCGGCTATGCAGGCGGGCTCGTCTCGCTCGCCATCGTCCTCGGCCTGCTCGCAGCGGTCCCCGAGACGGGCCGCACCTTGTTCGGCGTCGAGCCACTGTTCGGTCTCGATCCAGCGCGGCGGGAGGGGGATCGCATCACCGGACCGCTCTTCGCCTTGTGGTTCGTAATCTTCGTCCTGCCCCTGTTCCTATTTACGCCGGATGCACCGCGTACCGGCAAGCGGCTCGCCAAGGCGATACGCCACGCCCTGGCACAACTAGCTGAAACGGCCGCGGAGGCGCGCCGCGACAGCACGGTGGCGCGCTTCCTCCTCGCCCATATGCTCTATCAGGATGGACTCGTGGTGCTGTTCTCCCTGGGCGGCGTTTATGGCGCCGGGCTCTTCGGTTGGGGCTCAGCGGAGCTCGGTGTGTTCGGAGTCCTGGCGACGGTGGCGGGCATGATCGGCGCGCTCGTCGGCGGCCGGCTCGACGATCGCTTCGGCGCCAAACCCGTCATCCTGGGCGCACTGATAGTGCTCGTTGTCTTCTGCCTCGGCGTCCTGTCGCTCGGGCGCGACCATATCCTGTTCGCGATTGCAGCCACGCCGCCGCTGCCGGGAGACGGACTCTACGGCAGCCTGCCGGAGAAGCTGTTCGTAGCCTGCGGCTTCATCATCGGGGCTGTCGTCGGGCCATTGCAGGCCTCGTCACGCAGCCTGCTGGCGCGCCTCGTGCCGGCTGAGGCGGCCGGATGCTATTTCGGCCTCCTGGCGTTCTCGGGCAACCTGACGTCGTTCCTCCCATCCCTCCTCGTCGCACTCGCAACCGAGGCGACCGGTGTGCAGGGCGCCGGGCTCGTCGCCCTCATCACCTTCTTCAGCGTCGGCGCCATGCTGCTGAGCGGCGTCAAGCAAGCGTGACGGCGGCTGCCGCCTCTGGGAAACGAGAAGGGAGATGCTCCGGCAGGTGGTCGCTAGTTATCGCCATGGATAACATGATAGACGCCAATCAACGTGCGAGGCTGGCGGAGAAATCATAAATGCCCCTAGCTAAAGGCAGTCGACCGCGACCCATTACGACTTGTTGGAGATCGTCTATATCCAGGAGCCAACCAGGAGCCGCCAGGAGCCGCCAGGAGCCGCCAGGAAGGCGGCTGCCTCGCAGTTCCGGCTATGCAAGGTCGATCGCACTGGAAAGAAAGTCCATTTATAGAAATAGGATAAGGAACAAGGGCAGACTTAAAATCCGTTGATCTGTAAAGATTGTGCCGGTTCGAGTCCGGCTGGGGGCACCACTTACGGGTGGAGAAGGGAAATATCGTATGTCCGGGCGGATCGACAAGTCGTGGGTCGTATTCGACAGCATCGAGAACTTCGAGGGGAATAGATGCATCGATCTGTTTCTCCGTCCCGATGGCTCATATGGTTTTGAAGAGTTTCGCCGGGACCCCGAAGACGCTGGATCGTGGACACCAATGCAGTTTCACTCGGGCACACGCTATGCCTGCAAAGGCGACGCTCTCGCCGCTGCGAAAAAGGCGGTGCCCTGGTTTTCAGTCCAGCGCAGATAGCCGTTCCCCGATCACATCCTCGGCGAGCGCATTGTCGACGGCCGTTTCGAAAGTGGCCCCCGGCGAGACGAAACCGCCTGACACGAGGCCGTCCCGCAAGCGGTCATAGCCGGCGCGCGGCAGAACCGGCGTGTCGCTCCAGATGCCGAGGGCCTTGTAGCGCGTACAGGCCGCTTCGATGATGGCGGGCGGCAGATCGGTGAAGTAGCCGGCGATCGCCTGCGCAATTTCGGCGCCGGAAGCACGAGCCACCCATTGCTCGGTGCGATGGATCGCCCGCACCATGCGCCGCAACTCGTCGCGTCGAGCCGCAAGCGTGCCACGACGGGCATAGAAAGTCGTGTAGGAGGTCGGGCCGCGATGCGCCGCCTCGTACCAGACATGTGCCGCGCCCTGCGACAGCAGGAGACTGGGAAAAGGCTCGAAGACCTGGATGACATCGACTTCGCCCCTCTTCAGAGCCTCCACATTGCGCGCCATCGTCTGGCCCGTCACACGCGCTATGCTGGAAGGTGCGATGCCGGCCAGACGAAGATCCTGCTGCAGGCAAAGCCACGGTGTCGGCACCTCGCTCACCGTGGCAAGCTTGACTGTCTTGAGATCGGCAAGCGTGAAACCGGGCTTGGGTTCCCGGCCCATCAGAAGGAAGGGATCACGCGTCACCACCTCGGCAAAGCAGACGATATCGCAGCCAGGCACCTTTTGATAGGTTTCCATGACCCGCATCGGTCCGCCCCAGCAGACATCGACCGTGCCATCCATCAAGCGCAGGGCGGCATCCTGTGGCCGCGGCGAACTGGCGAATTGGATCTCTACCCCTTCCGCCGCGAAAGCATCGCGGGCGAGCGCGACATAGAAGGGCGCATAGAAAACAGCGCGCAGGGACTCTTGTAGAGTGATGGCCATTACGACAAACCTCGAACGACGCGACTGTCGACAAGATGCGCGTCGGCTTGCTAAGGCCGCAAGACAATTGGGAGAATGACGGTGCCGCACATCAAAACGGACGACGGCGTGCAACTCTATTATGAGGAGACCGGCCACGGCGAGCCGATCCTGTTCCTCCACGAATTCGGCGGCCATTATCTGAGCTGGGAGCCGCAAGTCAGGTATTTTTCGCGCCGCTATCGCTGCATTACCTACGCGGCGCGCGGCTGGCCGCCCTCCGACGTGCCGGCTGCTGTCACGGCCTATTCACAGGCGCGCGCGGCGGACGATGCGGCGAATTTGATGAAGGCACTGGGCATCGCCAAGGCGCATCTGGTGGGATTGTCGATGGGTGCCACGGCCGGCATCGAATTCGGCATTCGCCATCCGGGCAAAGCGCTTTCCCTCGTCATCGCGGCAGGCGGTGGGGGCGGCAGCAGCGACCCGGTCGAAAAAGCCAAGTTCCAGAAGGACTGCGAGTCCTTTGCCACGCGCATCGAGCGCGACGGCATGCCGGCCATGGCCGAGCTCTATTGCGCCAGCGCGGCAAGGGTGACGTATAAATACAAAGATCCGCGTGGCTGGGCGGAATTCAAGCAGCAATTCGCCGACGGCTCGGCTGTCGGTCACGCCATGACCATGCGAGGTATCCAGGGCGCGCGTCAGCCGTTCTTCGAGCGGACGGCCGAGCTGGAAGCAATCCAGGATCCGATGCTGGTGATCATCGGCGACGAGGATGAATCCACGCACGGCCTCGCGACCCATCTCAAGCAGCATGTGCCGCGCTGCGGCGTGCTCGAGCTTCCCAAGACCGGCCACACGATCAATCTCGAGGAGCCGGCGGCGTTCAACAACGCCGTGCAGGACTTCCTCCACGCCGTCGAGCGCGACCATTGGCCCGCCCGTGCGGGCGGCAAGCTCTACACCCTCATCCCGCCGAGCCGGTGAGACACGCAGCCGTCGCCTATTTGGGCGACGGCTGCGTGATCTTCACGTTCTCCGGACGGACCTTCTTCAGCAGGTCCGTATAGACGTACTTGCTGTAGTCGAGCGGCGCCTTCAGCTTCTTCTGCTGGGCGAGCTGGTCTTCGGCAATCTTGATCGTCTCGACCGCGCGGTCGGTCCAGGTCATGTCGAATTCCACCTTGGGCATGAGTTCGGCGGTGAGCTTGATCGGCATCTTGAGAAATTTCGACACCATCTTGACGGCGGCCGGACGGTCCTTCTCGATCAGATCGTTGGCCTCCACCAGCGACCGCATGAATTTTTCAGCCGCGGCCTGGTTCTGCTCGATCCAGCCGCGATTCATGTAGACGAAGTTGATGTTGTTGAAGATGCCTTCGGCGTCCTGCAGGATCTTGGTGCCCTTCACCGTCATGAGCGTGCGCGTCGGCCAAGGCTACCCGCCGGCAAAGCCATCGATATCGCCCCGCTCCGTCGCCGCCAGCATCTCCGGCGCCTCGACATTGACCATTTTGAAGTCCGCCGGATTGAGGTTCCGCTTCTCCAGCACGCGCTTCCAGAAGATTTCGCTGCCGGTGCCCATGGCGATGCCGACGCGCTTGCCCTTGAGGCCCTCTACATCGGCCACGTTGCGGCCGACCACCGACAACCATTTCACCAGATAGGTGCCGTCGGCGACGGCGACCACATTGTTGTCGATGTTGTGGTTGATGACGCCGGCCAGATCGCTGCCATAGACGGCCTGCACCTGGTTGCCGATGAGAAAGGGCACCATCGCAGAGCCCGACGGACCGGTATTGATGGTCACGTCGAGTCCGTTCTTCTCGAAGATGCCCGCTTCCTTGGCCACGTAGAATTGCGAGAAGGCTGGGTCGACGCCGGTGGCGATGGTCATCTTGGTGAGCGTCTGGGCATTGGCGAAACCGCCGATCGGCAGCAGGACCGCGATCGCCAGAAGAAACTTGCTGAACTTGCGCATTGGGCGCCTCCCTTAAATCCTGACCCTGTCATCCGCCTCTCGTCACGTCTGCGGCGAAAAGCGGCCGGCAAACGCGTGGATGCCCCACCTGAAGAGACGATCGGCGGTGAAACCGAGCAGCCCGAGGACAAGCAAGGCGACGAAAATCTGGTCGACCAGCATGTACATCCGCGAATCCCAG